>Ga0187804_10000141_pt1 | contig 15432 bp, 10 predicted proteins | sample NC_wetland_sal_i_3_FD_132961 | JGI IMG/M metagenome (GOLD analysis project Ga0187804, IMG submission 132961) | Wetland sediment microbial communities from Neuse River Estuary, North Carolina, USA - Control_4 | ecosystem: Environmental > Aquatic > Freshwater > Wetlands > Sediment | place: USA...
GCCCCGCAGAAAATTGGGAGTTCTTTAGACCCGGTGGTCCCGCGCCCTTGCGAGCGCGGGACCGGGTTTCGTGTTTACGGCAGGTAATAGCGGAACGAGGTGAACACCATCGAGTCCAGCCCGCCTGGCTGCAGGCTGCCCGTTTTACCCGCGTTGTTCCCCGACCAGGTGTTGCGCCACACGTAAGAGTACTGCGTGCCGTACCGGAAACTGCCCTTGGGACCGCTGTAAAACTTGTACCAGAAACCGAGGGTACCCTCGGTCACCTCCCGAGTGTCGCCGGTACAGCCGCTGAGGCTGCCCGGGGTGAATCCGCCGGAGCCGGGCGCGACTTCTATGTAACAACCGCTGTTGTTGAAGCCCGGCGCGCCGTAGCCGACATCAGCTCCTTTTTGTAACTGATCGACATTCCATGTTCGTGCGGCGTACTCGACTCCGCCGTAACTGTAGATCATAAGCTTCTTGTTTTGCCACTCGAGGGTACTCAGGCCATGCAAGTTCTTGATCAAGTGAATCGTGCCGTCGGCATTGATCGAGGCATCGGAAAGCCCTCCAGGGGCGTAGCGTCCGACTCCGCTGCCGCCGAAGCCTTTCAAACCAAAAGTGAAGTGCTTAGCAAGGACCCAGCGTCCGCTTGCGCCTATGCCGCCTCCTTCCTTGGAATGGTTAAAAGCCCCGGTTGCGGTCGTGGCGCCTTTGGCGGTGCAAAGGGCCGAGCCGGCAGCAAACTCCACGCAGGGGAAGACACGGCCCGTGAATCGGTCGGCCAAACCGAAGATCTCGTAGTGTCCAAAGCCGGGATCGAAAGCGATCTTGGCGATGATATCGGGCGCCGGGTTGAACCCATACGTCGCAAGACTGTTGTAGCTCTTGCCGTCGCCAGCCCCGCCCAGCAGATAGTTACTCACGTTGCCGTGCGTGGTCGCTGTGGCTTGCGGATTCTCCAGCGCGAATCCGATCGCAACCTTGTCGCCGAAGCTCTTGGTTATGCGAATGCCATATTGGCGCGCGAAATCGAAGCCGACGTTATATGACGGGTCGATCGTCTTGGGCCGAACATCGTTAGTTTTGCCCATGTCGTCGTCGATAGCGATTCCCTTCGCCACCTCGGTCACCAGGCTCCACGCCTGGCCGCCGAGAAAGCTCCAGCCGTTATCGAACTTGACTTGCGCCCACGCCTGGCGGAGACGGAGAGTGTAGCTGTTGGTTTGGGTAGACGTAGAGGTGACACCAGCCGAGAGGAAGTCGGCGGAGAGGTAGCTGGAAAGTTCCGCGTTCCCTAGCTTGCCACTAGCAAAGACGGTGGCCTTAGACTGGCGGCCGGAACCGAAAAATTCCGACAGCCGGGTCTGGGAAGCGCCCGGCATGGTCAGGTTGTTAAAGGGAGTGGGCAGGTCGGCTTCCAGCGCTCGGTTGCGCCGGACGAATGCCGCTTCGGCATATCCCCCAGGCGTAATGTTGATGCCCCGGAAGCGGATCGTAATCGCGCTCTCCATCTGCTTGTTGAGCACCGGTAGAGCTTCGTTCGAATTTTTTTCGTGCTCCTGGAACGCTAAGACCGTTTTATCCACGCTGCCCTTGAGGTCGGCGACGTCACTCTTCAACTCACCGACCGTCTGCTGTTGTTGGCTGGCCTGGGTTTGAGCTGCCGCCGCCTTGTTGGCAGCGTCGGCCGTGGCCTGTTGTAGTTGCTGCTGGGTTTGCTGGAACTGCTGGTTGGTCTGCTGCAACTGCTGGTTGGTTTGCTGCAGTTGTTGCTGCAGGGTTTGGATTTGTTCCTGCTGGGCCGCCACGGCAGCTTTCAGCGCCTGCAACTCCGCGTTCGCGGGCTTGCGGGGCGCCTTCTTGGCTGTCGTGGGAGTCTGCGCCAGGAGCGAACAGGCCAATAGCAAGACGACACACAGTCTGAGGACCACTTTCATTTTGTCTCCTTTTGTCAAAACTGCGGTGCTGGCTCTGTTGGATCCTTCCTGTGACCGCAGTTGCTTCACACACTTTTCCTTGTTACATACGGCCGTCCGCCACGCAAGGCTCACGATCACATGGTTTTAGGCCAGCCGTCACGGGCGCCGGGTCATTCCAGTCTGGGTTGGCGGCTGCGCCGGCCTTGGGCGCCGGTTCGAAGTGCTTCCGCCGGCTGCGCCGGCATGATCGAAAGCCAGCGGCAAGGCAACAAAGGCGTGCGCCCGAGCGTCGAATAACTACAATGTCGCTAGACTAACTTGTAAGTTGCAGGCATTGCCCTGCCGAGCACTTGCCCTCTCCGATCGGCCGAGACTATCCGGCTTTTCTTGCAGGTGCGTGCCAGCACCCGCGCGGGATGCTTGCCTTGCGCAAGGTTTCTCGCCCCGATTCCAGCCCAATTCCCCACGCTGGTGCCAAGGGGCTCGGGAGATGAGGAAAGCCAATGCGCGCATCGGCGGCATCGCGAACCTTGAGAGGTGCTTCTCGGCCCTGCCCTTCTTGGGCAAGAGAGGTAGGTGAGTTGGGCGGTCATCTTCTGACCGTCGGAATCGGCAGGCAGGGACAGCTCGAGATAGGTGCACCCGTGCCCCGTCGGAGGAGCGGTGTTATAGAACTTCAAGCCGGAAAACTCTAGGCCGGCTACTGGATCTTTTGAATCGTCGTCTCCTCCATCTCAACCAAGTTCTGGGGCAGCTTGGCATAGTCCAGTTTCTCGACCATTTGCTGGCCGTCTTTGAGCATCCAGTGGAGAAAATCCACCATGATTTTTTCCTTGCCCGCATCCTTCCAATAGGTTGGAACCAGCAAATAGGTGAAAGTGGCGATGGGGTAGGCTTCCTTGCCGGGAGCGTTGGTGATGGAGACACGGAAATCACCCGGCGTGAACTTGGCGGCCGCGGCGGCCGACGTGGTGGACTCCAGGCTCGCCTTGATGAAATTCCCGGCTGCGTTCTCCACCACGCCATACGGAACGTTGTTTTGCAGGGCGTAGATTAGCTCCACATAGCCGATGGAGCCCTCCGTCTGGCGGACCATGCCGGTCACGCCTTCATTGCCCTTGCCACCGAGCCCAACCGGCCAACTGACGGAAGTGTTGCTGCCGACGCTCGACTTCCACTCGGGGCTCACCTTGGAAAGGTAATCGGTCCACACGAACGTGGTCCCGCTGCCGTCAGAACGATGGACCACCACGATTCCGGTGTCGGGAAGCTTCACGCCGGGATTGGCTTTTGCGATGGCCGGGTCATTCCACTTGGTGATCTTGCCTAGATAAATTCCCGCCAGCGCTTGTGGCGTGAACTTCAATTCGGCCGTGACCCCCGGGATGTTATACGACGGCACCACCGAACCCAGCACGGTCGGCAGTTGCACGAAGGCCACGGGTATTTCCTTTACCTTATCGTCCTTGAGAGGCATATCGCTGGCGCCGAAGTCCACGGTGCCGGCCTTGAGCTGGTTGATGCCGCCTCCGCTACCGATGGACTGATAGTTGACCTGTACGTTCGGGTGCAGTTTGTTGTATTCGCTGAACCACTTGGAATAGATGGGATAGGGAAAAGTGGCGCCCGCTCCGTTCAACTGCGTGGTCTGCCCGAGAACCGGCAGCGCCACAGCCAGGCACGATAACAGCAGCGCGATGCGACGTAGCACGCGATTAGTCCTCCTTGGGTTTGGGTACGCAAGTTGGTTTTATTGCGTTTGTATTAAAGGAAGGTTACAAAGCGGTGAATTTCCGATGAACCGGCTTAGCTTTCCAGCTACTTAGCGGCTGGTGGGTCGTCGAGGCGGGCCAGTTCGCGGCCGAACAGCGGATTGTCGGGAAAATCAGTCTGCAGGGAGACGAGAACGCCACGAGCCCGCGGCACATCCTTCTCGCGCACGTAGGCGATGGCCAGCAGGATGCGGGCAAAGGGCGCCAGCAGCCGGCCCTGCCGGGCGACCGTCTGCAGCTGGGCAATCCCGCCGGCCCGGTCGCCGGAGACGCCGCCGATCCGCAACAGCCAGCGCATGGGCGCGGCCATGGAGCCGACAATGTAATTGCTGATGCCGCCGGCCAGATACGCGTCATAGCAGGCGGGATCGGCGACCAGCAGTTGCTGCGCCCATGCGGAAGACTCTTTGGTGAAGTGCAGCGATGCCAGATTCCGTTTTTCGATGAGGGCAGCGTAGTCGGCGTGCAACCCGGCCACCAGGGTCATGGCCAAAAGGGCGTCGCGGTCGCCGGGATCGCGACTCAACTTCTGACGTGCCAGGGCTTCGGCGCTGGTCAGACGTTGGTCGAATAACGCGCGGCGCGAAGCATCCGCCCGATACTTTTGCCGCGCGGCGAAAGCAGAATCGTCTTGGTAGAACTGCGCTTCGAGCACACCCAGGCGGTCGAATTCGGAAAACAGGATTCCTGCCGCCTCACTGACCGGCCCCATCGGGTTTTCCGGGTTCAGCTTTTCCCAGGACTCGAATTCTTTCTGCGCGGCCGGGAAATCCAGGTCATAGAGGCGCTGAAAGCCGCGGTTCAAGTCCACGGACGCTGTTTCCTTCGCTTGGGCGGCTGGCAGCGCCAACAGGGCAGCAATGATTAGGCGGACTGCGCCCACCGTGATACCTCGCTGAATCCGAACTGGAGCATGCGGGCGCATAATCTGCTATTGATCTTAGATGCCAACGCCGGGCCGGGTTGTCACAGAACTGTAATATTCTGGCAAACTGCCGAGGCACGTCCTTCCCTAACGATTGGAAGGAATCCCAGAGGCGCGCAAACCCGTCTTAGGTGGCAGCAGTCAGAGTCCCCACGCGGCACATCTACAGGCGGTCACTTTGCCTGGCCCGCGCCTGGCATGTCGTCTGTGGCTTCCGTTGCGGTGCGGATGTTATTCCAGAGGAATATCAAAAACCAGATTCCAACGGCGATGTAGACACCAAGAAGCGCGGCCATCCCCATGACGGCCATCTTGGTCTCGGCCTGTTGGATCGCCAAATATACCGAGCCGGCGAAATACACGATAAACAAAATGTGGAAACAATACGCGACAAACTTGTCGACCGTCCTGGTACCGTACCTTTGCTTATTGGCTTCCAGCCACGTTTCCCACCCGATGACGTCTTTGTCCTGTGCGGTCACATGCCTTTCAATTTCGCAGCGGATGTAGCGCCCGCAACGCATCAACGCGTGGTTTTCGGAGAGATACAGAAGCGCAACCACGATTACGAGCAACGGAGTGATGTAGTTAAGCGCTTCCAGATGCTGGTCTTTGGCGACGAAGTGCGCGGCCGGTACGATGGTAATTCCAAAAGCCACGATTTTGAAGATTCGTGACTTCGTTTGCTCGATCTCTTTGCGCAAAGTGCTGTACTGTTCTTTGAGGAAAGTCGCTTTGTCCACGTCAGTCCCCCTTCATGGAACGATGCCGTCACGACTGCCTATCATGGAAGCTAAACAGAATGCTCGCCGATTATCGCATAGAGCTTCGCGGAATCATCGGCGTGAGCGGTACGGCACATCGTTTTGGATGCGTGGCGCGAAAGCCGCACCGTCTCAGACAATGGCTCAGTCGTGCTTTTCCTCGCTCCGCTTCGACAGATCGCTGTAGAGCGCGATTCCGGCCCCTGCCGCGATTAGCAGAAAAAGTGCTCCCCTGCCTCGCGGGCCCAGGATCAGCCAGCCTCCTCCAAACAGCGCCGAATACACCATGGCGCAGCCCAGGATCCAACAGAGGAGGTTGCGGCCGAGGTCGCGCGTGGGAGCGATCTCTGGCACCAGGCGCGCCACCGCCGCCCATCCGGTAACGTGAGGGCGCACCTTCCGGTAGAAGCTCAACAACACCGCTTCGGGCTCGGGAGAAGTCAATCGCGTGACCGCGACCCAGACCAGCGTGGTGACGGCCGTAGTCGTGAGCGCGGTCTTCGCGAAAACTACGGGCTGGTTCCCGGAAAATGGCGCCCACCAGCGGAGCGCGACGGTGGAAGCCAGCGCCGTCGCCATCGCGGAAATCTCGCTCCAGGCGTTGATCCGCCACCAGTACCAGCGCAGCAGATAGACGCCGCCGGTGCCCGCGCCGACCTCAAGCACAAACTCCCATCCGGAACGGATCGAGGCCAGTTGCGCCGACACCCATGCCGAAACGATCACCAGCAGAACGGTCGCCACGCGCGACATGGCGACGTAGTGCGCCTCGCTGCCGTCTTTCTTCAGAAAACGGCGGTAGAAATCCGCCACCAGGTACGACGCGCCCCAGTTCAACTGGGTCGCGAAGGTGGACATGAACGCCGCCATGAATCCGGCCACGACGATGCCACGCAGCGCCGGCGGCACATGCTGCGTGACGACCATCATGTAGCCGGTTTCCGGGTGCTCGAGCTTGGGATACAGCACGATGACCGACAGCGCTGTGAGAATCCAGGGCCAGGGCCGCACGGCATAATGCGCGATGTTGAACCAGAGCACGGAAAGCAGGCCGTGGCGCTCGTCCTTGGCGCTGAAGATGCGCTGCGCGATATAGCCGCCGCCGCCCGGCTCCGCGCCGGGATACCAGAAGGCCCACCACTGCACGCCGAGGTTCACCAGAAAGGTAAGCGCGGGCAGGGTCCAGAGCGCCTCCGAACTTAAGGGACGCGAGAAATCCGGGAAGAACGAAGTGGCATCGCCCGCGGCCGGCCCGGCGGCCGTGCGCATCGCGGCCAGTCGAGCCAGCAGGCTGCCCATGCCTCCACAAGCCCGCACGCCAAAGTAAGCGACGCCGATCACGATGCTCATCTTCAGAACGAACTGGAACAGGTCGGTCCACAGCACTCCCCATAGCCCGCCGAGAGCGACGTACAGCCCGGTAAACGGGATCAGGAAGAAAACGCAGACCGCAAGCGCGCCGCGATCGCTGAGCCCCAAGGTCGCAGCCACGATGCTGGTCATGGCCTTGGTCACCCAACCGAGGATCAGGCAGTTCATCAGCAGGCCGAGGTAGAGGGCGCGAAATCCGCGCAGAAACGCCGCCGGTTTGCCGGAGTAGCGCATTTCCGCAAACTGCACGTCGGTAAGCAACCCCGAGCGCCGCCAGAGGCGGGCGAACAGGAAGACCGTCATCATCCCCGACAGGAGAAATGCCCACCACAGCCAGTTGCCCGCGATGCCCTGAGAGTAGACGAGGCCGGTGACGACGAGCGGCGTGTCGGCGGCAAACGTAGTTGCAACCATGGACGTGCCGGCCAGCCACCAGCTCACGCGGCGGCCGGAGACGAAGTAATCGTCCACGCTTTTCCCCGAGCGGCGCCGGAAGTAGAGGCCAAGAACCAGAGTGATCAGCAGGTAGCCGGCAATCGCCGACCAGTCCAGGACGGTGAAGTTCATGGGTTGGGAAAGAATAATGCAAGACAGTGGTTGGTGGTTAGTGATTCGTGGTGAGGGTCGGGAATTGCGGCGGCGTCCTCAAGGTAGGGGTGCTTCGACTCCGCGGGAGCTGCGCTCCGCTTGCTCCCGCTCCGCTCAGCATGACAATCGCATAGGGTTGGGACATGGAGGCGGCCGAATCGCAATGATCGAGCAAAGCAAAGCCGGCCCACCACAAATGGCACCACTGCCGGGGCTTCTCTGACTCTTGAGTCTTCGGACTGTTACACTCTTTTGTTCACCTCTCTTACCCGAGGTTCTCATGCGCACTCTTTGCTTGTTTGTTATCGTCGTTCTGATGAGTACTTCCGCCCAACCCCAGACTTTGCCCGCTCCCCAGGCGGTCACCGACCCCAAACAGATCGCCTCTAAGCCCGACGCGCAGGTTGAGAGGAACCTGTCCATCGAAAAGCTCTACATGACGCGCCAGGTGGGCGGCCCGACCTGGTCGCCGGTCGGCAAGACGGTCGCGTTCATCAGCAATATGAGCGGGCGCAACAACCTCTGGCTCGTCCCGGCGGAAGGCGGCTGGCCGATGCAGCTCACGGTGAGCGATCAGCGCCAGGCCAGCCCGACCTGGTCGCCCGACGGCAAGTGGATCGCCTACATGTCCGATTACGATGGCGACGAACAGTGGGACATCTTCCTCGTCGCGCCCAAGACCGGCCAGGTCGTCAACCTGACCAAGACCCGCGAGATTGCGGAGGAAAGTCCCACCTGGTCGCCCGATGGACGCTATCTGGCGTACATGGTGAAGCCGAAAACGTCTTCGGTCTTCGAGATCGACGTTTACGACACGCTCATGCGGGAGGTGAAGCACCTGACGGCGGGCACGGCCAAAGACCGCATGAACGTCGCGCCTATCTGGTCGCGGGACGGGAAGTTCATCGTCTATACGCAGGAGCAGTCCAAGGGCACGGATTCGAACCTGTTTGTCGCGGATGTGGCCACGGCGCAGAGCACGCTGCTGACGCCGCATGATGGAGAGTCTCTCTACGCGGCGAATGACCTTTCCCCCGACGGCAAGAGTGTTCTGATTACTTCAAACGCGGGAAACGGCTACCAGAATGCCGGACTGCTCGATCTCGCGAGCAAAAAGATCCACTGGCTCACGCAGGACAAATGGGAGGTGTCAGGCGAGAGTTTCTCTCCCGATGGCAAGTACCTCACCTACACCGCGAACGTGGATGGAAACACCGACATTCATCTGCACGAGATCGCCACCGGAAAAGCGCGCGCCCTGCCGCTGCCGAAGGGTCTGAACCAGCCGGCGGGCGGCCCGTCTCCGTTCACCCGTGACAGCGCTCGACTGCTCTATTACCACAACGGCCCCACCGCCCCCGGCGACCTCTGGGTGTACAACCTGGCCGACGGCAAATCGCAACAGCTCACGCACTCGCTCGTCGGTGGCGTGCGCTCGCTGGATATGGTCGAGCCTTACCTCGTGCACTATCCCAGCAAGGACGGCAAGTGGACGATCTCCGCCTTTGTCTATATGCCCTACAACCTGCCCCGCAACGGCCAGCACCCGGCAATCGTTTACGTCCACGGCGGTCCGACGGCACAGACCCTGAACACCTTCAATCGCTTCGTCCAGTACGTTGCCAACCAGGGCTACATCGTGATCGCGCCCAACTACCGCGGCTCGACCGGGTACGGCAAGGAATTCCAGCAGGCGAATCTTTTCGATATGGGTGGTGGCGACTTGCAGGACGTGCTGGCCGCCGCCGCTTGGATCAAACAGACCGGATACGTGGACCCGAAAAAAGTGACCCTCATGGGCGGCAGCTATGGCGGCTACTTGACCATGATGGGCGTGACCAAGGCGCCGGAGCTATGGGCCGCCGGAGTTCCGATCGTGCCCTTCGTCAACTGGTTCACCGAGATTCAGAACGAAGATCCCATCCTGCGCGAAAGCGATCTGGCCACCATGGGCGATCCGGAGAAGAACAAGGCGCGCTACGAAGACCGCTCCCCGATCAATTTTGTGGACCAGATCAAGGCTCCGTTGTATTTGCTGGCCGGGGGCAACGATCCGCGCTGCCCGAAGACCGAAGCGCAGCAGGTGGTGGACGCCATCAAGAAGCGGGGCGGCGTAGTCGAATACAAGGTCTACGAGAACGAAGGCCACGGCTTCGCGCGCGTCGAGAACCAGATTGACGCCTACAAGCGGGTGGCCGATTTCCTGAAAGCACATGTTCCGCCGGCGGATTGCAGCTGCTCGCTGAATGAGTGAACAAGCAGTTAGCAGCCCGTGGTGAAACTAGAGCGCCCAAATCCAGCGCCTAAAGGCGCACTCATAAGGCAGCCCTTCCGGCATGCCTGAAGGCATGCCCTGATACGAATCGTACTTGTACCGCGGGGCGTCAGCCGAGAGGGTGGCTGCGAATCCCAGGGGACTAGTTGCCAACCGCCGGGCTCCGCTCCAGCGCCGCCCGCCGCTTGACTTGCGCCTCGAGCCGCAGGTACAGCATGTAGAGCACGATCACCAGGTTGACGATCAGCACCAGGGCCCCAAACAAGCGGGGATGTCTGATCATATCGGAGACTTCAAACGGGATATAGATGGTCCCGGAGGCGAAGGCCAGCCACTCCGCCCAGGGAAGCGCGTACCACAAGCCGAACGCTTCCACAAATCGCAGGATGACGTAAACGCCGGCCACGACCGCGATCTTCCACAGGCGCACGTCGCTGACCCTGGACACCAGCCCGATAAAGACGCCGACATAGTGGTTGTAGGGATTGGCGTGAAAGAACTCGAGAAAACTCTCCGCAATCCCCCAGATGTTCTTGTGCCGCATCGAGAAAACGCCCAGCCCCGCCAAAACCACAATTACGCCCTTGGTGAATTCAATGGTGGCGACGGTGCGGACACCTTTGATGTGTTCGGGATCGTGGACTTGCGGATGCATACGGCGGTGAGGGTCTTAGTGTACATTATTCGCTTTTTCCTGAATCAGCCCGCGCCCCGAACTACGGCGGCGCTGCACTCCGGGACGCGTCCTTGCGGCATCACATCTCGGTAGCGGCTTGGTTCCCACGTCGGGCGACGCCTGCCATCATCGCGCGGAGGAACCGCGAGCGGAGCCGCTCGCTCATGAGCGCCTGTTTGACCGGCGAAAGCCGCAGGAACCCGCCCACTACGCCACGCATGAACGCGTGCGTCTTGCTCCCGGGATCGTCGAAGAGCTGATTTTGCAGCGTTCCCTTCTCCAGGCACTGCAGGATCACCCGTGCGAAGGTGTTCTCCGGGTGGAGCACGCGCTGCTTCCGCGGATGGAGCTTCATCGCCCCCGACGTGCACTTAACCGTGCACACCCCGCACCCCACGCACAGTGACTCGTCCACCGCCGGCCGGCCGTGCTTCCGGAAGCGTGGATCGGCATCGGGGACGCGGGGAATCGCTTGGATCGGACAGCGCTTGGAGCAGACGCCGCACCCCTTGCATCGCTCGCGGTCGGAGCGCGCGATGTAGCTCGAGGTTACCACCATGTTCGGGTAGCCGTGCTGCGTGATGCCGAGGAGCACGTTGCAACAGCAGCCGCAGCAGTGGCACATGAAGCTCACGTTCCGCTGCACGTTGTCGGCGTTGATCATCAGCCCGAGTTCACGGGAGCGGGCGATGTTCTCGAGCATTTCGGTCTTCGAGACCTCGCGCGCGAAGCCGTGGCGCACCATGAAGTCCACCGCAACCGGTCCGAACGTCGAGCAGTTGTCGAGTGGCGCCTTGCAGTGCCGCTCGCCGACATGCTCCTTCTCGTGGCGGCAGGAGCAGATGCCGAGCGCGTAGCGCCCGGCCTGTTCGACGAGCGCACTCGCCTTCTCGTAGTCAAGGACCTCGACGTACTCGTCTGCGGCAACCGATCCGTCGTGCGGCAGCGCTCGCATGAGGGAAACCCTGTCGCCATCGCCCGCGTTGACGTCGTAGAACGAGCCCTCCTGGAGATACTCGTGGAAGAGCTTTGCCACTTTCTTGTGGTCGACGCCGCCGCGCGTGCGCATCATCGTAAACTCGAAGATACCGATCACCATCGGCGACGGCATGTAGTAGTAGCGGTCGTGGAGGCAGAAGTCGGTCACCAGGCCGCGTTCACAGACGCCTTCGAGCTGCTGGTCGAGTTTCAGCCGCGGGATACGGGTCACCCGCTCGAGCTGATCGAGCGTCGAGAGGCTGTATGGCATCTTGACGACGAGCTCCGCGTCCTCTTCGGAGTAGAGCTCTTTCAGAATGGCGTAGAAGGTCTCGTTCCACGGCGCCCGGACTGTCAGGCCGTCGATCTTCTTCCCGAGTTGCCGATAGAGATCCTTGCCGACGAGGTGGCCCATGGCCCCAGCTTTCTCTCACCCATATTGTCCAAGTTTACGCCTGCCGGGACTTAGGCTCGACGAGGAGGACGGCTCAACTAAAGGCGACGCAACTTATCCTTACAGCGATTCCTCCTTGGAGTCGGCGGGCTTGAAGTATTCGTTGGCCTCGACGATTCTGCTCACCACCGCCCGGCGAATCTCCTGCAAATCGTATTTGGGGACGACAAGGATTTCGGCCGCGTAAAGGTATTTCCATGACTTGTCTCGAAGGATCTCGCTAAGCCCCTGAGGCGTCGCCACAAAGTACGACTGCCACCACCTGTGATCGGAATCCGGATCGTACAGTTCCACGGTCAGTTCATCGGCAAAGGTCAACGGATCGGGCGGGCCCGGAATGGCATCAAGTTTCTTGAAGAAGAATTTCGTAATCTGGATGTTTCCCAACTCCGGGTCCACTGGAAACGACGCCACCACGTCTTGAGGATCGAGAGCCATTGGCGCTTGGTCATGCGGGCCGGGCTGGTCACGATTCCCGGCGGTATAGCTCGGATCCTGACCTCGCAAACTGGATGCCCAGCGCGCGAAAACATACAGGCCCACCGCGCTGACGATGAGAAGCAACAGTTTGGGTCCGTTGTAATCAGAGAAGACTGGAAGGGCGTTTGCTATTTGCGAGCACATACCAGCCGAGGCCAAACTTGATCTCGATCAGCCTATTATTCTCGATCGCGGATGCTGGCGCGCAGCTCCTCGACGATTTCCTGGGCAGCTTTGTGCGCCGCTTCGTTGTCCGTGGGCTCGAACGAGATGGCGCCGACCCGGGCGTGGCCGCCGCCGCCATAACGCTCACAAACCTTCGCCAGATTGACGCTGGGCGCGCGCTTGGACCACGGATTCGACCCGACTGAGACTTTGACCCGGAACGAGCTTTTGCTCAACCCCACACTGTAAATCGAATCGGGGTGCAGATAGTAAGGGATGAACTTGTTGTAGCCCTCGAGTTCCTGGTCGGTGATATCGAAAAAGATGGTTCCGTCTTTTTCTTCTGTACGCGCGCGCAGGATGTCGATCGAGCGTTGATGGCGCTCGAGCAGCGAGGGCAGAACGGCGGCGACCAGTGGCTCCTCCAGAATCTTGTGCAGAGGTTCGTAGGCCAGCAGCGGAATCAGGCGCTTCACGAAACCCGGTTCCGGGGCGGACTCGATGGCCATCGTCAGTTTCATGGCCGGAGCTTTCATCTCGACCGCCGACCTGGCGTCTTCATAGAGAGCGCCGTCCACGATATCGGTCCAGTAGATCAGCTCCGCGACCGGGCGGGGATCGAAGCCGAAGCGCTGCTCGGCCACCGTCGCCAGAAAGTTGGTGCAGGACTTGAAGCCCGGATCGTAAAACTTGCGGTTACTTTGCTCGTGCTCAAAGTGGGCCGCGTCGGCGGGAGTGAGAAATGCGCTTTCATGGTGGTCGAACCACCAGGTGATCCGGGGCGAACTGGAGTATTTGAAGTCGACGATCGCGTTCTCGTCGCCGTCGAATTGTTTTTCGTCGAACAGGGCGCCGGCGCGGTGCAGAAGTCCGCTGTAAACGAAGTCCACATCACCGCGGATCCGCTCCCGGTAAAAACGGGAAAAAAGCGCCGCCGAGGAGGCGCCGTCGAAGCACTTATCGTGATAGAAGACCCGGACTCGCAAGGCTTCACTTTCCTGACCCGCCCTGGGTCAATTCCGCAATTAGGGGAAAGACAGATAGAGTTGCTGGTTTGAAGAGTTCTGTCAAGAGCAGCCATCAGCCGTCAGCCGTCACCGTATCCGATGCCGTATCTTGATGTCGAAACTGACCACCCCGTTCTGGTCGCGCAGCGCCACGATGGAAACATTTCGGGTCACGTTGTATTCCACCTGGATGATCTGCTGGGACGCCACCGAAACATTGGTGCTGTAGGTGACGGTCAGGTTGCTCGCCACCTGCTGCTCGATGGTGACCTGGGGCCCGCGCACCACGTTGGTCGAGCTGATCAGACCCTGAGGATCAATCTTGATGCGGCTGACGCCGAACAAGCGCTGCACGCGGCTTGCGACAGCGGTGTTGAGGGCCTGGCCAATCAACAGGCTGGAGGCGTCTCCGCCGAAGCCCGCCGTACCGCTGGCCTGCTGCGCGGCCGATTCCTCGCGGGTGCGGCCGAGCGCCAGCAAGGCGATCACGTCGGCTTCGGGAAGCGGAGGCTCGGAGCGCCATGTAGCCTTCAAACCGTTTGGCACACTGACATCCCCGTTCAGGTTCACCGTGATGTCGTAATCCCGGACCCGCGTGGCTAGGCTCAGATCCACAAGGGGCTCGGTCTTTGCCGGATTCGAGAAGGTCACGTCGCCGCGTTCCACGCGATACTTGGTTCCATTGAAAAAAACGTCCCCTTCGAGGACTTCGGCTCTCCCCAGAACCACAGGCCGTTCCACCGTGCCCCGCAGGCGCAGGTCGGCGTCGCCGGAGAGCTTGGCAATGGCGGTCTGCATCTGCAGTTCGGGCGTGGTGGTGATGTGGACATCCAGCTTCACGTGGCTCCCGAGGGTGTCGCTTTTGGAGACTGCAGCCGACTGCCGGTTCTTCTCCAGATAGGTGCCGAAGTCAAACCCTCGCGTCACCGCCAGTTTGGTGACCACGACTTCTCCGCTCAACACGGCGGAGGCGGTCGTACCCGTCAGCCGGAGGTTGGCATCGGCGGTGGAACTCACCCCGGGCGGGTAGCGCAACCGCACCCCTTGCGCAGTCGCCACAAGATCCATGCTGAACCCGCCATTCTGGTAACTCCCCGACCCGGTCAAAGTGACGACGCCACCCCCCGTTTTCCCGCTGAGGCTCTCGATCTGGACCCGACCCTGGTCGAATAACAGGACCCCGTTCAGTTCGCTCAGCCCGCTGGGAAGATCGTTATGGCTGATGGAGGAGTCCTTCAACGCCAGTCTTCCCTGCAGCAAGGGGCGTGAGGCGGTTCCGGTGGCGCTCAGATTCAGGGTCAGCATCCCGCGCGCAGACAAATTCGGATTGAACGTCGGCAGCAACGCCACGTCAACCGTGCCCTCGAGATGGAGGTCCAGCGCGCGCGATTCCCCCAGCAGGGCCGTGCCATGCGCCGTGAAGTCGGTCCCGCTTCCGGCAAGGTGCAGGGCTTCGATGCGCAGGAGCCGGTCCGCGACTTCAATGCGGACGGGCTCCAGATTGCGCAGCTGCACATGCTGAATCTCGGCCTCAATGGAGTCGAAATTGGCCGCCAGCTTTAAGTCGCTGGGCGAACGCAAAGGACCGTGAAGGCGGAGCGTCCCGGCGAGCGTGGAATGACCGGTCACTTTCTCACTCAGATAAATGCGCAACAGGGCGTCCACGTCCAGACGCCGGAAGGAGAGATCCAGATCGGCAGGCAGATCGTGCTCTAAGCCGATCTCTCCCTTGATGTTTAGTTCGGCTTTCTCGAACTCTGAATGGGCTTGAATGGTGACGCGACGTCCCTGGGTGGCCGCGTCAAGATAAAAGTCGCCCGCGCGCTCTTTGTCGAACGCGAGATCGCGCACGTGCAGGTGGGCTTCCAAAAGCGGCTTCTCCCGGGTTCCACTGGCGTGGACCGTAAGGTCGGCGCGGCCATCCACCTTCATCCCGCGAACTTGTAATTTCGGGAAGCCGGCGAGGTCCAGGCCGGCCGCGGCGAGGTTGGCGCGAAATGCATCGCCGGAGGCGCTGACCGCGGCGCTGCCGGTGACCCCGGCCCCGTGAACCTGGGCGTCGATATTATTGAA
>Ga0187804_10000142_pt1 | contig 15410 bp, 13 predicted proteins | sample NC_wetland_sal_i_3_FD_132961 | JGI IMG/M metagenome (GOLD analysis project Ga0187804, IMG submission 132961) | Wetland sediment microbial communities from Neuse River Estuary, North Carolina, USA - Control_4 | ecosystem: Environmental > Aquatic > Freshwater > Wetlands > Sediment | place: USA...
AACACCGACTGCTCCAGTTGCGGCGCAGTATAGAAAACCAGCGGAACATCGCTGCTGGCCTGCAGTTGACCGGGCAGCGCAAAGAAGCCGAGCAGCAACCCGAAAATCACCACCGCGCTCACCAGTCCGGCTGTGGCCGGAACCATGAATGCGTTCAACCCGTTCTCCAGCCGCACCAGCGCTCCTTCAAACCGCGAGCGCCGCGACCGCGCCGCCTCCTGCGAGATGGCCACCCGCAGTCTGAGCGCCAGGTCGGCCGGGGCCTGCTTTGCGCCCAGACCGGCCAGCAGTCGCTGGGTGCGCCCGACCGAGGCATACCGCCGTTGGCAGCGGGCACACTCTTGCATGTGGTGGCGGAGTGCGTGCATCTCCTCCCCGCTTACCTGGCCGTCGAGATACGGCGACAATAGCCACTTGGCCTCACCGCAGTTCATGGTGTCACCTCAACCTCTCTGCCCCCTCGTGAAACCCGCAATCCCGGCTGCTCGTCCCGTGTCCGCAGGCCCAGTTCCCGGCCCGCTTCCTGGACATATCCCAACAATCTCTTGCGCAACCCATCCCGCCCCCGCGTGATGCGCGACTTCACCGTGCCCAGCGAAATCTGCAGCACTTCGGCAATCTCTTCGTACGACATCTCTTCCAGGTCCCGAAGCACCAGCGCCGTGCGGAACGGTTCCGGGACATCGCGCAACGCCCGCTCCACCGCCGCCCGCACCTCGGCATGCGCGAAATTCTCGAAGGGCGACTCGCCCGGGTCGACCAGCCGTTCTTCTCCGGCAAACTCGTACCCGCCCGCTTCGACCGGTTCAATCGATGTTTCATGAGCCTTGTGCCGGAACCACCAGCGCCGCCGGTTGGCGGCTTCATGCAGCGCGATCCGGTAGATCCAGGTCTTCAGGCTCGACTCGCCGTGGAAGTGCTTCATTCCCCGGAAGACCTTCAGAAAAACTTCTTGCGTGGTGTCGGCGGCGTCGGAGGGGTCCTGCACCACGCGGTACACCAGGCTGTAGACCGGTTGGTGAAATTCTCCGATCAGCCAGGCGTAGGCTTCTTCCGACCCCGCCTTCAGTTCGGAGATAACCGCCGCTTCCTGGGTTCGAGCACCGGCCGCGCTTGCGAGATCGCCCAATGTGGTAGCTCCCGCCATGACTGGCAGTACCCCTCATTATAAATTTCCTGCGGCCCGGCGGCGCGAAATCTTCCGGCAAAGCCGGACACCTCCGCCCGCTTACCTCTATAGACTCCAGCCCCACCGCCGGAGTTCCCAGTCTAAGTGTTTTGTTTTCAAATGAGGAGCAGGGGTCAGCCCCTCGCAAGCAGCCGCCGGCCTTGGCAGGCTGCTAAGAGACTCGCTTCGTATCAGGGCATCGCTTTAGCGATGCCGTAAGTCTTTGGCATTCGACCGCCCCTTTAGGGGCTGCCGTTGCGATTCCGACTCTTTCAGCAGCCTGTTAGGTCCCGTGCGGCGAACTCTGCGGATTTGCCGGGGCCGGTGCGACATTCGGTTTCGCCACCTTCTTTTTGGCCGGCTTCTTAGCAGGTTCGGTGTCGTCCACAATGATCTTCTTGGGCGGTGGCGGAGGCGTCGCCGGCATCGTCTTCACCTGGCTGCGCAGCCGGGTCAACTCGTTTTCCTTAGCGCTGGCCAGATTCTGCATCCGTTCTCCGAGCCCCCGGCGCACGCTTTCCAGCGCGCTCATGTCGTTGCTCAGGCTCTGGAATTCATCCTTCGAACCAAAGGCCCCGGCCAACTCCACTACTGAGCCAAAGACGTCATACAGCGCCTCGAGATTGCGGTAGAGCTTGAAAGTGGCGGCCAGGTTCTCGGGCGCCGCGTTGAGTTGCGTCATGATCTCGGGCAGGGCCGCCTGCAGATTGCGCTGGATGGAATCCACGTTGGCCTGGGCCTGCCGCTTGTTGGAGGAATCTGTCTTCCATTTCTCAATGCGCATGTTCCCCAGGTCCGCCTGCATGTTCTGCGCTGTCTGCCGAAGTTGTCCGAGGATATTGTTCAGTTCGCTGGCCGACGCATAGGCGACCGGCGGCGGCGTGGCGGCCTGCCCACTATTTGTCGTTTGCGCCCAGGCGACCGTGAGCAGAACCAGTGGGAAAGCCACAAGAAGGGAAACTGCTTTGCGAGAATGAGACATGGGGCTCCGGTACGTCCTGTTCTTTTACTCCATTATCGTAGATGAGTTTGACGCGCCGCGAAAGCTGCGCGAGAATTGACTCAGTCCTCTTTTGTTCAAACGTGGGCCTGTGGCGCAGCTGGGAGCGCGCTTCCATGGCATGGAAGAGGTCGTCGGTTCGATCCCGACCAGGTCCACCATCTTCCTCGGCAACACCCGGCAAAAGACGCCGTCCGCCCCAGTCGCTTTCCGGAATGGATTTTTGTTTTCCCTACAGATCGAGATCCTCGTGAAGCGCCTTGGTCAAAGCGGCTTGGCGGTCCGAGCTGAGCTTGGTCCCGCCGGAGGTGAGATAGAGGACGTCGATCGCCATCTGCCCCTCGGTTTCGATCAGCGCAATTTCGATGTTGCACCCGTGCTTGGAAACCTGGGAACACATCCGGTAGAGCAGCCCCGGACGATCCTGGGTCAGAACCTGCAACAGTGTGCTGTGTGCCGAGCAGGCATCGTCGAATTCGATTTGGGTCGCGACCTTCACCTTGGTGCCGTTGGTCTTCTCCGATCGCAGCCGCTCCTGGAGCATGCGCGCAATGTCAGCCTTCCCGCTGACCGCCGCGGCGATACCCTGCTTCAGGCGCTCCCACTCGGGGATGTTCAGCTCGAGAGTTCGAAAACGATCGGTGAAATAGAAAGTGTCGACCACGATGCCGGCGCGGTTGGAAAATGCGTTGGCCTTGACGATATTCATCCCCCACGCTGCCAGCGCGCCGGAAACGGAGGCAAACAGAAACGGTCGGTCCATCGTTATCAGCGTCAACTCGTACCACTGGCGAACCTGTTTCAGGCCCAGCTGGACGGAATTATTGCCGAGTTGGGCTGCCATTTCGGCATGAACCAGCACGTCGCTGGCGCCGTGGATCCGCAAATATCGCTGCGGCAGCCCTTCCAGGAAGTGATTGATCTTTTTCCCGGCAACGGGCGCCAGCGAGTGGAGATGCGCTAAGACGGCGACAGCGACGGCGCTGTTGTCGTCCGTGTGCACGCGCTCATCGGCGCTCCGGCTCAAGTAGTTGTCGGACGCAATGTACAGTTGCCAGAGGTTGTCGGCCTTCCATGGGGTCAAGGCCTCCGGATTCACGGCCTTGACGTCGGCGTAGGTGAGCAGGCAGAGCATCTTTAAGCGCTCGGGTGTTCCCGCCTTTTCCGCGAACGACCTCACGTTGGCGGGATCAAATACGTCCCGACGCATCGCCACCGACATCTCCAGGTGGTTGCCGACCAGAAACCGCAGAGTTTCTCGGTCCGCGGGATCGAGATCCAGACGATCGGCGCTGCGATCGGTGAGCTTCAGGCTGAGCCCGACGTGATTTTCGCTCGGTACCGCCTTGCCGGAGTCATGGAGCAGCAACGCCAGGTACAGAAGTTCCGGCTGTTCGAGTTCGCCCTGCAGTTCCGCGAACCGCTGCTCCCATTCCGATTTCGACTCCTTCAGGCGATGCAGATGTTCAATCGCGAGAAAAGAGTGCTCGTCCACGGTGAAGCGGTGGTAGAAGTCGCGAACAACCAGGGCCTCGATTCCCTTCAGTTCCGGCAAAAGCAGCGGCAGCAGGCGCAGCGCGTTCATCGCGCGCAGGGCGTCGGCGGCGTGCGGTTCAATCAGCGTCTCCTGCAGGTAAAGCCACAACTCCGCGCCCCGCGGAGGCGTGGCCGCCAGCGCCGGGAGCACCTGCTCAATTTTGTACTCGGTGGTTGTGCTCAGCTTCAGGCCGTGCTGCGCCATGAAGTGAAAAAGCCGCAGCAACATCTCCGGATCCTGCAGCGCGCTGGGCTGCTGCAGGAATATGAGCCCGTCCACTACCGAAAAATCCGGGCTGGAGACACGCGACCTCCAGCTCTGGAACTGCCGGTACAACGACGACCACGCCGCCGGGATCTCCTCCAGCAACTGCGCGCAGACCCGGTGCACCGCCCGGGCGTGACCAAAGTAGACCCGCATCCAGTCCGCGGCGTTCGCGATCTCCGCGTCGGCGGCCCCGATCCTTCTGACCGCGGCTTCATCCTGGGCCTCCCAGGTCAGGGTGTTGTCGTGGCGCCCGTGCCGGAAGTGCAGAAAGCAGCGCACGGACATCTGGAAATTGAGCGCGGCCTCGAGCGGCCTTCGCGATGAGGCGGGCAGCAGTGCCTTTGGATCGGGCCAGACGCGCAGCTTCTCCATCGCTGAAATCAACGCCAGCCAGTGGGCAACGTTGTAGTCGCGCAGACCGCCGGGGCCGTCTTTCACATTGGGCTCAAGATGAAACACCGTGTCGCCGAATTTATGGTGCCGTCCGCGGGTGATCTCACCCAGGTTCTGGATCAGGTTTTGGCACTCCCGCATCACTAGACGGGGCACGACTGTTTCGCGGAGCCGCAAAAAGAGTTCACGATCACCGGCCAAATACCGGCAGTCGAGCAGGGAAATCGCAAACTCGACATTATTCGGATCGAAGCGCTCACACTCGGCCAGGGTTCGCGCTGCCGGGCTGAGTTTCAGCCGCAGGTCCCACAATTCCTGCGAAAAACGGCGGATGGAGTCTTTGAAGCCGCTCTCCGTGCCGCTCCCGCCGTGAAGGAAGAGCAAGTCAATATCGGAGTGGGGAAAAAGCCAGCCTCTGCCAAAGCCGCCGGTGGCGACCAGCGCGAAGTTCCCGGGGCCTTCCGGATCGGCGGAGATGAACTCACTCCAGAGCCTCCGGAGAATCGATTCGACCACCGCAGTCCGCCGCGCGAGCGCGATGCTACCCTCGCCGGTCGCGGAAAACTCCTGCTGGATGCGCGCGGATTCCCTGGCGTACAGGTCCCGTAACTCACTGCGCGCGGTGGCCACGGTGCTCATTCTGATGACGATCCTCCGGCTGCGCATCCCTACTGGCGGAGGAGGGAGGTCGATCTCCGCTGCTTTCAAACCGTTTTACAGCGCGGTGTCGCCGCGTTCCTCGTTGCGAATGCGGATCGCCTCGTCAATTCGCGAAAGGAAAATCTTGCCGTCGCCGATCTTGCCCGTGCGGGCCGACGCAACGATGGCCTGTACGACTTTCTCCACCATGTCATCGGCCAGCACCATCTCGAGTTTCACCTTGGGGATCAGGTCCACGGTGTACTCGCGCCCCCGGTAGAATTCGGTGTGTCCTTTCTGCCGGCCATGCCCTCGGGCCTCGAAAACGGTCATGCCTTCGACGCCAATCTCGTGCAGAGCGTCTTTCACGGCATCCAGCTTTGAGACCTGAATAATCGCTTCGACCTTTGTCATTTTCGTCCGTTTCGTGACCGCATCGTCTCCATCTGGTTCCAACTACGCTGGCGCTTCCCAGTAGTAACCTTCCTCACCGTGCTGGGAGAGATCCAGGCCCTGGATTTCATGATCTTCCGGCACTCGTAGCCCGATTATAAGATCAATGATTTTCAGGATCATTAAAGTCCCCACGATGGCCAACCCCCAGGCAATTGCGACGGCGGCGAACTGGTTGAGCAGTTGATGCGCGTTGCCTTCCAGCAATCCCGATGCCAGCGTGTTCCCTTGCGCATCCTTGAAGATGGGATTCACCGTGCTGGAAGCGAAGACTCCCGTCAGCAGCGCCCCGAGCGTGCCACCCGCGCCGTGGACTCCGAATGCGTCGAGCGAGTCGTCATACCCAAACAGCATTTTGACTTTGGCTACCATGAAGTAGCAGCCCACCCCCGCCGCCAACCCGATAACTATCGCCGGCATCGGCGACACGAAACCCGCGGCCGGTGTGATCGCGACCAAGCCCGCCACCGCTCCCGAGATCGCTCCCAAAGCACTGGGTTTCCCGTTCCTCCACCACTCCGCCGCACTCCAACCCAGAGCGGCGGCCGCCGCGCCAAAATGTGTCGCGACGAAAGCGCTGGTCGCCAGACTCCCCGCCGACAGCGCGCTCCCGGCGTTGAACCCGAACCATCCCACCCACAGCAAACAAGCGCCAATAAAGCTCAGGACTACGCTGTGGGGAGGCATGGGTTGCTTCGGATACCCGATGCGACGGCCCAGGTACAGCGCGCAGACCAAGGCCGATACGCCCGAGGTAACGTGAACCACCGTGCCGCCGGCAAAATCCAACGTGGGAAAGCGTCCACCCAGCGCCGCATTCAGGAAGCCGCCCTTGCCCCAGACCATGTGGGCCATCGGCGCATACACCAGCAGCGACCAGAGCACCATGAACAGCGCCATCGCGCTGAACTTCATCCTTTCCGCGAAGGCTCCGGTGATGAGCGCCGGCGTGATGATGGCAAACATCAACTGGTAAATCATGAAAGTCTGAAGAGGAATGGTCGCGGCGTAGTCGGGGTCGGGCTGCGCCCCCACGCCGCGCAAAAAGACATTGTGCAGCCCGCCAATAAAGCTGTTTCCCGAACCAAACGCCAGGCTGTACTCCGCCAGCCCCCAAAGCAGCGTCACGATCGCCATGAGGGCGAAGCTCTGCATCATCGTGGCCAGGACGTTCTTCTTCCGCACCAGGCCGCCGTAGAACAACGCCAGGCCCGGACCGGTCATCATGAGGACCAGGGCGGAACTCGTGAGCATCCAGGCGTTGTCGCCCGAACTCCGGGCATCGGCCACGGCCTGCTCCAGTTTCGCGATTCGTGCCGACTGGGCGTCGCTCACCGCTTGAGCGCTGCTGGGTTCCTTGTTCGTGCTGGAAGCCTGCGTCCGCGCGCTTAGGGGAAACAGGCATAGCATCGCCACCAAGAGGCACACCGTCAGGAACTTTCTCATTAAGAGCTGTTGACTCCTCACTCCTCACTCCTCAGTCCAAAGAGCGAGTGTGTCATAACGCTAATCGCTGGCTGTGCTTTACGGAAATCGAAACTATTTATTTGTGCCATCAGAAATCTTTATCTGCGAGGTCCCTCCCAAGGTTCGATTTGCGCAGGGAGGCCTTCGGTAGACCCGCCGCCAGCATCCCAACCAGCAACACCACCCGCATGGCGGAAGTATGGTTGCGCTCGCTCCGGAATGCTAGCCTGAAAACGTGATGCGCTATCCGCGCCCCATTCTTGTCTTGATGAGTCTTGTCTTTCTGTTGCTGGCTGGCACATCCTCGTTCGCCAAAGCGCCGGTTCGCTGGACCCTCCGCCGCCAGCCCGCCCGTGTGGTCAACGGATCGCCTGTGCTGCTGCGCGTCACGACCCCGCAGCCGGTCCGCACACTCTCGGGCAGTTGGCTCGGCCACGAGATTTTTTTCAGCTTCGACGCGAGCCAGAAAGTCTGGGTCGGCCTTGCCGGGGTCAGCCTCGAGACCAAGCCCGGGACCTATCCGATTCAATTGCGCGGCGAGACCTCCGCCGGACCAACCATCACCTACGAGCAGGGAATTCGTGTGCTGCATCAGCGGTATCCGAGAGTGCTGCTGAAAGTTCCCACCCGCTACACCGCCCCCAGCCCGGAAGAACAGCGCGAGATCGCGCAGGACAAGGAAATCAAGGCCCAGGCTTTCCAGATCGTCAGCGCCGAGCGCCAGTGGAAAAGTTCCTTCGACGCCCCGGTCAAAGCTCCGATCTCGGACGTCTTCGGAGTCGAACGCGTCTTTAACGGCGCGGTCCAGAGCTCGCACCAGGGACTCGACTTCCGCGTGCCCAGCGGCACCTCGGTGGCGGCCGCGAACCGCGGCACTGTGCTCCTGGCCCGGCCGCTATTCTTCGAAGGGAACTGCATCGTGATTGACCACGGCCAGGGCCTGCTGACGCTTTATCTGCATTTGTCGCAGCTCCGCGTCAAACAGGGAGATCAGGTCGCCAAGGGCCAGCCCATCGCTCTCAGCGGCGGCACCGGACTCGCCACCGGCCCCCATCTGCATCTGGCGGTGCGCTGGCAGGGCATCTACCTCGACCCAGAGGTTCTGCTCTCTCTCCCTCTCCCCTGACTTGGGCCTCGCGGCCGCCTCTCCTCGCTACAGGATGTAGAACTGGTTTCAAAACAGTATTGGGAAGGGCACGGCCGGGGTGGAGGGCTTCAGCCGTGCCGCCAGGGCCCGCCAAAAATGCGGGCTTTAGCCCCTGAGGGTCGTGTTCTTAATGGACCCACCTCACGCGATGCGCTCATGCCCTCTATTTACAAAAGATATGCAACACGTTCAAAAAAATGTTGCGCGGGGTGGCTCGCCAAGTTTATATTTCTCCAACTGCCCGGTAGCAAAAGCGATTCGGGGGAAGCGCTTTGCAAAATTCGCTCACTGGGAGTGTCGGGAGCCCGAAGAGACCCCTCGTCGGGTTCCTGGCTTTTTTTCTTTGCGATGGACGATGGGCTACAGCGGGTGCCCCACTCATCGCGCTCTCTGCGTGAGTGGGAGGCGAGCCGAAGACTAGTCCCCAGCAGCCCGCAGCGCTTCGCCCTCCGCCACCCACGCTCCATCGCGAAAGGTGACGTTCCGGCCGGAGATGGCGGGAATGCGTTCCCCCGGAACCACGATTCCCACCAGGTTCAGCGGGTCGGCTGCAGCCAGGATGACGCGCTCGCCGTTCGGCGGTAGCTTCCGATTAGCGCGCAACGATTCCACGGCGACGGGCAGGGCAAACTGTTCGCCCAGGAACCCGTCCACGAAGCGGCCGCCGCGCACTTCGCCGCGGTCTTCGAGCCGGCGGAAGGCGATCTGCAATTCGCGCCAGCGCGGCAAATTCGTTTCCCGCGCCAGCAGGTCGCGGAACACGACGCCGTAACGGCGCAGCAGCATCCAGCAGCAGGATTCGACGCTGTGCTCGCGGTCCGGGGCCCCCGGCGGGCCCGGTTTTGGCCCGCTGGGGTGGAGGTCGGCGCCCTCGGTGTGCAGCAGCGACCAGCGTCCGGCCGCGTGCCGCGGACGCCGCGCCTTGCCCAGTCCGCTTCCCGCCGCGCTTTTCGGCGCCACCAGCGCGCGCAGGTTCTCAAATCAATCCGCCGTAACCAGTCCGGCCGCCACCAACTCCCACAGGCCCGTCTCCACTTCCGCCTTGAGTCTGCCGGTGGCCCGCACCAGGTCCGGGAAAAACAGCGCGCCCCGCTGCTTCAACAATTCCAGCACCGCCTGCGCCACCGGACTCAGGAATGACGTTGCCGAGTCCTCCGCCCCCGGATGGTGCGGCCGCATCCAGTCCGCATCCTCGCGCACGAAGAATGCGATCGGCGCCACCCGCGTCGGAATCACGCGCCGCTGCCTGTGTGGAGCGGACCTGCCCTGAGCGAGAGTCGAAGGGGCCCCCGCCCGCTCCACGCTCGCACCCTCCTCGACCGCCGGCCCGGAGCTGTGGCGATCGGCCGCCAGGTCCACGTCCAGCGTCGCCGGATGCGGCGAAAGCCGTCCCCAGCCCACCGCCCCCGCCAGGCACAGTTGATCCAGATGCGCCGGATCGTAACCGGCGATTCTCCGCCCCAGCACGAAACGTTCCCACGCGCTGGCCGGGACCTCGAAGCCCTGCAGTTGCCGGATCACTTCGAGCGTCCCGTGCTCGCCGCGCACCTGCGTCCCCGGAGCGATGTGCTGCCAGCGCAGCAGCCAGTTCATGAATTGCGCGGCGGTGACCGGCTCGATCTGCTTGCGCAACGTAGCCACCGTCAGCCGGTGAATCCGCGCCAGCAGCCGCCGCTCGCACCACTCGTGATCTGTGTGGGGAAGGGTCTCGGTGTGGGGACGGGTCTCCGACCCGTCCAGGCCGAGCGAAGCTCGGCAGTGGTCCGGCCGGAACTTCCCCCGCAGAATCGCTCCGCTCGCCTCCATCCGCAGCAGAGCTTTTTCAATCTCGGACTCCGCCAGTCCCAGCAACTCCCCAATTTCCGCAGCCGTGGTTGGCCCAAGATGCTCCATCCACCCCTGCACCGCCGCCAGCACGGCATCATCGCGATCTACCGTGGGGACGCGGCTTGCCGCGTCTTCGCACGCATCAGCACGATTTATTACCGTAGAGACGCAGCTTGCTGCGTCTCCCTCCCCAATCCGAGCCGTCGGATGCATCGCGCGGAACCATCCCGCCCTCTCGGCCGCAACCCAATAGCGCACTCCACCGCCGTCCACGACAAATGCGCGACCCTGGCTGCGCAGCTGGCTGAAGAAAATCTCCCAGGAAGCTGTGAGCTGCGAGCTGCGAGCCGCGAACTGCTTTTCCCGAGAGCCGAAAGCCGAGAGCCGAAAGCCTTCCACCTGAGACCTGACACCTGAGACCTGAGACCTGATTTCCGCCGGCATCACCACCAGCGTGTGCAGCACATCATGCAATTCATCCGCATCCCGCACATCCGGCCAGGCTTCCTGCTGCACCTGCGCGATGGCCGCCGGCTCCAGCGCGCCCACTTCCTCCAACACAGACTCCGGCAGTACCCGCCGCATCGCGACGGCCCGCGCCCGCCGCTCCTCCAGCGGCGCGTCGTCGAGGAAGGCATAGGGATTGGCATTCAGGATTTCGTGCGCGAACTGCGACGGCACCGGCGTATCCACCGCCAGGCAGCGGATTCGCCCGTCTTCGATCCCGCGCAGGACCTCCCGCAGGCCGTCAATATCCATCGCCTCGGTGAGCACGTCTTTCATGACTTCGGCCACCAGGGGATGGTCGGGAATCTTGATATCCCCTTCGATGTTCTCGAAACAGGCGGCCACGTCCGGGAAGACCGAGGCCAGCAGGTCGTCCGAGCGCATCCGCTGGATCTGCGGCGGCACTTTCTTGCCGCCCTGGAAGCGCAACAGTGCCAGGGCTCGTGTTGCATCCCAGCGCCAGCGCGTCTGGAAAATCGGCGAGGCCAGCGCCGCCTGCTCCAAAAGTGGCGGCATGGTTTCGGAGGGCAGGAATTGAAAAACATCGGCCAGCGGGAAGCTGTGCTGCTCGGCCAGCGCAATGTTCAGACCATTGTCCGTGGCCGCCGCCTGTAGCTCGAAGTTGAAGCCCCGGCAGAATCGTTTGCGCAGCGCCAGTCCCCAGGCCTTGTTGATACGGCCTCCGAAGGGAGCGTGGATCACCAGTTGCATCCCGCCTCCCTCGTCGAAGAAGCGCTCGGCGATGATGGTGGCTTGCGTCGGCACATCGCCCAGCACCGCGCGCCCCTCGATCACGTACTGAATTAACTGTTCGGCGCCGGACTGGTCGAGCCCGCATTCTTTTCCCAGCCAGCTCACAGTTTCGGCAACGACGGGCAAGTTTCTCCAGCCTTCGACCGGAACCACGCCGGGCAGGCGGTCGCTGATTTCCTGCCGCAGCTCGCCCAACTGCGCCGAAAGCTCCTGCGTCCGTGCCGGAGCCTCGCCCCGCCAGAACGGTATCCCGGGCGGAGCGCCTTGCGCGTTTTCCACCAGCACCCGCGACGACCTGCCTTCGATCCGGCGAATCCTCCACGATGTGTTCCCCAGCAGCATGACCTCTCCGGCCATGCTCTCGACCGCGAAGTCTTCATCCACCGTGCCCACCACCACCCCGTCGGGCTCAGCCACCACCGTGTAGAGCGCGTTGTCCGGAATCGTCCCGCCCGAGGTGATGGCGGCGAGCCGCGCCCCGCGCCGCGGCCGCAGCTTGCGGTTCACGCGGTCATGGTGAAGGTACGCGCCGTAACGGCCTCGCCCGGCCGCAATGCCTTCCGAGAGCATCTCGATCACGGCGTCGAAAGTCTCGCGCGACAGATTGCGATAGGGATACGCTCGCTTGACGAGTGCAAACAACTCATCCTCATCCCAGCCGTCGCTGCTAGCGACCGTAGCGGCGGCGCCCTCGACTGTAGCGCCGGCGTCCTCGCCGGCTGTCGCGAGGCCATCCTGGCCTCGCCCCTCGTTTACTGCCGCAATGCCGGCCCTACCCGAAACGGCGCAGCACGCCACGATCTGTTGGGCCAGGACATCGAGCGAAGACTCGGGAAAGATCAGCCGGTCCAGTTCGCCCGAGCGAATCGCCCGCACCAGCACTGCGCATTCGGCCAGGTCATCGCGCGTGGTGACGAAGAATCGTCCCTTCGGAACCGCTCCTCGCCAGTGTCCGCTTCGGCCCACTCGCTGCAGCGCCACCGCAATCGAACGCGGCGAGCTGATGTGGCACACCAGGTCCACGGTGCCCACGTCAATGCCAAGTTCGAGCGAGGCCGTCGCGACCAGCACCTTGACCTCGCCGTCTTTCAGCTTCTTTTCCGCCGCCAGCCGCAACTTGCGCGCCAGGCTGCCATGGTGGGCTGCGACATTTTCTTCGCCGAGGCGTTCGCCGAGTTCGTGCGCAATCCGCTCCGCCAGCCGCCGCGTGTTGACAAACACCAGCGTCGAGCGGTGCTGTTCGACCAGTTGCACGAGGCGCTGGTAGATCTCGTCCCACATCTCGTTGGTGGCGATCGGCCCGAGCTCCGAAGCAGGAACCTCGACGCCCAGGTCGAGCGTGCGCCTGTGCCCAATGTTGACGATCGCCGGATCGGGCCGCGCATGTTGAGCATCAGAGTTGCCGGCCAGAAAGTGCGCGACTTCTTCGATCGGCTTTTGCGTCGCAGAAAGCCCAATGCGCACCGGCGCCCGATGCGCCAGCACTTCCAACCGCTCCAGCGAGAGCGCCAGATGCACGCCGCGCTTGTCGTCGGCCACGGCGTGAATCTCGTCCACGATCACGGTTTCAACATCGCGCAAGATGGCGCGGCTCTTTTCCGCCGTCAGCAGGATGTAGAGCGATTCCGGCGTCGTGACCAGAATGTGTGGCGGACGCTTCAGCATCAACCGCCGGTCTTTTGCCAGCGTGTCGCCGGTGCGCACCGCGGTGCGGATCTCCGGCATGAGCAGGCCGCGCGCGCCCGCCATCTGGAGAATTTCGCCGAGCGGGACTTCCAGGTTCTTCTGGATGTCGTTGCCCAGCGCCTTGAGCGGCGAGACATAGAGAACTTCCGTCCGGTCGCGCAGTTCTCCTGCCAGGGCCTTGCAGACCAGCCGGTTGATGCAGGCGAGGAAGGCAGCCAGCGTTTTTCCCGACCCGGTTGGAGCCGAAATCAGTGTCGTGTGTCCGGCCAGGATATGCGGCCAGCCTTGCTCCTGCGGTTCGGTCGGGGTGGTGAAATGCGACGTGAACCACTCCTGAACCAGCGGATGGGCCCAGGCGAGCGAAGGGGAGACTGCGGATGGCATGGCAGTGATTGTAACCAGAATCGGTGGTTTCGTAAAATGTTCGCCTCAAGCTGACTCGAGACGGTTTACCTTGACTAATGAGTATGATGTTGAATATGATGAATATGAATAATTCTGGCTAAAGGGACCCGACAATGCCTAGCGCGAGAGTCTCCGCACTCACCCGGGAAGACATAACCGCAGCCGCCAAGCGATTGCGCGCCACCCGCCCGGCGAAGTGGACCGTGATCGTAGAGGGGCGGGAGTTGCCGGCGAGGCCGCTCATTTTGGAGGCGGCGGGAGTGCCACCGAACGATCCCACCAATTCCCATCAGGCCGTCAAAATCCTGGAGGACCGCGGATTCGATGTTCGATACCAGGGCAAGACCACTCCAGGCAGAGGAGAGGAGCAATCGCAAGCTGCCATGGAAGAGTTAATCCGCAGCCTGCGAGGCTCCTGCAAGGGCGACGATTCGATCGCTGAAGCCCGCGAGCGCGAACACCGGCTGGAGAAATGACCGAAAGCTACGTTCTGGATGCGAATGCGCTGATCGACTTTGTCGAGTCTGGACCCGGTATGCGCAAAGTCGATCAGTTACTCCACGCCGCGGTGCGAGAGCGAGCTGACATTTTCGTGTCGGTCATGAATCTTGGCGAGGTTTTCTACTGGTTGTGGATAAAGCGCAGCGCAGAGCGAGCCCGTCAGACGCTCGATGGTTTCTCCCGGCTGCCGATCCAGATTGTTCCCGTCGATCTTCAGCAAGCTCTGCGCGCCGGCGAGATCAAGGCGCTCCATAAAATCCCGTATGTGGACTGCATCGCAGCCGCTCTCGCCCTGCAGCATCAGGCCACTCTCGTTACTTCCGACCGCGACTTCGAAAAGCTCGGACGCCACTTTCCGGTCCTGTGGATCGCCCGCCCATGAACCGTTGGCGGACCCTATTTTGTTACAGGCACTAAGTATCTTGCTTTGCTGCGGAGTACAGACGCAGTCCCAGCACCGGCGCATAGTTCTGGAAGTCTTGATCGCTGGTGAGAATCGCCCAGCCGCGGCGGTGGGCGGCGGCGCAGATCAAGAAGTCAACCGCCGATCCCGCAATCCCGCGCCCGCGGCACTGGTTGCTCATCTGGGCGGCGTCCTCATAGTCCGCCATTTCCAGTGACGGCTCCCGGAAGGCCCGGAGATAATCGCGCAGTTTCCTGAACTGGATTTCTTCGCGGATGCCGGAGAGTAGTTCCTGACGGATCGCCCCCAGCATCTGGACGCGTCCTTCTCGAATCAGCTCCGCCAATGCTTTGGTCAGGCGTTGCTCCGGCGCGCTGAGATGGCCGAGGCGCCGCCGCAGGGCCAGCGACCAGACGGGCGTATCCACCAGCACCATCATGAGCGACGGTCGCCGCCGGGCCGGTGCGAGTTGCGCCGGCGCTCGGCCTTGTAGTCATACGCGGGGTCGAAAGCGATCGTTCCGAAGGCGTCCAGGATGCGCATTTGCTTGCGCCGCCGGACGTACTCATCCAGAGCGGCGTTGACCGCATCCTTCTTGGTCTTGTGTCCCCCGGCACGGCGCGCTTCTTCGATGAGGCGGTCGTCCAGCGCGAGGTTTGTTGCCATGTGTGTATAGTTACACATTATAATGTGTGAGTCAAGCGCACCATACACCCCAACCCGCGGATGCTAGAATCGCGGCGATGCCCAACAAGACCTCAGCCACCGCCCGCGCCCGCAAGATCAAGCTCATCCTGTTCGACGTGGACGGCGTTCTCACCGACGGCAAGATCTGGATTTTTCCCGCTCCCTCCACCGTAGAGACGCAGCTTGCTGCGTCTCCTGCGGGTGCCCCGTCCAAGCTCCGCTTGGGCGGGGATGTTGCGACCCTCCAAGAACGAACCCTCCTCGATCGCTCCGCCCAGCAAACTGCGCAGGGCGGATTCGGCTTCCAGAGCGCCAGCCTGATCGAAGCCAAGGGCTTCCACGCTCACGATGGCACGGCCATCTCGCTGGCCCGGCTCGCGGGGCTGAAGACCGGGCTCATTACCAAGCGCATCTCCGAAACCGTCGCCCTGCGCGCCCGCGACCTGAAAATCGACCACGTCTACCAGGGCATCCAGGACAAGGCGACCGTCTTCCGCCAGATCCTCGATAAAGAGGGAATCACCGCCGCCGAAGCGGCATTCGTGGGCGACGATGTGATTGACCTGCCGG
>Ga0187804_10000143_pt1 | contig 15356 bp, 14 predicted proteins | sample NC_wetland_sal_i_3_FD_132961 | JGI IMG/M metagenome (GOLD analysis project Ga0187804, IMG submission 132961) | Wetland sediment microbial communities from Neuse River Estuary, North Carolina, USA - Control_4 | ecosystem: Environmental > Aquatic > Freshwater > Wetlands > Sediment | place: USA...
ACCACGGCGACGCGCGACGGCGACACCTACGTCATCAACGGCCAGAAAATCTGGACCTCGCGGGCAGAGTATTCCGATCTCATGCTGCTTCTTGCCCGTACCACGCCGCGCGAGCAGGCGAAGTCGCGCACCGCCGGACTTTCCGTATTCCTACTCGACATGCGCGCGGTGAAGGGCAAAGGCCTGACTATCCGGCCGATCCGCACCATGATGAACCACGCCACCACGGAGGTTTTTTTCGAGAACCTGCGCGTGCCGGCCGAGGGCGTGATCGGCCAGGAGGGTGAGGGCTTTCGTTACATCCTTTCCGGGATGAATGCCGAGCGCATCCTGATCGCCGCCGAATGCATCGGTGACGCCAAATGGTTCATCGAGAAAGCGACCGCCTATGCCGGCGAGCGCGTGGTGTTCGGCCGGCCAATTGGACAAAACCAGGGTGTCCAGTTCCCGATCGCGCGCGCCTATATCGGCATGCGCGCCGCCGAGCTGATGGTGCGCGAGGCGGCCGCGCTCTATGAAGCCGGGCGCGATTGCGGCGCCGAAGCGAATATGGCGAAGCATCTCGCCGCCGAAGCATCGTGGGCTGCGGCCGACATGTGCGTGCAGACGCACGGCGGTTTCGGCTTTGCCGAGGAATTCGACATCGAGCGCAAATTCCGCGAGACCCGGCTGTACACGGTGGCGCCGATCTCGACCAATCTCGTGCTGTCCTATGTCGCCGAGCATGTGCTCGGCCTGCCAAGGTCGTATTGAGCGCACATGACTCTCCCGCTCTCTGGTTTTCTTGTCGTTTCGCTCGAACAGGCAGTCGCGGCGCCGATGTGCACGTGTCGCCTCGCCGATGCCGGCGCACGGGTCATCAAGATCGAGCGGCCGGAAGGCGACTTCGCGCGCGGCTATGACGATCTCGTGCACGGCGAGTGCAGCTATTTTGTCTGGCTCAACCGTGGCAAGGAATCGGTCGTGCTTGATCTCGCCAAGCCCGGCGACAAGGCGCTGCTTGAAGCGATGATCGCCCGCGCCGACGTGTTCGTGCAGAATTTGAAACCAGGTGCGATCGCCAAGCTTGGTTTTGCCATTGCTCGGTTGCGGCGCGAACACCCGCGGCTGATTTGTTGCTCGGTCTCGGGCTTCGGCGAAACCGGCCCGCTGGCGGCGCGCAAATCCTATGACATGCTGATCCAGGCCGAGTCCGGCCTTGCTTCCGTCACCGGCACGAGCGAGCCGTCCCGGGTCGGCGTCTCGGTCGTCGACATCGCCGCCGGCATGAACGCCTATGAGGCGATCCTGGAAGCGCTGATCGCGCGCCGACGCAGCGGGCAAGGCGCGGCGCTGTCAATCTCGATGTTCGATGCCATGGCCGATTGGATGACTGTGCCGCTGTTGCAGCAGGAGGCGGGAGCGCCGCCGCGGCGGATCGGCCTGGCGCATACCTCAATCTCGCCCTATGGCGCGTTCCGCAGCCGCGACGGTGTCGCCATCCTCATCTCGATCCAAAACGATCGCGAATGGCGCGTGCTCGCCGAAAAAGTTCTCGGCGACCCTGTGCTTACCGCCGATCCTGACTTCGCCACCAATGTCGAGCGCGTCAAACGCCGCACCGAAACCGACGGCAGGGTCGCCAAGGCTTTCGGCATGCTCGATGCGGCGCTGCTGGAGCAAAAGCTCGCGGCCGCTGACATTGCGTTTGCCCGCGTCAACACGCCAGCGGACCTGTCGCGTCATCCGCATCTGCGCCGCATCACCGTCGGCACGCCCAGCGGGCCGGTGTCCTATCCGGCGCCGCCGCGGCATGATGCCGACGCACGCCGCTACGGACCGGTGCCGGCAGTCGGTCAGCACACCGATAAAGTGCGCGCGGAGTTTTCTAATGTTCTAAGCGCGAGCAGCGTGTAACGCGTCACCCTGAGGTGCGAGCGCAGCGAGCCTCGAAGGGTGACGATCAAATTTTGATAGCATCCTTCGAGGGCCGCTTCGCGGCCACCTCAGGATGAGAATAGGAAAGGGGAACGTCATGGACATCGGCTTTATCGGTCTCGGCAATATGGGCGCGCACATGGCGCGGCGGCTCGTTGAGGCCGGGCATAAGGTTGTGGTTTACGACACGCGCCAGGAAGCGATCGGCAATCTCGCCGCGCGCGGCGCCGTCGCGGCCCGCTCGCCGAAGGAAGTCGCCGACATGGTCGAAACAGTGATGGCGAGCCTGCCGACGCCCGACATCGTTCTCAAAGTCGCGACCGGGCCTGACGGCGTGATCGAAGGCAAACGCGTGAAGCGCTTCGTCGACCTTTCCACCACCGGCGCGGTGATGGCGCAGCGCATCTTCAAGGCGCTTGCCGCTCGCAACATCGTGCAGATCGATGCGCCGGTTTCCGGCGGCGTGCGCGGCGCCGAAAAAGGCACGGTCGCGGTGATGGCGTCGGGTCCGCGCGCGGATGTCGAGGCGGTCGAGCCCGCGCTCAAGGTGATCGGCAAATTCTTCTACATCGGCGAACAGCCGGGCGCCGGCCAGACCATGAAGCTCTGCAACAATGTGTTGTCCGCGGCGGCGATGGCGGCAACCTCGGAATCGATGGTCACGGGCGTTAAGGCCGGCCTCGATCCGCGGATCATGCTCGATGTGATCAATGCCAGTTCGGGCCGCAGCACCGCGACCGAGCAGAAATTCCCCGAAGTGGTTCTGCCGCGCAGCTTCAATCAGGGCTTCACCGCAGGCCTGATGCTAAAGGACGTGAACCTTTTTATTTCGGAGGCCAAGGCGCTCGGCATCCCGATCCAGGTGATCGAAGCAGTCGCGGCTATTTTGAAACTCACCTGCGACGAGCTCGGTCCCGACAAGGACATCACCCAGGTCGTGCAGCCGATCGAAGCCCGCGCCGGCGTCGAAGTACGCGCGCCCAAGCGCTGATCGCGCTCCGCCAGTCGACAAAGCACCCGTTGTTGGCAACTATCCTTTCAATATCAATAGCTTATGGAAAAGAGCCGTTCTGTGACTTCAGTCACTTCGCGGTTTGCGCCAGCCGCTAAATTGATTGTCGAAAACAACAAGCAGTGGCGCCAAACGGTGATTTGAATTCGGTTCGATGTCAGCGGGTTTCCCCCGTCCCCAAACCTCCAATGACCCGCGTGATGTCCAAGGGGTGATGCACGTCCCCCATACACCCCCAAGAACCCTGCCACGGGTTCAACCTCGCCCGCTCCGGACTAACCATCCGGGCGGGCTTTTCCTTTTCGCAAATCTGCCGCATGCTTCGCCCGAGCGCACGGGATGGGATCCCGGCCGAAATGAGCCGCGAGACGCGCTATGGCTCTGCCCCGCAACAATCCAAGTCTGCTGTCGGAATTGCCCGAGCATCTTTCGGCCAGCCTGTTCGGCAACACGAAGCCGGTTCGGCTTAAAGCCGACGAGGTCTTGTTCCTCTCCGGCGACGCCGGCGATGGCTGCTATCGCGTCGAAGATGGACTGCTCAAAGTCACGATGATGTCGCGGGCCGGCACCGAGCGCATCCTCGCTTTTCTCGGTTCGGGCGCCATCGTCGGCGAACTCTCGCTTATCGACGGATTGCCGCGCTCGGCGTCCGTGGTGGCGGTGCGCCCGGCGCAGTTGAGCTTTCTCAGCCGCGCCGCGTTCGAGGAATTCGCCAACAAACATCCGGAAGTCTACAAGTCGCTGCTGACGTTGATCGCGGCGCGGTTGCGCGAAACCGACGCGACGGTGGCGGCCGGAAGCTTTTTGCCGCTGCGCGGCCGCGTCGCCTGCACGCTGCTCGAACTGGCCCAGGATTTCGGCCAGGATGTCGGTGCCGGCCGCATCGTCATCCGCCAGAAGATCGGGCAAAGCGATCTTGCCGCCATGGCCGGCATTGCCCGCGAAAATGTCAGCCGCATCCTCAACGATTGGAAGCGGCGCAAGCTGGTCAGCCGCCTGTCCGGCTATTATTGCCTGGAGAACAAAGCGCTGCTGCAGCACGAGGCCGAACTCTAAGCTCATTGAGACGTCTGCGCGCCGGACGTTAAGCAAGTGGGAAAGCGGTATCCACTTTTGCGGGTCATGCGGTAAAAACCCGCCATGAAACCTGCCATGAAACCCGCGATGAACACGCCTCGGCTCACCGATTTCCGCCGGATCGTCGTCAAGATCGGCTCCTCGCTCCTGGTCGACGCCGGGGGTGGCAGGCTCAACGAAAAATGGCTGGCGTCGCTGGCCGCCGACATCGCCGCGCTGCACGCCGACAAACGCGACATTCTGGTCGTGTCATCGGGCGCCATCGCGCTCGGCCGCACGGTGCTCAAGCTGGCCGCGGGCGAGCTGGCGCTTGAGGACAGCCAGGGCGCCGCCGCGGTGGGACAGATCGCGCTGGCGCGGACCTGGACCGAGGCGCTGTCGCGGCACGGCATCACCGCCGGCCAGGTACTGGTGACGCTCGGCGACACCGAGGAACGGCGGCGCTATCTCAACGCCCGCTCCACGATCGATCGCTTGCTGCAATGGCGTGCGGTCCCGGTCATCAACGAAAACGACACGGTCGCGACCAATGAAATTCGCTACGGCGACAATGATCGGCTCGCCGCGCGCGTCGCCACGATGGTGAGTGCCGATCTTCTGGTGCTGCTTTCCGACGTCGATGGACTCTACGACGCCCCGCCAGGCACCGGCGCCACCGCGCGCCATGTGCCGCGGGTCGAACGGATCACGCCCGAGATCGAAGCCATGGCCGGCGCCGCGGGATCGGGGTTGTCGCGCGGCGGCATGGCGACCAAAATCGAAGCGGGAAAGATCGTGACCGCCGCAGGCACCCACATGGTCATCGCCTCGGGTCATCTCGATCATCCGCTGCGCGCGATTGAAGATGGTGTGCGCTGCACCTGGTTTCTCACCGCCGGCAATCCGGTCACGGCGCGCAAAAAGTGGATCGCCGGCTCGCTCGAGCCGAAGGGTACGCTCACCATCGATGCCGGCGCGGTCGCAGCGCTGCGCCGCGGCAACAGCCTCCTGCCGGTCGGGGTGGTGCGGATCGAAGGCGGCTTTGCCCGCGGCGACGCCGTGATCATCCGCGGTCCGAACGGGGTCGAGATCGGGCGCGGGCTGTGCGCCTACGATGCCGAGGACGCACAAAAGATACGCGGCCGATCCTCCAGCGAAATCGACGCGATCCTTGGCTTTTCCGGCCGGGCCGAGATGGTCCACCGCGACGACCTGGTGGTCGGTCGGGAATGAATGCGGCGTCCGGGTGTGATGAGGGAGTCCGACACTCGCACTCCGGAGACGACCTTGCCGTGTCGATACTCAGACACGGCCCCCAAAGACACTACCCCAAAAGATGAACCCCGACCGCTAATGCGGCCGGGGTTCGACGCCGGGTGATTGAGGGTGAGGGGCTGGGGGGCTTCGCCCGGCGCCTACCCGTCAACGACGTTGCTGAAGGGTTGTTCCACGCTCGCTAACTATTTTTTTTGCCCCGGCCGAGGCCCGGGGCGCGGCGCTTTGCGGGTTCCGGCTGCGGGTGCGCCGGCTGCGGGTCCCGGCCGTTCCATCGCCGCCAAGATCGATGCGGCGGCCGCCTGGCAGCACGACGAATCGGGAAAACACCCGCAAATTTTCACTATTTTTGCCATTCGCCGCGATAGCCCGGCCTTCGACCACGAAAGTGGTTCCGACCGGAAAGCGCTTCGGCAAACGGCTAAGCTTATGACGTACTGTTAAAGGCATAGCTCCCCCCTCTCCGCATGATAACTCCACGCTGCAACTCCCCTTATTCCGTGCAGGTTCCGAAAATTCGGTGACGGATTCGCGAATGTTGTGGATTGCTGTGCGTATCTCGAAAGGCGAGCCGCCTCGCCCGGCTTGGCCGGACATGTTACAAACGCGACGAATGCAAGACGGATCAAGGCCATGAATGCTCCGCTCAAGGCGCTGGACAGCTCCAGCCCCCGGTCGTCCGCCAAGGGCGCCAAGGGCGCCCCGCTCGCGGTGACGCTGCGGCAGGTCGGCCGTGATGCCCGGGCCGCCGCCCGAGCGCTAGCGCTTGCCCCGACAGCGCAAAAGAACCGGGCGCTGGCTGCCATGGCCAAGGCGATCCGCGCAGCCTCCCCGGCCATCTTGGCGGCCAATGCCCAGGATCGGGATGAGGCCAGGGCCGCCGGTGCGACGCCCGCCTTTCTCGACCGGTTGGCGCTCGACCGCGGCCGGGTCGCGGCTATGGCGGACGGGATCGACGTCATCCGCAAGCTCAAGGACCCGGTCGGAGCGGTGATGGCGTCGTGGCGCCGCCCCAACGGTATGCGAATAGAGCGGGTCCGGGTTCCCCTTGGCGTTGTCGGCGTCATCTATGAGAGCCGGCCGAATGTCACCGCGGATGCCGGCGCGCTATGCCTCAAAGCCGGCAACGCAGCGATCCTGCGCGGCGGTTCCGAGAGCTTCCGCTCCTGCCGCGCCATTCATGCCGCCATGGTCGAGGGCTTGACCGAAGCCGGGCTGCCGGAATCGTCGATCGCGCTGGTTCCGACCCGCGAACGCGAGGCCGTGGGTATGATGCTCGCCGGGCTCGATGGCGCCATCGACGTGATCGTGCCGCGCGGCGGGAAAGATCTGGTCGATCGCGTGCAGACCGAGGCGCGCGTGCCGGTCTTCGCCCACCTTGAGGGCGTTTGCCATGTCTACGTCGATGGCAAGGCCAAGCTCGCAATGGCCAAGTCGATCGTGCTCAACGCCAAAATGCGCCGCACCGGCGTGTGTGGCGCCGCCGAGACGCTGTTGGTCGACCGCGCCGGTGCCGACAAGCTGCTCAGGCCGCTGATCACAATGCTGCTCGACGCCGGCTGCGAGATCCGCGGCGACGCCGCGGTCTTAGCGGTTGACCGGCGCGTCAAGCCGGCGACCGAACAAGACTGGAGCACGGAATATCTGGACGCCATTCTCACCGCCGGCGTCGTCGACGGCGTCGATGCCGCGATCGCGCATATCGAACGCTACGGCTCGCATCATACCGACGCGATCGTGAGCGAAGACCGCAAGGCGGCGGAAAAATTCTTGCGCGAGGTCGATTCGGCCATCGTGTTGCATAATGCGTCGACCCAGTTCGCCGACGGCGGCGAGTTCGGCTTCGGCGCCGAGATCGGCATTGCCACCGGGCGGCTCCACGCCCGTGGACCGGTCGGTGTCGAACAGTTGACCAGTTTCAAATACCGCATACGCGGCAACGGACAGACGCGGCCGTAATTGATCGCCGGCGGCCGGCGGCGATGCGCGGGAGGGGCCTCGTTTCGAAGTCATGAACGACGAGTCGTTTCCCTTGCGCCCGGTCGCCACCCGGTTCGACCGGCGCGGCCGTCCGGTTTTGCCTCCCTATGCACGCGGCATGCGCATTGGATTGTTTGGCGGCACCTTCGATCCGCCGCACGCCGCGCATCGCGCCGCTTGCCTATTGGCGATGCGGCGGATCGGGCTTGATCGGGTCTGGTGGCTCGTCACCCCCGGCAATCCGCTTAAGGACACCCGCGGCCTGGCGCCGCTCGCCGAGCGACTCGCCGCCGCGCGCAAACTCGCCCGCCACGCTCGCATCGACGTTACCGGTCTCGAAGCCGATCTCGGCATTACCTATACGTTTGCCATCATCACTTATTTGATCCGGCGCTGCCCCGGCGTGCACTTTGTCTGGATCATGGGCGCCGACAATCTCCGTAGCTTTCATCGCTGGCAGCGCTGGCGCGACATCGCCCGCTTGGTGCCGATCGCGGTGATCGACCGCTTGGGGCCGAGCCTTTACTCGATGGCGGGCGCCGCCGGGCAAGCCCTGGCCTGGGCGCGGCTCCCCGAATCGGCCGCCAGAACCCTGCCGCAGCGCCGCCCGCCGGCCTGGATCTATCTGCACGGGCTCAAATCGCCGCTGTCGTCGACGGCTTTGCGCGCCGCGCGCGCTCTGGAGCGCCGCAAATGACAGTTGTTTGAAGGAAGCGGGTTGAAACTGTTAAGGCCGCGTGACTATCTTTACCTTGTAGAGATTCGCGGGGCTGAAGCGATGGCGCAACGCGGGTGCCGATTTAGCGTCACAGGAATGCGGTAAGCTGCCTTAAGTACGGAAAGTTGGACAAGGAACCTGGAGCGAAAGGATCACGAACCCTGTCACCAGTCGAACTCTCACGGGCCGAACGTCGCGCGTCCGAAACGGTCTCCAGAATGCGTCTTGACGCCGAGGAGATCCTCCGATTGGTCCTCCACCGCCTCGACGACATGAAGGCCGAGGACACCCTCACCATCAATCTTAAAGACAAATCTTCGATCGGCGACTACATGGTCGTGTCTTCCGGCCGGTCGCATCGCCATGTCGGATCGGTAGCCGACAGGGTGGTCGAAGATTTGCGCAAGGTCGGCGTTCGCGCCCAGGTCGAAGGCATGCCGCATTGTGATTGGGTGCTGATCGACGCCGGTGACGTGATCGTCCACGTCTTTCGGCCGGAAGTGCGAGATTTCTATAATCTCGAAAAAATGTGGATGGCCGGACGACCGCGCGGCGCGCAAGCTGGCTCCGTCGCGCTTGGGGTTCCCATCGCGTGATGCTCCGGCTCGGCCGGCCGCTGAGCTCTTGGCCGCGGAATACTTGGCCGCAGAATGCTTGGCCACGGAATAAACAGTGAGCCAGGCCCTATCGCCGCGAATTGTCCGGTGCGGCGGTTCACCTGCGATCCTGATCCAGCCTATCATAACCGAGTCGCTTCGGGCCTTTTCCCGCGGCGCCTGACAATGACGGACGGCAAGAGGTCCGCTCATGCGCGTGATCGTCGCCGCGGTCGGCCGGCTGAAGCAGGGAGCCGAGCGGGAACTCGCCGCGGCCTATCGCAAGCGCGCCGAAGCCCTCGGCCGTTCGCTGGGGCTGCGCCAGATCGAAGTCATTGAAATCCGCGAGAGCCGGGCGCGCGAGCCGGAGCGGCGCCGCACCGAAGAATCGATTGCGATCGCCAACATTCTCCCCGACGGCGCCGTGATTATTGTTTTCGATCAGGCCGGCGAGAATATCGACAGCCCGGGACTGGCCGCATTGCTAAAAAAATGCCGCGAGGAGAACCGCGCCGCCCTGTGTTTCGTGATCGGCGGGGCCGACGGCATTACGCAAAGCCTGCGCGGGCGCGCCAGGCACGTCTTGGCCTTTGGCGCGGCGACTTGGCCGCATCAGCTCGTCCGCATTATGCTGCTCGAGCAGCTCTACCGCGCCGGCACCATTCTCGTCGGCCACCCTTACCATCGCGGCTGAATGGGTTTACGGCGGCTTTCGTAAAGGTTAGCGGGCGAATTGTGACGGCGGCATGCCGCACCTGTCGCATTCCGGTCGTAACCTAGCCCGCTTTTTCCGTTTTACTTGCCTTACTGAGGGCCGCCTCTACCTTGCAACCGATGATTCTCCGACGGTCGAGCCGAACCGATCCGCGCCTGGTGCTCGGTTCGGCATTGGCATTTGTGTTGCCGATCGGGGTGCAGCTAGCGCTAAATTCCAGCGTCAGGGCGCAAGCCGTCCCGCAGCCCGCCGCCGACCAGGCGCCCAATTCGGCCGACGCGCTCAAGCGGCGCGACCAGGATTTGGACGCGGCACTGGCGCGAGCACGCGATTCCGCCGACGCGCAAACCAAACTGCGCAGCGAAATTGAAGCGCTCGGCCAGGATCGCCGCAAGTTCAATGCGCAACTGATCGATACGGCGGCGCGGGTGCGCGACGTCGAGGCCAATATCAATGCGAGCCAAACCCGGCTCGATACGCTCAATGAGCAGGAACACGCGTTGCAAAAATCGCTCGATCAGCGGCGCGCCGTGATCGTTGAAGTGATCGCCGCGTTGCAACGGATGGGCCGCCAGCCGCCGCCTGCTCTGGTCGTCAGCCCCGAAGACGCATTGCGCGCGGTCCGTACCGCGATCACGCTCGGCGCCGTTCTACCGGAAATGCGCAGCCAGGCCGACGCGCTCGCCGGCGACCTTGCGGCGCTATTGAACGTGCGCAAAGAGATCGTCGCGCAGCGCGACCGGCTCACGGGCGAACTTGATCTGCTTGGCCGCGAACAACTTCGCGTGAGCCTATTGATCGATCAACGGCAGAAAAAGCAGACCAATGCCGAGCAGGCGTTGGCCGGCGAGCGCCAGCGGGCCGCCGACGTTGCGCGCCAAGTCGATAGTATCAAGGACCTGATCGCCAAGCTCGAAGCCGGGCTCGACAGCGCAAAGCGCGCGACGCGGGACGCCGATCGGGGAATTGCCAACGATGCGACGCATCCGGAACTCGCCGCATTGAGCGACCCCGGCCGCCTAACGCCAGCGGTTGCGTTTGCCGATATGCGCGGGCATCTGCATTTGCCGGTCAATGGCGCTCGGATTCGGGAGTTCGGCGGCCCAGACGGCTTGGGCGGAACTCAAAAAGGCCTATCCATCGCCGCCCGGGCGGGCGGCGAGATTACCGCGCCCTGCGACGGTTGGGTTGTTTACGCCGGACGGTTTCGCAGCTATGGGCAACTCTTGATCCTCAATGCCGGCGGCGGCTATCATGTGCTGCTGGCGGGGATGGAGCGGATTTCCGTCGATCTGGGGCAGTTCGTCCTGACCGGTGAGCCGGTAGCGGTGATGGGTGGCGGATCACAAGCGTCCCCGACCGGCGCGTCCGGTCCCAAGCAACCCGTACTCTATGTGGAGTTCCGCAAGGACGGCGCTCCTGTTGACCCCAGCCCGTGGTGGGCGACTAACGAAGGCGAAAAGGTTCGCGGATGATGCGCAAAACTTCACTGCTCTTTCTCGGTGCACTGGCTGGCGTGTTGGTAACACTGATGATCACGCAGCCGCACGCCTTGCTGGTTGGCTCGGCGGCGCGCGCGGCGGTTACCGACACCTACCGGGAGCTCAACCTGTTCGGCGATGTGTTCGAGCGCGTGCGCGCCGACTACGTCGAAAGACCGGACGACAGCAAGCTCGTGGAATCGGCCATCAATGGCATGCTGGCCGGGCTCGATCCGCATTCGAGCTACATGGACCCCAAGAGCTTCCGCGACATGCAGGTGCAGACCCGCGGTGAGTTCGGCGGGCTTGGCATCGAGGTCACGATGGAGGACGGCCTGGTCAAGGTGGTCGCTCCGATCGACGATACTCCCGCGGCCAAGGCCGGCGTCATGGCCAATGACATCATCACGCATCTGGACGATGAGGCCGTGCAGGGGCTCACCCTCAATCAGGCCGTCGACAAGATGCGCGGCCCGGTGAACACCAAGATCAAGCTCACGATCATGCGCAAAGGCGCCGACAAGCCGATCGAGGTCTCGATCGTTCGCGACATCATTCGGGTGAAGTCGGTGCGCTGGCATCCGGAAGGCGGCGACGTCGGTTACATTCGCATCACGCAATTTAACGAGCAGACCACCGACGGGCTCAAGCAGGCGATCAACGAGCTCAACGCGCAACTCGGAGGCGCCGACAAGGTCAAGGGTTACGTGGTCGATCTGCGTAACAATCCGGGCGGCTTGCTCGACCAGGCGATTTCGGTCTCCGACACCTTCCTGGAGAAGGGCGAGATCGTTTCGACCCGCGGCCGCAACCCGGAAGAGACGCAGCGCTTCAACGCGCGGCCCGGCGACATGACCAAGGGCAAGCCGGTGATCGTTCTGATCAACGGCGGTTCGGCCTCGGCGTCGGAAATCGTCGCCGGCGCGCTGCAGGACCATAAGCGCGCAACGCTGATCGGCACGCGCTCGTTCGGCAAAGGTTCGGTGCAGACCATCATCCCGCTTGGCGCGGGCAACGGTGCGCTGCGCTTGACGACGGCGCGCTACTACACGCCGTCGGGGCACTCGATCCAGGCCAAGGGCATCTCCCCGGATATCGAGGTGCTGCAGGACGTTCCCGATAGCTTAAAGGCGCAGACCGATTCCAAGGGCGAAGCCTCGCTGCGCGGCCATCTCAAGGCCGAAGGCGCCGAGGAAACCGGCTCGCAGTCCTACGTGCCGCCGAACGAATCGGACGATAAAGCGATCAAGATGGCGCTTGACCTGTTGCGCGGAACGGCGAGCAACGCCGCATTCCCGCCGAATCCGAAAGCGGCGGTTCCGAACTGATCGAATAAGCGCCAAGTAAGCGCCAAACAAAGCGAAGACCGGGGCGGCCATGTGCCGCCCCGATTTTTTTCGTTGTTTGCGCCGCAAATGCCAGGCCAGCCGCCGCTAGGCAGGACGACCAGCTGCGGAATTGCCGTGATATGCTGGCCGTCGTGATTCGCGTATGGCGCGGGGTTGCGGGTTTAGGCGAAACCGAACGCGCTGATCGGGAATGGGATCGCGCATGACGATGAATGACCTGACAGCGCCGCTTGGACAGGATCCGAGAAGACATCGGCGCGCGATCACGGTCCCGGCGGAGATCATCGCGCTGGCGCTCGGCCTGTTCTTCGGTGCGTTTGTGTTGTGGGCCGTGACCGCCGAAGACCGTTCGGGCGGTGAGCCCATGGCGGTGGCGCCAGCGGATCTGCGCATCGCCAAAAAGAGCCCGGAGGTCATCGCGGTACCGCAAGCTGCGGCCCCAATTGATTCCACCCAGCCCGCCACAACAGCAACACTGCCGCCACCCGCTCCGGCAAAATCGCCGAGCGGTGTGACGGTTACGATTGTCGACGGCAAGACCGGCGCCAAGCGCGAGGTCATTGTGGCGGCGCCGTCGCAGGCGGCGACCGATGCCGAGCGCGCACGGCCCGACCTGAACAACGCCGACACGACTGGTCAGCTTCCAAGGAAGCGGTGATCGCCAACGATCCAAAAATGGCGCGGTTTCTCCGGCCGCAGCGGTACAGCACTGATGACAGGGCCGGGCAAAGTTAGGATCATCCAAGGTTCCTCGTGTCGGTCGCTCCCAACCCGTCGCTGTCGCAATGCGCGTTGAAGATCTGCCCTACCGTCCCTGCGTCGGCGTTGCGCTGCTCAATCGCGACGGCCGCGCGTTTATCGGCCGGCGCATTGACGGGCCGGAGCACGTTGATCTCCGACATTCCTGGCAAATGCCGCAGGGCGGCATCGATGCCGGCGAAGACCCGTGGCGGGCGGCGCTGCGCGAACTGCGCGAGGAAACCAATATCCGCTCGGTCGAGCGGCTCGGCGAAATCGCCGAATGGCTGCGTTACGACATTCCACGCGAGCTGATCGGCCAGGCCTGGAAGGGCAAATATCGCGGTCAGGCGCAGAAATGGTTTGCGCTGCGCTTTACCGGGGAGGAAAGCGAAATCGATGTCGAACATCCGGACGGCGCGCACGAGGCGGAATTTGCCGCGTGGCGCTGGGAGGCGCTGGAGAAGATTCCGCGCCTGATCGTGCCGTTCAAGCGCGCGGTCTATGATCGCGTGGTGGAGGAATTCGCGAAATTTGCCGGAATGAACTAAGCGCTATTGCGTCAACGCGGCCTGCAGGCCGCGCAGCTGGTCGAGACGGCGCACGAGTTTGTCGCGCTGCGCGTCGTCCTTGCAGTCGGCGATGTCTTCTTCGGTGTCTCTGATGTCGTCTGCCAGCAACTGAAGGTCGAAATCCTCGCGCGCCCCGGCACGGTCGGCGAGCACGGTCAGTCCGCTGGGTCCCATTTCGGCAAAGCCGCCGACCACGACGACCGGTTCGCGCCGACCCTCGCGCATGATAGTGACAATGCCCGGCCGCAGCAGTGTGACCATCGGCGCATGCCCGGGCAGCACGCCGAGATCGCCTTCGATGCCGGGCAGATCGACCTGATCGACATCACCGGAGAACAGCACGGTTTCCGGCGATACGAACTCGAAATGTAGTCCAGCCATTGCGTCCTGCTCTTTCGACGCGCGGTGTTACGCCGCTGCGGCGAGTTTCTTGCCCTTCTCCACCGCCTGTTCGATGGTGCCGACCATATAGAAGGCCTGCTCCGGCAGGTGGTCGTATTTGCCTTCGCAGAGCCCCTGGAAGCCGCGGATGGTATCGGCGAGCTCGACGAACACGCCGGGCGAGCCGGTGAACACTTCGGCGACATGGAACGGCTGCGATAAGAAGCGCTCGATCTTGCGCGCCCGCGCCACCGTCAGCTTGTCCTCTTCCGACAATTCATCCATGCCGAGGATGGCGATGATGTCTTGCAGCGCCTTGTAGCGCTGCAAGATCTGCTGCACGTTGCGCGCGATCTGATAGTGCTCTTCGCCGACGACGAGCGGCGACAACATCCGCGACGTCGAATCGAGCGGATCGACGGCGGGATAAATTCCCTTTTCCGCGATCGAGCGCGACAGCACGGTGGTGGCGTCGAGATGGGCGAACGACGTCGCGGGCGCCGGATCGGTAAGGTCGTCGGCAGGAACGTAGATCGCTTGCACCGAGGTGACGGAGCCTTTGGTCGTGGTGGTGATGCGCTCCTGCAGGGCGCCCATATCGGTGGCCAAAGTCGGCTGATAGCCGACCGCGGAAGGAATACGGCCGAGCAGCGCCGAGACTTCCGAGCCCGCTTGGGTGAAGCGGAAGATGTTGTCGACAAAGAACAGCACGTCCTGACCCTGATCGCGAAAATATTCAGCGACCGTGAGGCCGGTCAGCCCGACCCGGGCGCGCGCCCCCGGCGGTTCATTCATCTGGCCGAAAACCAGCGCGCATTTTGAGCCTTCGACCGAGCCTTCCTTGGGATCCTTGTTGACCTTGGACTCGATCATCTCGTGATAGAGGTCGTTGCCCTCGCGCGTGCGCTCGCCGACGCCGGCGAACACCGAATAGCCGCCATGGGCCTTGGCGATATTGTTGATGAGTTCCTGAATGATCACGGTCTTGCCGACGCCAGCGCCGCCGAACAGTCCGACCTTGCCGCCTCTGGCATAGGGCGCCAAGAGATCGACCACCTTGATTCCAGTCACCAGGATTTGCGCTTCGGTCGATTGCTCGGTGTAGCTCGGCGTCGGCTGATGAATCGAGCGTATCTCGACGCCTTTGATCGGACCCGCCTCGTCAACCGGCTCGCCGATCACGTTCATGATCCGGCCGAGCGTGCCGGGACCGACCGGAACCGCGATCGGCTGGCCGGTATCGGCCACTTCCTGCCCGCGCACCAAGCCTTCGCTGGAGTCCATCGCCACGGTGCGCACGGTCGATTCGCCCAGGTGCTGGGCCACTTCGAGTACCAGGCGGTTGCCCTGGTTCTGAGTTTCCAGCGCATTGAGGATCGCGGGCAGATGATCTTCGAAATGCACGTCGACCACCGGGCCGATGACTTGGGTGACGCGTCCGACGGATTGAGCCATGGTCAGGTCCTTGTCAGAGTTCTTATCGGTTGGTCAGAGCGCTTCGGCGCCGGAAATGATCTCGATCAATTCCTTCGTGATCATCGCCTGGCGCGTGCGGTTGTAGAACAG
>Ga0187804_10000144_pt1 | contig 15354 bp, 12 predicted proteins | sample NC_wetland_sal_i_3_FD_132961 | JGI IMG/M metagenome (GOLD analysis project Ga0187804, IMG submission 132961) | Wetland sediment microbial communities from Neuse River Estuary, North Carolina, USA - Control_4 | ecosystem: Environmental > Aquatic > Freshwater > Wetlands > Sediment | place: USA...
CTTTGCCATGCTCCTCGGTCTCGGAATTGGACGTTTCTTCAAGGTCCGACACACACCTTCGCTCCTGATCAGCGTGGGTACCGCCATCTGCGGCGGAAGTGCGATTGCAGCCGTTGGACCCGTCGTGAACGCAGGAGAAGAGGAGATGGCCGTCTCGCTCGGAACTGTGTTCGTGCTGAATTCGGTTGCCTTGTTTCTCTTCCCACTCGTCGGGTACGCTTTTCACCTCACACAATCTCAATTCGGATTGTGGTCCGCCCTCGCCATCCACGACACCAGTTCGGTGGTGGGCGCAACCGCAAAATACGGCTCCCGGGCATTAATGATCGGAACTACGATCAAGCTGGCAAGAGCCCTGTGGATCGTTCCTGTGGCGTTCGCAGCGGCAATCTTGAAAAAGAGCAAATCCCGGATCAAGTGGCCCTGGTTTATCTTGCTTTTCTGCCTTGCGGCTGTCGCGGGCACGTATTTGCCTTTATTCGGCCCGCTGTATCCCAAACTCAGCACGCTGGGAAAAACCGGGCTGACGGTTACGCTTTATCTGATCGGCACAGGAATTTCAAGATCGACATTAGAACAAGTAGGCGTGCGTCCCCTGCTCCAGGGAATCTTGCTTTGGGCGATTGTGGCGATCTCTTCTCTGGCTCTCATCCGCTTCGGGTTCATCTCGATCTGATCCGCTCCCCAAAGCGGAACTCACAATTCCTTGCGGGTCGGGCAATCAACCGCTGATAATGCCGAAGGAGTCTCAAATGAAACGTCTGCCTCTATCGATGAAACGCGCAATCACCATTCTTCTTGTGGGGACGGCGGCAAGCCTGGCCCCATCGGCCTGGGCCGCTGGCGCGAATACGCAAACCCGCTTGGGCGGCGCGACCGCGGCCATGTTTCCCGCTTACCAGGCAACATCTTTGTCCAGCTCGCAGCTAATCAACCCGGAAGAACTCGTCAAGATCCTTCAGTCCCCCAAAGGCGAAAAGCCGATCATGATCCAGGTGGGGTCCCACGTGCTTTACGCAGAGGCACATATTCCCGGTTCCGAGTACATCGGCCCTGCTTCCAGCGAGAGCGGCATACAGCAGCTGCGTAAACGTGTGGAGGCTCTGCCCCGACGCAAGTTCATCGTTATCTATTGCGGATGTTGCCCGTGGAGCCATTGTCCGAACGTCAAGCCTGCCGGCGACGCGCTGCACGCAATGGGCTTTACCAATGTGAAGGTGCTCTATATTCCGGGCAATTTTGGGATGGACTGGGTCGAGAAAGGGTATCCGGTTGCCAAGGGAGAATAGGGCTCGCGACGCTGCCTCCGTCAAGGACAACACACTGGGGAAAAAGATTCTGATCGCCATCGCGGCCATCGCAGTCGCGATCGGGCTGTTTCTCCTGCACCGGCATCGTGGTAGATCCGCGGGCGCCGGTGTTACGAATATCGCCGGGCATCCGCTCGCTCCTGAATTCTCCCTGCCCGAATTGGCGGGACCAACGCTCGATCTCTCCGCCTACCGGGGCAAAGTAGTTCTCCTCGACTTCTGGGCAACCTGGTGTGACCCGTGCCGGGACGAAATTCCGCATTTCGTGGAATTGCAAAACAAGTATCGAGATCAAGGCTTACAGATCATCGGCATTTCCATGGACGACGGACCGGAGCCCGTCCGCGACTTCTACCAGCGTTTCCACATGAATTATCCGGTTGCCATGGGCAACGCGAAGATTGGTGAACTTTACGGGGGAGTTCTCGGCTTGCCGATCGCTTTCCTGATAGACCGCCATGGCCGCATCGAAGCCAAGCACATTGGCGCGACGGATATATCGGTTTTCGAGCGGGAGATCAAAGCTCTTCTGTAATCTCGCGGAACTGACTATTACCAGTCCGGGTTGCCGTCGCCCAGAATACCCCCGAGTCGGTCTTGGAATTTCCTAAACTACTGGAAGGACCCGCTATGGACACGAAACTTTCGACAGCCGTCTGCGTCGCGTGCGGAATTCGAAAATACAACCCCGGCCGGCCTCCTGGCGTCAAAGCAGATACACCGCGGTAACCTTCGTGATCTGTCCGCCCCGCGGTGATTGTGTATAATGTGCTGGCATTCGATTCGCGCATGGATTTGAAATGGTTATGGCAGAACACTCTCGCGCCCGAGTAAGTTGGTGGTCTCGATGCCGGATTGCAGTCGTTGTTCTAGCCATCTTTGCCCTCACGGCAAGCCTTGCGACTCGTTACACGGCGCCGGCTCCGGAAGTTCAGAATGCAGCAACCGTAAAATCCCAGTCTCCGGATGCCCAGAGGCAGCGCCTCCTTAGCAACGCACTCCAGTGGACGTCTCCAGCTTCCAGTTTCACTCTCTTTCAACCTCCGCGGCCTTCCGTTTTTTCGGTCTCGACGGTCGTTCCCTCTACGAATTTTAGTTCCGAGAGCTGGCTTTACAACCGGCCTCCTCCTTCCTGCTGACTGTCCTCCTTTGCAGCCAATCGCTGCTTTTTGAACTCAGCCCCAGTCATTGAAATTGACTGCGGCAGTTCCGCTTGAACGCGAAGTCCAAGCGCGGTTTGATCGAGTTCGAGCCCGGTGCAGAGATGAGTCCCGGCATCAGAGGCGATGAATTGTTTGCCATTTCCGGTGACGCAGGCTGGCGTAACATTAGCTGCCTATTCTCCGAAAGGAAACGTGCATGGCCATTAAGTCTTTACTGACCGAAGAAGACCTCAATGCTCTTCGCCAGGTCGACACTTGCATGGTCGCCAACGCGATCGACACGTTTAATGTCAGGCTGCGGAACACAGGATTTGCAGATGGCAGCATTCGCTGCATGTTCACAGATGCAGACGCTCCACCCACGGTGGGATATGCGGCCACGGCTCGTCTTCGAAGCGGGGAACCGCCAATTGGGGGCGGCAGCTTCCGTGATCGGGCCGACTTCTGGAACAGCATCCTCCAAATTCCCGCGCCTCGCATCCTGGTTTTGGAGGACATGGACAAACCGCCCGGGCGCGGGGCGTTCGTGGGCGATATGCACGCCGCCATCCTTAAAGCTCTGGGATGTAGCGGGTACTTAACCAACGGCGCCGTGCGTGAATTGCCCGCCGTGCGCGCATTAGGTGTCCAGTTGTTTGCCGGGAGTGTTGCGGTCTCTCATGCCTACGCCCACATCTTCGATTTAGGGGCCACCGTCAAGATCGGCGGCATGGAGGTCCATCCCGGCGATTTGTTGCACGGCGACCGCCACGGGGTGCTGACGGTTCCAACGGAATTTGCAACTAAGATTCCGAACGTTGCGGCCCGGTTGCAACGGACGGAACAGACGGTGATCGATTTTTGCCGGTCCAGCGCGTTCTCCGTGGCTAAGTTGCGCGAGATTATGAAAACGACAGGTTAGGGACGACCACGAGATTTGCGCTCATGGGACATTGCTGGCTGGGAATGCCAGAGAAAGCTGGTATAGAGAACTCGATGAATGAGACTAGCAATCGATCCGGTGGAATGCCAACAAGAGGAATCAGATTTTCAAAGCTGATCTTGTTTGCCAGCCTGGTGGCTCTGCTGGCGGTCGCATTCGTCGCTTGTTCCGGGAGCGGAAACGGTCGTGCTCAGGCGAGTGCGACGATTACGGTGGGCGTAACCAAAGTCGTGCGTAAGTCGCTGGGCCGGCAGATCACCTTGTCCTCCGAGTTGGTGCCCTTCCAGGAGATCGATGTGTACGCGAAGGAATCCGGTTTCGTTAAAAAACTGCTTGTCGACTACGGAACCCGCGTAAAGGCTGGCCAGGTCATGGCGATCCTGGAGATTCCAGAGCTGGAAGCGCAGCTTCAGGAAGATCAGGCGGAAATCAGGAATGCGACCAACCAAGTCAGCCGGGCGCAGCACGAGTTGTACCGGTATCAGGCGCAGTACAAGGCGCTTCACCTGCAATATACGCGTCTCAATGAAGTCTCTGAGAGCCAACCCGGAATTGTCGCGCAGCAGGAGGTGGATGACGCACAGGGGAAGGATATGGCGGCATCGTCTCAGGTGGACGCTGGCCAGGCGGCTCTGGAGGCGGCCCAGAGCCAGCTCTCCGTTACCAAGGCAAAGCTGGTTCACGATCAGAGCCTGTTTGACTATTCGAGGATCACGGCTCCGTTTTCCGGAGTAGTGACGGAGCGCTATGCGAACCTCGGCACGCTTGTCCAGGCCGGCACAGGTTCGAGCACGCAGGCGATGCCCATCGTCCGGCTGTCCCAGGACGATCTTTTCCGGCTCGTGATTCCCGTGCCGGAATCTTACGTTCGATACATCCGTGTTGGCGATCGCGTGGATGTCCGCGTTCCGTCACTCAACCGTACGTTCCCGGGCACGGTAGCGCGCTTCTCGGTGGATGTGAAGGAAGAGACGCGAACTATGCACACCGAGGTTGATGTTTCCAATAATGATCGGGTGCTGATGCCGGGCTTGTATGCCGATGCCGACCTGACGCTTGAGCACAAGGAAGACATCCTCTCCGTGCCCTTGCAGGCGGTAAATCACGAGAATGATAAAACCACCGTCTTTGTGGTGAACGCGAATGGTGAGATCGAGGATCGTCCGCTAAGTCTCGGCATTCAGACTTCGAGCGACGCCGAAGTGGTCGCGGGTCTAACTGCAGGAGAACAGGTAGTCGTTAGCGATCGCAGCGGATTGAAACCGGGAGAGAAGGTTCATCCTCAGGTAGTGCAAATCATGCAGTATCACGAGAGCAATCAGGAGTAGCTGGAGGGACGGGCGTCTCGCCCGTCCTGCCGGGCGGGGACGCCCGGCTCTCCACTAGATAATGCAGCGGAGTTAAGTGCTTAAATGTCACGTTTTTCGATACGTAATCCGTACTTCATCATCGTGATTTGTCTGGTCCTGACGGTGATCGGCGTCACCAGTCTGGTACGCATGCCGGTGGATTTGTTTCCGACCATCAATCTTCCTGAAGTGGTGGTGGCGACATTTTATTCCGGGATGCCTCCGCAAGATATTGAGACGGATATTACGGATCCTCTGGAACGGTTCTTCACGCTGGCCAGTGGAATCGACCACATGGAATCCCGCTCGCTGCTGGGTGTGAGCATCATCAAGGTTTATTTCCAGCCGGGGACGAACGCGGATGCGGATGTGACCCAGCTTTCGAACCTCGCCTTGGCTGATTTGAAGCGGCTGCCTCCGGGCACGCTGCCACCCGTCGTGCTCAAGTTCGATGCCTCCAGCCTGCCGGTTTGCCTGGTAACCCTGAAAGGTGAAGGACTGAACCAAACTCAGATTCATGACATCGGCCAATTTACCATCCGCAATCAGATCGCGGTGGTGCAGGGAGCGGAGATTCCGCCGCCGTTTGGCGGCAAGTACCGCCAGATCATGGTCTACGTCGATCCGTACAAGCTGGCGTCCCTTCAATTGGGTCCGATGGACGTTGTGCATGCCGTGAACGACTCCAACCTGATTCTGCCTGCGGGCGACGTAAAGATGGGGTCCTACGATTACTACGTTTACTCCAACAGCTTGGTCAACAGCATGGACGAACTGGACAAGGTTCCCATCAAGACCGTGGGAGACTCATGGGTTTCGGTGAACGACCTTGGCCGGGCTGAAGACGCCAATCAGATTCAATACAACCTGGTGCGAGTGGACGGCCAGCGGTCCGTCTATCTCCCCATCATGAAGCAGGGCGGCGACACGAATACCATCCAGGTCGTGGATGGTATCCGCGAGGCTATCAAGCATCTATACGATGTCCCCAAGCAGCTGGTGGCCACCGTCGTCTTCGACCAGTCGGCGTTCGTAAAAGAAGCGATCAAGACGTTACTTCATGAAGGATTGATTGGGCTCGTGCTGACCAGCCTGATGATTCTCATCTTCTTGGGCAGTCTTCGCGCCACCACCGCTGTGTTCTTGTCCATCCCGCTTTCCGCGCTGGCCACATTCGTCGTGCTCAACCTGACCGGCAGCACCGTGAATACGATGATCCTGGGAGGTCTGGCATTGGCTTTCTCCCGCATCATCGATAACTCGGTGATCTCTCTGGAAAACATCTATCGTCATTTGGAAATGGGGGCTGCACCGGAGGCCGCAGCCGAGGTGGGGGGAGCGGAAGTAAGCTTGGCGGTTCTGGCGGCGACTCTTACTACGGTGGTCGTGTTTTTTCCGGTTACGTTCCTGTATGGAGTGAGTAAGTTTCTTTTCACGGCCCTGGCGCTCGCGGTTGTCATTTCTCTCTTCGCTTCGTACCTGGTGGCGATGACCGTGATTCCGTTGTTCTGCTCGCGTTTCCTGAAAGCAGTGCCTCACCGCGGAGATCACAACCATTCAGGCGAGCCCACCTCGCCGCCCGGTAAGTCGTGGTGGGACCGGTTCAATGCCGGCTTCAACCGCAGTTTCAACAAGCTGCTGGATTATTACGAATACTGGGTGCGGCGTGCGGTGATACGTCCGGGGCTGACGGTGGCGATCTTGAGTGGAGTGTTTGTCGCCAGTCTGGCGATCTATCCGTTGCTGGGGCTGGCGTTCTTTCCGCAAACCGACGCCGGCCAATTCACCATCAATCTGAAGGTGCCGACGGGGACGCGGATTGAAGTGACGGAACAGTATGTGGCTAAGGTGGAAGATCTGATCCGCAGCACGGTGGGGGCGAAAGACCTGAAGATGGTGGTATCGAATCTGGGAGTGGTGCCGGACTTCTCGTCGCTGTACACGACCAATGCGGGGCCCTACACGGCGACGATCCAGGTGGCGTTGCAGGAGTCGCACCGCCGGAGCAGTTTTGCCTACATGGACATGGTGCAGAAGAAGATGGCGGGCGAGTTTCCGGATGTGCGGACGTTCTTCTCCAGCGGATCCATGGTGGATGCGGTGCTGAATATGGGAATGCCGGCGCCGATCGATGTGCAGGTAAGCAGTCCCGACATGAAGCAGATCTACGGGATCGCGCAGGAGTTGGCGAGTCGGATACGGAGTTTGCCGGGGGTGGGAGAGGTGTATATCCCGCAGGATTTCAACTATCCGGCGTTGCGGCTGGACGTGGACCGCGTGCATGCGGGGGAGTTGGGGCTGACGCAGAAAGATGTGGTGGACAACGTAATCACGGCGCTGAATTCGAACTACATGATTGCGCCGAACTACTGGGTTGATCGCAAGAGCGGCAACGACTACTACCTCACCGTCCAGTATTTCGAAAAGGGACGAGCGGCGATTCACCAGGCGATTGACCTGACCAATATCCCAATCCACGCACCCAACCTGAGTCAGCCGACCATGTTGGGTACGGTCGTGAAGCTGGAAGATATTCAAACGCCCACGGAAGTGGACCATTATCAGATCCAGCGAGTCATGGATGTGTATGTGACGCCGGCAACCGAGGATCTTGGAAAAGTGTCGGACGAAGTTGCCCGCGTGATCCCCCAACTCAAAGTTCCAGAGAATGTACGCATCCACATGCGGGGCATGGTGCAGGGGATGAATGCATCGTTCCGCAGCTTCGCCATCGGCCTTTCGCTCTCGGTCATCCTGCTCTACCTGATTCTGGTGGCGCAGTTCAAGTCGTTCAAAGACCCCTTTCTCATCATGCTGGCGATTCCCATGGGTTTCATCGGGGTGCTGATTGTCCTGCCGCTAACGGGCACAACTCTTAACGTGATGTCGCTGATGGGCATTTTGATGTTGGTCGGAATTTCGGCATCGAACAGCATTTTGATCGTCGAATTCACCCACCGTCTGGAAGAACAGGGTAAGGGCATCGAAGAGGCGGTTATTACTTCCTGCCGCGTGCGCCTCCGCCCCATCCTGATGACATCCTTGGCAACCATAATCGGGATGGTTCCCATGGCTTTGAAACTCGGCACAGGAAGCGAGCAGTACGCTCCCTTGGCGCGCGCCATCATCGGAGGTTTGACCGTTTCTGTAGTCCTCACAGTGTTCATTGTGCCGGCAGCGTATTTACTTGCGTACCGCAGCCGGCGGGCGGGATAAGGAAATATGCCAGGATTTTCAATTCGCAATCCGTATTTCATCATCGTCATTTGCCTGATGCTCGTGGTGATCGGCGTAACCAGCCTGGTGCGCATGCCGGTAGATTTGTTTCCTACCATCAACCTGCCCGAGGTCGTGGTGGCTACGTTCTACTCCGGCATGCCGCCGCAGGATATTGAGACCGATATTACCGACCCCCTGGAGCGATTCTTCACCCTGGCCAGCGGCATCGACCACATGGAATCGCGCTCACTTTTGGGCGTGAGCATCATCAAGGTTTACTTCCAACCGGGAACAAATGCCGACGCCGATGTCACCGAGCTTTCGAATCTTGCCTTAGCCGATCTCAAGCGTTTGCCTCCGGGCACACTGCCGCCGGTCGTGCTCAAGTTCGACGCCTCCAGCCTTCCGGTGGCGCTGGTGCCGGTCAAGGGAGCGGGGCTCAACGAAACCCAACTTCACGACTATGCCCAATTCGCCATCCGGAATCAAATCGCGGTGGTGCCGGGAGCCGAGATTCCTCCTCCTTTCGGCGGCACCTACCGCCAGATCATGGTTTACGTCGACCCCTACAAACTCGCCTCCCGGCAGTTGAGCCCGATGGACGTGGTGGGCGCAGTCAACGATTCCAACCTCATCCTGCCCGCGGGTGACGTAAAGATGGGACCGTACGATTACTTTGTCTATTCCAACAGTCTGGTCGACAACATGGACCAGTTAGGCAAGATTCCCGTCAAGACCGCCGGAACGTCATGGGTGACAGTCAACGACGTCGGGCACGCTGAGGATTCCCACCAGATTCAATACAACGTGGTGCGGATCGATGGCCAGAGATCATGTTACATCCCCATCATGAAGCAAGGCGGCGATACAAACACCATTGCCGTCGTAAACGGAGTTCGTAATCTGATTCAACACCTATACGACATTCCTAAGCAGATGACCGCCAGCCTGGTCTTCGATCAGTCGGTTTATGTGAAGGAGGCGTTGAAAACGGTACTTCACGAGGGCATAATCGGCCTGGTTCTAACGAGTTTGATGATCCTCATTTTCCTCGGCAGCGTCCGGGCAACCTCGGCAGTGCTGCTTTCGATTCCGCTTTCCGCGCTGGCAACATTTGTGATCTTATACATGGCCGGTAGCACGGTAAACACCATGATCCTCGGCGGATTGGCGCTAGCCTTTTCGCGCGTCATCGATAACTCGGTTATCTCGCTCGAAAATATCTATCGGCACCTTGAGTTAGGCGCCGCGCCCATGATTGCCGCCGAGGTCGGAGGTCGGGAAGTCAATCTCGCCGTTCTGGCGGCAACGCTGGTCGACGTGGTGGACTTCTTCCCGGTTGTGTTCCTCTACGGAGTTAGTAAGTTCCTTTTCTCGGCGCTGGCGCTTGCATTTTGTCTGTCCCTGTTAGCTTCATTCGTCGTAGCCATGACGGTCATTCCGCTGTTCTGCTCGCGCTATCTAAAGGCGATGCCAGCCGGCGGAGGGCACGACCAGAAAGGCGAGTATGAAATCGAGCCGATCTCGGCCGCGGGTAAGTCCCGGTGGGAGAGGTTCAACGCCGGATTCAACCGGATGTTTAACAAAGTGCTGGATTTCTACGAGCATTGGGTGCGGCGTGCGGTGCAGCGTCCGGGGCTCACGGTTATTGCCTTGATTGGAGTGTTCCTGGCCAGTCTGGCTATCTATCCTCTGCTGGGGTTGGCCTTCTTCCCGCAAACCGACGCGGGCCAGTTCACCATCAACCTGAAAGTTCCCACCGGCACTCGCATCGAAGTCACTGAACAATATGTGGCCAAGGTCGAAGAGTTAATCCGTCGCACGGTGGACGCGAAAGACTTGAAGATCGTCGTGTCGAACATTGGCGTGATGCCAGATTTCTCTTCGCTCTACACAACCAACGCCGGCCCTTATACGGCCACCATTCAGGTGGCCTTGCAGGACTCCCACCGGCAGAGCAGCTTCGCCTACATGGATTTGGTGCAGAAGAAGATGGCGAGTGAGTTTCCCGATGTACGGACGTTCTTTTCCAGCGGTTCGATGGTGGATGCGATCCTGAACATGGGGATGCCGGCGCCGATCGACATACAAGTGAGTGGTCCAGTGCTGTCACAGATCTACGGCGTGGCACAAGAACTCGCGGGCAAAATACGGGGCGTGCCCGGCGTTGGGGAGGTCTACATTCCGCAGGATATGAATTATCCGGCGCTTCGGCTGGATGTGAACCGGGTACATGCGGGCGAACTGGGCTTGACCCAGAAAACTGTGGTCGACAACGTGATTACCGCGCTGAATTCCAACTACATGATCGCGCCGAATTACTGGGTGGATCGCAAGAGCGGCAACGATTATTACCTGACGGTCCAGTATTTTGAACATGGCCCGGGGGCAATTCACAACCTGGTTGATCTGGGCCAGATCCCTCTGCGAAATCAGACCAGTTCAGGCGCAGACATGAGTTGCGGCCTGACCCAGGCGGGACGAGGCAGCACGGGAAAATCTTCGTGGGCTTGTGGACAAAATGTGCCGGGGCCGGGTGGTCAACTCTCGCATGGCGCCAAGCCCAATACAGTTCTCGATAACGTGGTCGACGTGAAGCACGTGCAGACACCCACCGAGGTTGATCATTACCAGATTCAGCGAGTCGTGGACGTTTATGTCACTCCTTCTGGCGAAGACCTCGGACGGGTGACGAGTAAAATCCGGGGCATCCTCGCCAAAGTGAATATCCCAGGGAACATGCGCGTCAATCTGCGCGGCATGGTGGAAGGAATGCAGGCTTCATTCAAGAGCTTTGCGCTGGGTTTCGGCCTTTCTTTTGTGCTGCTGTTTCTGATTCTTACTGCCCAATTCAAATCATTCGTCGATCCCTTCCTGATCATGCTCGCCATACCCATGGGATTTGTCGGCGTGCTGATCATCCTGCCGCTCACCCACAGCACGTTGAACGTAATGTCGCTGATGGGAGTGTTGATGCTCGTCGGGATTGCGGATTCCAACAGCATTCTGATCGTGGACTTCGCTCACAAGCTGGAGGCAGAAGGGCTAACGCCGACCGATGCCGTCATCACCGCCTGTCGAGTGCGGTTGCGCCCCATCCTGATGACCTCGCTCGCAACGATTATCGGAATGATGCCCATGGCGATGAAGCTGGGCACAGGTGCTGAACAGTACGCACCGATGGCGAAGGCCATTATCGGTGGACTCACTTCGTCCGTTCTTCTGACCATTTTTATCGTGCCGGCAGCTTATCTGCTCGTTTACGGCAAGCGTGGAGCGAAAGATGCCACGAACCCAACCTTGGAGACGACGGAATGATCGGCAAGATTCCTTTGCAGCGCATGAAAAAAGTATTGCCAATCTGCCTCGCTCTGGTCATGCCTGTGTGCAGCGCCGCGCAGGCAGGGCTCACTTCGGAAAAGCCATCAAGTTTGCCTTCGGCTCCAATGCCCCAACCAACGACCCCGCCTGCCACTTCGAGCGCACCCATGGCTGGGCCGCAGACCTCTGCTCCGCAAGGCGGTCAAGGGACGCCCACGCTGCTGTCTCTGAAGGATGCTCAGGCGCTGGCCTTAAAGAATAATCCGCAAATCTCTGTTGCGCACCTGACCGCGCTTGCGTCACAGCAGGTGACACGACAGGTCCGGTCGGCTCTGTGGCCTACCGCAACGGTTGATCTCACCGCGGTCGATTCAGACCCAGGTACGCGCATCACTGCAGGGGCGCTCAACAATCCCACCGTCTATCAGCGCGCCGCTGCCGGCACGATGGTGAGTCAGCTCATCACTGACTTTGGACGCACGACCAACTTGATCTCCAGCGCTAATCTGGCTGCTAAAGCCGAGAACCAAAATGCAGCGGCCACCAAGGAGCAAATCCTGCTGGCCGTGGATCAAGCTTTCTACAATGCCCTGCAAACGCAAGCCGTACTGACCGTGGCGCAACGCACGGTGGCAGATCGACAGACGGTCGCGGACCAGGTGGGCGCTCTCTTCAGGAATAAGTTGAAGTCGGAACTCGATTTCAGCTTTGCGAATGTCAACTTGGCGCAAGCCAAACTGCTGCTTCTAGACGCGCAAAACAACGAGAATGCGGCGCTGGCATCGCTTTCGGCGGTGCTGGGGTTTTCCAACCTGCAAAACTTCCAGCTTGCGGAGGAAACGGACGCGATCACTCCTCCACAAGGCAATGTGGATGATCTGATTTCTACTGCTTTTGCGATGCGGCCGGAAATCCTGTCGCTTGAATTCCAGGCTGAGTCCGCGAAGAAGTTCCAAACCGCGGAACGCGACTTGTTCTTTCCCGATGTTCGTGCAATGGGCGCAGTCGGGGACACGCCCGTGCGGAATCCGATTGTCTCCAGTTGGTATGGGGCGGTGGGTGTGAACGTCGAAATCCCGGTATTCAATGGATTTCTATACTCGGCTAGGGCCCGGGAGGCGGCACTCAGGGCACAAGCCGCGCAGGAGCGCCTGCGTGATCTTCGCGACCGGATCTCACGCGACGTGCGTACGAGCTGGCTCAACGCAACCAATGCTTACGATCGATTGGCGGTCACGCAACAACTCTTGGAGCAAGCCAACCTCGCGCTGAATCTTGCCCAGGCACGATACAAGTTGGGACTGGGTTCGATTGTCGAATTAAGTCAGGCGGAGCTTCAGCAGACGCAGGCTCAAATCGGCAACGCGCAGGCGGGCTATGATTGCCGGCTTGCACTCGCTGTCCTGCAATATCAGACGACCGGCTTCTAGGCTAAGACTGGTTTGGAAAGGAGAGGCGCAATGGTTGTGGGCAGTTCTCATTGAGATTGCCTTCCGGCGAAAGTCGCTGGCATGGTCATGGGGCGCCAAGTGGTGCGATTCATGAAGACAAGCAGGAAGAAAAAACAATCCTCCTTTACGACGCGCCACGGAATACTACTTACCCTTGTCATCGGTACCTTTTTCGCTCTTGTTTTTCTTTTGGTCTATTACATCCAGGTAAAGACAGGGTGGTCGCTGTAGCAGCAACGTCCGCGTGCTTTCTTGTAGAGCCCGGGCTGCGGTGAGCAGTTGTATGCAGCTAATACTGCTGATCTCTTCCCTGGCAGCCTGCGGAAAAACCCTGATTCACGCGGGTTTTGGGAAGGGCACGACTTCAGTCGTGCCGTTAAGACGTTTAGATTTGTTCGCGCTTTAGCGCCCGAGGTGTGCTTTTTGCCCTCTCAACGACTTTTTCCGCAGCCTGTTAAGATCATTTTGGCATGATCCCCTTTTTCCTCTATCTCGCGGCCGGAGCGGTTACAGGATTCCACGTTTACACTTTGCTGATGTTGGCCGTGTTAGGAAGTCCTGTGAACCCGCTCGAACTTGTTTCTCTGGCAGGCTCGTTGTGTCTACTGGTTGCCGCTTATTTAAGCCTTTTCAAACCGCATGCGGCGGCGAAACTTGCTCTGCTCGCTTCGCTGACAATATGGTGCTTTTATGGTCCAGCCATTGCCCACACGGTCGGCTGGTTCTGAACTCGAATGATACTGCCATATCTAGCAACAGCGCTGTTGGTACTGGCCACCGCCTACGCCGCTTTCGCGAGCTTTCGGCAACAGCGGGATGGCAGCACTGCGACCTGGATCTTTCCAAACGGCACAACGCGGTCTGCGCAAATAGCGGTTGGCATCGGCACGCTCGCACTCTTTCTCGCCCTGGCAGTATGGCTTACCATCGATGCCCGGAATTCAATTCGTCGATCCTCGCGCTTTCTTATTCCGGAAGGGTATGTGGGTTGGGTACGAGTCGAATTCCAAGTCAACGGTGCTCCCCCTTTGCCTGTCGACGGAGGAGAGTATCTATTCAAGTTTCCGCCCTCCGGCTTATTAAGGACGTCTTCATCGGAACAATACGGATGGGCCCGGGACCACTACTTCTACTATTCCGAAAAGGGTGCGCGAATATTGCCTGATACTCTTCCAGGTGGTGGAGGCCTCATCTGGGGAAAGATCAACGGTGAGAAGTCTGGTTCGCAGGGCAAGAGAAAATACGAGGAATTCTTCGTCGGAACTGAGAGGCAATTTGGAGAGCAAACGCGGGGAGAGCAGAACGTCGGTTCCAGTGCTCCGGCAACTCCGGTGAAATGAAATGAGAAGATGGCGGTCGCGAGGCGCACGGTGAAGATGGCGGCGCCGATGAAGGCCGAAGAGAGGCTTGCGCCATGCTCTTGCGCTACATGTTCATTTTGTGGCGGCCCACCGGCTAGTGAAAAAACTACTCCATCTCAAACGCTAGCCACTGCAATCCCCTCCGCGCTCCACCTGCAGGACGATCGGATCGTGCGCCTTAATCTGGTTCAGAGCCGCGCGGAGAGAACTCAAAGAGTCGATCTGTACCTTTTTGTACCCTCGACGCGGAAGAAGGATTTTTGCCAAGTCATTGAAAGAAATGGTAGGCACGAGGAGACTCGAACTCCTGACCTCTACCGTGTCAATTTTGAGGTCAATGACCTAAAACCCTTTCCCCATCTAGCCTTTCCGCACTCGAAAGAACCAAAAACACCCTTTAAATTGCCTAGTTTTGATGGCGAGTTGAGGGCAAGTCTTTCAGACCTCGCCGGTCAATGAGTGCAATCGCGATTTTGAAACAGTAATCCGGCTCAAGCCCGCCGCCTGATCACTTCTGTGAACGACTGCCAACCTCCTGGATCAGCAACGGGTTGCGCGGCTTGCCCTCTAGGTCTAGAATCACGCCCCCAGGAGGGATGCACCTATGAGCAGCAACATTCTCACCTATTCGATCGCGAGGGAGTGGCTCCAGGGTTCGGTGGGCAGTGATAGCTTTTCGACGCGAGCCTGGTCCGGGGGCCGTCGGGGATCAACAACACCCGGTGCGGCGCAGCACAGCTTCGACAGTTACAACGTCTTTCGCAAGGAGCAAAACGGCGTCAATGGAGGGCCTCTGCCTCCGGGGCTGTATATTTGCCATTACGCCACCGATGGTCCGGGGGGTGAAAGTATTCGCTTGGAACAGACCGTTGCGTCTTTGTTTCAAATCGACGCGCAGGCTCACGTGCGCTTCTACGAGCGCTCTGGAATGTACATTCACGGAAGGGGACCGATTGGAAGTCAAGGATGCATCGTCGTGGAAAACAACGCCGAACGCCACCGATTGAATAAAGCGATTAAGAATTGTCCCGGTACCGTCATGTTGAAAGTTTCGGATCTAGGAATGCCCATGCCGGCCGCGAGAGAAACGGGAACGCGGACCGCTTGAGGAACGTCGAACCCCGAACGGCGGCGCGGCTTCTCATGTTTCCCGTAAGGAAGCGAGTACAAGGAAATTCTAGTTCCCGTCGCGGCGAGCTCAACTGTCGCAACCAGGCGATAGCGCTCATTGACACTGCACTTCTGCCGTGTCAACGTA
>Ga0187804_10000148_pt1 | contig 15206 bp, 18 predicted proteins | sample NC_wetland_sal_i_3_FD_132961 | JGI IMG/M metagenome (GOLD analysis project Ga0187804, IMG submission 132961) | Wetland sediment microbial communities from Neuse River Estuary, North Carolina, USA - Control_4 | ecosystem: Environmental > Aquatic > Freshwater > Wetlands > Sediment | place: USA...
CTCCATGGTCACGTTCCGGGCGATCTGCTGCATCCACCGCTCGTCCGGGTGAACCGTGATCCCGGCGATGTCCACGCGGCGGCTCTCCAGATGGATGAAAAACAGCACGTAGTAGGTCACCAGCCCACGCAGCGTCAGCACCTCCGCGGTGAAGAAGTCGGTCCCCACCAGCAGCGCCAGATGGATCCGAATGAACGCCGACCAGGTTGTCGTGCGCTTGCGTTCTGGTGCCGGTGGCAGGCCGTGACGTCGCAGGACGTTGCCGACCGTTTGATCGCAGACCTTGTACCCCAGATTGGCCAACGCCCCCACAATCCGGTCATAGCCCCAGTCACGGTTCTCCCTCGCCATGCGAATGATCAACTGCTCGACCGCTCGCTCGATCCGAGGCCGGCCGCGGCGTCGACGAGCTTTCGAGCGATTGAATTTGCGGACCACGAGCTTGCGGTACCAAGCCAAGATGGTGTCCGGCCGGGCGACCGTGGCCACCTCGCCGAGAACCTTGCGGCCCAATCGATGACCGATCTCGCCGAGCCTGGCTCGCTCGGCGTCCGAGAGCTTCATCCGCCCCTTCAACTGGGCCTTCAGGATGCGATTTTCGGCGGCCAGATATTCGATCCGCGCCAGTAGCTCTTGGTCCACCGTCCCCGTGACGAAGGCCAGAATGCGCGCCCAATCCATTCGTCCTCCCCGCCAGCCGATTCGCAATTGCTTGCCCAGAAATCGTAGACGGCGGCACCCGGCGAGGCTACGCCGGAATCAACAACTCACCGTCTTTTCTACAGTTTCAATTCTTTGACCATACGCCCGGGAGGGCATTTAAGCGTGCTGCCACGAACCGCCGCAGCAGCGTGGAAATCACAGATTGGCATGAGCTGGAGAAGCATCGCTTTGTAAAGCACGTAGCCGCTGCGATAGAGAAATTGGTTCGAGCAGAACGCGTGAAGGCGCTCGTCATTGTTGCTCCGCCGCGCACCCTTGCGCAGTTGCGCCATGCTTTTCATGTGGATGTGAAGCAGCGGATAATTACCGAGGTGGATAAGGATCTGACCAAGCATCCTATTTCGGAGATTGAGAAACACCTCTGCCGAACGACTTAATGAGCTCACCGGGAACGTCCCCGCTGACTACACGTTGATGAGGCGTCTTGCCAGCCGTGAATGGGCCCCTTTCGTCGCAATTGCGAAGCATGGCGGAGCATTACTGATGGAGGATTGGTGAAAGCCGCCGAGGTCATGTCGCCTAGAGTTATCACCATCCTGCCTGACGCGACGATAAAAGACGCGGCTCGCATGATGTTGCAGCATGGAATAAGCGGATTCCCCGTAGTCGACGCTGCCGGCACTCTGGTCGGTATCGTGACCGAAGGAGATTTTTTGCGCCGCACTGAAACCGGAACTGAGCGACAGCGGCCAAGATGGTTCAAATTTGTGCTCGGACCGGGACGTGGTGCGAATGAATATGTCCATTCACATGCGCGCAAAATCCAAGATATCATGACGCCAGAAGTCATTACAGTTGGTGAGGCAACGCCGTTGCAAGATGTCGTAAGCATAATGGAACGCCGCCGCATCAAACGAATCCCCGTGATGAGTAGCGGCAAAATCGTCGGCATTATCAGTCGCGCGAATCTGGTCCAAGCACTGGCCCGACTTGCAGAGGAAGCGTCGCCAACCCATCCGGATGACGAGACAGCGCGGCAACAAATCCTAGCGGAATTGAACAAGCAGTCGTGGGTACCGCGCGCCTCACTCAACGTGATAGTGCGCGGCGGTGTTGCCGAACTGTGGGGCGTAATCTACGACGAAAGGCAACGCGGGGCGATCCGGGTAGCGGCTGAAAATGTCCCGGGAATTTCGCGGGTAGTCGATCACCTTGTTTATGTCGAACCGATATCCGGTATGGGCGGTATCGCTCTCCCGCCCCTGAGGACGGTTTAACCACCAACGATGGCGACTGTCGAGTTTCGCGCTCTGTTGAAAGACGCGGTAAGTGGTGCTTCACGCTGACCCGGACGGCCGATGTTTCGAAGCCTGTGCGGCATGAAGCTTTGACAATCGAGCAGGCGTGACCGAAGGCGATTTTTTGCGGCGCGGCCGGCACAGACCGAGATGGCTCGAATTCATTCTCGGGCCCGGCAGGCTTGCCCAAGAATACGTGCACACCTCGGGCAGAAAAGTCGAAGAGATTATGACGTCCGATCCATGGACGATCGCTGAGGACCAGACGCTTGACGCGGTGGTCGAAATGATGGAGCGCCGTCACATCAAGCGGATTCCCGTGACCCGCGGCGGGCATATGGTTGGCATGATCAGCTGCCACGAACTCATTGTGGTTTATTGTGTGTGGATCGACGAAAATCATCAGCTTCAGCGTGCGCCATTTCCTGCCGATGTTTTGGAGCCTGCAAAATCAGAATGATGGTGCACCCCCCGCCAGCCTCTCGGTCATCCGGGGCCACACTCGCGACGGGGTTTTTGCTCTCATCCTCTCATGGCAGGTCGCGCGGCGGGAATCCTGGGTTGTCGAAATTCGAAGACCATCATGAGCTATTGCCGAAATAAAAAGGTCAAAGTCTGCCCCTCGAACGCCAAATACCAATCACCACATAGGCTGCATGTGTGGGCGGGTTATCCAGAGCAGCGGACCGATACGGTATGCCATTGTCGATGGCATCGACGTGGGCGACAGCCGCACGCACAATTATCCACCTCGATGGAACGCCGCGCCGAGCCAAGAACTGCTTGTGATCCGCCGCAATCATCAGACCGGCGAGGTGTCGCTCGACCCCCTGCGCTGGGGTCTTATTCCCCACCGGTGCCAGGACCCGAAAGGCGGGCGTAAGCCGATCAACGCCAAATGCGAGACGGTAGACAAGCTCCCCACGTTTCGTGAGGCATACCGCCGACGTCGCTGTATTCTCCCCGTGGACGGCTTCTACGAATGGAGAGCAATCAAGGGACAGAGCGCGAAGCAGCCCTACGCCATCGCGATGAAGGACGGCAAGCCGTTCGGCATCGGAGGGTTATGGGAAAACTGGAGAGACCTCGGAACGGGCGAATGGCTGGGTACGTTTGCGGTAATCACGACCGATGCGAACGAATTGGTGGCTCAGATTCACAACCGAATGCCGCTCATCCTCGCGCCCGGCGACTATACGCGCTGGCTAAGCGACGAGCCTGACCCGCGTTACCTACTACGGCCATTCCCAGCCGAGCCCATGCGGATGTGGCCGATCTCAACGCGGGTCAACAAACCGGAGAACGATGATCCGTCTATTGTCGAGCCAATCACCCGGACTGCCTCTGTAGCCTAGCCTCTCTAAGATGTCGGCGGTGTGCCCATGAAGTCACGCTTGCCGATCTCAACACCGCACTGCCGGATAATGTCGTAGGCTGTAGTAGCGTGAAAGTAGAAGTTTGGCAGGCTGTTTCCCAGTAGCAGACCCTGGCCGGTGAACTGGCGTGTCTGACCGCTAGGGAAAGTGATGCTGATTTCTTTGCTCTCTGTGCCGTCAATCTCGCTCTGTTTGATGTTCTTTAAGTAGTCAATCGTCTTTGCGATACGGTCTTTTAGCTGGGCGATGGTGGTTTCATCGTTGGCGAATTTCAAAAGCTCTTTTCCGGCAAGACGTCCAGCCGCATTGGCAGCATGGTCTGTCGCCGCCCGAACCTGGCGGGCTAAATTGAACATGTCTGGTGATAGCCGCATGTTCAATAAATCGGCCTCGTTGACTTTGCGCGCCGCGGCCCAAGCCGCAGCCTTATCGAGGACCGTGCTGAGACCATTGAGGTGCTGGATAAAGACGGGAATGGAAACGGTGTACATCGAAACAGACATGGTATCCGCCTCTCAAGGATTACAGCGTGAGGCCGTAAACTAGCCTAAAGTCGATCAGAAGGTAACCGCCGGAATAGTAGGCGCCGTGAGAGCGGTGAAGTTCGCGGTTGTTCAACTGTCTCGCGGTTGACGACAAATCGCTGAGAGTCAACGAGCCTTGGAACGCTCATCAATGACAGAGCCTGACCTTCTTCGCTTCGTGACCGCGCAGGACGCGGTCTACCCGCAAGTTACTGAGGAGCTTACCAGCGGCAGCAAGCAGTCCCATTGGATATGGTTCGTTTTTCCGCAGCTCGCGGGTCTCGGCCGGAGCGCAATGGCGGAACGCTACGCGATAGGCGATTTGAATCAGGCCAGGCGGTATCTCGCGGATCCAATTCTCGGTGCTCGCCTGCGGCAGGGAGTACAGCTCAAGGGAAAATCGGCTGTCGAGATCCTTGGCTCTCCTGATGACTTAAAATTCCGATCCTGCCTCACGCTATTTCGGGAAGCGCGGCCTCCGAGCAGTCGGATCGCGAGCTGTTCACCAAAGCATTGGAGCAGTTTTATTGCGGAGAACCAGACGCCCGGACGCTGGAGCTGTTAAGTTGCGAAAGCTGAAAACCGGCAGAAGCAAGCAACGGCGCGCTCCACCTCAGTTTGAAGGCGGCGGCTTATGAACGCGACTCAAAATGTGGGTCCACCGTTCTGGCCAGAATGCCAGTACCGTCACGACAAGCACTAAAAGAATTAGCGCTACGGCCATTTGCATAACACCAAACTGCGGGGCGTCTTTTGCGACAAACCAGCTCGCTACGAATCCCACCACAATCAGAATCCCTCTGAAAATCCAACTGAGCATGGCGCCTGATCCTCCAATTTCGAACTAAGGGGCAGCGGCCCTGCACCCGTTGTCTCGCTTTCCTGCGAGTGGGTTAAGTTTATCATTCCACTCCCGATAGGATGCGCTCTTGCACTGCGGGACTTTCCATGATGCCCATGTGCGTGTAGCCGAGGACCAGGATGTTTTGCACACCGGCGATCTCGCGTGTGACGGCGGGCGCTTTCGGGTTTTTGACCTTGACCAAATGCTGCTCGCCTAAAGTTGACATTTTAAGGCAGTCTATTGTGTCGAACCATATGCAACCACCAAACCATTGCGATAGCGAAGATGCCAATCAAGGCTGCGATGTAGGCCAGCAATTCCGGGTAGATGTCAAAAACTCGATAGATCACATAGAGAAGCACTATCGCTGCCAACGGCCATAAAAAGATCGTCGCTACGGCGACCAGCAATGCAAGGATGAGGGCGGGAATCCAGCCAAAGACGAAGCCCAAGAGGCCGTAGGTGACCGCACAGTAAGTCCAAACGGCGATGAATGTTGCCGGTCCCGTCAAGGCCGCGCAGAACCATCCGAGGTCGGTATATGTTCCTTCTCGGAGGCGGTTTGTATTCCGGGGGTCTAATGGTCATGCTTGCCGCCACATCGGTCACCACCGAGCAGCCATTATCATCACTAGCCTACTTCACTGGCCCCTTCTCCATCGACGAATTACGGCGACGGCTGGAAACAAAGCGTCATAGCGAGCATTTACAAGACGGAGTCAAAAGGAGCGCCCATGAAGTTTTTGCTTTTCCTCTTGGGAGCTTTTGTCGCTGTGATCTCTATCGAGAAACCCGCTGAAGCACAAAATTATCCGTGGTGCGCGCAGTATGGAGCAAGTCCCTCTGCTCCCACAAATTGCGGCTTTGTGACTTTTGAGCAGTGTCTGGCCACGATCAGCGGAATTGGCGGGTTCTGCGTCCGAAATAACATGCCGATGATCCCATTGGGGAGGTTCTGGTGGAAGACAAAAACGAAGCACGCGAGCAAGCCCCAAAAAAGTAATGATCTATAAGCGATATTCTAACACGACCGGATGAGTCTCGATCCTTGAGGCGCAAAAATCTCAACGTCCCTTGCGTCGCCAACCTAAGGCCTAAGGAACGTACCGCCTAGGGGGTCAAAAAAATCAGTGTGCGATGAATGAGTAGATAATCCAGATTACGACGACAGCCACTATAACAAGTATCCAATTGGAAACTTGAATGCCCCCTATCGATGTTGTCCGGCTAAACCAGTTCATGGTTTTCCTCCCCATAGGCCCATCAGTTGGTGGCGTCGTTATCATGACCCATTTTACATCCATTTACGCTTGCGGTGCCAAGGTAAGAACCGTCCTACACACAAATTCCGGGAGGTGAGTGTGACCAATAGAACCATTGATCGAAAGAAACCAAAATCCTATTCGGGAGGGCTTTTATCTTGCTCGGCGTTGCACCGTGTTGAGGCGATTTGATTAGGATCAAGGCGGCTATCTCTAGTGTTGCGATACAAAATTTTGGTTTGTCTCTGACTTTTTCTGAAGATGAATTTGATGAACGGGCTGCCACGATATCTGGTGCTTGATGATACACCACAGACAAGAGGACTCAGCTGCACAGCCGATGAACTCGCCGATGCATTGCGCGCCCCTCTTGCTGCTGTTGGCGTGCGTGTCGTCAGGCAGCGCGGCGCGTTATCCAGTTTGTGACTCGCTAGAAAATCAACATTTCCTAGCAAGTCATAATGTCCGCTATGGCGCACATTCCGGACCTACCTAAGACATCGCGCTGCATTCCGCTTCGTGCTGGGCGACATTTGCATCATACTCGGGGCATTGGCTTCACCCAGTCGAGATTGTCCAGTACTTGCTCGACGCCAGGAACATTCTCAGTGGCAACGATTAGGGCTTGACGCTGGCGGTCGTCGCTGATGATTCCGCGTAACTCAGCGAGGCCGTCCTTGACGATCACGTTCACATGAGGCGCCCAATCCTGTTTGGCGATTGCGGCCAGGATATTGTCACGGATAGTGGAATCGTCGCCTGGCGGTGCGCTGACGTCGCGGGTGAGGCTTGCGAGCGCATGCATCAGATTGGCGCGGCTGACGATGCCGATGAGACGCCCGGCGCGGGTCACGGGCATCCGTTTGACGCGATGGCGCTCCATCATCGCGACGACGGTTTCGAGCGTTTCGTCCTCACCAATTGTACATGGGTCGGGCGTCATGATCTCTTCGACCTTTCGGCCCGCGGTGTGCACGTATTCTTGGGCTAGCCTTCCAGGGCCCAGGATGAATTCGAGCCATTTCGGCCGATGTCGTTGCGTGCCCAGTTCGCCCCGCCGCAGAAAATCCCCTTCAGTGACAATGCCGACCAGTTCACCTTCCTTATTCAGTACGGGCAATCCGCTGATGCGATTCTGGAGCATCAAACGGGCGGCTTTGAGGACAGGCTCGTCAATGCCAACGCAGATGACATTCGGCGTCATCACGTCTTTGACTCTCATGATTCGTGCTCCCCTATGTAGAGATTGCACATGGGTTAGCCGCTAGCGGCATGTTTTCAGTGCGGCGCGGTTTCGCAAGACGATGCGGCGTGACGTTGGCACCTCGATTGCTGCCGATGTTTCCAACGCGCTCAAGGTTCGCGATACAGTCTCAATAGTCAGACCAAGATAATCGGCAATATCCTGCCGCGACATCGGCAGCTCGATCGTGTTGCCTTCAGACGTGCGCTCCGCCATTTCCAAAAGAAAGTCGGTGACCCGCTCCTGTGCGCTTTCGATCAGCAGCAGGATGCGATCCTGGACGCAGTGCAACTCGCGGCCCGTCAGCGCAAGGAGCTGCTGGGCAATCGACGCGTTACGGCCTGCAAGAGAGTTCAGCGCGGTGCGCTTGACGACCAACACTTGAGTATCGCCGATCGCTTCCGCTGACAACGTATGCTCATGGGCGAATTCCAGGCCGAAAATGTCGCCCGGCATATAAAACCCGCCGACCTGGCGACGGCCATCGCGCGTAATCTTGTAAGTGCGCACGCTGCCGCTGATGACCTTATAGAGGTAATCCGCTGGTTCGCCCTCGCCGAAGATTTCGGAATTCCGTCGATAGGCCATAGCGGCGCCCATCAAGTCCATTGATTGGCTGAGCGAGTCAGTTTTCATCCCAGTAGGACGCAACCGGTTCGCAGGCATTGGAATGTGCGCGGAACGCATTGGTTGCAGATGGGGTGACGCATGCATGATCAACCTCCGTTTTTCGGAGGTATTGAGACGTGTGGTGCAACGAGCCGCAATTTAGGAGTTGACCCTAGGTATTTTCCCTTAGGTCGAGTTTAGCCAAAGCCCAAAGCTCTTCCTGCCATTTGAGACGCAAACGGTGCCGCCAATGGCAAGCGCAACTGCTTGTCAGCTCACGTGCCTTGTGTGGGCAACTCCGTGGCTTGTCGGCAATAGCAGCCGAAGACGTAAGCCGGGCAGACGGCGATCAAACTCCAGGTGAGCCCCAAGCTTGTCCGCAATGGTGCGCATCAGCCTCAACCCTGTGCTCCCGCAGGAATTCGGGTCAAATCCGTTGGGTAATCCAACGCCATTGTCTGCGACCTCGATAAGTAAACGTTCATCGTTGTCTCGACACATGATGCGGTCGCTGATCTTGGCTTGTGTTAGCTCGATGGTGCTGGCACGAATCTCGGGGGCAGGAGTTCGAATCTCTTCGGGCGCGCACCACACTCCGTCACAGTAAATAGCACATCGAAAAATGTGTCATGCAGAATGAATAAATCTGAATGGCATCTGCATGGCAGAGAAGAAGTGCTTCAACAAATTCGAAAATGGATCATCTAGCGGTTCGAATTCTCTCACCCCAGTGCACTGGCGGCAATTTCCGACGGGCTATCAACTAAAATGCACGCGTCGTCCCCAAACTTACGGCACGAGCACGGCGGCGCCCTCGAACCGGCCGGCGCGGAGATCGGCGAGGGCTTGGTTGGCCTGGTTGAGCGGGTAGCTCGTTGTCGTAGTGATGATGCCGATTTTCGGTGCCAGGCGCAAAAAATCAATACCATCTTTTCTGGTGAGATTGGCGACCGACATGACCTGTCTCTCTTCCCACAGTAACCGGTAGGGAAAGCTTGGGATGTCGGTCATGTGGATGCCCGCGCAAACGACACGACCGCCCTTGCGCACCGTTTTGAGCGCCAGGGGCACGAGTTCCCCAGCGGGCGCAAAGATAATCGCAGCATCGAGCGGCTCCGGCGGCATCTCATCGGATCCGCCCGCCCACGTCGCGCCGAGGTGCCGTCCGAAGGCCTGGGTGGCGAGATCTCCGGGTCGCGTGAAAGCGAATACGGATCGCCCCTGCCATTTCGCGACCTGAGCCAGGATGTGGGCGGCAGCGCCGAATCCGTAGAGACCCAGCTTTTTGCCATCGCCGGCGATCACCAGCGAGCGCCAGCCGATAAGGCCGGCGCAAAGCAGAGGCGCGAGCGCTACGTCGCTGCCGGCCTCGCCGAGCGGGAAGGCGAAGCGTGCATCCGCGATCGTCGCCGTCGCGAAGCCGCCGTCGCGCGTGTACCCGGTAAAGATCGGATGATCGCAAAGGTTCTCACAGTTCGCCATGCAATAGGGGCAGACGCGGCAGGTGTGTCCGAGCCACGGAATACCGACGCGTTGGCCCATGCGCAGCCCCTCGACAGCAGCTCCCATCGCATCGATCCGGCCAACGATCTCATGGCCCGGGATGATCGGCAGCTTCGGGTCGGGCAGTTCGCCATCAACAACATGCAGATCCGTCCGGCAGACGCCGCAGGCAGCCACCTTCACCCGAATCTCGCCCGGCCCAGGCTGGCGATCGGGAAGATCCGTCCATTCGAGCGCAGTCTTAAGTTTCTTCAACATCATCGTCTGCATGGCGTTCTCTAACTTCGCGGGAGGCCTCGGCTTTAGCTGAGCCGGTCTTTGAGCTTCTGCAACCACTCGCGGCAAGGCTTCCGGCAATCCGCCGGCTCGGCGGGCGTACCAAGTTTGGTCATCGCTGGTCGATCGCCACCCATTTTCGTGACGTCGCGCCGGCCGATATGCAAAAAGCGATGCAAAGCATGTGCAACCAGCAGAAGATGGCACAGCCTGCGTGATTACGGGACTTAGATAATATCTAGATCAGCGCGATGGAACTTGTCAGCACATCACGAATTGGCGCAATGCATCAAACAAGACGTATTCGGTGCGACCCACGGAGGTGAGCTAAGGACATTGGAAGACTGTTCAAAGAAGGACCAATGTACGGACAGTCATGAAGTGCGCAACTCATGCTTCCATAGGCGCTCGGCCGTGCGCCGCCGTGCAAAGTAAAACGGCAGTTAGGGCAGGGACTCACTAGGTGCCATCTGAAGGCGGCGCTCCAATGTCCGCTTTGATCCGGTCCTGAGACGTATCTCGGACATGGCGCGATGTCTCAGAGGTGCCAATAGCTACCGTGAGCAAGTGCAGCAAATCACTCTATTTGATGGCGCCGTCGGCGCAGGGGATTCCCTATCGCGTCCCCAACGGAACCACGTTCTGCGAGATCGCCCGAGTCGCGACGTTGCCCAACATCACGCTCTGGCTGGCGAGAAATACGTGCTTGTAGTCGAGCCCAATCGTCGCTCCGGCCATGACGCAATCGCCAACGGCATCTCAATGCGCCCGCCGACATAGCCGCCCGGCAGCCATACGTCCTTAGAAGCGGAGAACGCCGGCGTTACCACCCGTTGGCGCAATAGTGACGCGATTAAAAGTCATGGATTTGTCTGCTTCAGCGAAGCCGCTCAGAGCGGCCGTCCAAGTCGCATTGGCACCGTGACTACGCCGCCAGAGGTGAACAAATATTTGTCTTTGAAGTTGAAACTGCCACTGCCGGTTGGCGTGATGCCTGACCGCTGTGAATGCCGTTGATGGTGGAATTGGAGCCGGCGAAGAAACGGACATTGCCTTCGACACCGAAGGTGACGCGCGGCGCGGGCGGCAGTGGCCTCGGCGGCGTCTTAGTCGGCAGAACGGACTTTGATACCGATCCTTGAATGCTAAATAGACACATATGTCGGCAGCCAGCCACCGGGCGGGGCCAAATCCAATCGGTCGGGCCGCCGCGAGGCGCGTCCGGATACCTGCAGGATCTCTCCGCGATAGGCCCAGACCCGCAGGTCCGTCCACAAGGCTGTGTCATCTATTTGGATGCAAGCTTTGGGTGCCCACCGTTGCGCTATGTAGCGCTCGCCATGTGTCGCGAGGCGACGCAGGCGTGAGCGGCCCACTGTGGCGGCGCCAAGCAGCCCGCGTCCAGCAAACCCATGCAGAGGCTTAAAGATGAATTCCTGTTTCCGCAGCGCAAGCGCGTCCACGTTTTCGGTACAAATCAGATGCGTCTCCGGCACGTGCCTGGCCAAGATTCGACGTTCAGCCGGCTCTATTTCCAGTAGTTCGTCCCAATGCGGCAGCGACAGCCATTCCAGCAGCCGCTTATCGCTGCGTGTCGCATAGGTAAAAGGATTGGGCGCGATGTAGACCTGGCCCGCCTGATAGGCCTTGCACAAGGCTGAGAAGACTTTCGACTGCCAGAAGAAATCAGTTGAGCGGTTGACAATGAAATTCACTGCCCGTCCGTTGCAGAGCAGGGTTCGACCACTCCATTGAAGCTCGGCGGGGCCTGCGATTTCGGACTGCCAGCCGCGCTGGCAAAACAAATCATTGAGCAGCTGCAGCTCTTGAAAAAACTTACCGCGTTGTAGTGACTCAGCATCATCGAGGACGAGAAACAAATCATCTGGGTATTTTTTAAAGAATGCTACTGCCTCGCGCTCCACCAAGTCGCCGATGCGTCGTTTGAATACCACCACCTGATCCGGCGCTGCTATTCGCTTCTCCTGCTCCAGTCCTGCCGCCTCGTAGTATAGGGCATTGATCATGGCGGCAAATATGAAGCCCGAACCGTTGTCGTTGAACTCGATCAATTGCCATTCGCCCGTGGGCGCAAGATGAAAATCCCATGCACTAAAAAAGCAGACCTCATTCCGTCTCAGCTGAGCAATTGCCGGCGCCTCGCGCAAAGCCGCTGCCTGCCAAGCCGCTCGGGCGGTAACCTCGTCAAATACGCGAATGAATTCGCAGATTTCCGCCATGGTATTGCTGGGAATGATTTGATGTTGCGGCACCACAGCGAATTCTCTAGGCACTGCCGGCAGCCCTGCGGCTTGCAGTGCCGCGTAGAAGTTGTCGGCATTGAACGTCAAGCTGTCCTCCTGACTGAGAGTCGCGACCAAAGGCCGAACCACGATCGATTGCAGAGAATTGGGTGGATTTGACCTAGATCAATTGTTTGTTTGCGCTGAGCGGCAATTGATTACATTGCTAGGCGGGAGATTCATCATGTACGCTCACATTCTGCTTCCCACCGATGGCTCTGAATTATCGAAGATGGCTATTCGCGAAGGTGTCGATCTGGCGAAAGCTCTGGGAGCCCGAGTAACCATCGTGACCGTAACAACACCGTTTCATGTGTTCAGCGGTAGTCTCTCCATGCTCACGGACACGCCTGAGCAATACGGGAAACACATGACGGCTCGGGCAGCGCAGTATCTGGACGTGGCGAAGAAGATTGCGGCGGTGGCCGGCGTTCCGTGTGACGCTGTCCACGTTGAGCATGAACACCCCTATCAAGCAATTATCGAGACCGCGCAGAATCGAGGATGCGATGCGATCCTCATGGCCTCGCATGGTCGACACGGGATGTCAGCCATCGTGCTCGGTAGCGAAACTCTTAAAGTGCTGACCCACAGCATCGTCCCCGTTATCGTATACCGTCAGCCACGTGCCAGCATCGCTCAGCTGGCCGCCGCGTCATAAGCGTGTGGTCCAGAGCGTGTGGTCCAGAGCGTGTGGTCCAGCCGACGTCGCCGCGCTAGAATGAGATGACTCGCTCGCATTGTTCCGCAGTTACTTCGGGGGCGTCTATATCACCGCTCAAGCGTCCATGCTTACTGGCGACTCCGTTCCTGTCGATGCAAGCCCAAGCGATGCCGTTTATGCAGGCTCGCTGGTCCGCCGCGGCCAAGCCATAGCGGAAATCATTGCCACAGGGTCGCGGACCTATTTCGGCTGCGCAGCCGAGCTGGTGCGCATCGCACATGCGGCTAGCACCGAGCAGGCCGCTATTTTTGCGGTAACTCGCAACCTGGCGCTCGTGAATGCGACGGTGGCGATTGCCATCGTTACGTACGCTTATGCGATGGCGCTTGCCGGGCAAGGCCCTCACGTTGCGGCGTAGATCAATGGTGTTTTAGCGTTCGCGAGATATCCACATGGTCGAAAGAGAGCAAAATAACGATTCAGAATCGACGCGCGTCGGGTCGACAGCCGCTCTCTTCGAATCCCTCCGTATTCTCCAATCTTTCTGGCCCATCGCTCTGTTTGCAACACTTGCTGGCGGCGTCAGCGGTCTCGCGAGTGCGTCGCTACTTGCTACCGTAAACCGGGCTGTACATACCCAAGGGGAAGCCTGGCTTGGCATTTTGACTGCGTTCATAGGGTTGAGTGCTGTAGCGCTCGCCGGCGACTTCCTTGGGAACGTCGGAAATAATCTGGTCGGGCAAAGAATAATAGCCAAATTGCGCAAGGAGCTGTCGGCCAAGATCCTTGCGGCACCGCTCATCGAAATCGAACGTTTCCAGTCGCACCGGCTGCTTGCTGTCCTCACCCACGATGTCGACACGATCGGGGTCTTCACGCTCAATTTCTCGATGGTCGCAATTGCTTTTTCCATCACCATGGGCTGCTTCGTCTATCTGGCGCTTCTGTCACCTATTATGTTCGTGATCGTTTTGCTGGCGATTGCCTTCACATTTGTAGGTCAGACGATCGCGAGTCGAATTGGAGTAACATCATATTACGATGTCCGTAATGCTCACGACGAATTACAGAAGAGCTATCGCGCCATTATTCAAGGCGCAAAGGAAATACGAATTAACGAACTGAGGCGGGAACGGATCCTTGATCAGCTGACTCGCACCATCGAACAAATTGCGACAAAATTCATGCACGCGGCACGCATATTTTTCGCGGCGAGAGCGTTTAATTCGCTGTTCTTTTACGTAACTCTGTTCATTGTGCTGTGGCTTGCTTCTAGTGCCCGGGTTCACGAAACGGCGACCAGCGGGTTTATTTTGGTCCTGCTTTATGTGAGGGGCCCGATTGAACAAATCGTTGCCGCGCTGCCGTTGTTTGGCCAGGCGAGGGCATCATTCCGTAAGGTCGCCGAACTATCAAGTGCCATTGGCCGGGGAGAGATCTCTTCGCCTCCTTCAGAATCGACCACGACGAAGTTCGCTGGAAAGACAATTGAACTGCGCGATGTAGGTTACCAGTTCCCCGCGCAGGGTGCCGCCGAACCCTTCGCCCTTGGGCTAGTAAACCTGACGATCAAAGCTGGCGAAATGCTCTTCATCGTTGGCAAGAACGGGTGTGGCAAGACCACATTGATCAAGCTTTTGGTCGGCCTCTACACACCACAGCAGGGCGAGTTGTTCTGTGACGGACAGCCCGTCCAAGCGAGCCAACTGGAAGCTTATCGACGGCTTTTTTCTGTGGTCTTTTTTGACTACTACCTTTTCGATGATCTCATCGGCACCAATGCATCGGCCATTCACAATCTGAATTACTACTTAAGGAAGCTAGAAATTTCGCAAAAAGTCGCGATCCGAAATGGAGCATTCTCAACAATCGACCTCTCGACGGGGCAACGCAAACGCCTTGCGTTGATTCAGGTGTTTCTTGAAGACCGGCCGATCATCGTGCTCGACGAGTGGGCAGCTGACCAAGATCCGGCTTTCAGACGAACTTTCTACGAAGAGATTCTGCCCGAATTGAAACGGGCAGGCAAAACGCTGATCGTCATTTCCCATGACGATCAATATTTTTGCGTTGCTGACCGTGTGATCGAGATGGACGATGGCCGGATACTTGAACAGCCATTGTCGGTCGATGCTTCGATCAATTCCGCTGATGGCAATATGGAATGTCGAGCAAGCACTTCTACATAAAGCACTATCCTCGGTAACGTCCCGACGGCCCGCTTAACAACCACCGCGCGAGGACTCGGTCGAGTTGGTCAAAGTTAACTAAAGCCATGTCCTTATGCGCTTGAGATTCCAAACTACAGAAACTGCATCAATCGTGATTCAGCGAGGGCCAAGGTGGCGGCCCTTGCCATCCCCACGAACTGGCACCCTGGCTTCCGCTTCTTTTCGCGGTATTGGAAGCGGACGGAATGCGGATTGACGGCGCCGCGGCCCTGCTCGTGCCTGCGCGCGCAAGTATGACAGCGCCAGCCGCGTGACTACCGGTTTGATCTTGGGCCATCGTTAGGGCGACGGCCCAACCACTCGTAGCGATCATCACTAACAATGCTGCCAAAGTTGCAGCGGCAATCGTCACTGTAGCGGTGGATTTCACGACGCGGTTCTTCAAGGCGCCGATGGAGCGCCAGAGGTTC
>Ga0187804_10000149_pt1 | contig 15158 bp, 18 predicted proteins | sample NC_wetland_sal_i_3_FD_132961 | JGI IMG/M metagenome (GOLD analysis project Ga0187804, IMG submission 132961) | Wetland sediment microbial communities from Neuse River Estuary, North Carolina, USA - Control_4 | ecosystem: Environmental > Aquatic > Freshwater > Wetlands > Sediment | place: USA...
ATGGTAAACATGCAAAGGCCGAGATCGGCGGCGAAGACGCGGCCGCGGAATTTGTCGTCGCTTTGCAGTTGTAACAGGGTGGTGGAGAAAACCCAGACCAGCGAACTGCCGACGTGCGCCAACGCCACGCACAGGCAGGCCTGCCAGAGATGGCCCGCCACTCCGAGCAGCCCGTAGCCCGCGGCAGCGCCGAGATATCCCCAGAAGATCGCGATTTCCAATCTCTGCTTCCGCTGCCCGGCCCACGGAGCGGCGAACAACGGGCCGAGCATCGCCCCCAGCCCGCGGGCGCCGAGCAACAGGCTCATACCCAGAAACGCGCCGCGTGCGGGATCGAGCCCGTGCCAGCGCACCGGATATTCCCGCTGTCCCATGACGGTGAACAACACCCATCCCGGACCGATGATCAGGTTTCCGGCTTTCACCAGTATCGTGGAACGCAGCCGCACCTGTGAGCGCACGTAGCGGATGCCGTCCAGCACGGGTGAGAAGTCCACCAGTTCGCGGGCGCGCAACGGATGGCCGCCATCAGCATGCGGTTCGGCGAAGCGCATCCCGAGAATCAACAGGGCCGATGCCAGGAACGATACGGCGTTGAGCACGAAGACGGCGTCGCGCCCGAGCAGGGCCGCGACCACTCCGCCCGCGGTTGCGCCCAGCATCAGGTTGATGGACCACGTGGTCGAGGAGAGCGTGTTGGCGAGGACGACCTCTTCCTTTTCGACAATGTTCGGGATCACGGAGTTGCGCGCCGGTTCGAAGAAGGCGGCAAGCAGCGTTTCGGCCACCAGCAGCGAATAGACCATCCACACGTTTCTTGCCGAGCGCACTAGCAGCATGCAGAGCACGATGGCCATTCGTCCGAAGTCAGCGGCAATCATGACCTGCTTGCGGCGGAGGCGATCGTTGACGACTCCAGAGGCCGGGCCGATGAGGGTTTGGGGCAGGACTTGAAGGACCAGGGCAAGCGCCACGGGTCCGGCGCGCCCGGTGAGTTGCAGGAGCAGGTTGTAGATGGCCAGCGTGTAAAACCAGTCGCCGAGTTCGCTCACCACTTGCGCGCCCCACAAGCGGCGGAAGTTGCGGTTGCCGCCCAGCAGCCGCAGGTAGGACGCAAACGACACAGGGCTTATTTCAAGCTCAGGAGCAGGTTCCATGGCGCGATGAAATCGAAGTCAGCAGAATACCGGATCAGCCAAAACGCCGCATCCGGCGGCAGAGTGCGGAAGAATCGGGTCATCGGGTCATCGGGCCATTAGAAAGTCAGGAAGTTCCGACCCATGCGCCAGCAACGTGCAGAGCAAACATGTAGCTACAGGGATACACAGTGGAGTTTGCTACGAAAGGCCGGGAGTGCTTTCTCTAGTGGGCTTCCGTTCTTGACCAGTTCGAGGAAGTATTGATGGATCCGCCGGTCGTCGCTCAGTTCGGGATGAAACGTAGCGGCGAGGGTCGTGCCTTTGCGGACTAGAACCGGGTCTCCGCCCTCGGTCGCGACCACTCCGACGCCTTCGCCGACGCGCTCGATCTTGGGCGCGCGGATGAAGACCATCTCAATCGGGTCGTTGAGAAATCGGCCTTCCCGGATCGAGCTGTCAACCTGGCGGCCGTATGCGTTGCGGCGCACGGTGATGTCGAGCGCGCCGAGACCGGCCTGCTTCGGATTCTCCACTTCCGCGGCGAGCAGGATGCAACCCGCGCAGGTGCCGAAGGTCGGCTTCGCGTGCACAAAATCCTTCAGCTTGGCGAATCCTTCTTCGCCTAGGAGCTTGAGAAATGTGCTCGACTCGCCGCCAGGAATGACGAGGCCGGAAATCTCGTCGAGTTGCTCAGGCCTTTTGACGAGCAAGACTTCGGCGCCCAGCTCTTCGAGCCGTTTGCGGTGGGCATCAAAATCGCCTTGGAGGGCTAGGACACCGATCTTCATGAAAACCCTTTAACCACAGGGGGCACAGAGGACCACGGGGAAATGCGGGATCTCTCTGTGTTCCGCTGTGTCCTCTGTGGTTGAGAATTCCTGTCACCATCCCCGCGTCTGCAGCATGTGCGCTTCGTCCAGCGCCGACACGGCCAGGCCTTTCATCGCTCCTGCCAGGTCCTCGCTGACTTCAAGCAGCACTTTAGGGTCGTTGAAGTGGGTCGCGGCCTTCACGATCGCCCGAGCGCGCTTTTCGGCCTCTTGCGGATCGGCGAACTCGGTCGAGTTCTTCATGAAGATGCCCGAGCCGACGAACACCGCTTCCGCACCCAGTTGCATCACGAGCGACGCATCGGCCGGGGTAGCGATGCCGCCGGCCGAGAAATTCGGCACGGGCAGCTTGCCGTCGCGCGCGACTATCCTCACCAGTTCGTACGGCGCCTGATGTTCTTTGGCTTTTGCGTAGAGCTCTTGCTCGCTAAGCACCGTGAGGATCTTCATCTCCTGCACGATTTGGCGGATGTGCTTGACGGCGTGCACAACGTCTCCGGTGCCGGCCTCGCCCTTGGTGCGGATCATGCACGCGCCTTCGGCAATGCGCCGCAGCGCTTCGCCCAGATTGCGCGCGCCGCAGACAAAGGGAACGGTGAAGGCGTGCTTGTCGACGTGGTGGGCCTCGTCGGCGGGCGTGAGCACCTCGGATTCGTCAATGTAGTCCACCCCAAGTTCCTGCAGAATCTGCGCCTCGGCAAAGTGCCCGATACGGCACTTGGCCATGACCGGGATGTTCACGGTGGCCATGATTTCGCGGATCTTCTTCGGCGAGGCCATGCGGGCAACGCCGCCTTCGGCGCGAATCTGCGCCGGCACGCGCTCCAGGGCCATGACGGCCACAGCTCCGGCTTTTTCGGCGATTTCGGCCTGGCGGGCGTCGGTGACGTCCATGATGACGCCGCCTTTGAGCATCTCGGCGAGGCCGGTTTTCAGCCGAAGGCTGGTCGTATCGTGTCCATTGTTTTGCGACATGTTTGATCTCCCATTCCTGCGCCCTCAGAGTACATAAAGAGTGGTATTCTCATAACATCCATTTACGATAGATCGACCATACCATTTCTATGCCACGTGAAACCACTTCCCTGCCCTTGAGCCTGCCTCCTCCTCCGGCCGCCACCCCCCTTTATCGCTGGCTCTACGAACAATTGCGCCGCGCGATTCTCGACGGCCACCTGCGCCCGGGAGCGCGCCTGCCCGCCACCCGTGACTTGGCAGAAAGTTACCAGCTCTCGCGCTCGACCATCGTGACCGCGTTCCAACAATTGCAGTCCGAGGGCTATGTCGAGGGCCGGACCGGCTCGGGCACTTACGTCAGCGAGGTCCTGCCCGAACAGCTGCTGCAGGTTGGGAGCGCGCGTCCGGAGGGCCGTCTGCCACACCGCCGAATCTCGCTTTCCGCCTATGCCAGGCGCCTGCAGCCGTTTCGTTCGCGGCCCGCGCAACCGGTGCGCGCGTTTCGTCCCAATCAGGCGGCGCTGAATCTGTTTCCCACCACGCTGTGGGCGCAAGTGGCGGCGCGCCGGCTGCGGCGGGTTTCCGCCAAGCTCCTGGCCGGCGGCGAGACCCTGGGATATCGTCCCCTGCGCGAGGCGGTGGCAGAGTACCTGAACACATCGCGCGGCGTGAAATGCATGGCCGAGCAAGTGCTCATCGTGTCCGGCGCGCAGGAGGGACTCGACCGCACCGCGCGGGTTCTGCTCAACCCGGGAGAGCCCGCATGGATGGAAGAGCCGGGATATCCCGGGGCCGCGGCCGTGCTGCGCGCCGTGGGAGCACAGATCTGCGCCGTGCCGGTGGATGCGGAGGGTCTGGACGTGGAGCGCGGAATCCGGCGCTGGCCACGCCCGAAGCTGGTGTACGTCACGCCGGCGCACCAGTTCCCTCTCGGCGTCACGATGAGCTTGCGTCGGCGGTTAGCGCTGCTGGAGTGGGCGCGTAAGGCGGGCGTGCTCATCTTCGAAGACGACTACGACAGTGAATATCGATACTCCGGGCGGCCGGTTCCGGCGCTGCAGGGACTGGATCGCGCGGGGGTGGTCATCTTCGGCGGCAGCTTCAGCGCCGTGATGTTCCCCGCCCTGCGCCTGGGGTATCTGGTCGTTCCGCCGGAGATGGTGGATGTGTTCGCCGCGGCGCAGTCGGTGAGCACTCATCATCCGCCGCTCCTGGGGCAGGCGGTACTGTGCGACTTCATCAGCGAGGGACACTTCGCCCGTCACATTCGCCGCATGCGCGAGGTTTATGCGGAAAGACTGAGCGTCTTGTTGAAAGCGGCGCGAGAACAATTATCCGGATTGTTGGAGATCTCAACCGTCGAGGCGGGCCTGCAGACCATCGGATGGTTGCGTCGCGGAATCTCCGCGGAGGCTCTGGCCAAAGCGGCTGCCGCGAAGAGCTTGGAGGTCATGCCGCTCAGCCGGTATGCCTACGGCCGAGCGCCCCACAACGGCATCGTGCTCGGCTTTGCGGCAGTCGAACCAAGGGAGTTGCGGCGAGGCGTGGAAGAGCTGGCGCGGCTGCTCGATCGGCCGCATTGAGTCAGCTGCTGCCGAGCTATCCCTCGGCCGGACAGCCGGGGGCGGCTGTCCCTACGTGGGCGTCTACCGCTCCACGAACTTTCCGAACATCTTGTACGGATCGATGACGACAAAAAGTCCGCGGCTGCGCGCCAGCACCTCGCCTTTCTGATTCAGGATTTCTGCCATGTTGATGTGTCGGCGCCCCCGCACGCTCACTTCGCGCGATTCGACGCGCAGGGGCTTGTTCAGCGGCACAGGCTTCAGATAATTGACGGTGATCTCGGAAGTCACGGCCACCACGTGGCGCAGCTTGTTCACCTTGCCCATGGCTTCGTCGAGTATGGTAGCGATGATGCCGCCGTGGCAGTGGCCGGGCGGTCCGGTGTAGCGTCGGCCCAGCCGGAAACGGCTGATGAAGCAGCTGCGTTCTTCGTCATAGGTGAAGCGCAGGCGCATGCCGTCGGCATTGTTCTTGCCGCAGGCGAAGCAGTAGTTTTTCAGAAGCCGGACGAAGCGGGTATTGTGAGCGCCACCAATTTTTTTTCGGGTCATCGGGAAGATTCTATCGCGATTGCTAGCCGCGGTTGGTTATCATGGCGTCCCCAGGAGGTCCTCATGCCTGTGGCCAAAACCTCGCCCAACCTGTACAGCGTTCATCCCGGCGTGATGATGGTGCAGAAGTGGAAGGCCGACTTGCCGGAGAAAACCGGGCGTTCACTCGAGGAATGGATTGCGCTGGTGCAGAAGTCCGGCCCGCCGACCGAGAAAGAGCGCCGCGAGTGGCTGAAGAAAGAACACAGGCTGGGCACAAATTCCGCGGGGTGGATTGCGGAGCGCGTGGACGGAAAAGGCACCGAAGAGGACACGCCGGAAGCGTACCTGGAGGCCGCCGGGAAGTGGGTGGAGGAGATGTTCTCAGGACCGCGAGCCGCGCTCCGTTCGGTCTACGACCAGCTACTCAAGCTGGCACTGTCGGTAGGAAAAGATGTGAAAGCGTGTCCGGGAAAGACCATCGTTGCGCTGTATCGGAATCACGTTTTCGCGCAGATCAGGCCCGCCACCAACACGCGCATCGATCTCGGGTTTGCGCTGGGCAATATGAAGACCCCGAAGCGGCTGATCGACACCGGCGGCTACGAGAAGAAGGACCGAATTACGCGCCGGATGGAAGTCAAATCGAAGGCCGATATTGACGACGAACTGAAGCGTTGGTTGAGGAAGGCCTATGAGCTGGACGAGTAGACGCTCACTTCGGCGAGGCATGATCGGCCAGAGTGCCCTTCTCAGGAGACGCTGCAAGCAGCGTCTCTACCCCCAGTGTGCAAACTCTTTCGCATTGACCTGAACTCGACTTCCCGCTTACAGTGCTTCGCAGCGGCTTGCCCCTTGTTCATGACCGCCCCCTCCCCCCGGGTTGGTCGGAACGAGCCCTGTTGTGTTTGATTGGGGTCTGTGGCTCGTTCGCAAGTCCTGACGACTTAACCAATTCACGGAGGAATGTCTTGTCTAAATCACCCACTGTTGATCGTCTGCTCTTGGCCGCCTTGGCAATATTCGCGCTCGTCGCCGGGGGAACAGCATCGGCCCAGGTTCCTCAGGTTCCTCTCACCCAAATCAGCACCGACACATTCACCAACAACACCAGCCAACACGCCACCGAAGTCGAGGCCGATACCTATTCGGTCGGCTCCACCATCGTCTCCGTCTTCCAGATGGGCCGGTTCACGGATGGCGGCGCCTCCGATGTCGGCTTCTCCACTTCCACCAACGGCGGATCGACCTGGACCCACGGCAATCTCCCCGGCATCACTAAAATTGAAGGCAGCGGCACGTGGGACCGGGCTACCGACCCCGCCATTGTCTACGACGCCAAACACAAGCTCTGGCTGGCCGAAGTGCTCGGAATGACCGGGACTACTGGCGCCGCGGTGCTGGTCAGCAGTTCGACCGACGGCATTACCTGGAATAATCCGTCCAAGGTATCGGTGGTCGAGCCGGGTGGATTCTACGATAAGCCCTGGATCGGCTGCGACACCACCTCCACCAGCCCGTTTTACGGCAATTGCTACGTCACCTGGGATGATTTTGCCCAGGGCGATCTCCTCGAGATGAGCACGTCCAAGGATGGCGGCAAGACTTGGAGCGCCAAACAGACAGTCGGCGGGGGCGTCACCGGTACCGGCGGTATTCCTCTCGTCCAGCCCAACGGCAACGTGATCGTGCCCGCCGACGATCCGTTCTTTGGCAGCGTGATGGCTTTCAAGTCCACCAACGGGGGCACCAGTTGGAGCACCCCGGTGCCAGTCGCGAACATCAATGAGCATGGAGTGGGCGGCAATATGCGCGCCTTCCCCTTGATCGCCGCCCAGATCGATGGTGGTGGCAGGGTGTATGTGGCATGGGCGGATTGCACTTTCCGTGCCGGATGTTCGTCCAATGACATCGTCTTCAGCACCTCTAACGACGGGACCACCTGGACCGCGCCGTCGCGCATTCCGATTGACGCGGTGAGCAGCAAGGTCGATCACTTCATCCCAGGCTTCGCCATCGACCCGGCGACCTCCGGAAACACGGCGCATGTCTCGGTAAGCTACTACTTCTTTCCTATCGCCAGCTGCACCTCGAACTGCAACCTCAGTGTGGGCTACATCGCCTCCACCAACGGCGGCTCGACCTGGGCGAAGGCGAAGAAGCTCAGCAAAGGCGTGCACCCGAACTGGCTGGCCTCCACCGACTCCGGCCAGATGGTAGGCGACTACACCTCAGGCTCGTTTGCGAACGGCAAAGTGCATGGCGCGTTCGCGGAAGCAAAAGCGCCTGTGGGCTCGACCCTCAACGAGGAGATGTTCACCAACGCCGCTGGTTTGGCGGACGTTGCGGAGGACGAGCCGCAATACAGTTCCAAGAACGACAAACCGGTTCCCAACGCCCATTCCGATCACCCCCGGCGGACAACTCCTTACCGCGAGGATCGACGCTAAACCCGATTCACGATTGCTGTACCCTTCTCTGGAATCGCCCCGCAGGCCCGGACGCTCATCGCCCGGGCCTGCGAGCCTGGGGTAGCGCTAGCGAACAAGTCCGAGGACGGAGGAGTGGATAACCCCTTGGCCTTCCACAACATGGTCATATGTAATTGACCATGTATGCTATAATCTGTCCATGAACAAGATTGCAGCGGGAGAATTCAAGGCGCGTTGTCTCAAGCTCATGGAAGACGTCCGCTCTACGCGTGAGCCATTGGTCGTTACCAAGCGCGGGAAACCTCTAGTGAAACTCGTTCCCGCAGACGATGAAAAGGACGATTTCATTGGGAGGCTTGAGGGAGTGTTCCGCGTTGTCGGCGATATCGAGTCCCCCATTGATGGGTGGGAATCCTCGTGATTCTCCTCGACTCCCATGCACTGATTTGGGCTGTTGCCGACTCGAAGCGCCTTTCGAGGGCCGCTGCCTCGGCGATTCGGCGCGCACGCCGTCGCGACGGTCTGGCAGTGTCAGCGATTACTGCTTACGAAGTGGCCTGGCAGATCGCGTCTGGAAGGATCCAAGGGTATGGTACGGTCGAAACCTCCGTCCTTCGATTTCTCGAGGGAGTGACGATGCGGCCAATTACTCCCGAGATCGCTGCTCTGGCCGCGCAGTTTCCCGACGACTATCCCCGCGACCCCGCCGACCGGCTGATCGGGGCCACCGCCCGCGCCGAAGGGTTGACCTTGGTTACGCGCGACGAGCGCATACGGCGGAGTCCTCTCCTCAAGACGGTGTGGTGAGCCTAGTCGTAGTACTCCAGCCCCAGGTGCGTGATCAGTTCTTCGCCCCTCAAATGGCGGAGCGTGTTCTTCAGCTTGATGAGCTGGATGAACAGATCGTGCTCGGGATACAACCCGGGCGGGGTCATGGGCGACTTGAAGTAAAAGCTGAGCCACTCCTGGATGCCCAGGCGGCGGAGTTCGGGCGTGCGTTGGACGAGATCGAGGAAGAGCACCAGATCGAGCACGATGGGCGCCGCCAAAATCGAGTCGCGGCACAGGAAATCCACTTTGATCTGCATCGGGTAGCCGAGCCAACCAAAGATGTCGATGTTGTCCTAACCTTCTTTATTATCACCACGCGGCGGGTAATAGTTAATGCGAACTTTGTGGAAGATGTTGCCGTAGAGTTCGGGATAAAGACTGGGCTGTAGAATGTGCTCCAGGGCGCCGAGCTTGGATTCCTCCTTGGTCTTGAACGAGCCCGGGTCGTCGAGCACTTCGCCGTCGCGGTTGCCGAGAATGTTAGTCGAGTACCAACCGCTGAGGCCTAACAGGCGGGCCTTAAAGGCGGGAGCCAGCACGGTCTTCAGTAAAGTCTGTCCGGTCTTGAAATCCTTGCCGCAGATGGGAACTTCGCGCTCCCGCGAAAGTTCGAGCATGGCGGGGACGTCCACCGTCAAGTTCGGGGCGCCATTGGCGAAGGGGACCCCTTCCATCAGCGAAGCGTAGGCATAAACCATGGAGGGCGCGATGAACTCGTCGTTCTCTTTCATCGCCTTCTCGAGCGACTTCAGGCTCTGGTGAGCGGCGGTCGGCTCGATAAAGGTTTCGGTCGAGGCGCACCAGATCGTAATCAAGCGGGCCGCGCCGCTCGACTTGCGGAAGTCGCGGATGTCCTGGCGCAACTGCTCCGCCAGGTCCATCTTGTTCTTGCCCTTCTTGACGTTGGGGCCGTCGATTTTCTTGACGTAGTTATGGTCGAAGACGGCCTTCTGCGGCTTGATGGACTGGAGCCGCGTTTTCACCTTGGCCAGCAGGTCGCGTTCGAGCACGCCCGCCTTGGAGGCGGCCGTGTACATGTCGTCTTCGAAGATGTCCCAACCGGTGAAGACCAGGTCGTCAAGACCGGCGAGGGGAACGAACTCCTTGATCTTCGGCGATCGCCCGTCGGTGCGCTTGCCCAGCCGGATCGTGCCCATCTGGGTGAGCGATCCAATGGGGGCGGCGATTCCCGTGCGCACGGCTTCCACGCCGGCGACAAACGTTGTAGCGACGGCGCCCATGCCGGGGATCATGACTCCGAGCTTCCCAGTGGCGGGCTGAATCGGGAAGCCGTGTTTCTGTGCGTCTGATTTTTTTTCGGTCCTGGCTGCTTTCGATGCGTGCTTCTGCGTTTTTGGCATGAGCGGCGGGCTTCCTTATGACAGCAGTGAGATGAATGGCGAACGTGTATGTTCTCTTATTTTCCGCGCGCAATGCAAATCCCCGGGCGCCCTTCACCGATCTGAGCCACGCCCACCCTCAGCGGAAGGCGGGCAGCGAGAGCAGAAACCAGGCCAGCAGCCCGGTCAAGAGGAGAACCGCAAACAGGGCATACGAGGTCTGCAGCGGGTGGAAACGGAAGTAGGGATTCCTGTTCTCCCACCGGTGAGTTTTCAGGAAGAGAGGGCTGCGCATCGGACCTCCTCTCCGGCCGGATTCAACCGGCCGTGGCGCGCTCGCATCAGCGCCCAGCCATTCCTATTAGACACCATGTACTACACAAGATGTCCAGCGCGATTTGCAGTGATCTCCGGCTATTTCCCTTCCAGGTCAACGCTGCGGATGGGGACGTCCCAGTGTCCGTCGAGGATGGCGAAGCGGCGCTGCTCTTCCCTCTGATAGGCGGCCTGGTCGGGAAACAATTGCTTTTTCAGCGCGTCTTCGTCAAAGGGCTCGTTGGCAGCAGCCGAGTTCTTGAAGACGATGGTGACGCGATAGTCCCAGCGCCCGTCTTCGGTCGTGTGGTAACGAGGCTGGTCCATCCAGACCTTAAGCATGCGTCCCATCTCGACCTGCTTCTTCAGCAGCGGGTAATGGTTCTTCTTGAAGAGCTGAAGGAACTCGTCGGCATAACCCCACTTGGCCTTGTAATAGTATTCGACGACGAAAGGCTTGCCGGAGGTGTCGGCGGTTTGGGCGGGTAGAGAGGACAAGAGGAACGTGAGGGCCAGCAATGCGATTAGGATGCGCAACTTCATGGATAGTCTCCGAGGGCACGATTGTCGCATATTGACACCAACGCACCGAACAGTGATATAGTGCTTTGCCATTATTCGGAATACTCGTGCTTCTTTTCAAAGGGGGATGGCGATGAGGCGGATTTTGTGGGTAGCGGTCGTGTTGCTTCTCTCGGCGAGCACCATTTCCGCAGGGACGATCACGCAGAAATGGACGCCAGGCTGGGATATTTTTAACGAACCGCTTAACTATACCAAGAGCAACGTCAAGTAGTCGGTTTCCGCGGCACGTAAGCTGACGCTGACCTATACCTTGGTGGGGGCAACACCCGGCAAGCTTTACCAGGTCGATCTGACTATCTTCTGCACCACGTTTCCCACGACGTTCGGACAGTTTCCGGTGCTCGGCCTCAATCCCTATGGCACCTGCCAGACGAACACGCGCCAAGGGGTCACGGCAAGCGAGGCGTTTGTGGAGGTGGGCGTCGTCGCCACCGATATGCACGGCAACGGATCGTTCAAAGTTGTGGTCGGACCAGTCCCGTCGGGCACATACAACGTGGAATTCAGAGTGCTAAACGGTGCGGGATGCGGTCTGATTGGCGGCGGGCCTTGCGATCAAGATCACTCGTCGGCGGATTTTCAATCGCCCGGCCCGATTTTCGGGGATACGACCACGATTACCGTGCCCTAAAGCCTTGCTACTTCGACACAGGAGATTTGCAGGTGGTACTTCTCGGAAGGATGACAACAATGAAAAGAATATTCCTGATGGTCGTGGCATTGCTTCTGTCAGTGATCGCGGCTTCGGCGGCAACGACGCAAAAGTGGACCGCAGGTTGGGACAACTTCAGTGAACCGCTTAACTACAACAAGAGCAAGATCACTTGGTCCGTCAATCCGACGACGAGCAAACTGTCGGTGACCTTTAAATTGGTGGGCGCGACACCCAGCAAGCTGTACCAAGTGACTATCCACTTCTTCTGCACCACGTTTCCCCCGACCTTCGGCCAGTTCCCGACCGAGACCAATAATGGTGCGTGCGTCACGATCACACGGCAGGGTGTAACTGCAAGCGTCGCGGCGGTTGAACTCGGCGTCGTCACGACCGATATTAACGGCAACGGCACTTTCGCGGTCGTTGTCGGCCCTGTTGCTTCGGGAACATACACCATTGAATTCGTCGCACGTAATGGTGCGGGCTGCGGATTGGTCGGCGGCGGGCCTTGCGATACAAACCACGCTGCAGGGGACTTCCAGTCGCCCGGCCCAACCTTTGGTGACACGACGACGATCACCATACCCTGACGCACCAAGTCGTAGCCAAGAAAGGATGACGATATGAAAAAGATCATGCTGGTGGCGGCGGTCTTGCTCATGTCAGCTGGTGCAGCTTCTGCGGCAACGACGCAGAAGTGGACCGCAGGCTGGGACAACTTCGGTGAACCGCTTAACCTCACCAAAAGCAAGATCATTTGGTCAGTGGATCCGACGACCAAGAAATTGTCGGTGACCTTCAAACTGGTGAGCGCAACGCCCAGCAAGCTGTATCAGGTCGCCATTAACTTCTTCTGTAGCACGTTTCCACCAACCTTTGGCCAGTTCCTGAACGATCAGGGCGGCGGCGCCTGCGTCCCTCTCACGCGGCAAGGTGTAACCCTGGATGTCGCGGAGGTCGAACTTGGTGTCGTCACGACCGACATTCACGGCAATGGCTCCTTCACGGTCGTCATTGGCCCGGTCTTATCTGGGACCTACCAACTCGAGTTCTTTGCTCGCAATGGCGCGGGTTGCGACCTCATCGGCGGAGCGAGTTGTGATCCGGACCACGCCGAAGCGGATTTCCAATCGCCCGGCCCGACATTCGGAGATGCGACCATGATTACCATACCCTGACGCCAGTCACCGTTGCTTCCTTGGCAGGTCGGGCGCCTGGCGCTTGGGTCCGGGTCGATAAGCGACCCCACACACCCCGAATGCTAAAATCGTGTGTGGCCGCCGTTCCTATCCGCCTGCTTGCCGTTGATATTGACGGCACCCTGCTCAATCCACAATTCCAGATTTCCGAGGCTGACTTGGCCGCGCTGCGGCATGCGCGCAGCTTGGGGATCGAAGTCGTGATCGTCACCGGCCGGCGTCATGCCTTCGCCCTTCCCATTGTTCAGCAACTCGGCTTCGACCTGTGGCTGATCTGCTCCAACGGCGCGGTCACGCGTTCCCTCTCCGGAGAAACTTTTCACCGCGACTTGCTGCCGCAGCAAACTTGCCGCCAATTGTGCGCCCTGATGCAGGCATTTCGCGGCCAGACCGTTCTTACCTTCGACAAGGATGGCCGGGGCGCCATCGTGCTCGAATGCTTCCAGGGCCTGGAAGGAAGCATCCAGCGCTGGCTCGAAAAGAACAAGGAATACATTGAGTTCGTCGCTCCCATCGAGAATTCCCTGACCACCGACCCGGTCCAGGCTATGTTCTGCGGACCGGTCGCGCTCATGAAGAAGGCGCTGCAGGTGCTCGGAAGCTGCCAATTGCCGGTAACGGTTCTGCGCACGGAGTATCCGGGGCGGGACCTCTCGATCGTGGACGTGCTCAACGCGGGATGTTCCAAGGGGCATGCGCTCGAGCGCTGGGCCAATCACCGGGGAATCGCCCGCCGCGAGGTCATGGCCATCGGAGATAACTACAACGATATTGAGATGCTTGCCTTTGCGGGACTGCCCTTTATCATGGGAAATGCATCCGAGGAGCTGCGCGGGCGCGGCTGGACGCTCACTCGTTCGAATGCAGAAAGCGGCGTGGCCGCGGCCATCGAGCACGTCCTCGAGGGGAAAGCACTCACGGTAGCCGGCGCCTTGAAATGAACAGGGTTCGAAAAACGCGGACTGCCCGGGCAATGGCGGTGATGTTTGCGGTAGCCATGCTTACCTTGTCGGCGCCAGCCGCCGATTTGGCGCGCCTGCGGAATGGCTTCACCATCCGCCATGAACACCGCGCGGCGGTGGGAGAGAATACGAGGCTGTTCCTGAGCGTTGACGACACCAGTTACATCGACGTGCCGACGGCGGAGATCGAAGGATTCGAGAAGGATTCGGATCCGCCGCCGACCGCAAACTCGGCCACGCCCGCACCGGGATCCGCCAGCGATCTCAACCAAGCCGTCAACTCGGCGAGCGCCACCTATCACCTTGATCCTGACTTGGTGAACAGCGTGATCCGCGCCGAGAGCGGATTCAATGTGCGGGCGGTTTCCCGCAAGGGCGCGCAGGGATTGATGCAGCTGATGCCGGGCACGGCGAGCCGGCTGGGGGTAGCCGACGCGTTCGATCCGCTGGCCAACGTGGGCGGCGGAAGCCGCTATCTCCGCGAGCTTATGGAGCGCTACCACTTCGATCTGGTCAAGGCGCTGGCCGCCTATAATGCGGGCCCGCAGAGAGTCGAGCAATTCCGCGGTGTGCCGCCGTATCACGAAACGCGGGCTTACGTGGCCAGAATCGTGCACGACTACAACCGGAAGAAAATGGCGGAACACAAGCAGGCCGCTGCCGCCCGCGGAACCAGCAAGCGCGGTCAGCCGCCGGGCACAAACACGGCTCCGCCGCAGTCACCGCGTTGACCCTGATTGCTCTCTCATTTACCTTCATTTGGGGACGTGCTCGGCACCACTGCGCCTCTCCGGAACTCCGCAACGCATGAACAAGAAAAGATACGTCGTCTATGCCGTCGTGTTTCTGATGCTGGCGGTGCTGGTTTATCTGCAGTTCCGCACCTGGCGAAACTTCGACTGGCCCCGGTTTTTCGAATACCGGCCGAAGTGGCTGCATATCATTCACGGAGTCGTGCTCATTTACATCGCCTACTTGCTGCGCGCGGTTCGTTGGAAGATCTTTCTCCGGCCGGTGCGGAAAGGAGCTTCGGTCCTGGGTCTAATTTCTCCCACGCTCATCGGGTTTGCCGGACTGGCCATACTTGGGCGTCCTGGAGAATTGATCCGGCCTTACCTGATCGCCCGCCGGGAGAACCTGAATTTCGCTTCCCAGATCGCGGTCTGGGCGGTCGAGCGGATCTTCGACATCGGCGGCTTTACGGTTTTGCTGGTCGCCGCCATTTTCCTGCCTTCCAAGCTCCGGACGTTCGCGGCGCAGTCCGCGTATAGCCACTGGATTCACGCCACGGGATTTGTCCTGATCGCGCTGGTTGTCGGACTGTTTCTGGCGGCGATGTTGGCGGCTTATAAGGGAGATGGCATCGCCGGCTGGGTTGAAGATCGTTTTTCTCATCTGGCCAGAAATCTTGGCCATCGCATCGCGCAGAAGATTCGTGAATTCACGTTGGGGTTGAACACCATTCACGGTCCGCTCTCTTTTATTCAGCTCTCGGCGGTCTCCATATTGATGTGGTGGGTCATCGCCCTGGCCTACAAGGAAGTGACCCACGCTTACGGCGCGCCGATGCACGACATGAGTGCCACCAAGGTCCTTCTTCTGATGGGCTCCAGTATGATCGGTTCGATGGTGCAATTGCCGGGCGTGGGCGGCGGTTCGCAACTCGCCACCATCAGCGCCCTGGATCATGTCTTCGAAATTCCGAAGGAACTGGCCGCCAGCTGCGGGATCATGCTCTGGCTGGTGAGTTTCGTCGCCGTCGTGCCGATCGGACTCTTGTTGGCACATCTGGAGCGGCTGTCTCTGCGAAGGCTTTC
>Ga0187804_10000151_pt1 | contig 15096 bp, 11 predicted proteins | sample NC_wetland_sal_i_3_FD_132961 | JGI IMG/M metagenome (GOLD analysis project Ga0187804, IMG submission 132961) | Wetland sediment microbial communities from Neuse River Estuary, North Carolina, USA - Control_4 | ecosystem: Environmental > Aquatic > Freshwater > Wetlands > Sediment | place: USA...
CTTGCTTGATCTCGAGGAGCTTTTCAGCGGGAGGCTTGACGATTACGACCGCAGGCTTCCGGCGCTGCGGGCCGCGGATTTGTCGAACGAGAAGACGCACAAGGCGCAGCACAACGATCGGACTATGCGCGAAATTCTGCTGGCGTTTCGAGGGGCGCGGACAGACCTGGTGGAGCGGCTGGAAAATTGCGGGCCGCTCTATTTCGACCGGATCGCGCAACACCCGAGGCTGAACAAGCCGATGCGCGTGGTGGACTTGCTCTATTTTCAGGCGGAGCATGATGATTATCATCTGGCGCGGATTACGGAGCTGATTCGACTTTAGTTGGATGCTGCCTGCGCTGAGCGTTGCCGGATCGCCTCGCTTCTCCATGCATTGGTTACCCCGAGACACGATTTACCTTGAGCGGCGAGATTGAAGTCGCTGGCGATGTTCTCCAGTGACGGTTCAGATGCGTGTGCGCTTTCCTATCGCTGCGGCCTCAGTTATGATCGCGGCTTATGTCCGTCGATTCGATTAAGACTGTTGGCGTGCTGGGCGCGGGGACCATGGGGAATGGGATCGCGCATGTGTTTGCGCGGGCGGGGTACCACGTGATTTTGCGCGACGTGGAGAAGCGATTTCTGGATCGCGGGCTCGAGACCATCAGCAAGAATCTCGACCGCGAGGTGAAGAAGGGGAAGGTCGCTGAGGCGGATAAGCCCGTGATTGTGGCGCGGGTGAAGCCCGTGACGGATGTGGGTGCGCTCGCGGCGGCCGATTTCGTGGTGGAAGCGGTGCCGGAGCAGCGGGACTTGAAGTTGCGGGTGCTGAAGGAAGTGGACGGCGTGCTGCGGCGGGACGTGATTCTGGCGAGCAATACATCCTCGATTTCGATTACCGAACTTGCGGCGCAAACTTCGCGGCCGGAGCGATTTATCGGAATGCACTTCATGAATCCGGTGCCTGTGATGGTGCTGGTGGAGGTGATTCGCGGGTTGGCGACTGGCGAGGAGACGTTTCAGACGACGATGGCGTTGTGCGAAAAGCTGGAAAAGAAGCCGGTGGCGGTGAACGACGCGCCGGGGTTTGTCTCGAACCGCGTGCTGATGCCGCTGATCAACGAGGCTGCCTTTTGCGTGATGGAGGGCGTGGCGACGCCCGAAGCCGTGGATGCGGTGATGAAATTGGGCATGAACCATCCGATGGGGCCGCTTGAGCTGGCGGATTTCATCGGGCTGGATGTGTGCGTGGATATCCTCGAAGTGCTGTTGAAGGGATTCGGCGATCCGAAATACCGCGCCTGTCCGCTGCTGCGCAAGTACGTGGCGGCAGGGTGGCTGGGAAGAAAATCCGGGCGCGGATTCTACAAGTACACCTGAAAATCAGAGTAATATTTTAGATAGGCTTGGGGCGCCGGCTATACCTGCCGGTGGAGACTGCGTTCATGCGCTACATCTCTGTCTTCTGTGCATTCGCGCTGGCATTGTTGCAGCTGGCAGCGGGGCAGACACGCGCGCCGGCGGACATCCTCGTGCTGGATCAGCCGAGCAATCAATGGTTTGAAGGGCCGCTGACGCATGTTTCTCTCTCCCCGGACGGCCGATGGGCACTCTTCACGCTTTTTGGGCGCGACCCGCGGATCATCGCTCTGAAGTCGGGCCGGGAGCAGCCGGAGCTATTGAACGCAGGGATTGAGGGGCTGCAATCCGCGGCGTTCTGCGGGCAGAAGGGAATCGCGCGGCTGGGCGAGCGGGGGAGCGAGACACGGTGGTTCCTCTCTGACTTGGAAAATAAACAGCTTTCGGCGCTTCCTGCCGACGCTGTCTTCGAATGTTCGCCGGACGGGAGTGAAATCGCGTATTACCGCGAGAATTCGCTGGGAGAAGGCCTCTTAGTCGGGACAATGGGCAACCTCAAGAGTTTTCAACTGGCGGGGAAAATCACGTCGATGGTTTTTTCGGCCGATGGAAGCGCGCTATACGTCTTGATGTTTCAACCCACAGGAGAATCGTCGCTGGTGCGAATCGCGCCGAATACGCAGGATTCGAGGACGATTGCGACCGCTCTCGATGCCAGCCCCGAATCCGGGAGCATGGGGATCTCCGCCGACGGGCGCAGCCTATTTCTTGCGCTGGTAAGCTCCGGCGCGCCGAGCAACGCGGCGCGGCATCGCCCGGAAGCCGATCGCTGGCTGAAAATTTACAAGATCGATCTGGCGACGGGCGCGCGGCAGGCCGTGGTCGAGTCCGCCCGCCAGGACAATTTCGGTCCCGAAGTGATCGGGGACAATCTCTACTGGAAGCGGAATCTGATCTTCGATTCGATCGTGGCCGTGCCCGTTGGAGGAGGCGAGGCCAAAGAGATAGTTACGGGCGGAGAAGTCCCGATGTGGAGCCCTGACGGGAAGCGAATCGGCTACACATTTGGAGGATGGCGGCTGGCGGATTGGGCGCTGGACCTGGATGCCGCGGTCGTGGGGGTGGACGAGAAAGCGCAGCGCAACTCGGTGCCAGCGGTGATTGTTTCCGGCTACCACGAGGATTTTCCGCCCGCATGGTCGCCGGATGGGAAGTGGATCGCGTTCCATTCGCACCGGTCGAAGACGCCGGTGCCGGAATATTCGAGCGCGGGAAGCACAGATGACATTTATCTTCGGCTAGCCGATGACATGCAGGCCCCGGAGATTCGCCTTACGGATTTCGGCTGGGAAACCGGCCCGGCGTATTGGTCGCCCGACGGGCAGAAGCTGCTTTTCAGCTCGTGGGTGAGGGGCGGAGAAGTGGGGATCGATAAATTGTGGGTGACCTCGGTGGACTTGGAAATCGGGCGCGCGCTGCGGACGGACATGCTGCCACTGCCCGGGACGATCCGCAGCGCATCGTGGGCGGCGTGGTCACCCGACGGGAAAGAGATCGCCATCGAGGACAATCGCGGAGGCGGGCAGCGGAGCCTTTGGATTGTGCACGACGATGGATCGCAAGCGGTGAAGCTGCTCGATTACCAAGGAACAACTTATGGGGGCCTTGATTGGACGGCGGATGGCAAGGCGATCATCTATAGCGCGCTGGCGCGGGATGGCGTGCAGTTGTTTGCCGTCGCTCGCTCGGGTGGTGCGCCCCGGCAGTTGACGCACGACTCGGGAAACTTGATGCATCCGCGAGTCTCGCCTGACGGGCGATGGATTGCGTGCACGCGGCTGGTGCAATCGAAACAGATCTGGCGGCGGCCGCTTTCCTGATTGCGGTTGGCGGAGTCTCGCACCGCTCACTCGAAAACTCCCGGGACGTCTAAATCCACGAAACCAATGGGCGCCATGCTATGGTTTGCCTGGAGAACCTGCGATGAAGTTGACGATCCGAATCGCCCTCGCGTTTGTGATTTTGCTTGCCGCCCGCCCTGCGCCGGCGCTGCAGTTGGGAAAGGTGGACTACTCGAAGGCCAAGGCCAAACTGGTGCCGCTGCGCGGAAATGTGTCGGTGATCCAGGTGCGCCGCGAGAACGGGATTGACAATATCGGCGTTCTCGCCGGGCCTGATGGCTACCTGCTGGTGGATCATCCGGAAGTGGGCGCGCATCCTGTAATTCAAAAGGCGCTCGAGGGCCTGGGAAAACGGCCGGTGCGGTTCCTGCTGAACACGCACTGGCACTACGACCACGTCGGCGGGAACGAAATCTACGGGCCGGAGGCAGTCATAGTGGGGCAGGAAAATGTGCGCAAGCGGCTGATGACTTCGCAGAAGCCGTGGTGGTCGCCGACGCCCATCGGTCCCTACCCGGAGCGGGCCTGGCCGAGCGTGACGTTTAGAGACTCGGTGACGGTTCATTTCGCGGGTGAGGACGTGGAGATGGTGCATTACGCGCCAGCGCACACGGACGGCGACGCGATCGTCTATTTCACGCGCGCGAATATCGTGCAGACAGGGGATGTTTTCAACGGCAAGGGCCAGTTCGCCGAGGGAGGGGACATGGAGGGCCTGATGCGAACGCTCTACAGCATCGCGGGGCGAATCAATGATGAAACCATCGTCATCCCCGGCCACGGCGAACTCTCGAACCGCGCCGAGGTCTTCGAGTATGCCGAATTGCTAAGAGATTCCATCACGCAGGTGAAGCGCGAAATCGCCGCGGGAAAAACCGACGCAGAAATTCAGGCGGAAGGGCTTCCGGAAAAATGGAGGACCTGGCCGGCGGCAGACAACGCCCCGTTCGTCCCGGAATTGAAGCACCTGATCTACCTCTCGCTGACGAACAAGGATCTGAACATGTAGGCCGTTTTGCTTCGGACGACGGGGGAGACGTAGCCCTGATATTGCGGCGAGATTGTCGAGGCTCAGGAACCGGCTGAGTCCTTGGCGGCGCCGACAAGAGAAGGAGGCGCCGCCGATTTCGGGGCGCCGGCCTCCGCGAGGCCGGCAAGGGTGGCGGACAGAGCGGCAAATAGAAGCCGCAAATTATTTTCCGCGTCGGGGGAGAGCGAGCCGAGCCGCCTGCGCATTTGGGCCTCGAGGATTTCCCATTCGCCATTGGCTATTTTCTGCTTCAAGACGAGGGGGATCTTTCTTTTTGCGAGTGAAATCGTGAGCGCCACCTCCGAGATGTCCTCCTCATCGCCGGAGGCGCCGGCACGCCTGGTTTGGGCCCGCTGAGCCTGAAGATGGAGGCATCGTTCGGCAAGGACGGTGGAGAAGAAGGCCGGCTGCCGGAGCTGTTCCTCATCGAATTGCAGCGTGACGGAGGAGTCTCCCACGATGCGCACCACGTAGATGCCTTCGAGAAATTGGCCGGCAATCTCGACTCTAATCATGGAAGTGCGGCGGCTTACCTCGGCGTAGAGTCGCGTTTCGACGCTCAGGGTACCGGCGGCCAAATCCACGAAATAGTGATGCTCTTCGAGCATGCCTCTTGCCGATAGCGCGAAAGTGGATTCCTGAAGAAGACCGCTCACGAGCTGAATTCCGCTCATGGTTGCCGCACGATCCTTGGCTTCGCCGCCGGCGATGAGGCGTTCACACAGAGTTGCGGCTTCCTTGGCGCCCTCAAGGAGGGGAACAAAAAGCACGTCGGGATGCCCAAAGGCGCGGGTATGGAGAATCTGCGGGAATCCGGCAATCTCCACACCGCCGGGCCCGCTGTGAACCTGTTGATCGAGTTTGGTGAGCGTAATGGCCATTGGATATTGCTAAGCCCGAAATGGAGGAGTGAAATCCGGATCGATTCGAGAGGCCGGCTTGTTCGCCGCCTAGTCCATGCTCCTTTCGGAGGAAGGCGCCCACGGGCTCGGATCGCATTTCGCTCGTTCGACGCGCTCTGGAATGTCGGCGCACCACTCGACATCCGACTGGAGGGTCCAGACGCCCATCACCCAGCCATCTTCCTCGTGCTTGGTGTACATGACCTGAAACATCACGAGCGGGGAATCGACTGGGTCACCGGAGATCGTGCTGGCCACGCGGATAGCGATGATCGAATCCTTTGCGAGTTCCCGCCGCAGCATGAAACGGCAACCGCGGTGGCTGACATTAATGGTGAATGTTTTCTCGCAAAAGGGCTGGCCGCGGCGATCGATGCCGTCCACTTCGATGTGGACGGCAAGCGGGTAGCGCGGCTCGCTTTGCCGTTCGTGACCCGGCAGCCGTCCATCGGCGGTGGGTGAGGGTGGGGTCTTTAGTTCGTTCGCCATGTGAATGCCAGGTGGAGATAATGCACGTGGAGGGCCAGCCGAGGATGGGCTTCGGTGGGAAGGCGAAAGGTTGAAAAGCGGGCCATGGAGAGTCGTTCAGAAGGTAAAGGTTAGTTCCAGATTAGGACGGCAAGGCGCCCGAATTGGGATGGAGGGAGGGCGAGAAGGGAGAGGTTACCAATGTGCGACGGGGGAATGGAAAATGTATTTCGCTTTTTCTTCGCCTTGTGCTAGGATGCGGGTTAGAAAGGCCGGGCCGGAGCGGGCACAGTCTGGTAAACTCACACAGCCCCTGCTTCCAGCTAAAACCATGCGAAAGACCCTTGAGGTGGCAAAATGACCGACGAAAAAACTAAAAATCTGGATCTGGCGATTTCACAAATCGAAAAGCAGTACGGCAAGGGCTCGATCATGCGGCTGGGGAACAAGGACGTGCTGGTCCCCGTGAACGTGATCCCGACAGGCTCGATCTCGATTGATGCGGCGCTGGGCGTGGGAGGATTTCCGCGCGGGCGCGTTGTGGAGGTGTACGGGCCGGAATCGGGAGGGAAGACGACGCTGACCCTGCACGTGATAGCGGAAGCGCAGAAGCTGGGAGGACAGGCGGCGTTCATTGATGCGGAGCACGCGCTCGATCCTGCGTATGCACGCAAGCTCGGCGTGGACGTTGACAACCTGTTGGTGTCACAGCCGGACAACGGCGAACAGGCGCTGGAGATCGCGGAGACGCTGATACGGTCGAACGCCGTGGACGTGGTGGTGGTGGACTCGGTAGCGGCGTTGGTGCCGCGCGCCGAGCTCGAAGGCGACATGGGCGACCCGCAGATGGGATTGCAGGCGCGGCTGATGTCGCAGGCGCTGAGGAAGCTGACGGCGATCGTCTCGAAATCAAAGACGTGCCTGATTTTCATCAATCAAATCCGGGAGAAAATCGGGGTGATGTTCGGCAATCCGGAGACGACCACCGGCGGGCGGGCGCTGAAGTTCTATTCCTCGATTCGCGTGGATATCCGGCGGATTCAGTCGATCAAGGAAGGCGACCGGATCGTTGGGTCGCGGACGCGCGCCAAGGTGGTGAAGAACAAGGTGGCCGCGCCCTTCCGCGAGGCCGAATTCGACATCATCTATGGCGAAGGTATCTCGCGCGAAGGCGATCTGCTGGATCTTGGGGTGACGAATGGGTTGCTCGAGAAATCCGGCACGTGGATTTCCTACAAGAACGAGCGGCTCGGGCAGGGACGCGAGAATGCGCGGATTTTTCTGAAGGAAAACAAGGACGTGCGCGACAAAATCGAGCACGATCTGCGGAAAGCGGTTGGACTGGTGAACCACGCCGGTCATCCGGGCGAAGAAGCCGCAAAATCCGCGGCCGAAGCGCAGAAGCCCGCTGCGAAAGCCGCGGCTGCCGGACAAGCGCGCTCGGTCCGATAGCGCAAATTCAAGACTCGGAGGAGAGCGGTGACTCCAGCCGAACGGGAACGCGCGACAAACTACTTTGCAGAGACGCGCGAGCACCTGCTCCGCACCATGAGCGGGCTCTCGCGCGCGCAATTCGAATACAAGCCCGCGGCAGACCGCTGGTCCGCTGCCGAATGCCTCGAGCACATCACCATGGTCGAGGGATTTATCTTCAGCAATCTGGAGAAGACGCTGCAACGAGCGGCCGATTCTACGCGTCCGGCGGTGAGCGATGACGATATCGTGCGATTGGTGGAGGATCGCTCGACTCGTGTGAAAGGCCCCGAGCGCCTGATGCCCGCGGGCAGAGTGCCACTCGACAAGCTACTTTCGGAATTCGAGGCGGTGCGCAGGCGTTCCGCAGAATTTGCCGCCAACACCACGACCGAACTTCGACAGCACACGTGGCCGCACCCGATCCTCGGCCCTTGCGATTGCTACCAGTGGCTCCTGCTGATGGCCGCGCATGGCGAGCGCCATCGGCTCCAGGCGGAAGAGGTGATGGCCGAGCCCGGATTCCCGCGCGCCGCCGCTGCGGTCTAGGTCCGCGCGGGGCGAGACGGATTTCGTGCGGCTCCGCAGGGGCCTTGGCCAAGACCTTTCCACTCTGGCACAGTACTTTCGGCCAGTCATGCGTACCAGGAAAACTGTCCTCCTTTACAGTTGCGGGGAAACGGCGTACTTCCTTAGAATTTAAAGGTCAAAGGAATTGGCTATCATATTGCGTTATCATAATGGCCAAACAAGGACCCAATGCGAAACACCCCAGCCCTGAAGCAAGCGGTATCAATACTTTGTCTCTTTCTTTGCGGCGCCAACGGAATCGCCTATGGAGCGCCGCCCTCGAGCCGGGCGCACCGGTCGCGAGGCGTACCGTCCTATGCGAATCCGGGCAAGGACGATTCATCCGCGTATGACGACCCGGTAGTCCGCCAGATCTCGGTGGACGCGCTGGGACATGCGAACGGGTCCGTGCTGGCGATGGACCCCACGACGGGGCGCATCCTCACGATTGTGAATCAGAAGATGGCGTTCTCATCCGGCTTCGAACCCTGCTCGACGATCAAGCCTGTGATCGCGCTGGCCGGCCTTGAGGAAGGCGCCATCAACCACGACACCATGATTCGGATTGACCGCCGTCGGTACATGGGCCTCACCGAAGCGATGGCGCACTCGAACAATACATTCTTCGAGCGGGTCGGTTCGCAGATGGGATTCGACACGGTGATCAAGTACGCGCAACTGCTTGGCCTGGGCGATCGCGCGGGCTACAACATCCCGGAGGAGCAGCCGGGCCTGCTGCCTTCGAGGCCGCCTGCTTACGGAGGCGTTGCGCGGATGTCGAGCTTTGGCGAAGGGATTCGCATCACGCCGCTGCAGCTTGCGTCGCTGGTTTCGACGCTTGCGAACGGCGGGACGCAGTATTACCTGCAATATCCGCGGAGCGACCAAGAGCTCAGGGAGTTTCAGCCGCGCGTGCACCGGGAACTGGACATCGCGCCCTTGCTGCCGGACCTGCGCGAGGGAATGCTGGCCGCGGTTCTCTATGGCACGGCAAAGCAAAGTTACGATCCCTACGGCGAGCAGGCGCTCGGGAAGACCGGCACGTGCAACGACGAATCGCTTGGCGGGAGGCTTGGGTGGTTTGTTTCTTACGCGGACCAGGCGCACCCGAAGATTGTGCTGATCGTACTGATTCGCGGCGGCGGGCATTCGATCAATGGCCCGCACGCTTCGGAGATTGCCGGACGAATTTACCACGGCCTGAGCGAGCGCAACTATTTCGCCGAGATTTCGCGGAATGCTCAGTACGCCTCGTCCGCGGGCGCTTCGCACTAGGAGCCTTCCTAATAAATAGCAAGACCGGCCACCCTTCCTACCTCAGGGGTGAAAACCCCTAGATGCTGCGGACCTTTTGGCACGGCTGAAGCCATGCCCTGACGAAAAGCATTTAGGAAGTAGCTTCGAGACCCATCACCCCAGCTTCCCGTTTACTGCCACGAGGCAGAGCCAATGGTTTTCAGTTTTCTGTCGCCGCAGCCGTAGGATAATCGGCGCGCCTGTTGGATTGGGCGGAGGAACGGCAGTGGCGAATCGCGGCGAATTTATTTTTTGGGTGGTGCTGATACTTTTGGGAGCGGTGTGCGTCGGCTGGTCTTATTCCGTGCGGAATTCCGCGGAGCGGCAGATCGAAGCGGAGGCTGCGCTTGCCCGCGAGGAAGCAAAGCGGGTGCAGGAAGAGGTGATCCTCTTCACGGTGAAAATTGTTCCGCCCAGGCTGGCGTTCAGCGCCCTGCTGCAAGAGATGGGCATCGACCCGTCGGCTGGCGCGCGCATTGTGGCTGCTGCACAGCCGGTATTCAATCTGCGCCAGGTGCGCGCCGGGAATCAAGTGGCGGTCGGGCGCTCCGTCCTCGGGGAATTGCGCGCGGTGCGCTACCGGATTGATACGGACCGCATCCTCTGGATCGCGCCGCAGGGAGATGAATTCCATTCAGAGATTCAGATTATTCCTTCGGAGACGGCGGCGGCCGGTGTCAGCGGCGCAATTCGGGGCTCGCTCTGGGTATCGATTATGGATGCGGGCGAAAAGCCGGAGCTGGCCATGCGCCTGGCGGAAATTTTTGGCTGGGACCTGGATTTCTATACCGATCCGCGGCCGGGCGACACTTTCCGGCTGGTGGTGGAAAAGAAGAAGCTTTCGGACGGCTCCATTGCCTCCTATGGCCGGATCCTTGCCGCGGAATACAACAACCAGGGCCGCTCGTATCGCGCCGTGCTCTTTCACGACTCTTCCGGCCATGCTGCCTACTACACGCCGGAAGGGAAATCCATGAAGAAGGCGTTTCTTCATTCGCCGCTCAAGTTTGCAGCGCCGATTTCCTCGCACTTCAGCACGCACCGCTTTCATCCGATCTTGAAGCAGTACCGGCCGCATCTCGGGATTGACTATGCGGCACCGACGGGCACGCCGGTGCAGACGATTGGCGACGGGCGCGTGACATTCGCGGGGCGAAAAGGCGGGGCGGGAAATCTGGTGGAGATTCAGCACACGAACGGGTACACGACTTATTACATGCACCTCTCGCGCGTGTTGGTGCGGCCGGGCCAACGTGTCGAGCAGGGGCAGCGCGTGGGGTTGGTTGGGATGACCGGGCTGGCGACGGGCCCGCATCTGGATTTCCGCATCGAACGCGGCGGACAATTTCTAAATTTCGAGCGCCTGCCGCTGCCTCCTGCGGGGCCGGTGGAGAAACGCGACTGGAGCACATTCGCCGCGACGCGCGATAGCGCGCTCGAGCAGATGCCGGCGCTGCCGTCGAAGGAAACTACGGCCCTGGCTGAGCGCGTCGCTCCTCCGCCACCCGTGAGAATGCGGCACCGCCGTGCAATCCAGTCCGGGCGGTGAATTCACGATAACTGCTGACGAATGAAAAACGGCGCCCGAACTGCGGGCGCCGTCTCGAAAACCTTCACTAAATAGAATTACGCTCGGATCTCCCAGGTATCGCCGGCACGCAACAATTTGGCCAGATCGCCCTTGCCGCGCTTGGCCTGAACCTGGTGAATCTGCTCGGCGACGATGTCTTCATAGCGGGGAACATTCTCCCACGCGCGGAGCACACCGATGGGGGTGGGGAAGCCGGGCTTTTCTTCCATGTGCGCGAGGTGGAAGGCATAGGCCGGGCGGGGATGGTGCTCGTCGTGGACGAGCAGATCCTTCTCCGTGATGCCGTTCCCGAGCTGGACGATTTCAAACTCGATGCCGTGCCTGCGGATGCCCTTGTCGCGGTTCTTGCCGAAGATGAGCGGCTTGCCGTGCTCGAGCACGACGACATGCTCGCTGCGAGCGTCCTTTTCGGTGAGATTCGTCCAGGCACCGTCGTTGAAGATGTTGCAATTCTGCAAAATTTCGACGTAGGCGGAACCTTTGTGCGCGGCGGCGCGCTTGATAGTTTCTTTCAAATGCGACTGGAAAATGTCCACCGAGCGGGCGACAAAAGTGCCTTCCGAGCCGATGGCGAGAGCCACCGGATTGAAGGGGCGGTCGGCGGTGCCGAAGGGAGTGGATTTTGTTTTCTTGCCCAACTCGGAAGTGGGCGAATACTGTCCCTTGGTGAGGCCGTAGATCCGATTGTTAAACATCAAGACCTTGATGCCCACGTTGCGGCGCAGCATGTGGATGGTGTGGTTGCCGCCGATCGAGAGCGAATCGCCGTCGCCGGTGGCCACCCAGACGTCGAGGTCCGGACGAACCAGCTTCACGCCGGTGGCCACGGCAGGCGCCCGGCCGTGGATGGTGTGGAAGCCATACGTTTTCATGTAATAGGGGAAGCGGCTGGAGCAGCCGATGCCGGAAATGATCACGAACTTTTCGCGGGGAATGCCCAGCTCGGCGAAAACGGCTTGCGTGGCGGACAGAATCGCGTAGTCGCCGCAGCCGGGGCACCAGCGAATCTCCTGGTCCGTCTGAAAATCTTTTTTCGAATAAACCGGCAAAGTATCCGTGGCCATCAGTGGTCTCCCGTTCCTACTTCAGGGGCGAAAGCCCCCGTCGGATTCGCTTCGTTGCACTAGCTCAGCATTTCTTCGATCTTGCCTTCGATTTCCGCTTGCTTGAAGGGCTTGCCCTGAATTTTGTTGAAGCCCTGCGCATCCACGAGAAATTTCGCGCGGAGTATCATGACCAACTGGCCCATGTTCATCTCCGGCACGAGAACCTGGCGGTATTGCTTCAGAACCTCGCCGAGATTTTTCGGCAGGGGATTCAGGTGGCGCAAGTGGACGTGCCCGATGCGCGCGCCCTTCGCTCGCTGGGCCTTGAGTGCGGCGGTAATCGGGCCGTGCGTGGAGCCCCAGGCGACGATCAGCAAATCGCCGGAAGGATCCCCTTCGGGAACGACATCGGGAATATCGTCGGCGACCGCTTCGACTTTCGCGGCGCGCGTGCGGACCATGTGCTCGTGATTCAGCGGATCGTAATTGATGTTGCCCGTCACATCCTGTTTCTCGATGCCGCCGATGCGGTGCTCGAGGCCCGGCGTCCCAGGGATGGCCCAGGGCCGCGCCAGCGTTTGCGGGTTACGGCGGTAGGGCTGGAAATCGACCGGGTTGGTTTCGAAGTGAATGGGGATTTCCGGCAATTCCGAGACTTCCGGGATTTTCCAGGGCTCGGCACCGTTGGCCAGGTAGCCATCGGAAAGAATGATGACAGGTACCATGTACTTGACCGCGATGCGGCAGGCTTCGAGCGCGACCCAGAAGCAATCACCCGGGGTGGATGGCGCCACGACGGGGATGGGGGCTTCGGAGTTGCGTCCGAAGAGCGCCTGCAAGAGGTCCGCCTGTTCCGTCTTCGTCGGGAGCCCGGTGGAAGGGCCGCCTCGCTGGATATCGCAGATGACGAGAGGAAGCTCGACGGCCACGGCGAGCCCGATGGCTTCGGTCTTGAGCGCCATGCCGGGGCCGGAAGTTGTGGTGAGGGCGAGCGCGCCGGCGTAGGCCGCACCGATGGCGGAAGTGACGGCGGCGATTTCGTCCTCCGCTTGGAAAGTGGTGACGCCGAAATCCTTATATTGCGAAAGTTCGTGCAGGATGTCGGAAGCCGGCGTAATGGGATACGAACCGAGGAAGAGAGGAAGCCCGGCCCTCTGAGAAGCGGCGATGAATCCGAGAGCCATCGCCGTATTGCCGCTGATATTACGATAAAATCCGGGAGCGAGCTTCGCCGGAGGGATCTCATAGCTGATGTAGAAGGCCTCGGTGGCTTCGCAATAGCTATAGCCGGCCTGGAGCGCGAGGCGGTTGGCCTCGGCGATCTGCGGCTTGCCCTTGAACTTATCTTCGATCCAGCGGAGCGTGCTCTCCAAGGGCCGGTTGTAAAGCCAGTAACACATGCCCAGGGCGAAGAAATTCTTGCAGCGGTCCATTTTCTTGGCGTCGAGCCCGAGCGATTGAAGAGCGGCGCGAGTGAGGCGTGTCAGCTCGACGGGAAAAAGGCGATAGCCATCGAGCGAGTGGTCTTCGAGCGGGTTCGAGGTCATTTGCGCCTTGCGCAGGTCGGTCTCCTCGAAAGAGTCGAGGTTGACGATCAGGATGCCGTTCTTGCGCAGGTCGGGGAGGTTCATCTTCAGGGCTGCGGGATTCATGGCTATGAGCGCGTCCACGGAATCGCCGGGCGTATAGACATCGCTCGAGGAGAAATGCACCTGGAATCCGCTGACGCCCGGCAGAGTGCCGGCAGGGGCGCGAATTTCGGCAGGGTAGTCGGGGAAAGTGGCCAGGTCGTTGCCATAAAGGGCCACGGTATTGGTGAACTGGCTGCCGGTGATTTGCATGCCGTCGCCGGAATCGCCGCAGAATCGAATGACGGCCTGGTCGATTACCTCACGTCGGTGTCGCTGTGCTTCCGTTATGATGGATGGCATAAATTTTCAGGATCTCCGCTCCGTTGAGTGCGGGTCAGGACAAGGAAATCCGGTCCTTTCCCCCAAGTGGAATCGAGTAGTTGGCCCCAAAACCGCCCCAGAAAAGGGTAGCACGCCCGGCGCGCCGGGAAAACGAAAATCGGGCCGCGTTTTTGCCTTTTTGGTCATAAACAAACATCCTAAATAGCTTAGATGCGGGCATCTGTGACGGGGATGACTGGGGTGTGTGACGCGCATCACTAATTGTATTGGCGAAAATTGCTGCACGAACTCAGAATGTGCCAACAGGGCGCCCGTCACGCTGGACGCCCCGATGGCAATGCTCGGAATGAGCATGGCTAATTCTTTTTCTTTTGTTGTGCAGGTTCTCCGGCCGGCGCCATGGCCGGTTCCGTTGCCGGGTTCGTTGCGGGGATGGTGATGGCATCGGAGTGCTTGCCATTGCCGCCATTGAAGAAGCGCATGGCGGTTGCGGCGAGGCCTTCGAGTGCGCCACCGCCGTTGCCGCCGCTGGCGACCAGAATGTCCGGGACGAACTTGGCCTTGCCCTCGGAAAGAGAAGAGATGACATTGACGAGAGCCGTGGCGTTCGAGCCTAGTGCATCCACTTGCGCCTGGAAGCCTTTGGCGCGAGCCAATCCGATCGCTTCGACTTCCGCGCCTTTCGCCGTTCCCGTCAGGCGAATATAATCCGCTTCGCCGGCGCCTTCGGCGGTGCGCGCCTCGGCGTTGTTTTTATTGATATCGATGCCAACTTTGGAGCGCGCCAGGTCGGCTTGCATATCCGCGGTTCCCTTGGCCTGCTCCATGGCGATGCGTTCATCCTGCGCGGCGCGCTGCTTTTTGAACGTTTCGATTTCCTGATTGGCGATTTCGCGGTGCGTCAGAACGGTGACCAGATCCGCGGGAAGAATAACATCCTGGATGTAGACGCCTTTCGTTTCCACCTGGTACTGCTCGAGTTGCTGCCGGATGTGCGCGAAGGCATCTTCCTGGACGTGCTTGCGCGTCTCGATGAAGCTGATGGCCGGCATGCTCTGAAGCGTGTCACGAAAATGGTTGCCGACGGCGGCCTGAAGAACTTCATTCACGAGGTTGCGCATGGTGCCAACCATGGAAATCACGCGCGGAGCCTTCGTATCCGGGACATGGATTTGCACCTGCAAATCGATCTTGAAGACAAACCCTTCCTTGCTCTTCGCGACGATCTGCTGAAGCTGCTTATCGAGGGCGTGAGCTTCGGAGACGGCATCGGCCCAGTTCAGGTTCAGGATGGCCGTGGGGACAATCTCCGATTCGTAACACCGCGGATTGAGCGGATACTTGCCGGTGCGGAGCGGCTCCTGCCACACACCGCGATGGCCGGGACGAACGAGGGAGCCGAACTTGAATTCCACGCCCGATGTGTCTTGCGCCGGGAGACCGACGTAGGCCTTGATGACCGCAACCTCGCCCTGCCGGACCACGAGCATCGGCACCAACTCGACGCCGACAAGGAACGGGTTGAGCGCATAGGCGCCATACATCAGCGGATCGTGCTGCAAGCC
>Ga0187804_10000152_pt1 | contig 15064 bp, 16 predicted proteins | sample NC_wetland_sal_i_3_FD_132961 | JGI IMG/M metagenome (GOLD analysis project Ga0187804, IMG submission 132961) | Wetland sediment microbial communities from Neuse River Estuary, North Carolina, USA - Control_4 | ecosystem: Environmental > Aquatic > Freshwater > Wetlands > Sediment | place: USA...
CATAGGCTTGGGCGAACCTGAAATCCAAATCGGCTTGCGGTTCTGACGCGGCCCCATAGAATTTTTGATTTCCGTCCTCGCCCCCGCTCCACTCCCGAGTTTTGTACTTAGCCAACGGAGGCGGGGCGGCGTCCAATGACGCGACGGCGCTGAAAAATCAGCCGTGACTTGTTGCGCGATTTGTAGACAAGACCGCAGGCATTTTTCTAATGGCCCGAAAAGTCGCGGAATTTTGACGATTTTTGGCGGACCCTGGCTCCACCAAAGCCCGATTTTGCTGTCCTTACCGATAGGCCTCGTCAGGGATTTCCTGTTGGGGCAGAGCCTTCGCATCAATCGCCTCTTCCAACTTAAACACGTCCACTGTGCCGTTGGTTTCGTCACTCGATGCGGTCGCTACCCGAGGCAGGTGGCTAGTCGCGATCGTCACGACGAGCATGGCAGCCAAAATTGCTGATCCGTATACGATGTAGCGCATGGGATCGCTCCTATGCGTTGGCCCCTACAAAGGCGAAGGTAACAACAGCCATCAAAAAATGCTGTGACTGATGGCACAGCGAAAGATTCCTTGTCTCTGCATTGGCAACTTCTCTGCGTTGGCAATGATGGCCGCGAACGATGCCGGAACCGCGCGGGATCAATGGCGTTCGGCTATCGCACCCCCAGCGCTGCCTGAGCCTTACCAGCGTCGCTCCGGTTCATAGACATACAGGCAAGGGATCGTGGGAAAATTCGCATTGACCGAAGTGCAGTGCAGGACCGCAGTCGCTGCTGCCGTGCTGCTCGCAATTTCGATGTGGAGCTTCATTGCTGTTGAGAGCGTTCACAGTCAAACGCCACTAGGAACTTGGATGATGAAATCGCCGCTTCCGGCAGTTCGCGCTGAAGTGGCGGCAGTTGCGCTTGATGGCAGGCTGCACGCGCTGGGCGGATCCTTGGACGGAAGGGCACGTTCGTATCATGACGAATACGATCCAGCGACCGATGAATGGCACCCCGTCGCGCCGCTACCGGAACCGCGAGATCATCTTGCCGTCGCGGTGGCTAACGGAAAGATTTATGCGTTTGGCGGCTTTGCTACTCCCGTCCACAAGGATGCCAGCAACGACGCATTTGAATACGACGCAGCTACCAATGCCTGGCGCGTCCTTCCGCCCATGAAAGTGCCGCGCGGGGCGGCTGGTGCCGCGGCAGTGGATGGCAAAATCCATGTGATCGGCGGGCGCGGCCTCGACGGCGTCGTTGTTGCTGCTCACGAGGTTTTTGATCGGCAATCGCATACCTGGACCGAGGCGGCACCTTTGCCGACCGCGCGTGACCACATGGTCGTCATTGCTGCCGATGGAAAAATTCACGCTATCGGTGGACGGTTGCGTGGCCCGATCGAACGCATCGACGAGCATGACATCTACGATCCGGCGACCGACAAGTGGGCCTCCGGGGCGCCACTCCCGACGCCACGGAGTGGCCTTGCCAGCGCGAACTATCACGGTTTGATCTTGGTGCTTGGGGGCGAACTGCCACCCGACCATACCTTTCCTGAAAACGAAGCCTACGATCCCAACACCAATCGCTGGACAACCTTGGCGCCAATGCCGCACGGGCGACACGGTTTCGGTGGTGACGTCATTGGTGACGACGCTTTCTTCGTCGGTGGGTCACTGACCCCCGGCGACAGGGGTGCGACTAATCAGCTGCTCATGTTCCACTTGCCGCGCTCGCTTCAGTGAGCTCAAGGACTCGCCCGGCCGGAGAAGGAGCCACGCCAGCTTGCTCATTCGATCACCTCGTCGGCAGTGGCGAGCAGTGTCTGCGGAATTGTCAGGCCAAGCGCTCTGGCAGTCTTCAGGTTAATAACCAGCTCGTACTTGGTCGGTGCCTGCACTGGAAGGTCACTCGGCTTCTCGCCCCGTAAGATGCGGTCAACATATCCGGCAGCTTTACCCCATTGATCGAGCTGATTGTCACCGTAATACAGCAATCCGCCGTCTTTCGCGTAGTATTTGAAAGGATAAACCGCCGGCAGATGAAATCGGTTGGTCAATTCGATGATTGAGCCCCTTTGCGTATTGTTGAGCGGGCCAGGCAAGACGATTAATCCGTCGTTCGGTTGGCCGGCCATTGTGGCTATGGCGTGCTTGATCTCAGTGCGATCGCGAACTTCGGCTGCCGCAACTTGCACCTTGAATACTGGTGCAACGGACTCGATCACATCCAGGAAGCCATGATGGTTGGCCTGCTCCGGATTCAGAAGAACTGCAACTCGATTAACGAATGGCGCTATCTCCTTGAGCACCTCAAGCCATTTCCCCGCGATGGAGGTATCAAAGTCGGTGAAGCCTGTGATGTTTCCGCCTGGTCGAGCGTAATTCGTGACGAAACCAGTGCTGATCGGATCAGCCACTTGAACAAATACGATCGGTATTGAACTCGTGAGTTGCTTCAGGACTGTGAGCAACGGCGTGCTATTGGCAACAATCAGGTCGACCGGTCGACTGACTAATTGCGCTGCATAGGTGAGCATCAAATCGTTTTTGCCGGCAGCCCAACGAACCTCAAGCTGGATGTTATTGCTCTCTGACCATCCAAGTCTGGCGAACTGTTCGGCCAAGGCGCTAAGCCTGGCCTTTCCTTCAGAATCGGTTTCAGCATAGTTCATGATGACGCCGACCTTTGGCGCTCGATGCCGTTCTTGTGCTTGGCTAGCGGCCGCCCAACTCGCCGCGGCACTGCTGAGCATTGCGATAAATTCCCGTCGCCTCATGAGGTACCCCAGAGCCAAAGACCGCTAAGTCAAAGTATAGCAAGTCGTGGGGCGGGCATCTGCCGTGCATTGCAGCAGGCATCGCTCGCTGATGTCGGCTATGTCATTAAGCAACATTCCAGCAAGTTCGTGTGATGTCGGCTTTTCCGCTGGTAGCGGACTCAAAAAGCAGGTGTGGCCGGATGTCAGTTCAGTGTCTAATCATTGTCCCACTGCGACATCGCCCCCCTACGTGTAGCCTAGGAATTGGTGTAGCTTGGTCGAGAGCTGCCAGCTGGGACATGCCGACGTTCCGTGACGTCAAAGGCAGCCGTTGTGCCTTCGGCAGGCGAGCGATTCTAAAATAAATCGACATTGGTTCGCGGACACCTTCTGCGTTGCGGAGGGTCGTGGGAGAAACGCCATGAGGCTTATCCGCCGTCGATTTCTGGAGCTGATCGCAAGCGCAGTCATGTTGCCGACTACTGCCGGGGCGGAGACTTATCCATCGCGTCCGATCACCATGCTGGCCGGATTTCCACCCGGCGGCCCGACGGATACGCTCGCGCGCATTCTCGGCGATGCGATGGGGCACTCTCTCGGCCAGACCATCGTCATCGAAACCGTCAGTGGCGCCAGCGGTACGATTGCGACCGGTCGTGTCGTGCACGCCAGCCCTGACGGCTACACGATCGGCATTGGTAACTGGACGAGCCATGTCGGCTCCGCCGCGATCTACCCACTCGATTACGATGTATGCAAGAACCTCCAGCCGATCTCGCTGCTGGCGGCCTCGCCGCTGTGGATCCTTGGTAAAAATGCCCTGCCGCCGCAGACGGCGCCCGAACTTATCGCTTGGTTGAAGACGAGATCGCAGCCGACGGCGTTCGCGACCGTAGGCGCTGGCAGCGCCGCTCATCTCGTGGGCCTTTCGCTGGCGCGGGAGATCGGCGCTCGCTTTGAGTATGTGCCCTATCGGGGGGCCGCACCGGCGATGCAGGACTTAATTGGTGGCCAGATTGACCTGACCTGCCTCGAGGCATCGTCAACGCTTGCCAGTGTGCAAGCTGGCAAATTCAAAGCGTACGCGGTCATGAGCGAAAACCATTGGTCCAAATCGCCGGACACGCCGACAATGATTGAATCGGGCGTACCGGGATTGAGCCTGTCGTTCTGGCATGGCCTGTGGACGACTGCAGGGACGCCCAAGACGGTCGTCGATCGCCTCGTTAACTCGGTGCAAACGGCGCTCGCCGACCCGAGCGTGCGGCAGCGGCTCGACGGACTTGGCATGGTGATATTCCCGCGCGATCGGCAGAATCCAGAAGCGCTCGCGACCTATCATAAAGCTGAGGCTGCCAAATGGTGGCCGATAATCAACGCGGCCGGCATCAAGGCAAGCAACTAGCATCAAAACTCACACTCAAGCTCATGGAGCGATGCCATGAAATTTCCTCGTAGACAATTCCTGCATCTTACAGCGGCTGGTGCACTGACGCTCGGGGTGGCGCGTGCCGAGGACCAAAGCTACGTGATGAAAATAAGCGGACCCACCATCAACGACGCACCGCACCTGTTCATGAAAAATTACGCGGCCGCGATCGAAAAGGATTCGGGCGGACGCATCAAGCCTCAGGTCTATCCGGCGAGCCAACTTGGCACTATCCCCCGGCAGATCGAGGGTACTCAGTTCGGCGCCATCCAGGCGGCGAATATTCCACCCGAGTTTTTTGTCGGTGTCGACGAACGCTTCGAGGTGATGGCAGCGCCGGGGCTCGTGGATTCTATGGAGCATGCACAACGCTTGGCGGCCGATCCCGCAGTGTTGAAACTCATGCTTGGCCTTGGCGCCAATAAGGGCCTGCATGGTGTCGGACTCTACGTCGCCCAACCGTCCTGCATTGTATCGAAAACCCCGATCCGTCACCTCGCCGACTTCAAAGGCAAGAAGATCCGCATCTTTGCCTCGCAGTTTCAAACCACGGCATTTGAGCGGCTGGGCGCGACGCCGGTGGCTATGACTCTGGGCGACGTTCTCCCAGCACTGCAACAGGGCGCCATCGACGGCGCAGTTGCCGGCATCGGCGTCTTTGTCAACATGCACTTCCACGACGCCGCCAAATACGTCGTCGAGACCAATCAGCCAGCCATCTTCATAATTTTTGAAGTCAGTCAGAAATGGTACGACTCGTTGCCCAAGGACTTGCAACAGATCATAGATCGCGACGGTCTGTCGGAATCGGCCGCCATCAATGCGCCGGCCCTCAAGATGTATCTGGAGCAGCGCAAGGCCTGGGTGGCCAATGGCGGAGAGCTGATCGGCCTACCGAAAGACGAGCAGGCGGAAATGATGCACATGCTCTCCAGCGTCGGTGACGATGTTGCCAAGCCCAAGCCAGCCCTGCACGAGGCCTATCAGGTCGTACTAAACGCCGCGCAACGAACCCGACAGGCTCCGAGCCAATGATGTGTGCGAACCCCGCCCACGAAGTTCCACGTAACTCCTTCGTGTGACTCATCGAAGCTGAGATCGATCCGCCTCTTGCGTTGCCCTGACGCGTCGCGTGCGCGTTGTGGCGCGCGAATTGCGCTTTCCTAAAACAGCCTTACCCATCCTCCGGCATCGGCCTATCATTGGTGCGCGGCCGCATGACTTGCCCGCGGCCGGAGGTGGTGCCAAGGGACGAATAAGGGAGGAATCATGGAAACGCTGCCCAAATTCGGCATCTCGCGCGCCGACATGTTAAAGCGCGTCGCCCGCTTCAAGGAGCTCAAAGGCTCCGATGGCGGGCTTCCCGATAGCAAGGCGCCGCAATGCGAGCGCACGCTTTATAACGTCATTGGTTTCCAGCCGCCGAATGATGAAGGCGGCGCGGTGACATCGCCGGTCGGCGACGACGCTTCGCGCCTGTCGGCCATTCCGATCTCCGAAGGCTTCAATCTCGGTTATTGCCGCGCCAAGCCGGGCAAGGGCCCGATGATGCACAACCACGACACCAACGAGACCTTCATTCCCATGACCGGCACCTGGCGCTGCAGCTGGGAGAACGAAAAGGGCAAGATCGAAACAATCGATCTCAATCCGCTCGATGTGATTTCTTTTCCGCCTGGCGCGATCCGCCGCTTCGAAAACGTCACGCCCGGTCCGTCTGGCGAGGACGCGATCCTGATGTTCGTGATCGGCGGCGATGGCCCAAAAGCGGAATTCACCGACGCGGCGATGAAAGAGCTTGAAGACGCCGGCGTTTGGCGGCGCGGCTAGGTGGTGCGCTCATGACCACGCTGGCAGCGGACAAGAAAGTTTCGGGCATGACTGTCGTCGGCGACGGCGCTTACGCCTACGAACCGGTCGAGAACTGGGCGAAACTGCCGCCGGGCTGGTCGTTCAAAGAAATTGGCGGCGTCGGCGTCGACAAGAACGACAATGTCTACGTCTTCAATCGCGGCGACCACCCGATGATCGTGTTCGACCGCGACGGCAACTTCCTCCGCTCGTTTGGCGAAGGACTTTTTCCCCGCGCCCATGGCGTGTTCATGGCGCCGGACGATACGATCTGGTTGACCGACGATGGCGACCACACCGTGCGCCAATGCACGCTGCAAGGAAAGGTGCTGCTGACGCTCGGCATTTCCGGCAAACCGGCGCCCTACATGAGCGGCGAGCCGTTCCATCGTTGCACCCACACCGCAATGTCGCCGCAGGGCGACATCTATGTGTCCGACGGTTACGGCAACTCGCGCGTGCACAAATACGCGCCGAACGGCAAACTGCTGTTGTCCTGGGGCGGGCCCGGCACCGATCCGGGCGAGTTCAACATCGCGCACAATATAACCTGCGACGCCGATGGCTGGGTCTATGTCGCCGACCGCGAGAACCATCGCGTGCAAGTGTTCGACGGCAACGGCAAATACGAGACGCAATGGAATAACCTTCACCGCCCCTGCGGCTTGTTCATGCCGCCCGGCAAGTGTCCGATCTGCTACATCGGCGAACTAGGATCGACACAGGCGGTCAACCGCAACGTGCCGAATCTCGGCCCGCGAGTGACCATCGTCGACAATACCGGTAAGCGCATTGCTCGGCTGGGCGGCCTCGGTCCCGGCCTTGGTCCAACCGAGTTCTTGGCCCCGCATGGCCTTGCGGTGGACAGCCGCGGCGACCTTTATGTCGGCGAGGTGTCGTGGACCAATTGGCCGCAGACTTACAGGGATAAGTCGCGGCCCGATAATTTGCGCGCGCTGCACAAGTTCCGGAAAGTTGACTAATGCCCAAACTAGTGCCTACGGAGGATCGCCGTGAGAATGAAATCGCTTACTCCCGAGGCGATGGAAGCCCGCGTCGCCCGCTTCAACAAACTGCAGACTTACCAACGCCAAAACTTCGAGGCGCACGGCATTCCAGCCGGCGCGGTCGAAAAGATAACAGCGCGGCGCGTTTATCCCGTCATGGCGCCGGCGGATTATCAGGGGCGCAGCGCCGGTGCGCGGGTCAAGGGCCCGCGCGACCTCATCGTCAGCATCGCCGAATGCGAGCCGGGCAATGGGCCCGGTCTTCACCGTCATCTCAACACGGTTGAGAACTTTCTTTGCCTCTCTGGCCGCTTCGAGATTGCCTGGGGCGATCGCGGCGAACACAGGCTCGCGCTCGAGCCGCTCGACATGATTTCCGTGCCGCGCGGAGAGAACCGGAGTTTCCGCAACGTTTCCAACGAGACCGCGCGCCTCCTGGTCATGATCGTGCCGGAAAGCGACGAGCAGAGCGATCCAATTTCCTATGCGCCGAGCCTCGCCAAAGAATCGAGAACGATTACGGCATGGGCGCGCTGGAAGGCTTGCAAAAAATCGGCTTCAAGTTCGAGGATGAAACGCTGACTTAGGGCGACAGCGCGCCCTAGAGCATGATCCCGAAAAGTGGATGCCGGTTTTCGGAAAAGATCATGCTCAAACAACAAGCTAAGCGAAATGATGATTCAACCTAATCCCATTTCGCTTTGGCGCGCGAGATATTTCTTATCGAGTGCCGCGTGCATGCCCTTGTCGCCGTCGACCATTTGCGTCACGCGCAGGTCCGCCGCCAAGAGCTGCAGAAACAAGCCTGCAGAAAAATGCGTGATGCCAATTTGCTGCCCACCGGGGGCCACAATTCATCTTTGATAATGTCGGCCCCAACCTCGTCGGGGTGTTCGGGGGATGGGGACTTGGTCGGGGCCGCGCCCTCTTGTGGGGGGAGAGCGGCCCCGATTTTACATCGCTTCTGACAATCCAGACTATGAAGGTTGGTTAATTTACGAAGTTGTGATCAGTACTGCTTAACGCGAATCTGCCGGCGCTGCGGCGTCGAAGGTAGAATTTTGAGGTCTGCTAAATGCCTGGTTGTGACCCAGAACGAAAGTGCTGTGTACAGCTGGATTAGTTTTTGATTCAGATCAATTTCACAAGGTTACTTACTTAGTAAGAGCTTCTATTGAGGGTGTTCGGGGCACCATGAGGGTGCCCATGTTGCATGTTATTAGAAGCTTTAACGGCTCTGAAATTCTGATAATTGCCGCAGCCAGCATTTTGGTCGTCAGCATCACATTTCTGTTCTGAGCGAACCGCCTCGATCGGCTGTAGGAAGTCGCGTCGCGCAAGAACGCTTGCTTTGGTCAAGCGCAATACGAGACAGGGATGCTTACGCACAAATTTGCAGTTGGTTTGGTTGGAATCACCGCAGCGGTAGTTGGCGCTGTCGCGATGGCTCGTTCTTCAACGGATACGAACATCAATAGTTTGTCAAAAGCTCAGCCGCAAGCTCAGCCGTTTGCCGCGAAATGTCCGATGATCGATTGGCCCTATGGCTGCAGGTGGCATCCAACAGCGCGATCGGAAGCCAAGCATTTATCGGTGCGAAAGAGCGGACTAGGCCACCTGCATACAAGCTTTTTGGGTAAGCGTGTACGCTAGATGTCTGAAGACCACACATTGATCTCGATCGTCGACGATGACGCGCTGGCCCGGGATGGCATAAGCGAGCTTGTCGAGTCTTTAGGCTATAAAGCCCGCACCTTCATTTCCGCAGGGCACTTCCTGGAATCGGGTGTGATCGCGGAAACGGCATGCTTGATTACCGACTTGCAAATGCCCGGACTAAACGGCCTTGAGTTGCAGGAAGCGCTGCGATCGCAGGGATGTTGCATCCCAATAATTTTGATCACCGCCTTTCCGAATGAAAAACACCGAAACCGCGCGCTCGAGGGCGGAGCGCTTGGTTTTCTGACCAAACCGTTCGACGAAACATCGCTGATCCAATGCCTGACCGCCGCAGTCGGATTGCGAACTTAATGACCGGACCATCAGCGCGTCCGATAGCGGCGCTTATCGCACAGAAACTTCGGGAATCCGGTGTCGGTTGCGAGATTGTCTATCCCGTACCCACCGATGCGGCCGTGGTCCGGCGCGATCGCGTCGCCATCGTGCTCGCGGTCGCCTTACTCACCGCTTTAGCGTGGGGCTACTTGCTGCGGCTCTCCGCCGACATGAACATGGGCGGCATGGACATGACCGGGTTGCGGATGATCCCGTCGGGCATGGGACTCATGATGCCGGCGGAAATGCCGTGGCGGGCGATGGAGTTCGCATTCGTCTTCGTCATGTGGACCGTGATGATGGTCGGCATGATGACGCCCTCGGCGGCGCCGATGTTTCTCATGTATGCCCGCGTGGGCCGGCAAACCGAGGCGCAGGGCAAGTCGCTCAGCGCAACCCTTTGGTTCGCCGCTGGCTATTTCCTGGTTTGGGTCGCCTTCGCGCTGTTCGCCACATTGATGCAATGGGCGCTCGAACGCACTGCTTTGCTCGATTTCACCATGGCAAGCACGGACAACGTCCTCGGCGGGCTCGTGTTCGTTGCGGCCGGCCTCTATCAATGGACCCGACTGAATGACCTATGCCTTGCCCAATGCCAGAGGCCATTTGCGTTCGTCATGGGTCATGGCGGCTATCGCCGCGACGCGCCAGGTTGCGTGATGCTCGGACTTCGCCATGGCGCCTATTGTGTTGGCTGCTGCTGGGCATTGATGGCGCTGTTGCTCGTTGGCGGTGTTATGAACGTGCTTTGGATCGTCCTCCTCGCATTACTCGCTTTTTTGGAGCGGGTCACTTCCATGGGCCGCCTGATCGCGCGCCTTGCTGGTATCGTCCTCGTCGCGGGAGGCGCGTGGTTATTCTCAATGGGAATGTCTTAACGACACGGGCGTAGGCGAGCACGCTCGCTCTAATGCGCCAGCAGCGCTTTGTTGAGCACCGCGTGGATGCCTTTGGAGCCGTTGACCACTTGCGTGACGCGCAGGTCGGCGGCGAGGCTGCACAGCGTGTAGGCATCCTCGCGCGACAAACCGGTGCGCGAGCAAATAAGCTTGATCATGTTGCGCAGCGCGATCACGGCCGCATCGTCGAGATCGGGATCAAAGCCCATGGTGATGACCTCGGTCGGCGTTTCCGCCATTGGCCATTCCAGCGCGAAATCGTCGCGGATGTGCAATTCGAAACTGCCGATCAGGCCGGTCTCGATCGCGGTGATGCAGACTTCGCCGTCGCCTTGCACGCCGTGACCGTCGCCGACCGAGAACAGCGCGCCATCGATGTGGATCGGCAGATACAGCGTGCTACCGGCGACGAGCTCTTTGTTGTCCATATTGCCGCCGTTGCGGCGCGGTGGCGGCGAGCCGACCGGTCCCCAGGCGCGCGGCGGCGCCACGACCATGACGCCGAAGAACGGCTTGAGCGGCAGTTCGAGGCCCCACGGCAGCCGGCCGGTCATCCGCGCGCGGTCGAGCGGAATATGAATGAGGCGCGTCGTGGCAAAATCGTCGGGCAGTGCGCCGGCAAGCGGGCGGATGACGTTGTAGCCCCAGTCATAGTGCAGCGCGATTGACTTGATCCTCACCTCCAGCACCTGCCCGGCTTTGGCGCCGCGCACGGCGATCGGGCCGGTCATGATGTGCGGCCCCAGCCGCTGCGGCACGCCGGCGTGTATGGCCGACAAGGCCGGCGGCACGGTCAGGCCGCTATCCGCTTTCGGCATCGCCTCGGGCGGGCCCGAGACCGTCGACATCGTGATTTCATCGCCGGGGTCGATCGTGATCAGCGGTTTCAGCCCTGCGTCAAAAAAGCCCCAGTGAACCGTGTCCGGTCCTGCGTCCACGCGATGCTTGCGCATTCGAGCCCCTTACAATCGGAAAAGCCTGCCGATTTTCGCTTCGGTTTTGCCAGAATCTTGGGCCAGGAAACAGCCGTGAAAGGGTCAAAGCTCCGGTCGGTGGCAAGGTAGCGGCAAAGGCCGGGCGGTGCCGAACGAGCCCCATCGTGCTATTCTGCGCGCGGGGCAATGCTGCGAGGCCGGCCGTTGCGCGGGCCTTAAGCATTGAAAGTTGTTGGGTCACCCAGAACGGGAGGCGAGTATGCGTGGGGGATGGTTTGGCGGCTGCCTGAGAATGGCACTGGCCGCAGGCTTTGGAGCGTCACTCGCGTTGGCCGCCAATAATGTCTCGGCGGCGCCGCAACGCCAGATCAACCAGGTCAATCCCGATCTCGACAGCGATGATCAACTCGCGCCGTCACAGATGAAGCAGCCGGTCCCGGCGGCGGTGTCGCAGCCGGCGAGCGCCGCGCATGCGTCGGCGCCAGCAGCCATGAGGCATGCGGGTCCGACGCCGGCCGTAGCCGGCCACACGGTGACGTGCAGCGGCACCTTCGGCAAGGATTCCAGCCATCTCAAGTTGGCGATGACCTACGATTCCAGAAACATCACCTTCACCGACGTCGACGCCAACGGCACCAAGGTGCCGGCATCGGTGCTATACCCGAAAGATCCGAAGCGGCGGCTCGAAGTCTGGTGGGCCAATCCCGCTGCGCGCAGCGACACTTATCTGATTGTCATCAACGGCAAATCCGATTGGATCGCGCCCGGAGGATTGCACCTCGGGCTCAATCTCGCCCAGCTCGAGAAGCTCAACCACAAGGCTTTCAAGCTCAAAGGCTTCGATAAAGACGGCAACGCCACCGTGAGCGATTGGGATGGCGGCGCGCTGGCCAGTCTGGCCGGCGGCTGCAAATCAGGAGTGAGCCTGCGCGCCGATCCGAAAGTGCCCGCGGAAACCGTCACCGCTCTCGCAGCCGACAAGGAGTACAGTTCGGCAGATCCCGAGATGCGCGCGGTCAAACCGGCGGTGAGCGAGATCCTGATCGGCTATTAGGGTCAAAGCTCATTATTTCCGCGATCCAAGGCATTCCGCGATTAAGGCTTGGGCTGGGCGTGACCGGGCGGCGCCTTCGGAACAGAAGCGGGCGCCGCCGGCTTTTGCGCTTCATCGTGTAACGCCCTGACGTCACGCGCCATTTCCAGACAGGTTAAGAGCTCGGTGTAGCTTGAATCGCCGCCCATCGTTGCCTCGTTCGTGCAGGCGGTTTTATCGGACGGCGAGAAGCCCGACCATTGTTTGGCGATCTCCTCGCGAATCGCGTGCTCGCTGTCGAGGCAATTTTTCTTCTCGACCGCGATGTTCGGATCGTGGAACGAGACGCCGCCCTGCTGCGCGATGCCGTCGCAGACTTGTTCCACATTCAGCGATGGAACTTTATCGACGACGGGAATGGCAAGGCTCACGCCAAGAAGCAGTGCCGGCGGCAATATCATGGCCAAACTCCGTCATTCCATTGATTGCTGAATATAACATCACGTGATTGCAAAAAACACAGTCATGCCGTGGCCAGATCAGGGTTGACCGGCGGCTGGCACGCCCGCTATGCCTGCTCGCGAGGGTAAGGGAAGCAGCCAATGATCCTCGCACCGCTATTCGGCACGGCCATGGTCATTGCCGTCGCCACCGGCCCACTCGACGATCCGATGGGGCTCACGCACTTTTCTCCGCAGGAAAAAAGCGCGGCAACGCAAACGCTGGTGCGGTCGGCCACCGATTGCATCGTGCATGCGGTGTTCGCCAATCCTCGTTACAGCGCAAGCGGCACCGCTGCACTCGGCGATCTGATCGTCGCGTCGATGCCGTCTTGCGTCACGCCGGTGCGCGCAATGATCGATGGCTACGATCAGTATTACGGCGAAGGCTCGGGCGAAGCCTTTTTTATGGGGCCTTATCTCGACGCGTTGCCAAATTTCGTCATCGAGGCGGGAAAGAAAGCCGCCGCGCCGTAGACGGCGGCACTTGCAAAGGCACTTGCAAAAATCGGAGCGAATGCGGATTGGGCGCGATCGCAATCAATGCGATGGCGGCGGCCCGATGACGTCGACGACACGCATTTTGGTCGGATCGACCAGCACGACTTTGTTTTCCACCATCGTGTACTTGTAGAGCTTGGCCGCTGGAACGCCGGCGACCGCCTCGTCGGGCAGCGTGTAAAGTTCGATCATGGGCGGCACATCGGCGCCGATCACCGGCGAAAAATCCTTCGGCGCGACTTTGCTCTTGTCCTTGCTCACCCGGTCGTAAATTGCGGTTCGCTGCGCCGGACTGAGAATGAGCTTCTGCTCGATGGCGCCGCTCACGCCGGTATCGCTACCAGGCGCTGCTGGAGGAGTGGTTTGAGCGGCGGCATCGATTGCGGCGACGAACCCGCCGCACAAAGCGAGCGTGACGAGGATTGTAATCGCGCTGCGTGTTCTCATGCGTCTTCTCCTGCGCCGCTCTCCCATTCGCGCCGTGACGCGCTCTGCGAGGGCCGCACGCCGCCTCGCGGCAGCGCGCGGTCTCGTGTCGTTACCGCGGAATCGCCTGCACCGCGATATTGGTTGTGGGATCGATCACCAGGATGCGATCCGGCTCATAAACGTAACGGTAGATCACCGGCGCCGTTGCCACCGGCGCGGCGACGACCGGCGCCGGCGCGACGTCATAAAGCGGCGCTCCATAGTCCGCGGTGTCCGCATAGTCGTAGGCCGGTGCCGGGTAAATGCCCGCACGCGCCGGCACGGCGGCCGGTACCGCGGCGTCATAAAGCGGGGCCGGAGCCGCAGCCACGGTTCCGGCAACCACAGCCGGCGCGGCTCGGATCACGCGGCGCGTTATCGTGCGCGTCGTCACGACTTGGCGGCGCACCGGCGGCAGCGGCGCCGCGCGCACCGTCCGTATGGTTTCAATGGTTTGTATCGTCTCGGCCGGCTGCACGATGGTCGCGGCCGGAGCGGCTATCACCGTCCCCACTGGTTGCCCTACCACCGGGCCAGTGATCACCGTCTGTGCTTGCGCCGCAGAAGCGCCGATCACGAGCGCAAGTACGCCACAAGGAAGATGAAATCTCATTGGCCTACTCCAATTCACTTTAGCCGTTCATTAGCCGTCTGATTGCCGTTCGACGGCGAGCGTTTGGAACCCGAGCCACAAGCCTAACGCGGGTAGTCGCGGCGCGTTCCTCATTTGGCGGGGCAAGCTCCGCGGGACCGGTCAATCGGCCGATTTTCAGCGTCGAGGGGATGAAATTTGCGCGGGAGCGGTTCCAACGCCGCAAATTGGGCGTGTTAGCGCCGCTTTAAGTCAGCGCTAACGGTCGCCGCAGCAGCCACGCGATCGGCAGCGTCAGCAGCACGAACAAGGCAACCAGCGTCAAAGCGGGCCATACGCCGAGGAGGTCGCCGAGGCGGCCAAACAATATCGGAGCGATCGCGCCCGAGCCGATTGTGCCTGTGTAGAAAATACTCAGCGCCCGCGTGCGCCACTGCGGCTCGACCAGATCGGGAACCGAACCATACAGCACCGATGACGTGCCGTTTAACGCAACGCCAATCAGCGGCAGCACCAAGAGCGCGGCCTGCAGCGGCAGTTGGGAAAGCGCCAGAATACCCGCCGCCGTCAAACCTTCGGTCAGCCACACCGTTCCGATCGCACCGATCCGCGCGCCGATAAAGGCGCAGGCCAGCTTGCCGGCGGCGCCGCCGGCGAAAATAAGGGTCATCGCCAGCCCGACGGTTTGTAAAGTCGCGCCCTTTTGCGTGAGCACGAACGGCAAAAACAGCAAAAAACCCATTCGGGTCGCGCTGTCGATCACGCCGATACCGGTCAACAATGCGAACGCCAGCGGCTGCCGTTGGCGCTCGAGCTCCGCCCTGTAGGAGGCCGACCGGGTCGCCGCGTGAGCGGATTCGCGGCGCGGCGCGGCGAATAAGATCACGACGGCGACCACGACGCCGAGGCTGCCCAAGATGAACAATGCCGGACGCCAAGGCGTCACCAGCAGCATCAGCGACAGCACTGCCGGCACCGTCATCTTTCCCAGATCGCCGGCGAAGTTGTAGGCGCCGATCGCCTTGAGCGAACTCGCTCCGGCGAAAGC
>Ga0187804_10000153_pt1 | contig 15007 bp, 12 predicted proteins | sample NC_wetland_sal_i_3_FD_132961 | JGI IMG/M metagenome (GOLD analysis project Ga0187804, IMG submission 132961) | Wetland sediment microbial communities from Neuse River Estuary, North Carolina, USA - Control_4 | ecosystem: Environmental > Aquatic > Freshwater > Wetlands > Sediment | place: USA...
GGCTCCGCATCCATCAGGGACGCCACCGTCTTATAAAGCAATGCATGTTCGTCCACTGTGGGTTCCACCGTTGGCAGGTTTGCTGTCGCGGAACTCCACGCACTGATCAAGTAGTGACAATCCACGCGGCGCGGAGCAGCGGTCTCGGAGAAGATGCCGTTCTGGAAGTCACGCACTCTTTCGGTAGAACGGAGTATGCGGTTCTCTTTCAAATCAGCGAGGTAGACGTTGAGGGCGTTCACTACCTTCCCGCCGGTCGCCAGATTCGACACATAGGTCCGCCACTTGTCATCCGGCGGCTCAAAGCCGACCTGCGACGGATCAGTGATCTCATCGATCGTCGTGATGAACAGTTGTTCCAGCATGTTGTCAAGCGCGTCGATCATTCTCCCAACCTCGTGCCCCAATCGTGTTCTAATTTTTTCCTTAGCAATTCATCGATTTTCTTCTTGATTGCCGCCTCCGCCTGCTGCTCACGCGCCGAGAGGTATTTCTTGTAAGAATCTGGAAGATTTCTTCCGCTCTTCGATCCGAACCATTCGGTGGGAGTGCGGCCGCCTTTCAAATTGTTCGCCTTTGCGCTCATTGCTTCGAGATTTTCCTGCAGGTTGAGAACTTCCAGTTGGCCTTCCTCGTCGAGGGCAGCAAATCCTTCGTATTGCCTCGCTTTACTTACAGGAATCAGATGGTCCGGCTGCGCGGGCATATCAACAGTTGAGCCTGGAAACGCCGGGTCAGGTGAACCGATCGGTAACTGCTCTTGTGCCCATATGGACTGGGCTTCCGTCGGCGTTTGCAGCCGGATCTGTTTCCAAGATTCACGCGTGGGGATACCAAATTGCTGTTCTTCGCTCGTAATTTTTCGTTTGGTCGCTAGCGTTCCCTCCGATTTGGGGGACGGCGCGATTCCTCTTTTCTTCACGTCGGCAGATATCCCCCGAGGGGGTCGCTCGTGGCCCATACTCCGAAGTGGCGATTCAGTTCTAGTTTGTCCCGGCAGCTCTGCTGTGCTCTTTCTGCGGGAAGCCCAATCTGGATGAGCCTCGCGCGTTATTTCCGCGCTCCGTTCCGCCTGGGACTCAAGAGGTGGGCCTGTTTCACCGGACGCTCCTTCAGCTTCGCTAGGCCCTAGTTCGATTCCACCTTCGGCGAATCCCGGCGGGTGCTCGGCGACCGGTGTCGCAGTACGCTCGATCACGTCTTCCATTGGCGCTGCCGGCGGCAGGTCGGCAACCGTTTCTCGCCCCATACTCCCCAAGCTGCGCGCCTCACCCACTGCCTCACCGCCGAAGAGTTTCTCAAGGATCTCCTCCGGCCCAACAACCATGGACCCCGTCAACACGCCCTCAATCAATGTTTCTTTCGCTTTTTGCCAGCGGTCAATTTGAAACCCCGAAGCCTTTTCACCGGTTATCAACTCGCCGAGCAATCGGCCCAGTTTGGCGCCCGGCAAAATGTCGAGAATCTGAGACCCTTCATCAACCGCCCGGTCGTAGTCGCTGTAGAACTGCCGAAGTGCAACGGGCCTGCTCGCTTCGGCCTTTTGCCGGAGGGTAGCAGTTCTCTCGAAGGACTCCATGAAAATGTCCTTAGGTGACTTCTTTGCCGGCTTCTTTTCCTGACCTTGCGCCTGCGAAGGTTTTGCGACGCGAATCGGGGCGATCTCCGAGTACCGAGGAGCTTCTTCACTTTCCGGTGAACTTGTCCCAACTTCCTGAAGAGCTGGCGTCGTTCTTTCCTCCGGTGACCTATATCGAGGAGGACGAAAACTCGGATCCTGTATCGCGCGACGATAGTCCGGATCCCGGAAGAGTGTCCGGCCAATATCAGGATTTTCGACGATTACTTCCTTGAATTTTGGATTGTCAAAAAAATTTGGCCAGGCCTCCGGCACATTCTTTAGACTTCTCCGGATGTTGTCTTTCTCCGGATCTGATTGCATCTCCAGTTTCTGGACGCTCCCCGGAGCTGCACTGCCGGCGGAAACTCTAGCCGTGCCGTTCGAAGAGGATGCCGCGACAGCTTCTCCTTCAAGTTCCGCCGACGTCCGGACTACTGCACTCGATATGGCGGGAGTCTGCTGGATTACATGCGACAACTCATGGGCCAGAATGGCCTCACCCATATTTGTCTCCGGAGAGTACATTCCGCGAGCAAATGCAATATGCTGCCCGCTTGTATAGGCAAGCGCATGCTCCCGCTGCGCGGAACGTTGTGCCCCTTCGTCATGGTGAACTTTTACTTGGCTCAAATCGTATCCGAAACGTGATTCCATCGTTTGGCGGGTATCGTTTTTCAGCGGTTCGCCACCCGATCTAGTAACGTCCTCGACCTCTGAGCCTGCGATCGAGTCTGCCCCAGCACCCGGGCTGCTCGTTGCCAACTCAACCAAGCGACTCGTCGCCTGATTCCCAACCGCACGCTGCAGCGCATGCATATCCATCGGCAGGCCGGCGCCGGATTGTCGCCGCGCGCGCGTAACCGAAGCACCTGTCGCGTGGCTTCCCGTCTTTCCGACCAGAGATTTGCCTAGAACCGGTCCGCTCATGTCAGTGCGCCCTTGCTCGATCTCGCCGAATATCCTTTTCTCGTTCGTACCCGCCGTAAAGCTCAGCTTCCGACAACGCCTTGCCCATTTTTTCGTATTCGCGTTGCGTGGCGTGAAAGAGGTGAGCCATCGTGATTACACCGCCATCGCTTGCCGCGAAAAACGCCGCAGCCAACGCAACGTTCCTGATATTTCCCCCGCTCAGCTTGAATCGTTTCGCAAGGAAATCGAAATCGAGCGAATCGGCCAAAGGCATCTCCACCGGCCAGATTGCGTTCCAAATCCGCCGCCGGTCATCCTCTCCTGGAAACGGAAACAGGACCGTGAACGAAAGCCGCCGAATAAACGCCTCGTCCATGTGCTGGCGGAGGTTGCTCGCCAGAATCGCGATGCCCTCGTACTCTTCCATCTTCTGAAGCAGGTAGGAGACTTCAATATTCGCGTAGCGGTCGTGAGAGTCGTGCACTTCCGAGCGCTTTCCGAAAAGCGAGTCGGCTTCGTCGAAAAACAAAATGGCATTCGCGTTTGTAGCCGCTCGAAAGATCCGGTCGAGATTCTTCTCCGTCTCACCGATGTACTTGCTGACCACTCCCGCGAGGTCAATCTTGTAGAGATCAAGCTGGAGCTCGTTGGCGATGATTTCCGCGCTCATCGTCTTTCCGCAACCCGATGGGCCGGCGAACAGCGCGTTTACGCCCTTGCCGTGAGAAAGCTTGGCATCAAATCCCCACTTTCCGAGAACCTGATTTCCATAGACGACGCGTGAGCAGATTTCCCGCAACTGGGCGGACGTGTTCTCAGGCAGGACGATGTCATCCCACGTGTACTTCGGTTCGATTTTCCTGGCGAGCGCCGCCAAATCGCGCCCGCATTGGGCGCGGGCTGCCGCGAAGAGATCCGCCCGAACGAGCGCAAGCCGGCCATCGTCTTCTTCATGCTCTGCGCGGCGCGGTCGCGCGGCACCGCGCAGCATCGCCAAATTCCGCGCCGCACAGGACGCTTCGGCAATTTGGGAGAGTCTCAAGCGAAACCGGGCGGCTACATCGCTGATATCCGTGTCGCTCACGGAGCCACTCGCGCCCGCAAGGCAGCTGTGCCAGTGAGAGCGCCGGGCTTCGAAATCCGGTTCGCCGATGCAAATCTCCAGCACGCCTAGAGGGCCGGCGTGCAGGGGGTCCCATTGCTCCGCGCCGCCGCCGAAGATGGTGATTCCCGAATTTTCCTTTAGCGCGGCCATGAGGGAGCGATGCTGCACCGTTCGCTCCGAGCTGAGAAGCACATCCAGTCCGTCGAAGTACGGAATCGCGCCGCGGAAAAGGGCTTCTCGAAGAAAAAGTTTGACGAATTGATCGAAATTTTCGCCGGCGCCCAAAGCACGCGGGACGTCAAAAACTAAAACCTGGGCGCCTACCTGCGCGCAAAGTGCCCGGGCAAGTTCCTCTCGTTCGGAACTAAATTGGCAGCGGATATAGAACCGCGAAGACTCGCCCCCTTGCCGGGCCTGGCACATCATGGAAGGAAGCCCAGCCCGGAGGAGCGGCCTCAATTGGACATCCTCCAACGACCCACCCGGTTCCAAGTGCCGGCAAAACGGAGCCAGCCGCGAGTCCAGGGACGTTTGACCCATCAACAATTCAACGACTTGGTTGTCGAGCTTCAAATAGTGCGCAAGGCGAGGAGGTTCCACTTGATTCGGGTCGGGCACGATGCTGAGCAATCCATGACGGATTAGCGCCCCCTTGGCGGAAAAATGGGACAACCGCGCCATCTTCGCGACGGGCGAAGCGCACAGTAGATTCAATGCCAACTCTATGGTGGGGCGGCGGCGGGTTACGTCGTCCTGCAGAAAACCAAAAATCTTTTCGTACCGCAGATCAAGTTCAGGCGCGAGCGCCAGAACGAGGAGGTCGACTTCGAACTCGTCGAGTTTGAATGTGCGGATCAGCCACGCCAGAGGCGATTTTCGCGACAAGCCCTCTCCACCAGCCTCCGCGGCGAATTCGGCTGCCGGAGCGAACGGAGTCACCAGCGGATCTCTCGAAATCAAACGAGAGACTTCCTCGCGTGTCAGAAACAGTCCTCGAAACCGATTCGACGGGTCCGACCCACGATCGTGCGGACACGACTGCATCGCGGAGTCCAGAATATGATCCAGGCGGTGAAGCGCCGGCAGAAGGTGCACCAATAGGGAGTTGGCGACCGGATTGGAATCCAACTTTGTTTCTCCTATAGCAGATGCAACCATTGCCTGACCTTCCATCGAAAGCCCAAGTTCACTCCCATGCGTTCCAAATACGGCCCAACAAACCGAGGAATCTGGCTCAGGTCTGTCATGTAGCTCCGCTCTCCGCCAGGGACGTGAGTGATGGAACCTCTCCAACGAGCCGCGCCAGTCTCTTCTTCTGTTTCTTCAAGCCAAATCTTTACGATGAAGGAATGGGCATTTGGCTCAATTGCGTGGACCTCGGCATCATCGGAACTTGACGCCATGATCGGCTCGATTTTCCCGGATCTCACGCTTTGTGCGCTCTCAGCTCAGCGATACGCCAATCCTTGAAACGTGTAGACAGTTAAACGATACACGTATGCGGTAACGTCTTTCGGACGTCTGGCGGGGCGTCTTTTTTTAGGGACAGGCGAATTAGGAGTGTTCCCAGAACAAAAAAGTTCTGTTCAATCGAACCGAAAGATTCACAAAGAACAGCGTGGATTTATTCTTTCCGAGGTTGCGGCCGCTCGACGTGGCTTGCCAAAGTCCGATCCACTTCGCGGATGTCCCGCTCCAGCCGGTTCTGCAACCTGATCAGGAGGGATCTAAGGCCCTTGAGCCTGGGCAGAAGGGACGGGCCTGAATTCTCAATTTTGGTTTGCTTTAAACTCTCAAGAATATGTGTGATGGGGGTTTCCAACTTGTCCGTACGGATTTGTTCGTACAATTCCAGAGTGTGTTTGGCGGGCTTGACGCCGAGTTCCGTTTGAAGAGCGCTGGCGCATCGCTGGAATTGCCGGAGCGCGCCGGCGCGGTCGCCAGCAAGGTAGTGCAGACGCATCAGTCTGCAATACGTTCTCTCCCGGGCATTGTCCTGGCGAAGCAAGAGCTCTCCGAACGACAATCCATCCTCGAATTCCCGGTGGTATTCGCAGTAGGCCATCAGTTTGTCGAGCGTGGCGACGTACATTCCCTGGAGCCGCTCGCGTTGATACAAGCACCAGTCGTAATACCAACCTTCCAGCAAGTCACCCTTATACAGAGCTACCGCGTTTCGAAGGGCATGAGCCTGCTGTTCGCTCATCTGTTCGCCGCTGAGTCCTCGAACTGGAATAAAGGCTTTTTCGAAGACCGACACGTCCAACCAGGACTCTTCCAGCGAGTTCAAACGTACGTATTCTCCGTCCACCTGGACCAGAGGAAGCCGGCTGCCCGGGAAAAGATCGTGGAAGCCGTGCTGGACTTGCCAGAGAGTCTGGCGAAAATATTTTCTAGCCTGAAACGCGGTGCAATTCTCCCAAAGCAGGCTGGCCAACACTTCGCGCGAATGCGGTCTGTCTCTGTGCAGGAGCAGGTAGCAAAATAGCTCTTTTGCTTTTCCCGATTGTATGCAATCAAATTCCCGGCCATCTCGAACTATGCTAAATCTTCCGAAGAGCTGAATCTTAGGCGGGGGCATAGCGGCCCTCCAGACCACATAAATCCATTGGCGAACGGGCGGGATACTACCACAAACTTATGTCCGCTTTGCAAATTTTAGGTGATAGTAATAGAGCTGTAATCTGTCCAACAGAAGATCCCAGCAGTTTGAGGATCGGCATATTGAGCGTGCGCCGAGAATCGGCACGGATAACAGGTCAAAAGAGTCAGGGTTGCGTCACCGGAATTGTCCAGCACTTGCGTGTCTCAGGCAGAACCACTTCGATGGAATCGACAAGATAGCGGCACCGAAAGTGTCAGTTCAATACAGCACACTTCATCAGATCAAAAGAGCGCATTCCGACTGCGAACGCGCTGCTCGTGGGTCCTTGATCACACCGCCAGGAACAATTCAACGAAAAGAAGAAGTTGTTCACAAGTGAACAGCTTCTTGCGTTCGATACTCGTATCATGCAACACGCCGCTAAAGAATTGCGCGCAGTAAAGTGAGGTCACAAATAATGCCTTTAGTTCAAGTACTGTTCACTCTGATCGTCGTTGGCGTAGTCCTATGGCTGGTCAACCAGTTCATCCCAATGGCAAGTTCCATCAAGTCGATTTTAAACGCAATCGTTGTCATTGGCGTGTTGTGGTGGCTCGGCAATGTATTTGGATTGTTCCACTCCATCTCCCACGTCCGCGTCGGATAGCAAACGCGGTTGAACGAACAGCAATGGGGAAATCTAGGAGCCGCATTCCGGAATCAGCGGTGCGGGCTGTCGCCGTGGCGACGAGCCCGCCGGAAAAAGGTCCGAACAGAAATTCTGCGCCGCATGAGAAGTGTGGCGGCTGTAGGACCGTACTGCAAAGGAGACAAAATGTTGAAATCAGTTCGAATCATTGGTGCATCCGCCGTGTTTCTGCTTCTGGCATGGACCGTTCCCGCTGGCGCACGGCAGGAGAAGCAAGAGGAAAAGGCTGACCCTGCAAGACAGGAGCAACAAGCTAAGCCCGAGAGGCAACAGCAGGCTGAAACACCGCGACCGCAGCAGCAAGCCAAGGCCCCACACGAGCAGCAACAAGCCAAGCCTGAGAGACAGCAGCAGACCAAGGCTCCGCAACAGCAGCAACAAGCTAAGCCTGAGAAGCAGCAACAGGCGAAAGGGCAACAAGATCAACAACACCAACAGCATCAGATGAACTCGGCAAAACAACAACCGCAGCAAGCCAAGGGTGGGCAACAGACGCAGCACCAACAGGCTGCATCTTCACAACGGCCTGCGCGCACGCAGCAGGAAATGGCCGCGCAACGCGCGCAGCCGGCACTCCGCCTGAGTGCCAGGGGCAGCGGTCGAATTCCCGATGATCGCTTCCGTTCCAATTTCGGCCGCGAGCATGAATTCCACATGGGCAATCCAGTTTTTGTCAGCGGATATTCTCGGTTCCAGTATGGCGGCTATTGGTTTGGATTCGTCCAACCGTGGCCGGTGGGCTGGTACTACACCGACGACGTCTACATTGATTACGTCGATGGCGGGTATTACATGTTCGATCCGTACCATCCAGGCGCTCGCTTCGCAATCAGCGTTGTCCTCTAACGTCTAGAATTGAACGTTGATAGGATGCGACTCCGCCCCGGCATGAAAACTTATGGCTGGGAATTAGGAATGCCGCCGGGGCTGGACGCTTCAATATCTTTGGCTGGATCTCTTTCGGAAAGAGCAAACTATGCTTGCAACTTCCAATGGCTGGCGCCGATGGTGTATCCGCGTGGCGGCAGTTTTTCTCGCCACGCTTTTATGCGCCAGTGGTTCATTCGCGTACTCCGTGCTAACCCACGAGGAAATTATAGACCTGGTATGGACCGATGAGCTTCGCCCACTTCTTCTCCACAGATTTCCGGGTCTGACAGAAGAGCAGATCACCGAGGCGCACGCCTATGCATATGGCGGCGCCGTCATCCAAGATCTGGGCTACTACCCATTCGGCAGCACGGAATTCAGCGACCTGGTGCATTACGTTCGCAGCGGAGACTTCGTTCGCGAATTGCTGCTGGAGAGTAAGGACGCCGACGAATACGCTTTCGCGTTGGGCGCTCTCGCGCATTATGCGTCAGACATTGCTGGCCATCCAGCCGTCAACCAGGCAGTCGCAATGGAATATCCGAAGCTGCGGCTGAAGTTCGGGAGTTCCGTCAAATACGCGCAGGACCACACCGCGCATCTGAAGACGGAGTTCGGATTCGACATGGTACAAGTCGCGAAGAATCGTTACGCGTCGCAGCAGTATCATGATTTCATCGGATTCCAAGTTTCCAAACCATTGCTGGAGCGCGTCTTTCCAGTCGTATACGGAATTGAATTGAAAGATGTGCTGACGCACGAAGACCTTGCGATTGGGTCCTATCGCTATTCTGTCAGCCGGTTGATCCCGGAAATGACCCAAATCGCGCTGCGAACCCACAAAAAGGACATGATGCGCGAGACACCTGGTTTCGCAAAACGGAAGTTCCTATACCGTCTGTCGCGTTCCGATTACGAAAAAGAATGGGGGAAAGACTACCCGAAGCCTGGATTTGGCACTCGAGTGATGTCAGTACTCTTGCGCTACATGCCTAAGATAGGCCCGTTCAAGGCTATGGCGTTCAACAATCCGACCCCGCAAACAGAGGAAATGTATTTCAAGAGCATTAATACGACCGTTGACCAGTACCGCGCGTTTCTTAAAGAAGTCCGGACCGATTCACTCGTGTTGCCGAATTGTGACCTCGATTCGGGACAAGGGACAAAGGCGGCCGAGTACTCTCTGACAGACGACACCTATGCAAAATTGCTGGGTCAGCTTACAGATAGGAAATTCAATCTGACCACGACAGATCTGCGCGGCGATATTTTGGGGTTCTATTCCGACCTCTCCGCGCCAATCGAAACGAAGAAGGACAAGGGCCGCTGGCAGGCCGTGTTGACGTCGCTCGATCAATTGAAATTAGTGACTCCCCTTCCGGCGGTTGCGGACAATCCTGTAGAGAGGACGCCATCCGCGCCCAGCGAGGGGACTAACGATCCAGTTGCCGGGTCGTTGGCCACTGCTACACAGACGGTTCAATGACGCACCTACGCGGGAACGAAGTCTCAAGGGAAGATCACCCCGTATGATTCTCTCGAAATTACTCCGCTTGGCTATCGCTTCCATCGGCGTTTTTGCCTTTTTCTGTGTGGCGATTTTCACCCCGGGTCAGATGGCTTCGCCGCGGCCTGTCTTTGACGACGAGCCTTCCACAAAGCCGCCGGCCATTGTGATCGGTTTCGTCGGCGGGTTTATCGCGCACGATAATCCCGTCCACAGCGAGGTGCAGCTCGCGGCACGCCTGCGCAGGGAGTACCCCGCAGGCGTTGATGTGGAAACGTTTGAAAGTTATCGTGAAGCGAAGGCCAAGCATAATATTCTGAGGCTCCTGGATGAAAACCATGACGGAACACTGACGACGGAAGAGAAGCAAAATGCCCGGATTATCATATATGGACATAGCTGGGGTGGATCGGAATCCATCGCTTTGGCACGTGCGCTGGAAAAGGATGGCATACCCGTGCTGCTGACCCTACAAGTGGATAGCGTCTCCAGGTTCGGTGACAATGACATAATTATCCCCAGTAACGTGGCTCAGGCAGCCAATTTCTACCAGGCGCATGGAATCGTCCACGGCGATCACGACATACGCGCAGCCGATCCGGCCCGCACGCGGATTATTGGAAATTTCCAATTTAACTACGAAAAGAGCCCCCTCAATTGCCCTGGATACCCTTGGTATGACCGTATCTTCGTGAAGCCACACACCCAGATCGAGTGCGACCCGATGATTTGGGAACGCGTGGAATCCCTGATTCGAGCAAATTTACCGCAGGAAACGCCGCGCGGGCCGGAATAATGGCCAGGAATTTGTTGTGTGCGCCCTTATTTCACTGATTTTCGCAATACGAGCAATACAGCACAGTATTCCTATTCGCAGACCCTGATACTACGGCCTCACCGTAATTCAAGGAGACTCACCGTGAAAAGTTCCGCAGTGCTTTTGGCAGTCCTCGCAGTTCTGGGCGTATCGACGTTGACTCAGGCCCAAACCACGGATTCCACCGAACACTTTCAATCGCTGAATTACAACGTAACCGTTGTCAGCCGCACGACGCGGGCCGTGAAGTATGAGCACCGCCATGGTTCCACAAAAATCGATTTTGAAGGCACGACACTGATGCCGGGCGCATCTGGCGTAGCGGAAGTCGCGAGCAAGAGTGGCGCCATGAAGATTGAGGCTGAATTCAAAGGCCTCGATAAGCCCACGTCATTTGGCACTGAATATCTCACTTACGTGATGTGGGCAATTTCCCCTGAAGGCCGGTCCGTAAACCTGGGCGAAGTATTGGTAAACGATGATCATCGCAGCAAACTGGACGTCACGACAGACCTTCAGGCTTTTGCGCTGATCGTGACCGCGGAACCTTATTACGCGGTGCACCGTCCCAGCAACGTTGTGATCGCCGAAAATGTGATTCGGCCCGACACGGTCGGGACCAGCGAAGCCGTGGATGCCAAGTATGAACTCATCGACCGGGGAGGATATATTCCCACCGGCTATCACTTTGACCCGGTTGTTTTGAATTCCAAACTGCCGCTTGAATTTTTTGAAGCGCGCAACGCCTTGCGCATCGCCAAGTCGGCCGGAGCCGAGAGCTACGCGGCATCCAGTTATGAAAAAGCCGCCAGCCAGATGAAGCAGGCCGACGATCTGGGAACCAGGAAACACATCAACAGAAAAGAGCTCATCTCCATATCGCGTGAAGTTGTGCAAACGGCGGATGATTCCCGGGAAATCGCCGTGAAGCGCATCGACGCCGATCGCCTGGATGCCGACAAGAATCGTGAGGCAGGAAAATTAGCTGATGCCCAAGCAACATCGAAGAGCGAAATGCTGGCTCGCATGGAAGCAGAAGCTACATCCGCCGACGCAAACCGCCGCCGTGAAGAGGCTGATAAGGTTACAGTCGAGGCGCTGCGGCTAGAACAGAGCGCGCAGACGGAATCAGATAGGAACCGCAGGGCGGCCATTGACTCGAATCAAGCCACTGCGGAAGCTCAACAGGCACAAAGAAGCGCGGAGGCCTCAGCGGACCAAAGCCGCCTGGCCGCCGCGAATTCAGATCAGCAACTCAAACAAGCCGTGCAGGATCGTGAAGAACTGCGCGCCAAATTGTTGCAACAATTCAATCTAATATTTGCCACTCGCAACACCGCCCGCGGGCTCATCGTGAACCTGTCGGATGTGTTGTTTGACACCGGCAAATCCACGCTTCGTCCGGAAGCGCGCGAGAAGCTCGCCAAAATATCCGGAATCGTTCTGGCCTATCCGGATCTTAGACTCGCCATCGAAGGCAACACCGATAGCGTGGGCAGCGATGCCATGAATCAAGCGCTATCGGAACAGCGAGCCGCTGCCGTCCGCGATTTCCTGATAAAAGAGAACATTCCGGCGGCGTCCATGACGTCGCAGGGATTCGGCAAGACGCAACCCGTGGCGTCGAATGACACCGCGGAGGGGCGCCAACAGAATCGCCGTGTAGAGATGGTAGTCTCGGGCGAAGTGATCGGAACCACAGTCGGGATCGTATCCGAAGTCCTGCCTTTGACGACTCCCCGTCCATAGGATGTCCAGCGCAGACGTAGCGGGCCCCGGCGACTAAAGAATCGCCGGGGCCTTTGCCGTTTGGACCGCCTCTAAAGCAAGACAATCATCGTCCGAGCATCATCCAAACCGACACATTGTTAGAAGTGTTCAGAATGGAACAGTCGCCGGATTCCCATGAATGTAAGGTGTTTCGTAGGGGAAACCTCACAAGTTCCATTAGCCGGGCGGAAGCCCGCACCGGCCCTGGAGGATATGAAGGCGGTTCGCAATGCTACATACAGTCCAGAAAGAAAAGCACCTGAACCATCAGATTCTAAGTGCCCGCCGTATGGCGACCCACCGGCGGCGGATCGTTCGAATTCTCTTCGTTGATGATAAGGAATCTGACGTGGAACTCTGTCTGCAGGAACTCAAACGGATGGACTTTGCCGTATCCGCGGACTGGGTTCAAACCCCGGAACAGTTCGAAAAACGGCTGCGGGCACAGTCCTACGACGTGATTGTGTGTGATTACTCCATGTCTAGCTGGACGGGGATGGAGGCGCTCGAACTCTTGCATAAAGTGAACCACGAAATTCCATTCATCCTTGCCACACGCATTCTGGGAGAGGACATCACGGACTCGTTCCTGCGGAAGGGCGCATTCGATTGCGTCGATAAAAATCGTCTGAACCGTTTGCCGCTGGCCGTCGCTCTGGCGGTAGAGGAAAAGACCCGGGGCGAGGAGCGGAACCACGCGGAGAAGGAGTTGCGGCATTCGGAAGCACATTATCGCGCCCTGGTGGAGAATCCCATGTATGGCATCTGCCACTTTGACGTGGAGGGCCGTATTCTCGATGTGAACGAAGCGCTCGTGGCCATGCTGGGTTATGGATCCAAAGAGGAATTAATGACTGTAAATATGGCCACAGAGATTATTCGCGATCCCACGGAGCGCGCCCGACTCTTTGATTCCTACCGGCAGACGGGCCACGTCGATCTGATCGAACTCGAGTGGAAGCGGAAGGACGGAACACCCATGAAGGTGCGTCTCAGCGGCCAGCAGGTGGGCGTCGGAGAAGGAGCGCCGGATGGGTGCGAGGTCATTGCCGAGGACATCACGTCGCAACGGGCATCGGAAGACCATTTACGCCACTTAGCGGCTACCGATGCTCTTACTGGGCTTGCAAACTACCGCAGGCTATCGGAAATCCTCGATTCAGAGATTAAACGCTCGGAACGCACCGCACGGGCTTTTGCTGTCCTTCTTTTTGATCTAAACGGAATGAAGCGGATCAACGACAGCCATGGCCATCTGGCAGGCAATCGGGCGCTCTGCCGATTGTCTGATATTGTCCGGTCCTCCTGCCGGTCGATTGACACGGCCGCGCGCTATGGGGGCGACGAATTCGCAATTGTTCTGCCGGAGTCCGGGCCTGTAGAAGCCAGCGCCGTCGGACGCAGGATCTGCGAACGCCTGTCCAGCGATTGCGAGGAACCCCGGCTTTCCGTGAGCGTTGGCATGGCGGTTTATCCAGAGGATGGCGCAACCATTGACGCCTTGTTTCAGGCAGCAGATCGCGCGCTCTACGAGATGAAGCAAGAGAAAAGTGCTTCTTGACCCAATCAGCGTTTTGCCGCAGCCATGCCCCGGTCGAGTGTCCGCATCATGCCGCCCGTACTTACCTTGTAGCGCCACTATGCCCCGCGCCGCGATTCCGTCTTGACCCGCGTGATTGCGATTACTTGGTCGCGAAAGGCCGTCGAGCGGGTGTGGAAAACCATGCCGATCGGCGGGTTATTCAGGACATAGCTGTTCCAATTTGAACAGATTTTCGATTGCGGCTGCGCTACAAGTACACGTGCATCCGGTGAAGTCGATCCCGAAAGATGGGAGGCTGTCCAACATGATCGCAGAAGGAACGAAAGAATTTTCGCCCGTGTATTCTGCCTGGTTCGGTAAACCGGTGGTTATGCTTGTCGTAATCCGCCAATGCCATGTCCCAATGCCTTGCCGCATTGTTGGCGAATCGGCCGCCGACGTGCGCGTTCGCATCCAGCCTGGATGGGAACTGGATGTCCGAAAAGATTTGATTCTTGCTGTTGAAGAAGTCGTCGCCGCCGCAGAATCGCGCGTGAATTGACACGGCTGCCAAGGGCCTCAATGGTTTCGCCACCAGCGCGCCTGTCTGTCGAACGACTGGGGCTACGTGCGGCAGAAATTGTCCGCAAGACGTTGAATATTTTCCGGTGGGAACACGCTTGATGTTTGTGAATCGAAAGGAGACTTCCGATGCTACTACTCATTATTCTTCTGGTGCTTTTGTTCGGCGGAGGCGGCGGTTATTACGGGTATTCCAGATGGGGAACCGGCGGCGGTATGGGGATAGTCGGGACGGTCGTGCTCATCGCACTGGTCGTGTACCTGCTCGGTGGAGTGCGTTGACCTAGTTAGGATCGATCTGACATCTAGGGATTGATGTTTTCAGGTGCATTGATGGTGAAAGCGTCTTCGCGGCGACTCGAAGATCGAGTTAAGAGATAGGCAAACCGCGAAGGACAAAACAGGTATTTACGGAGGTACCTTTATGAAACGAATTAGATTTATCGGCACGGGAGTCCTGCTCCTGCTTCTTGGAACTATTGTTCCCACGTACGCACAGCAGGAGCAACATGAACAAGAGGCTAAGCCCGAGAAGCAGGAGCAGCAGGCTAAGCCTGAGAAGCAACAGCAACAACAAAAAGCGCCGCAGCAAGCCAAACGTCAGGAGCAGCAATCGAAACAGGCGCAACAAGCGAAGCCTGAGAAGCAGCAACAACAGAAGGCGCCGCAGCAAGCCAAAGGTCAGGAGCAGCAACCGAAACAGGCACAACAAGCCAAGCCTGAAAAGCAGCAACAGCAGAAAGCGCCGCAGCAGGCAAAACTAGCACCACAACAAGAAACACAACAGTCACGGGCTAACGGTGGGAATAGCGGAGGCGGCGCTCATGGCCGTATTTCTGACGACCATTACCGCGCCAGTTTTGGCGATTCTCACAGATTCCATGTTAATGAAGGCGATTTCCACAATCGCCGCTTCCAGTATGGCGGCTATTCGTTTGGGTTCATTGACCCGTGGCCACAAGGTTGGCTCTACACGGATGATGTTTACGTTGAATACATCGATGGCGGGTA
>Ga0187804_10000155_pt1 | contig 14889 bp, 13 predicted proteins | sample NC_wetland_sal_i_3_FD_132961 | JGI IMG/M metagenome (GOLD analysis project Ga0187804, IMG submission 132961) | Wetland sediment microbial communities from Neuse River Estuary, North Carolina, USA - Control_4 | ecosystem: Environmental > Aquatic > Freshwater > Wetlands > Sediment | place: USA...
GCTTCGAGCAGCCGATTCTCGGCGCGGAAGAAGTCGAGGCGTTCCTTGAGCTCCGCGCGGATATTCTGGACCGCGCGCTCCATGCGGTCGGAGGTGGTGACATAGTGCGACGCTGGATAAATCGCGACCGACTGAAGCTTGCGGATTACCTTGCCGCGCAGCGCGTCGATCTCATAGAGCGCCTCGATCTGATCGCCGAAAAATTCGATTCTGACTGCGCGGCTCTCTTCATACGCGGGGAAGACTTCGACGGTGTCCCCGCGCACGCGGAAGGTCCCGCGATGAAAATCGTACTCGTTGCGCTGGTACTGGATATCGACCAGCTTTCGGAGCACGCGGTCGCGCTCGATGTTCTGGCCCTCCTCGACGAACACCAGCATCTCGAAGTACACCTCCGGCTCGCCCAGCCCGTAGATGCACGAGACGGAGGCGACGATTAGCACGTCGTTGCGTTCGAGCAGCGCCTTGGTCGCGGAATGGCGCAGCTTGTCGATCTCATCGTTGATGCTCGCGTCCTTCTCTATGTAGGTGTCGGTCGAGGGCACGTAGGCTTCGGGCTGGTAGTAATCGTAGTAGGACACGAAGTAGCGGACCGCGTTGTCCGGGAAGAGGCTCTTGAACTCGTTATAGAGCTGCGCCGCGAGGGTCTTGTTGGGCGCGATTACGAGCGTGGGCCGATTCACCTGCGCGATCACGTTCGCCATCGTAAAGGTCTTGCCCGAGCCGGTGACGCCGAGCAGCACCTGATGCGGCAAGCCCTCGCGCAGGTGCCGCACCAGCGCTTCGATCGCCGCCGGTTGATCGCCCTGCGGCTGGTAACTCGAGACGAGACGGAAGTTTCCTTCCTTTCCGCGCGCCAGTGAAAGCATTGGAGAACATAGAGTTTAGCAGGGACGGCGCCGGGTTCCGAGCGCGGACCGGGCTGGAGCGATCTCGCGGGCGCTCGGATGAGTGTTGCAAGGATTCAGGTTTTCAGACAGTTTGTTTGGGGACTGGGGGATACTTTGGGAGCGGCCAGCAATGGACTTGACCATATGTCGGCCGCCGGCGATGGCCCGGAGGAGCGGAACATCGCGGATGACAAATGTGGAGCGGCGCAGTTGCAATCGGGGGGCCGATATCACTATATTTTCACTTCGGTTACAGACCTGTGACGCATCGTAGCGGCGTCCGGAGTTTGGGCACCGCGCAAACGCGGACTTGGGTGAGGGAGGAGCCATGAGACGAACGTCAGCGCTACTCAAATCGATGGCGGCCGCTGCAGCCATCGCCTTTGCTGCCGCCACACTTGGCGGGTGCGCAAGTCTTCGACAGCCGCGCGAATGGGGTCCCTGCGCCGTCATCGGCGGCGTGCTCGGAGCGGGCGCGGGTGCGGCCGCCGGCATCGCGATTACCGCTCACGATCATGGTCACGCCAATGCGTCGAACGATGCGCGCGTGTTCGCGGGCCTCGGTGGCGCCGCGGTCGGTGCCGGCATCGGCGCGTTGGCCGGACATTATCTTTGCGATCCCGTGATCCCGCCGCCGCCACCGCCGCCGCCGCCACCGCCGCCACCTCCGCCGCCTCCGCCGCCGCCACCGCCGCCACCGCCTGAGAAGATCATCCTGCGCGGCGTGCACTTCGACTTCAACAAGTCGAACATCCGGCCGGGCGATGCCGCGGTCCTCGATGAAGCGGTGGACGTGCTGAAGTCGCACGCGAACCTGAGGATCGACGTGAACGGATACTGCGATGCGATTGGGAGCGAGGGGTACAACCTGAAGCTCTCCGATCGGCGCGCCAGCGCGGTCGCGAACTACCTCGAAGAGAAGGGAATCGCCGCCGATCGGCTGTCAACGCACGGATACGGCAAGACTAACTTCGTCGCGCCCAACAAGACGCCGGACGGAAAGGACGACCCGGACGGCCGTGCGCAGAACCGGCGCGTCGAGTTGGTCCCGCTCCAATAACGCCGGCCGGCGTAAGTTCGAACCACGAGCGGCCGCAGCTCCATACGGGGCTGCGGCCGTTTCACGGCAGGTTCACACCCGGGTCGCGGGGATTCGCGAAAAGATTCGAGATACGGGGGGCATCGATCGGCTGACGCCGGTCCCGAGTTATGCTATACGCCCGCGATATGACGCGGTCACAATCGAAGGGGGCCAGGGGAGTTCTCGCCGCGCTCGCATTCGTCGTTTTGTGTTGGCCCGCGCCGGCGAGAACCGAGGACCAATCACAGCCACAGCCGGCGGCATTGCCCGCAGCGCCCGATGCGAAGCCGGCAACCGCGCAGACCGCTCAACCGGGAAGCGAGCCGGCTGCGGCACTCGACGGGGGTGAGTCGGCGAAAACGCCGGGCGCCGCCCACAGCGCGTCGGGAGCCGACGCTTCGGCGCCCGCCCCGTCCGCGTCTCCCGGAGCAAAGAAGACGCTGCGGCAGGGGCCAAAGTCCGTACTCACGAAGATCAACCCCAAGCGCTTGCTTCGGGATCGCGCGTATCAAAAGGCCGCGACGACATTCCTCACCTTCTGCAAGGATTGGGAGCGACGTCTCCGCGACCGCGAATCGTTCAATCTTACGAGCATCGCCTGGAAATTGAAGGACGGTTTCGAGACCGCAGTCTACACCGGCTACAGCAACGTCGAGAGCTGTACGACCAAGGAGACCGACTCCGGATTCGCGCTCGGCAAGCTGACCTACGAGGAAATCGAGTACTACTTGGCCGGCAAGACGCGAGATGAGGCCTTACACGCGAAACCACAGCCCGCGGGGAAGACGCACACGACAGAGATCTTCCGATGGGACAAGGGGAAATGGTTCTATTGAGGCCTCGCCCCCGGGGGAGCGTGGTCTGACCGCGCGCCGCTCGATCTTCGATGACAGCAAGGCGCCCCCGCGAGGTTCTCGCGGGGGCGCTTCGCTTTGGACAACGAATGCGCCTTAGTTCAGTTCCTTGCTTCCGTAATCGAGGATTCGCCGCGCGACGATGAGCATGTTGATCTGCTGGGTGCCCTCGAAGATGTCGTTAATCTTGGCGTCGCGCATCCACTTTTCGAGCAGGAGCTTGCGTGAGTAACCCAATGGCCCCAACAGCTCGACTGCCTTCTGCGTGATCTGCGTCACGGCCAATCCCGCCTTCGCCTTCGCCATCGAGGCCTCGAGGTTGTTGGACTTGCCCATGTCGAGCATCCATGCGGCCCGCCAGGTCAGGAGCCGGGCGGCCTTGAGCTGGACCTCCATGTCCATGAAGTCGCGCTCGACGGCGGTGAGCTTGCGCGGTGAAATGCCGTACCGAATCGGGATTTGGTGCTCCTGCAGGAAATCGCGGACGAAATCGAGTGCGGCGCGCCCCACTCCGATCGCCATCGCGGCGACGATCGGGCGCGTGGCGTCGAAGGTCGCCATCACGTCCTTGAACCCGCCCTCGCGCCGAACCTCCGGGCTGCCCAAGAGATGGTCGATTGGGATGCGACAGTTGTCGAGGATTATCAGCGCGGTGTCCGACGCGCGGATGCCGAGCTTGTTCTCGACGCGCGCCACCGTCATCCCGGGCGTGTGGTGCTCTACCACGAACGGCTTGATTCCGGCGCGTCCGGCGCTCTTGTCGACCGTCGCCCACACGACCACGAAGCCTTCCGACTTCTCGACCGCCATCTGGCCGGCGGTGCAGAAGATTTTCGTGCCGTTGAGCACCCAACTATCGCCGTCGCGCGCCGCGCTGGTGGCGACCGCGGCCGAATCGGAGCCGCATCCCGGCTCGGTTATGGCCATCGCGCCCCACTTGGGCTTGCCCTCGCTGAAGCGCTTGAGAAATCGCGCCTTCTGCTCGGGAGTTCCTGCAGCCATCACGGCCGCGCCACCCAGCCCGCCGTTCGGAATCGAGAGAAAAAGCCCCGCGTCGCCCCAGCAGAGTTCCTCGGTCATCATTACGCTGTTGAGGTTGCGAAGCCTGGCGCCGCCGGCCGGACGCTCCGCGCCGGCGCCGGATCGCTCCGCGCGGCCGGGCTGAGCGCCGGCCTGGCTCGATGTGGACCACATCGTCTCGAAGAACTGCCATGGTTTCTGGTGTTCATGCTCGTCGCAATCGCGCGAGATCGGCCGCATCATTTGCTCGGCGACGCCATGATACATTTTGAGTCGATTGACCAATTGCGGTTCGAGTTCGAAGTCGATCATCGTCGTGTCGCCTCCGTATTCTGATTGCGCATGGCTCTAGATCGTCGCGAGCCCGTCTAGAGCGGCGATCCCGCGCGCGTTGCGAAGCCACATTTCGAGCGGATGCTCGCGGATATAGCCGTGGCCGCCCAGCACCTGCACGGCGTTGTCGGTGATCTTGAGCGCGCCGGCGGCGACATAGTTCTTGGCAAGGTAACTCTCCTTGAGGCCGTCCTCGCCCTTGTCGAGGCGCGCGGCCGCGTCCCAGACGAGCAGCCGCGATGCGTCGATCTCGATCGCCATGTCGGCGAGCATGAAAGCGATCGCTTGCTTGGTCGCGATCGGGACGCCGAACGCCTTGCGCTCCTTTGCGTAATCGCGCGCATACTCGAACGCCGCGCGCATCATTCCCACCGCCAGCGCGGAGAGCGCGACGCGGGACTCGCTCATCAGGCGCGTGAAATTGATGCCCTTGTCTCCACCGAGTTTCGCCTCGGCACCGACGCGGCAATCCTTGAGCACGAGTTGATAGGTCGCGAGCGGTTTGAGACCCATGTTCTGCTCGCGCTCGCCGACCGCGAGCCCCGGCGCATCGCGGGGGACGAGGAACGCATCGACGCCCGCGTGGCCTGCGTTTGCGCCGCTCAAGGCGTACACGAGAATCGTCGCGGAGTCCGCGGCCAGTGGAACGTAGCTTTTGGTTCCGCTCAGAACGAACGACGAGCCGTCGCGGAGCGCGGTCGTCTCGAGCGCGGCGAGGTCAAAATTCCAACTCGGCTCCATCACCGCGGCCGTCGCCGCAACAAAGTCGCCGGCCGCCAACCGCCTCAGATGGCGCTCCCGTTGTTCGTCCGTGCCCATCTCGATCAGCGGATACGCAAGCAGCCGCGGCGCCAGCACATGGAGAGCGATGGACAGGTCGCCGTAACCAAGCTCCTCGGCGACGATCGAGCCGGTGATCGCCGACCGCTCGCCGCCATCGCCGCCGAACTTCTCGGGTATCGCCCCGCGCACCAGCCCCAGTTGCCATGCCTTGGAGACGAGACCTGCGGCGATGGCGCAGCTCTCATCCGCCGGCCGCGCGGCGGGGCGGATTTCCTCGCGGGCAAACGATCCCACCGTGTCGCGCATCATCTTTTGTTCTTCGCTGAGCTGGAAATCAATCATGTCCGAATCACCATTTCTCGGTCCTCAATATCTTCATGTGATATTTTAAGTTTCAATTCGGATCGGAACACCCGCGCGCGCCGATGCGTATGCGGCCTCGACTAGCCGTTGCGCCGCCACTCCGGCCTTGATCTCGGGATCGACCTCGCACTGCCCCCGCAATGCGGCGATGAACGCGGCGTCCTCGAGCGCATATGGCACCGCGAACCAGTCCTTCATCGGCGCCAGGTACGGCCGCTCACTGAGGAGGATCTCCTCGAAGCGCCGCATCACGTCGCCCTCCGCCAGAATCTCCTCGCCAGCCGCGTCGCCGCGCTGGATGATGATCGGCCCGGCGGCGTCATGATCGCACGCGATGAACAGGTTTTCGGCGAAGACCTCGAGTCGCCGATTACTGGGCCGGCCAATCATCCGATGCCAGACCGACGTGAGCTGGCCGTGAAAGCCGGCGGCGAATTCCATTTCGACCGCGCCTAAATCTTCGACTCCCGCCGCGCCGTTGAGATTCCCGACCCGGCAGTAGAGCCGGGAGATCCCGCCGAACATCCACGTGAGCAGGTCGAAGTCGTGGACGCTGTGTTCGGCCAGCGTGCCGCCCGCGGTAAGCGATGGGTCATTGCGCCAGCCGCTCGCGTGTACGCCCCGGGTCGGGAAATCCTGATCATCGCGCATCGTGACTGCCAGCATCCGTCCCGCTTCGGGACCGGCGGCCATCGCGCGGATGACCGTGTACACCGGCGAGAATCGGAGCACCAGACCGACCTGGCTCGCGACGCCCGCAAGGCGCGCCGCCTCGGCCATTTCCGCCGCCTCAGCCACGGTCATCGCGAGCGGCTTCTCGCAGAAAACGTGCTTCCCGGCGCGAACGGAGGCGAGATAGATGGCCCGATGAAGCGCGGTGGGCGTACACACCCAGACCGCATCGATGTCGGGAGCATCGACAATCTCGCGCGCGTCGCTCACCACTCGCGCGCCGGGCCATCGCGCGGCAAGCTGCTGCGCCTGCGCCGGCGCGAGGTCGGCGACCGCGGTGACGCGAACGCTGCCCTCGATGCGCTCGGCGACCTGCCGGAGCATCATCGAATGCGACTGCCCGATCAGCCCCGCGCCGATAATCCCGGCCCGCACCTCCCCCTTGATAGGTAGCTTCATCGGTGGTTTGGGGATTTCGCCTCGCCTCTCAGCCGCTCCCGCTCCCGGGCGCGGTCGTATTTCTTCTTGTCTGTGACGACGCGCGTCGGCGGCGCGATCGGCTTGCGCAACTTCGCGATCAAGCCCCGGCGCGCCGGTTTGGCGGATTTGCGAATGCTCATCCGCTGCTCCGCTCTGCCGCGAGTCCGACCAAGCTCATCTGGAGACCGGTCGTGCGCCCGCCCGCCGCGCGCCGCGAAAAATAGCGATCGGCGGCACATCGCGTGCACGGGCCGATCTCCGAGATCGCCGGCGCATTTACGCCCGCACCCAGCAACTGCTGGCGGACGATTCCGCGCAGATTGAGGTACGCTTTGCCAGGCCGGCCATCGCGCGCGTGCCCATCCGCGCCCGGGATTTCGCGCGCGAATCGCTCGGCAAGCTCGTAATCGACCTCGAAACAACAGGGTCCGATCGACGGCCCCAGCGCCGCGCGGAGGTTTCGCGCCGGCGCACCCAGCCGCGCCATCGCATCGAGTCCCGACGCAACGATTCCCGCCAGGATTCCGCGCCACCCCGCATGAAGCGCTCCGGCAACGCCGCGCGCCTCGTCGATCATGAGGATCGGAACGCAATCCGCGGTGAAGACTGCGAGCGCAATTCCCTCTGTGTCCGTCACCATCCCATCTCCCGCGCGACGCTCCCCGGCATTTGCCCGGGTCACTACGCGGACGTCACCACCATGGACCTGGGTCAGCTGCGCGAAGATCGTTGCGGCTGGAAACCGGGTGCGCACGCGCCGCCAGTTCTCCTCCACTGCCCCCGGTTCGTCGCCCACCTGGGTGCCGAGATTCAGAGTCGCGTACGCCCCGCGGCTCACGCCGCCATCGCGGCCGAGAAAGCCGCTCAAAATCCGGGCTTCCGGCCACGCGCGCATCAGCACCCCAACCTCGCCGGACGAAATCCCTTCAGGCCGAGTTTCCACCTCAGGTTGTTAGCGATGTCAAGGATACCCTATAATTTGTAAGTTTGGAATTTGATCGTCAGGAATGCCTATGGATGGCTATCAATATCTGATTCAACGCAACCGCCTCATGATCGAACTCGAGGACCGGCTGGCCAAGCTCGCGCCACTGCCCGACGGCGAGCGGCAGGCCGAGACCAGGCGGCTCGAGGCCGAGTTCGATCGAAACCTGGCCGAGCTGTACGCGAAGGTGGCTGGCGAATTTCCGGGCGAGCGCAAGAAAAAGGCGCGCCCGCTTTCGGATTCCCGATAACTCACCGGATAGGCGCTTGGACGGCTTCATCAGCATCCGCGGCGCACGCACGCACAACCTCGCCGGCATCTCGCTCGACCTGCCGCGCGATAAGCTCACGGTCGTAACCGGGGTGTCGGGCTCGGGCAAGTCGAGCCTGGTGTTCGACACGCTCTATGCCGAGGGCCAGCGCCGCTACGTACAGAGCCTCTCGACTTATGCGCGGCTATTTCTCGAACGGATGGAGCGTCCCAACGTAGATTCGATCTCCCAAATCCCCCCGGCGCTCGCGCTGCGGCAGAAAAACACGATCAAGAACGCGCGCTCCACGGTCGGCACGGTCACGGAAATCAGCGACTACCTCCGGCTCCTGTTTGCAACCGTCGGACAGACAATCTGCCCGCGCTGCAGAACCGAGGTGACGCGCGACAGCGTCCAGAGCGCCGCCGCAAGCGTGCTCGGCGCTCCCGGGATGTACTTGTTTCTCGCGCCATTTGACATCGGGTCGCGGACCATCGCCGACGCGGCCAACTACCTGATCCAGAACGGGTATCATCGCGTCTACCGCAACGGCGCGATCGCCGAAACCGCCGACTTCGCCGCTTCGGTCAGCAACGGCGCGGCGAACGCTGACGGTGAGTTAAGCGTCGTAGTTGATAGGGTAGCGGTAAATGACGCGAGCGACTCCGAGCGCGTTCGGGAGGCGCTCGAGAAAGCTTTCTATCTCGGCTCGGGGCGGGCGCGCGCGGTCCGCATCGAGCGCGACAATGGCGCCTTCCGCAGCGCCGCGGCGCTGGAGTTCGATCGGCGCTTCAATTGCTCGCGATGCGCCGCCACGTACCCCGAACCGACGCCCGCGCTGTTCTCCGCCAACAGCCCGATTGGCGCGTGTCCCGAGTGCGAAGGTTTCGGGCGCACGGTCGAACTCGATATCGACAAGGTGATTCCCAACCACAACCTCTCGCTTCGACAGGGGCTGGTCGCGCCGTGGCGCACGCCTGCGTACCGGGAGATGAACGACTGGATGCTGAAACTCGCGCGCCGGCGAAAAATTCGCACCACCGCGCCGTTCCGCGAGATGACGGAGGACGAGCGGCGCTGGTTGCTCGACGGCGATGAGGGCCCTCGCGAGCGGTTCGACGCAGACCGCTGGCCCGGCGTGCACGGTTTCTTCAAGTGGATGCAGGGGCGGCGCTATAAGACTCACGTCCGAATCCTGCTCGCCAAGTACCGCCGGTTCATCCCCTGCCCCACCTGCGGCGGCGCCAAGCTCAAGCCGGAGGCGCTCAATGTCCGCGTGCGCGGAAAGTCGGTCGCCGATGTGGGGCACCTGTCGGTTCGCGACCTGGCGGCGTGGGTCGAGGCGCTCTTAGGCGACAACGACCTTACCAAGCGCGCGGCGGTGGTGCTGCGCGAACTCAGGAATCGCGTCGGCTACCTAGTCGAGGTTGGGCTGGGTTATCTCACCCTCGAGCGCCAGGCGCGCACGCTGTCGGGCGGGGAGGCGCAGCGGATTCATCTTGCGAGCGCGCTCGGCAGCCTGCTGGTGGGAACTCTTTACGCACTCGACGAGCCGACGGTGGGACTCCATCCGTCTGATGGGCGTCGGCTGCTTGCCGTGTTGCACCATCTGCGCGACCTCGGAAACACGGTCGTGGTGGTCGAACACGATCCGACAATGATCGAGGGCGCGGATTTTGTGGTCGAGCTGGGGCCGGGAGGCGGGAGCGAGGGCGGACACCTGATCCACGCGGCGCGGGCGGGCGGCAGAGAAGTCGCGAGCGCCGTAGCAACGCCGGGGCGCGTGCTGCTCATGCGCGCACTCGCTCGCGAACGCCGCTTCGGCAGGCACGATCCGGCGATCCGGATTCGCGGTGCGCGCGAGCACAACCTGCGCGGCATCGATGTTGCGATTCCGCTTGGCAGGATGGTGTGCGTGACGGGAGTCTCGGGCTCCGGCAAATCGACACTGATCGAGGATGTCCTGTACGACAACTGGCTGCGGCGCAACGGCGAGGCGGCTGAAGCCGGCGAGTGCGACCGAATCGACGGGCTGGAACAAGTCGCTGAGATCGTCCACATGGGCCAGGAACTGCCGACGCGGTCGATGCGCTCGAATCCAGCGACCTACCTCAAAATCTACGACGAGATCCGCCGGCTCTTCGCAGCGAGCACCGAGGCGCACCGGCTCGGCATCAAGCCGCGCGATTTCTCATTCAACGTCGCCGGCGGACGATGCGAGAAATGCGCCGGGACCGGCACCATAACCATCGAGATGCATTTCATGGCGGACCTCGAGGTCAAATGCGATGCGTGTGACGGCCGCCGCTTCCAGAGCCATATCCTCGCGATCCACTACCAGAAGCTGAATGTCGGACAGGTGCTCGACCTGACCGTGGACGAGGGACGCTCGTTCTTCGCCCCGCAGCGCCAGATCGTCAAGCGGCTCGAGGCAATGACAGCAGTCGGTCTGGGTTACCTGCGTCTCGGCCAGCCCACATCGACCCTGTCGGGCGGCGAGGCGCAGCGGCTCAAGCTCGCCCGCTTTCTCCTGGCGGATCTCGAGCCCGCCGCGCTCAATGCCAAAGGGAAGAGCTTGCCGCGGATGTTCCTGCTCGATGAGCCGACCACGGGGCTCAGCTCGACCGACATCCGGCGCCTGCTCAGGGCGTTCGCGCGGCTGGTCGCCGAGGGCAACACGCTCGTGGTAATCGAGCACAATCTGGAGTTAATCGCTCACGCCGACTATGTGATCGATCTCGGTCCCGGCGGCGGCGGCGACGGAGGACGCGTGGTTGCGTCAGGTTCTCCGATCGGAATTGCGTCCGCCGAAAGATCAATAACCGGCCGCGAACTCCGCCGGATTTTCGGCTTGCCGGCCAATCAAAGCAGTGCCGCGGTGCGGACCGCGATAAGGACGGCAGCCGAGGCGTGAGGAAGCGCGCCGCCGCCACCGCAGTCTCATTGACGCACTGCGCACGATGTCACCGGCAACGATCAATGACGAGGATGATTGGATGAGACCCCTGGAACCCCTCAAATCCCGGCAGGGAGCTACCCAACTCGAATTCACTGACGTCCTGACCGCGCTCATTCTGCTCGGAATCCTACTCTATCTCTCCTATCTGCAATTCCCCGCCTACAAACCCGCTGCGCCCGCTCCCGAGGCGCCCGCCAGCGGCGCCACCCGACCGTAGCCAGCTCGTGCCTGGACCGGAGCGGCTCGATCGATACCTGGTCCGGCTCGGATTTGCACCCTCGCGCCGCGCAGCGAGCGCGATGGTCGCGCGCGGCGTCGTCACGATCAACGGGCGTCGATGCAGGAAAGGGCAACTCGTTGCTGCGACGGACCAAATCGCAGTCGCCGAAGAGCAGCGCGCCGCGACGATATTGCCGGATCCAGGCCTCGCGATCGACGTGCTGTACGAGGATCAGGACCTGGTCGTCATCAACAAGCCGGGTCTGCTGCCTTGTCATCCGCTCAAACCCGGCGAGCGCGACACGGTGATGAACGGCGTCGTCGCGCGATATCCCGAGACCGCGATCGCGGGCGACAAGCCGCGCGAGGGCGGACTGGTTCATCGGCTCGACAACGGGACTTCCGGCGCGCTGATCATCGCCCGCAATCGCGAAGCGTTCGACATGATGCGCCGAGCCATCAAGTCGCACGAAGTCGTGCGACACTACCAGGCGCTGGTGGCTGGAAGTATCAATCAGGCGCTCGAACTGACCGCGCCGATCGCGCATCATCCGCGCAATCCACGCAAAATGACGCCGGGCGCGGCGGGGACCGCAAGCCGCAGGCCGGCAGGGCGCGGAGCAGCGACGCACGTCGAGCCGGCGCGCCGGGTGGGGCAATACACGCTGGTTTCAGTCACGCCCGAGACCGGGAGCCGCCACCAGATTCGGGTACATCTCGCGAGCGCGGGCCATCCGATTGTCGGCGATACGCTCTACGGCGGTCCGGCTGATAAACGCCTTGCTGCCGGCCGCTTTTGGCTTCATCTGCGCGAGGTTGCGTTCGAATCGCCGCGCGCGGGAAAGGTCACCATTCGCGCTCCGCTGCCTCCGGAGCTGAAGGTCAGTCTTCGCTAGTGCCGTTCCAACATTTTATGGCGGGCCAATAAGCTGGCAAGGCGCTAATTGCAGGCGCAGCGCTGGCACTCTGCGGCGACCTCCACCTTTTCAGAAAGCGCGACCGGCTCATTGCCGGGAATCGTGACCTGCGACACTCCTACTTGGCCTGGCGGCGCAGAAAAAAATGTCCCCGGCGGCTGCGAAGCGGTCGTGCCGGGCGGCCTGATGTATGGTGACTCCGCATGAGCGTTGACGTTGTAAGCAGTGCACGAGCCGCTCGCCTGCTGCCGGGCGAGGATGTAACTCGACGCTGCAACCATCCCCGACCATGAGGTGGGAAATCCCGGTCCCGAACAAGTGCAGCGAAATTCGCGCGGGGTCGCCGCTGCAGTCGGGGCCGCGACCAATTGAGTCCCCGGCGCGGGGGCCAGCGCAGGCAGCGCGCCGATAGTGGCAAGCGGCAGCGGTTGTCCGGGTACGGCCGGCGCGATCGGTGCGACCTGACCAAGCGTGGGCCGAACGAACATTGACTCGCCCACCGCGAGCAGAAATATCCAGAGCATCGTGATGATGAATGCGAGAGCGAGTCTTGAGCGAGGCATTCTCCCTCCGGTTCGCGAATCGGCCTTCGCGTGCGCCGGCTCCTTGCGGCAGACAACGTCGGCGGCCTTGGTTATAATCGCGGCTCGATTGGCGCCGCGCAAGCGCCCGATTGTCGAATCGGGCTGAGCCGCGGGTTTTTCTGACCTTGATCAGACTATCGCACTGGAGACTGCAATTGTCGTCACTGTCGCCGGGGACTCGAAATGGAACAAGGAGGTTCCGAAGGTATGTCGTGGAAGAAATATAGTGTCCTTGCGCTGCTGATCATCCCCCTGTGGTTGGCAGGAACCTCGGTTGGGTTGGCTCAGGAATCAGTGACGGTTGCGGGTCCGCCGCCCACGACCACGCTTGCGCCGCCGACGACCAGCGGACCAATCCAGCTTACCGCGACGCCGATCTCACCGCAGTCGCCGCCCCCGGTCAACGTGCCGAACTCGGCACCAGCCCCCTTCGAGCAGCACGACTCGGCCATTTCGCTACCGAGCATCTTGGGTCATCAGTGGTCGCTCAGCACCGAGGTCCCTGAGGAAAGCCTCATCAGCCAGCGCTATCTCCGCAGCGCCGACCTGCAGGCGCGAAGCATCACGCTCAAGGAAGCGGTTTACCTGGCTCTTCGCGGCAATCCGCAGATCGCATCCGCCGAGCTGTCGCCGGTCGCCTCAACTGAAAGCATCCGCGAGGCAAACGGAACTTTCGATCCGAACCTGACCTCGCAATCCGACATCATCAAGAACGTCACGCCGACGTCATCCATCCTCCAGACCGGCGGCGCATCTGCATACGTGCAAAAGAGCTACGACTGGGACTTCGGGATTAACAAAGTCTCGGCCCTGACCAACGGCACTTTCGGCGTCACGTTCAACAACAATCGATCGGCATCGAACTCGCCTTTCGCGTCGCTGAACCCCTCTTACACGCCCACGCTTGCGCTCTCGCTCTCACAGCCGCTGCTGCAAAACTTCGGATGGGACTTCGCGACCATCAACGTCAGGATCGCGGAGTCCGGCCAGCGCCAGGCGCAGTGGAGCTACGGGCAGGCGCTTGATGACTTTGTCCAGCGCATCGGCAATGAGTACTGGAACGTCGTGCTTGCCGAGGAAAATCTCGAGGTGGCGCGCGCGGCGTTGAAATTCAACCAGGACCTCGTACGCCAGAACGCGATATCGGTGAAGGTTGGCACGCTGGCGCCGCTCGACCTCCAGGAGGCGCAATCTGCCTCCGCTACCGCTGAGGCAAACCTGTACACCGCCGAGGCGAACCTCAAGGGGGCGCGCATTCAGCTACGCGAGGACGTGATGCTCAATCCTCGGGGAACCTTCATTCCCGAGGACCTCGAGCCCGCCACGACCCCGAATCCACAGGAGACAATCACCGATAGCGACGAGCGTGCGCTTGAACTCGCGGTTGAATACCTGCCGTCGCTGGCCGGCTTTCGCGAGGCGATCCGCAGCTCATTGCTGCAAGAGAAGTATGCGGAGAACCAGGTGCTGCCGCAGCTCAACCTCGGTGCGCAGATTGGCACGACGGCGTCGACAGGACACGCGGGATGCACCGTATTCAAGGGCCTCCCGACGCCGCTCCTCAACTGCGACACCGCGGCCGGCCAAGGAGTAAAGGTCCCGTTCGGAGGAATTTATGGGAGCGCGCTGAACCGGCTGTGGAACTTCACCTACTACAACTACGCGGCGGTGATGTCGTTTCAATATCCGCTCGACAACGCGGTTGCGCGCGCGGCGCTCGCGCAGGCGCGCATCCTGTATGAGCAATCGCGTCTGAACTATCGCACGGCGCTTTCGCAGGCCGTGTTCAGTGTGCAGAGCGCGCTCGCCAATCTCCATGCCGATGAGAAGCGCGCGCAAGCGACCGCGGAGGCCACCTACTACGCGCGTCAGGCGCTGCACGACGAGGAAGTCCGGTTCCGGGTCGGGATGGCGACCACCCACGACCTCCTCCAGTTCCAGGAGGAGGAAGTGAGCGCCGAGGGGAACCAGGTGCAGGCTGAGACCGATCTCGAGAACGCCAAGCTTGCGCTCCGCCATAACGAGGGCACGCTGCTCGAAGAATTCGGCATCGAATTTCAGCTACAGGATCCCCGCGAGACGCCCTGGTACGCCACATTCTAAGCAGCCGCGAGAAAAGCCGAGCGCCGGATCGGCTCTTCCGATCCGGCGCTCGGTTCCTTCCGGACCCCCACGTTAGAATCTTGCGCTCGCGCGCCGGCCGCCGATCATCAGTGGTGGCCGTCGAACGAGACCTTGCGGCTCGCGAACAGCCAACGGCCTGCCGACTTCCGCAGCGTGTCGCTGTAGCGCCCCACCGCCGCCTGCTGGACGCGGGCGTCCTTGCAATTGAAGTGGATCAGGTAGCAGGCGCCGGTCCCGTATGCGCCCTCAATTTTAAAGGTCACGTTGGTAATCACGTGCCGGACCTGTGCACCGCCGAGAGATCCAGCGTAGATTTCAGTGAACTTTCGAAGGCCTGCGCGCCCCTCATGGCGGCCCAGCCGCGCGCTCTCGAAC
>Ga0187804_10000156_pt1 | contig 14886 bp, 11 predicted proteins | sample NC_wetland_sal_i_3_FD_132961 | JGI IMG/M metagenome (GOLD analysis project Ga0187804, IMG submission 132961) | Wetland sediment microbial communities from Neuse River Estuary, North Carolina, USA - Control_4 | ecosystem: Environmental > Aquatic > Freshwater > Wetlands > Sediment | place: USA...
GTATCTTCCGTCGTAGCCTTCAACATCACCATCAATAGCATCACCCTCAACAACAGTTCGACTAGTGTGCAGGCACTCTCCACCCCGACCGCGGTTGACTTCGGCCGGCTCATGGGACTGCGCTCCTTGCTCGCGTTCAATACCGTCCCGCAGGGCACCTACAACAGCGTGACTTTCACCTTCGAGGCCAGCAACCCGGCCCCGGTCATCAGCACCGTGGACCTCAGCACCAATCCACCTTCCGTGCAACCCCTGACCGGCACGCTGACCAGCGCCACCGTGACAGTTCCGTTCGCTGTGGGTAAACCACTGGTCGTCGGAAGCAACGGCCTGGCCGGTTTGCACATTGATTTCGATCTGCGTGATTCGCTGGCTGTCGACGGCAATGGCCAGATCACCGGCGTCATCAATCCCGTGATCGCCGTGCAGGCCGTCTCCGCCTCTGAGGATCTGGGCGAGATCACAGAATTCACCGGCAACATCGTTTCCGTGAATGTGAACGCAAACTCGTTCGTGATGCAGGGCCCGTACGGCTTCCAGAGAACGATCGACGTTAACGCCAACACGCAGTACAACGGCAGCAACAGTTTGAGCACCCTGCTGCCTGATGCGATCGTTTCCATAATCGGAACCATGCAGGCCGATGGCACCATCCTGGCCAGCGGCGTCGAGCAGATCACGACAGACAAGGCGTTCATTTCGGGGCGCATTCTCGCCGTGAACCCAACTTCTGGTCCGGTGCAGAGCGTGACTATGTGGGTCGGGGAAGAACTCGGAACCTCGGGCGTCATTCCGGTGGATACGGTGCAGACGATCGACTTGAGCGCGGTCTCCGAATACGACATCTGCTTCTTCGATAACATCCTGACGCAGCAGGTGTTCAACGATTCGTCGCTGGTGGTCGCGCAGCGCATCTTCATCGGCGGTACGGTCGCGGGTGGCGTGTTCACTCCGGACATGGTGTCGCTGCGGCGCCAGGGCGTAGTGGGAGCGCTGGTCGCGAACAGCGTGGCGGTCACGGGAGGTACGGGCAGCAACCAGGGCTACTTCCAGATGCAGAACGATGCGCTCATGAGCTATGCCGCCGGCGGACCGTTCACGGTGCTCACTGGGGACAAGACGTTCTTCGTGAACGTCAACGGCCTCGCCGGACTGGCGCAGGCGGGCACGCCGAACCTGCTCGCCCGCGGCTTGGTGTTCAAGAATCCGAATGACGGCAAGCCGGTCGTAGTGGCGGGCCGCATCCGGGTCCTGCCGTAAGCGCAACCTTACATTTTTCAATCTTGGGGCGGCCGAACCTGGCCGCCCTTTTCTTCTTCGCCACAGAGTCACAGAGAAGAGCAATTAGTTAACTTCCACTCCACGGATCGGTGAAGGCTTCCGCTGACATCTTGCAACAACGAATTTGGGTTTTCTCTGTGTCGCTGTTCCTCTGTGGTGAACTGATCTTATAATTCAGGAATGAAGTCCGTCGTCCACGCCGCCTGTCCGCACGATTGTCCCGATGCCTGCGGCGTCCTGATCACCATCGAAGATGGCCGCGCCACCAAGATCCAGGGCGATCCCGAGCACCCGGTTACGCGCGGGTTCCTTTGCGCCAAAGTCGCCAAGTATCTGGACCGCGTGTACTCCCCGGACCGCGTGTTGTATCCGATGAGAAGGGTGAAGCCGAAAGGACCAGCTGTATCGGCTTTTGAACGCATCTCGTGGGATGAAGCTCTTGACGAAATCGCTCACAAGTTCCAGCAGATCATCGCCGAATTCGGCTCCGAGGCCATCCTTCCTTACTCCTATGGCGGCACGCTCGGCGCACTCAACGGCGCCTCCATGGACCGCCGTTTCTTCCACCGTCTCGGCGCCTCGCAGCTCGCTCGCACCATCTGCTCGACCGCCGGAGAAGAGGGCTTGAAGTCGGTGATTGGAATCAAGCTCGGGACCGAACCCGAGCAGTTCGCGCATTCCCGATACATCATCGCCTGGGGCGCGAACATTCATGGCAACAACGTCCATCTCTGGCCCTTCATCACAGAGGCTCGACGCCAGGGTGCAAAGCTGGTCGTCATAGACCCTTACCGCACCCGCACCGCCGCGTGCGCCGACTGGTACTTGCCTATCAACCCCGGCACCGACGCCGCCCTCGCCCTGGGCATGATGCACGTCATCATCAACGAGAATCTCTACGACGCCAACTACGTCTCCCGCTACACCCTCGGCTTCGACGATCTGAAAGCCCGCGTCCAGGATTACCCTCCTGAAAAAGTTGCCCACTGGACCGGCATCTCCGCCGGCGACATCAGCAAGCTCGCCCGCGAATATGCCACCCAGCGCCCGGCCGTGATCCGCGTCAACTACGGCATCCAGCGCTCCGAGCGCGGCGGCATGTCCATGCGCGCCGTCACCATGCTCCCCTGTCTCACCGGATCATGGAAAGAGTTGGGCGGCGGACTCCAGCTCTCCCTCAGCGGCTCCTACGGTCTGAACAAGCAAGCGCTCGAGAGGCCGGAACTGATGCAGCAGGCGCTCGGCCGACCGGCTCGCGTCGTCAACATGGTGCACCTCGGACGCGCTCTCAACTCCCTCACCGCCCCGCCCATTCAGGCGTTGTTTGTGTACAACTCCAACCCCGTCGCCGTCTGCCCCAACCACAACGAGGTCATCCGCGGACTGAAGCGCCCCGACCTGTTCACCGTGGTCCACGAGCAGTTCTTCACCGACACCACCGACTACGCCGACATCGTCCTGCCGGCGACTACTTTTTTTGAGCACAAGGATCTGCAGACCGCGTACGGCCACTACTACCTCCAGATCTCGAACCAGGCTATCGAACCCCTCGGCGAGTGTCGCTCGAACTTCGACCTGTTCCGCTCGCTCGCCCATCGCATGGGCCTCTCCGACCCCTGTTTTGACCAGAGCGTCGATTCCATGATCGAACTCGCACTCGATTCGCCCAACCCCTGGCTGGCGGGAATCACCCGCGCTCGCCTGGAGCAGGAGCACCGCATCCGCCTGAATTTCTCGAACCATCCAGCCGCAGCCGCCTCGCCAGCGCCCCCCTTCCTGCCCTTCGCCGAGGGCAACTTCCCCACGCCCAGCGGCAAGGCCGAGTTTTTTAGTGAAGCCCTCGAGCGCCAGGGATTCGATCCCGTTCTCGCCTTCACCCCGCCCGGCGAATCCCGCCATGGCGCCAAGTCCGCCGGCTTTCCCCTCGAACTTCTCGCCCGCAAGGCTGACAACCATCTCAACTCGAGCTTCGCCAACCTCCCCTCCGTCCGCGAAATGGAGCGGTCCCTGGGCATGATCGAGATGCACGCCTCCGATGCCCAGGCTCGCGGCGTCCAGGACGGCGATGCCGTCCGCGTCTTCAATGCGCGCGGGGAGATCGTTCTGCGCGCCCTCGTCCACGGCTCCGTCCCTCCCGGCGTCGTCGCGGCTCGCCTCGATTGGCCTCGATTCGGACCCGAGAATCGCAATATCAACGTTTTGACTTCAGAAAATCTTTCCGACCTGGGCAACGCGGCCACGTTCTATTCCGTCTGTGTTGAGGTGGAGCTTTCCCGCCCCTGATTCCGGCGTGAAAAACCTGGCTTCGGCCTTGGACGGCTCCCCGCGCCGTACCGTATAATTACGATTTTCCTAACTCTCGGTTTTCGAGGTAGATGCGATTCATTTTCGTCCTCAGGGTATCCCTGTGTTCCTCCCTCGCCTGGGCCAGTCCCACCGCCCGCGGCGCGGCCTTCTTTCCTCTCCATCTTCTTACCTCTCAAGAGCTTGGCCGACCCGCTCCATTTGGCGTCACCTTCTCGTTCTGTGCGCCGCCCTGTTGCTTGCCTCCCCCGTTCTGGGCCAGCAGGACCTCATCGTCGGCATCAGCGTTCACGGCAACCGCCGCATCCCGGCCGACACGGTGAAAGCCCGCATCTTCACCCGCGTCGGCGACGTCTATGACACCGCCGCCCTGGAGCGTGACTTCAATGCCCTGTGGAACACCGGCTATTTCGAGGACATCCGCTTCGAGCGCGAGCAAACCCCCAAGGGCTTCATCCTCCACATCTACATCAAAGAGCGACCCACTATCCGAGAGATTAATTACACCGGCCTGAGCGCGGTCTCCACCAGCGATGTCCTGGATCGCTTCAAGGAGCGCAAGGTCGGACTCTCGGTCGAAAGCCAGTACGACCCGACCAAGGTCAAGAAGGCTGAAGTCACGCTCAAGGAACTCCTGGCTGAGCATGGACGCCAGTTCGCCACCATCCGCACCGAAGTCCGCCCCATTCCGCCCGCCGCCGTCGGCATCACGTTCGTCGTCCGCGAAGGCCCCAAGGTCAAGGTCGGACGCATCCGCTTCCAAGGCAACAGACACGTCAGTGCCCGCAATCTCCGGGCGGCGATGAAGAACCTCAAGCCCATCGGCATTCCGCACTCCATCTTCCTGGAGGACATCTTCTCCAAGACCTACGACGCAACCAAGCTCAGCGAAGACGTCGAGCGTGTCCGCGCCGAATACCAGAACCGCGGTTATTTCAAGGTCCTGGTCGATGATCCCAAGACCAACATCCACGACACCGGCTCCGCCGGCTTTCACATCCCGGGGATTCAGCCCGGGCTGGGTAAGGCCGTGGACATCACCGTACCCATCGACGAAGGCGACCGCTATTACCTCGGAAGCATCAGTTTCAAGAACAACAAGGCGGTGCGTGACCCCAAGGCCCTGCGCAGCCTCTTCCCCATCAAGGACGGTGACATCTTCAGCCGCGAAAAGGTCGCCAAAGGCCTCGAAAACCTGCGCAAGGCCTACGGCGAACTCGGCTACATCAACTTCACCTCCGTACCCGACACCAAGTTCGACGACGCCAAGAAGCTCGTTAACCTCGAGATCGACGTCGACGAGGGCAAGCAGTTCTACGTTCGCCGCATCGAGTTCGAGGGCAACACCACCACCCGCGACAAGGTCATCCGCCGCGAAATCGCCCTCGAAGAGGGCCAGATCTACAACTCCCGCTACTGGGAGCTGGGCCTGCTCCGCCTGAACCAGTTGGGCTACTTTGAACAGCTCAAGCCCGACGATCCCAACACCACCGAGCGCCACCTCGACGAGAAGGCCGGTACCGTCGATCTCACGCTCAAGGTCCATGAGAAAGGCAAGAACAGCATCGGACTGCAGGGCGGCGTCAGCGGCTTAGCGGGTGCCTTCATCGGCATCAACTACTCCACCAATAACTTCCTCGGCCTGGGTGAGACCTTGTCGGTTCAGGCCAGCCTAGGCAGTCTCCAACGCAGCATCATGTTCGGCTTCACCGAGCCCTACTTGTACGACCGGCCCATGCAGGCCGGTTTTAACGTGTACACCAGCAAGACCAACTACGACCAGGCCCGCCAGTACGCCATCCTCACCGGTCAGAGTCTGAACGTGACCAATCCCTACTTGCAGAACCTGCAGAACTACACGCAATCCAGCACGGGCTTCAGCTTTACCTTGAGTTACCCGCTGCACCGCTCGTTCAAGCGCCTGGGAATCGCCTACTCGTTCGACCGCTCGTCGCTGGTCGCGGTCAGTGACGCCTCGAAGCTTCTGTTCACCAGCCTCAATTTCAGCGGCATCAGCGGCCCCAACGCGCTCAATGGCATCGTCACCAGCAAGATCACGCCCAGCTTCTCCATGAACACGCTGGACGCGGCCTATGCACCCCACCACGGCAAGAGCCTTTTCATCGGCGGGGAGTTCGCCGGATTGGGCGGCTCCATTCGCACCATCCGGCCGACGGTCAGCTACAAGCAGTTTTTCCCCATGCAGAAGCGCCGCAATGCCCTCGGTTACAACTTGCAGGCCTCTTTCATCACCGGATTCGGCGGCATCGTCGCCCCGCCCTTCCAGCGCTCCTACCTGGGCGGGGAGAACGATGTCCGCGGCTTCGACATTCTCACCATCTCCCCCATCGCCTACTTGCCCAGTGTTCAAACTGTGCTGCTAAGAAATCCGGACAACCAAAATCCGGTTCCCCGCAATCCGGCCGTTCCGTGCAACCAGGCGACTCCGCAGACGACCGCGCAGACCTGCTGGACCATTCCCGTTCCCTTCCAGCAACTCGTTACCCCCGGTGGCGACATGGGTGCCAGCGGAAACTTGGAATACCGCATCACCATCGCCGGGCCGGTCGCGCTCGCGCCCTTCGTCGATACCGGCTTCTCGCCCATTCTTCGCCCCTCGCAGTTGCAGATCGCTACGGCTCAGTACGACCAGCTGCTGAGCACTCAATTTGGCTGCCCCTCTCTCGACCCCGCCTTCAACTGCGATCCAAGGTACACGATCCCGGGGACCCAACTGGGTTTTTCGCGGTATCTCAAGGCCGTCCCCGGAACGAACTGGGTCCCCCGCATGTCCACCGGACTGGAATTGCAGGTTATGCTGCCCGTCATTAATGCGCCCTTCCGCGTCTACTGGGCTTATAACCCACTGCGCCTCGACACCAGCACGAATCCGCCCGTGCCCATCACCCGGTCGATGTTCCCGCCCGGAGCCGCCGGCGACTACACTTACCAGCAGACCATCGATTCGCTCGGCCCCAACTACACCCTGCGCGAGCCCCGCAAGACCTTCCGCTTCTCCGTCGCAACAACTTTCTAGAACCAGGCCGCGGGTCTTCGCACCGGTCTCATGTATGAGGGTTTTGCGGGAATGTGGGGGCTCTCAATTATCCCGCGGCAGAAATTCTCAGCAGAGAAAACGGGCGGTCGCCAGCCCCCGTCGGCGTCCGCCCCAGGGGAGGAAACTATTCGGCAATGGCTTGCAGCGCAATGCGGTTGGGGATCACCAGCATCGCGCCTTCCAGGCGAATTAATTCCCGCCGCTTCATGTCGCCGAGCAGGCGGGTCACCGTTTCCCGCGACGATCCGATCATCTGCGCCATTTCTTCGTGGGTGAAATCCGTGGCTACGCGGAGGTCCCGGTTGTGCGGTTCGTGCGCCACCCAGGAAAGCAGTAAGCGGGCCAGTTTCTCCGTTGAACTCCGCGCCAGCAGCAGACCGTGCACGCCCTGAAAGGCGGTTTGCACGTCCCGGCTGAGTGCGACCGCGCAGGCCAGCGCCGCCGAGCCGTTGTGCTCGACCAGTTCCAGAAAGCTGCTGCTTTCGATGAACTTCACCTGGCAGTGCTCAATCGTGGTCACCGTAACCGGGGAGGGCCGGCCGGAGACCACCGCGCTCAGTCCCATCACCTGGCGCCCGCCCGCGATCTTCAGGATCACCTGCTTGCCATCCCGGGCCAGTACCGAAAGCTTCGCCCGGCCGGAACAGAGCACAAACACTCCTCGCGGCACTTGTCCTTCGGACAACAACACGACATGGGAGGGAAACACGCTCAGGTAACCGCTCCCGTTGAAGCCGGCTAGCGCATCCGTGACCAGGCTGCAGAAATCGGAATTTCGCTTCAAGGGACAACTCAAGCAATCGTCCGCCATCGAAAAACGGTAAGGCGCACTCATAAGGCTTCCTGCTTGTCGGGATCTCGACCAAACCGGTTTCAGGGTTGCGGTATCCGCAATCGCCCCGACAGAGCGCGGCCCGCGGCCCCAAGCCCGGTTTTCGGCTGGCTCGGGTGGAGGGCTTCAGCCCCGCGTTCAACGCAACACCATCTTCCCGCGACGTCGCTCAGGGCTGAAGCCCGCGTCGGCATTTTGCAACTAGTAAGCCGAGTTCTCGTTAGGCTTGGGGGTAGTGCACGGGGAGTGCCACCCGGGAGATTTCGCCAGGTGAATGAAAGCGCGTTGTCGAACTGACTTTATCCACAGGGACGTCAGAAAAACTGCCAGAGGGTTGGCGGTCTTGACGAAGGCTGGGCAGCCCTCGCCGTTCATTCCAGATAATCCATCCGCGAGATGCCCAGCTTCTGAATCCGGTATTGCAGGGTTGTCCGTTTCATTCCCAGCCGCGCCGCTGCCCCTCCCGGCCCCGACAACAGACCGCGGGTCTGCCGCAGAATTGCGATGATGTGGTCTCGTTCCCGGCCGCGCAGGGTGTCGTCAGCCCCCTCTTCGAATCGAGAAGATTCCTGTTGCAATTCGGCCAGGGGAGGACGCAGCCGGTTGCCCTCGGACAAGATCACCGAGCGCTCGATGAAGTTCTCCAGTTCCCGGATATTGCCCGGCCACTTCCACTTCAGCATCGTCTCGATCGCTTCATCGGGGACAAACTCAATCCTCTTGCCCATCCTCGCCGCGCACCGGTCCACGAAATAGCGCACCAGAAGCGGAATGTCCTCCCGCCTTTCCCGTAACGCCGGCAGCCGCAAAGGAAAAACATGCAGGCGATAAAACAGGTCGCTGCGGAACTGTTTTTCCTCGACGGCACGAGCCAGATCACGGTTGGTGGCCGCGATCAAGCGCGTGTCCACGTGGATGGTCCGCGTCCCTCCCAGGCGCTCGAATTCGTAGTCCTGCAGAACGCGGAGAAGCTTCGGTTGTATCTCCAGAGGGATCTCGCCAATCTCATCGAGGAAGAGCGTGCCCTTGTCGGACAGTTCCAACCGGCCAATCTTCTGGCTTACCGCCCCGGTAAACGCGCCTTTCTCGTGGCCGAATAACTCGCTTTCCAGCAGGCCGGTCGGTATGGCGGCGCAATTCAGCTTGATGAAGTTGCGTTCCTTGCGCCGGCTCATGTTGTGGATCGCACGCGCCACCTTCTCCTTGCCGGTGCCGGTTTCCCCGGTGATCAGCACCGTGGAGTCGGTGCCGGCCACGATGCCGGCACGCACCAGCACACCTTTCAAGGCCGCGCTTTTCCCCACAATTTCGTCGCCCTGCATCTGGTTCTGGATTTCGCTCTCCAGATAGCGCTTTTCCTGGGCCAGGCGGTCCTTGAGCTGGGCGATCTCGCGATAGGACCGGGCATTGTCCAGGGCAGCGGCAATCTGGTCCGCCACCTGTTGCAAGTACTCGGCGTCTTCCCGATGGAAAGCTTGGCTGCGGCGGCTGCCGAGACTCAGCGAACCCAGAACCTGGCTGCCGAAAGCAGCGGCACAATGCAGACCGATTCGATCCCAACCCCGCGCACTTCTTTCGTCACCGGGGTCCCGAGCTTGTCCAGGTCTTCTCCGTTGAAGAATGTGACCCGGCGCTTCTCAATCGCCTGCGCGGACGCGGCTTCGGTCAACAACAGGCGCTGGCCTTCGAACCGCAATTCTGGCCCCGGCATCCCGTCCACCGCGTGCACTCGCAGAAACTTGTTGTCTTCCTCCAGCAGCCCGAGGAAAGCGTAGTCGTAGTTGATGATCCGGCGCAGATTGGCAAAGACAATCGGTATCAGCCGTTCCTGCTCCAGGCTCGAGCGCAGTTCCTGGCTGATGGCGACCACGCTCTGCAGCCGTTCCTGCTGCGCTTCCCAGGCGCGGCGTGTTTCCTGGTTCTCCACAGCCAGCGCCACCATCTCGGCGACCCCGCCGAGAAATTCCACGTCCTGTGTGCTCACAACGGAGGGATCGCCTTTGCCCAATCCGAGCGCGCCGTAGCGGCGATGGGGAGTGCTCATGGGCAGCGCATTGAAGGAGCGAACGCCGTGCTCGCGCAGACATTGCAGGTTCGCAGCAAAACGCTGTTCCTGCTCGATGTCGGGTATTGTCGTCGCCTCTTGATGCAGCCATACCCATCCGCTGAAACAATCCTCCACCGCAAAAGCGTCGAGTTCCCCGCTTCCCTGGTCTTTCATCCAGTAGTGCGTGAGCATGCAGTTCCGGCCGGGGTCGTGCAGCGAAAAACTGACGAACTCGCAGCCTGTCGCCATCTGCACGCGGGGCGCGAGTTCCCGGAAAAGCTCCGGCAGGCCCTGGGCACGGACGATCAGGTCGGCGACCGCAAGCAGGATCGTGTACCCACACTGCTCGCTGGCTTGGGCACGCCCGCCCAGATAGCAGTATTGCGCGGGTGCGTCACTTGACTGGGTGGGCGAGGACGAGTCCTCTGCCATCAAGAACCTCCACCGCCAGCCTTACCTTGGCCGGGAGGCAAATAGATAGATGTGAACTTCTAGTGGGGACCGGACTTCACCAAATTGCAGGCCGCAGTTGCTGGCTCCATGGTGTCGGGAACCAGTCTTAATTCTCCCAGGACGGGAGCCCCCTCAGGCTTGCGACCTTCCTGTTCCAAACGGTGCCTATTGGTGCGTACATATACTCATTCGACATCGACTCACTAGTCAAGTCCTTTTTTTTGACGCTTTCGTCCCCTTCTGCTGCATGCTGCTTCTGCTGTATGCTATTCGGTTTCTGGAACACGAAGTGAAATGTCGATTCGGTTACTATCGCCGCGATTATTTACAAAATCAGAATGGCGTTCCCAAGGGGAACGCCCCTGGGGTCGAAGCTGCCGGGAGCCACGGACTTGGCCCCGAAGCCGGTGAAGTCCCTAAGACCGAAGCTCCGCTGTTTCCGAGCGCCGCCCGTTCCACAATACGAACAAGGGCTCTTCGGACCTTCGATTCTGAGATAGAAAGGAACGGCTCACTTTGTTACATTTGTGAGAAGAGAATTGCTGGGGGTGCTCTGTGGAACTCAATGGAGGATACAAACTGCGTGCATTGCGCGCGGCGCTGGGCTGCACGATGCGCGATGTTGAAAACGCCAGCCTTCAGATTGCCCAAAGGCTGGGAAGTGAAGAATTTGGCATTCCTCCCAGCCGTCTGTCGGACATCGAGACCAAGGGCGTTGTTCCCAGCATCTTCCGTCTTTACTCCTTCGCCGCGATTTACCGGCGTAACTATCGGGAATTGCTGTCCTGGTACGGCGTGGATCTGAACGACATCCAACTGGATGTCGGCGTGGTCCACCCTCCAAACTCGCATTTTTCTGACGCTTCGGAGAACCTCGCGCAAGTTTCCGTTCCGGTCCGGCTGGATCCCGGGCTCAGCCTGCAGAAGACGACGAATCTGGGGCGAATGATCGAAAGATGGGGTGTCGTGCCGCTATCCTATCTCTCCATGTTTGCCGCCGACGACCGCTACTCCTACGGCTACATCGGGTCGGAAGATTTCACCATGTACCCCATCTTGCCTCCCAGCAGTTTTGTACAAGTGGACGAAACCAAGAACAAGGCAGCGGAAGGCGCATGGCGCTCCGAGTTTGAGCGCCCCATCTATTTCATCGAGACCCGGGAGGGCTTTGTCTGTTCTTGGTGCCACGTGCAGCGGGACACGATCGTGCTGCAACCGCATCCCCTGTCGCCGGTGCCCGTCCGCATTCTCCGCCATCCCCAGGAGGCTGAGATTATTGGGCAGGTAGTGGGGGTCGCGATGCGCCTGGGGGATTGGCGCGTCCTTGGTTCGCCACAAGAACCGAAAGCGCGTGCAGCACTGCCATAAGGTGTTTCTCGGAAGCCTCCACCGACCGTTCCGGCAGAACTTGCGGCACCAACTGTCTCAGCGATAAGAGGAATTCAGCGGCCGTCGTTTGTACGCTGGACGCGGAACACTTGAGGTCCTCATCCAGCACCCGCAAAGGCGCTCTCAGGACCTGGGCAAGTAGCGCCGTATGCGATGCGCGCATCGCCCGTCGCGCCGCTTCCTCCCCATGGACCCTTGCCATTCCCCAATGAGAATAGTTGCCGCGGCCGTCGTGTAGCCCGGCAAGGTAATGCAACTTTCCCAGTAGTCCGGGAACGGCACCCAAACTGGTGCTTTCAAAGTCTTCGAGAGGAGACCTCAGCGCCACAAATTCACCTTATCGCTAAGTCTTCGAGTGCGGCTTTTCGTTCCAAGAAAATTTACTTTTTCCGAAAACCTGTTCGACCAAGCCTTCCCGTCCCACTGCGCGCCATGTTGTGCAAAGTACCACGGAAGCCATCTCCCAGAAAAGGAGCACTACCATGAAGAAACTCTTGCTCGTCCTCGCCACCGTCGTGTTACTAACCACTGCAGCCATTCCCAGCTTCGCTGACGGGGATCCCATGCCTCACGGGCCGGTCTGTCCGATCACGGGCTGCCGTTAGGGCACCGGCTGGGGCGCAGGCCCAATTGTAATTTGGCAACAGGGGAACTATAGTGCCGTGTATCGGCATGGCGCATTGGTACAAGTTCGCCCTGTATTACCTGTGGATCGCGCCCCACGCCTTGCTTGTCGTCGTGCCGGTGCTCATGTTCGTCCGGCGCCTGCACAAGAGCTTCCCCGTTTTTTTCGTGTACACGCTGTATGAAACTCTTGGGTTCCTGCTGCGCTTTGCCGCCTACACCGCCGGCCACGGCCCAGGAGCAGGTTTATACCGCTATGTCTTCATTGTGGCTGCTGCGGGAAGTACAGCGCTGAGGTTCGGCATCATCCAGGAGATATTCAACAACGTATTTCGTGACTATCCACGCCTGGAGAGACTTGCTACCACCTCCATGCGCTGGCTCACCGGCCTTTTAGTTCTCGCCGCCATTTTGACGACATTCTACTCCTCAGGAACTCTTCCTGATAACTTATTAGTTGGAGTAAGATTGCTTGAGCGCAGTGTGACAATCATTCAGGCCGGGCTGCTGTTATTTCTCTTCCTGTTTTCACGGATGTTCGGTCTGTCCTGGCGAAGTTATACGTTCGGCATCGCATTGGGGTTTGCAATTTTTGCTAGCACAGAAATTGCGAGTTGGACGCTGGGACTGACAGCCCTGACGGAACATTCCAGATACCTGCTGGATCTCCTGCCGACCGGAAGCTACCACGTTTCGGTTTTAGTCTGGCTTGGCTATTTGTTGGGGGGGGGGGAGAAACCGGGCGGCGGCCCCACCTACACGATACCCGAAATAGATCAATGGAGCGGAGAACTGGGGCGGCCCCGATGACTACGACACTGCTATTTGTTCTGGTCGCGTTCGTGCTACTGCTGTCATTTGCCTACCTTGCGACGCGCCGTACCAAGGACTTGCCTGACGTCGATCAGGCCTTGACTGCGATCCGGGCGCTCGACATCGAGGCCTTCCGAAATCTCGTGGATCCCGAGGAAGAGGCTTTTCTGCGCGCCCGCCTGCCCGTCCCGGAATTCAAGAAGATCAAGCGGGAACGAGCCCGTGCGGCCTTTGCCTATGTGCGGGCGCTGTCCAGTGTCTCCCTGCAGTTCGCCCGCTTTGGCGATGCGGCCCGGCGCAGTCCGGATCCCGTCATCGCAGCCTCCGGGAAGCAGATCGCCGACAGCGCGATTTACCTGCGTTTACGTACTCTGGATGCGGGCGCGCAGTTGATGTTGTCGGCGCTCTTTCCCAGCCTCGATCCGCACCGGTTGCGTGCCCTGTTGCAACAGTACGATCAGGCGACCTATCTCCTTCTCAAGCACAATGTACTCACGCGCGCCCATAGTCGGGCCGCCTAGCAGCCGCTGAAAAACTCACTAAAAGGAGGAATTATGAAAACGAAAGCTCTGGTAGTGGTGGTATTAGTTCTCTTAGTTGGCGCGGCATCGATGGCAGTTGCCCAGGCACCAGCTGTCCAGTACAACACCTGGAGCAACGGCACGCCGATACCGATAGCCGTCGACCGACCGGGCGTCGCCGTTCTCAACCACCAAATCTATCTCGTGGGAGGAGGCAACGGCAGCGGGACCCTCGCCAACACTCAGATTTACAACCCCGCCACGAACACATGGAGTGCGGGGGGTTCCCTGAAGATAGCGACCGGAGGGGGTTGCGCCGCAGTCGTGAAGAATGTCCTGTACTTTATCGGCGGCAACACCGGAGGGCAGGGGTATACGAACGCGGTATGGGCTTACAACCCGAAGAAACAGACGTGGACCCCGAAAGCTTCCATGCCCACACCTCGGGGGACCGTGGTGTGTGTCGTAGAAACGGGCATCATCTATGTCATAGGCGGCTACAACGGCCAGTTTCTCGACACGCTTGAGAGCTACAATCCCGCGACCAATAGCTGGACGCCAGATCCGCCAGATGCGTCTATGCCGAGTCCGGAGTCCGACCTCATGGGGGGCGGTCTGGTCAAGAAAACGATTATAGTGGTCAACGGTTCGGATGGCGAACCTGATGGACACAATTATGGTTACAGCGCAGCCGCGAATACCTGGCAGACGCTCCCTTCCGATCCCACGCTCCGGCAAGGCACTTGTGTTGTTGCAGCAACTCGAGGCCGCAACCATCCCACGCTACCGCCAGATGCTGGCCCAGGCGATCGCCGAAGTGGATCGCCAACTCTCACTCCTCCAATGAGATACAACAGAGTTCCGGCATCGGCGCTGGCTTCCTGAACCCTCGCCGTTGGCCCATCGGTCCGGATGGAAATCAAGCCACCTGACGTATAATGAGCCTGTTTATGAAAGCCTACGTTTACGTCTCTCTAAAGAAGAGTGTTCTCGATCCCCAGGGCAAGACCATCCAGGGCGCTCTGAACAAGATGGGCTACAAGGGGCTGCAGGACGTGCGCCAGGGCAAATACTTCGAGATTACGCTCAATGGCGCTTTGTCCAAAGGTGAGGCGCAGGGTGAGCTCGAGCGCATCGCGCGCGATGTCCTCACCAACCCTGTGATTGAGGAGTTTCGTTTCTCCCTTGAAGAATAAGTGGGTCTGATCCATGCTCATCAAGGCTGGGCGTAAGCGCAGGCGGCCGTAAGTTGCCCCGGAGAACGTCGCCGGTTCCCCCACCGCAATAACATTAAGGAGCCAGCAAGCCAATGTGCGGCATCGTGGGATATGTGGGGAAGAAGCAGGTCGTTCCCGTCATCATTGATGGTCTGAGACGTCTGGAATATCGCGGCTACGATTCCGCCGGGATCGCAGTTGCCGGCAATGGCCAGGGCCTGCAAATCCGGCGCGCCGAAGGCAAACTGCGCAACCTGGAAGAAGCCATCCGCCTCAAGCCGCTCGACGGCACCTACGGCATCGGACACACCCGCTGGGCAACCCATGGCCGCCCCACCGAAGAGAAC
>Ga0187804_10000157_pt1 | contig 14880 bp, 7 predicted proteins | sample NC_wetland_sal_i_3_FD_132961 | JGI IMG/M metagenome (GOLD analysis project Ga0187804, IMG submission 132961) | Wetland sediment microbial communities from Neuse River Estuary, North Carolina, USA - Control_4 | ecosystem: Environmental > Aquatic > Freshwater > Wetlands > Sediment | place: USA...
CGCCGCCCAATTTCTACATTTCCATCGGATCCGAGATTCTGCTGGTGACCGCGGTGAGTGGCACGGGAAACACCACGTGGACGGTGACACGAGGCCAACTGGGCACCGCCGCAGCCGCAGCCGCAAGTGGCGCGGCTGTCAATCCGGTATCGGCGAGCACGGCTCTCGTCTCATCGATCTCCGCAAGCCAGACCACAATCGTTGTGACCAGCGCTGCAGACTTTCCGCCACCGAATTTCTATATCTCGATCGGCTCTGAAATTTTGCAAGTAACGGCGGTGGGTGGCGTCGGGAACACAACCTGGACCGTCGTACGCGGGCAGCAGAACACTACGGCTGCCCCAGCCCTCGCGGGCGCAACGGTCGTGCCCACCGGCCCCAATCTGAACGGGAGCGTCATCGCCGCGGTCGCGGCGAACGCACATACCGCGGGCGGAACCGGACTGGCGAATGATGTCACCGCCATCATTCTGAATACGCTCCAGGTGCAAGGCACCGCCCAATCCCTGTTGAGCCTCCTGACGGATCCGGCGTTCACCGGCTCTGCCAATCCCATCACCACCGCAAATTTCCCAAATCAGTTCCTCGCCATCCAGTTATTCGACAAAGTTGGCGTTATGGTGCGCGGCGTTCGTCTGGTTGCGGTTGATCTCACTTGGTTGCTCAGCAATGCAGGCGTTTATGGCGGACTTGACTTCACGCAACTGCCGGTAATATCCAGTCAGCCTGAGTTGGGCCTCGTCCCGCTGCTGACCACCTTGCTGCTGGTGAAGCTCGCCCGCAAGTTCACTGCAGCGCCGCCACAATCGACCGTGCAAACCCTCTATGACGTGATTGGCGGGGTAAGTTCCGGCGCCTTGGGGACATCCGCGGCAGCCCAGGCGGCCCTCGCAACCATCACCGGCTGGCCGCTCAATGACATCACATCCTTTGCCAGCGCGCTGGGACTTGCGTTTCCGCTCAATTACACCCAGCCCCGCGCCTACGATTCCCTGCGCACTCTGGAGACGATGGCGCAAACAGCCGGCGCCTCGGGTGTGCAAATTGTGAGTTGGGGTGCGATTCCGCCAGACGAAACCACGGCTGAAAGCATCGCCGCCGGTGCCTTGGGAGTCCTCAGAAGCCAGCAAGCCAGCAACAGCGCATGGTTGGCCCTCGCCCCTAAATTGATGAATCCCATTCGAGACCGCCGTTCGGCTGCCTTGCAGGCCTACCTGATCGGCCAGCGGGACATCTTTGGAAAACTGATCTACGGAGATGTGAACGGCTTGTTCGACTATTTCCTCATCGATACTCAGATGACTTCGTGCCAAGTCACGTCGCGCGTTGTGCAGGCCTACATCGCAGTTCAGATTTTCGTTGAACGCTGTTTGATGAACCTGGAAGCGCCCGCGGTGGTCGTTGATCTCACCGCTGACGACACTTGGAACCAGTGGGAATGGATGAAGCGTTATCGGGTCTGGGAGGCGAACCGGGAAGTCTTCCTCTATCCGGAAAACTGGCTCATCGAATCGCAGCGGCCCAATCGTACCGAGATTTACCAGAAATTGGAGCACGAAGTTCATCAGGGACAAAGCACCACGGATTATCTGGAAACCGTCGTGTTGAACTACATTGACCGGCTGGACGGGTTGGCCCACCTGCTGGTCACCGGGACTTGTGAAGATCCCTCGAGCGGCGACATTTATGTCGTCGCCCGCACGCAAGCGGACCCGCCGGTTTTCTATCTCCGGTCGTTTACCCATGGAGCGTGGACGGGCTGGACCCAGATTCCGCTCGATATCAAAGCGCACCAGGCGATTCCCGCCATCTACCGCGGACGAGTCTGCCTGTTCTGGCCCGAAGTGAAGGTTTCCAACGAACCACAGCAATCCCTGTCGGCACCGCAGCAATCGAGCACGCCCCCGAGCCAGAACGTGGAACGATACGTATCGATCGCCTTGTATTTTTCGATCTTCCGCAATAATGCCTGGGCGCCTGCTCAGGCCTCGAAAGGCAAATTGTTCGACAAGCCTTTGCTCGACCCCGCCACGGCAGGCAACGCGAAGTCGATCGAGGCCTTGTACACACTCAAAGTGGAGACTCCGGCAACCAGTGCGGGCTACGGAGCGAATCTGTGGCTGGACGTCTTCCGCCTGGGCGACTACGTCGTGGTCCCAGGGTTCAACTTCGGCTTCATCATAATCCCTGCGATTCCGATTGAGACCCAGCCGAATTCGGCGGTTCACATTGGGCGGGCAGTCTTCGACGGCCGCTTCAACGATCTAGAGCTGAACAATCTCGATATGGTTGTCAATGGGACAGAGTATGAGCTGCTGGCCTACGCGCAGACTGCCTACGGGCCGGATGCTCAACCTCTCCTGCCTCTCGCGGCACCTGATCCAGACCTCACAGGCGAACCCAGCATGGTCCCCTTTGCCGGCGCGCTTGCCACCGTGCCCGCAAATCCCAGCGGGGGAAGCTCGCAGACCGTGGCGCTCAACTTCACTTCCGCCACCGCTCTGGAGCAGAATGTCGGACCTCTCCTGAACACGGCACAGGTTCCGTTCCGTGTGGTCGGGCCGGACAGTGACCTGACCTTCGATCCTGCCTCCTTCTTCTTCTTCCAGGACAACCGGCGCTCCTATTTTGTGGAAAGCCAGAAGTTCTTCTGGACGGGCAGCATGTGGTCGCCGATTGTGCCCTCGAATCCGGCCAATGCGCCGTACGAAGTCCGCTACTGGTTCCATGTTTTCTACCATCCTTTCACGCGCCTGTTCTGGCACCAGCTTTCCAGCGGCGGGTTCGATCTGTTATACGATTCCAATCTTCAGCAGAACCCAGATCAGATCGACCCAAGCGGTAGCGATGTTTTCAGCTTCGGAAACAATTACCAACCCACCTGGCGGGTGCGATGGGATCACGATGATGTGACCGGCGCGGATCGGCAGTTTCTCGACTTCAACCGGGATGCGAGCTTCTCGGTCTACAATTGGGAACTCTTCTATCACATTCCTCTGTATGTCGCACAACTGCTGAGCCAGAATCAGCGATTCGAGGACGCGCAAACCTGGTTTCATTACATCTTCAATCCCACCCGGCAAGGCAGTGATCCTGTCCCGCAGCGCTTCTGGATTCCCAAGCCGCTTCACAATCTCACTACCGCGCAGATTCTCGGGCAGCAAATCAACGTATTGCTCGAGGCTGTGAATCAGGGCGATGCCACGGCAGTGTCAGAGGTCAATAATTGGCGCTCCGACCCATTCAATCCATTTCTCCTGGCGGATTTGCGCCTGGGCGTTCCCTACATGAAATCCACGGCCATGTCGTACCTGGACAACCTGATCGCCTGGGGCGATAACCTGTTTTCTACGCAATCCCGCGAAGCGCTGAGCGAGGCGACACTGCTCTACGTCATCGCCTCCGAGATTCTGGGGCCCACACCCACGGCAGTGCCGCCGCCTCAGCACGCCGACGAGTCCTTCGACCAACTCGAGCCGGCGCTCGATGCGTTCGCGAACGCCGTGGTCGAAATCGAAAACGTAATTGGCGGAGCCGGCGGCGGAGGCACCGTAAGCGGAAGCGGCAGCATTCCCGTACCACAAACTTTCTACTTCAAGATTCCGCCCAACGAAAAACTGCTTGGGTATTGGAAGACGGTCGCCGATCGCCTCTTCAAGATGCGGCATTGCCAAACCCTTACGGGCGCGCCTCTCGAACTCGCTTTGTTCGACGCACCGATCGATCCCGGCCTGCTCATTGCTGCGCGGGCCGCAGGGGTAGATCTGTCGAGTGTGCTCAGCGGCATCTTTGTTCCTCTGCCTAGCTACCGCTTCACCTCGCTCTACCCGGTGGCTCTCGATTTTGTGAACGCCGTGCGTGCCTATGGCGCTGCATTGCTGGCCGCGCTTGAAAAGAGTGACGCCAGCGCGCTGGCCCTGCTGCAGCAAACCCTGCAGCAGCAGCTCCTGAGCGATGGCGACCAAGTGTTTGAATGGCAGGTTGAACAGGCTCAACACAACATTGACGCCGTCAATCAAACGCTCGCCCTGGCTCAGCAGAAGCTGACCTTCAATTTAACCCAGCCATATATGAACACTGCCGAAACCATCGCGGACTCGCTAGCCAGTGTCAAGGTCGGCGTGGAGGCTGGTACGGCGATCGCCTGGGCTATTGCCGGAATTGCGTCGTCCTTCCCGGATTTCCTGGCCGGTGCTGAAGGCTTCGGTGGCTCGCCTGCCGCGATCGCGAAGGAGGGCGGATCGAATGTTGCCAATGCGGCAAAATATGGAGCTCTGGCAATAAAAGCCGCAGCCGCGGCCATGGACGATGGAATTAAATTGGCGGCTGCTCATGGCACCTATGACCGGCGATCGGACAACTGGACCGAAGCCGCAGCCGAAGCTCAAATACAGATCACGCAGGCACTAGCCCAGCTTGCCGTTGCAAATCTGGCGTTGCAGATTGCGCAGCTCAACCAAACCCTGCATCAAGAGCAGATCGACAACCTCCAAAAACAGATTGACTTTCTGAACCAGAAGTTCACGAGCCAAAGTCTGTACGACTGGATGGTCAGTTCACTGGCTACCACCTACTTCCAGAGCTACCAGCTTGCTTACCAGATGTGCAAACAAGTCGAACGCTGCTACCAATTCGAGCTGGGTATTTTCGACTCTTCCTTCATCCAGTTCGGCTACTGGGACAGCCTGCACAAGGGCCTTCTGGCTGGCGAGACCCTGAACCACGATCTGCGGAGCATGCAGTCCTCCTATCTGCAGGAGAACATTCGCCGGTACGAGCTCAGCCGATTCATCCCGCTGAGTAAGCTGAATCCGAACCCCTTGCCAACCCTACTGGCCACCGGAGCCTGCGATTTCACCTTGCCCGAAACACTTTTCGACGGCGACTATCCCGGCCACTACAATCGGCGTTTGGTGCGGGTCAGCGTGACCGTCGTCTACCCCAATCCGGGCAAATTCGACAACGTGAAAGCATCGCTCACGCTGATCGCCAATCAAGTGCGGGTTTCGACCGACACGGGACCAGGGTATGCGGAAACGCCAGTCGGCTCCGATCCGCGGTTCATTTACAATTACGCCGCGGTGCCGCAGAAAATAGCGCTGGGTAACGCCCAAGACGACCCAGGCTTGTTCGAGAATCAGATTCACTATCAGATCACGGACCCGCGCTATCTGCCGTTTGAGAACGGCGGCGCCATCAGTTCCTGGCACCTTGACATGGAGCAGCAGAACAATGAAATCGACCTTTCGAAGGTTACCGAGGTCGTGGTTCACCTTTACTACACCGCTCTCGATGGCGGGCTAACCTTCCAGCAGGCGGTGCCCTAAGATGCCGTCCGAACTGCCTCCGCTCGTTCAGCGTACTCTGCAGCGCCTGATCCGCGCCTTCGCCCCCGAGCGCGTGATCCTTTTTGGTTCTTATGCCAAGGATCTGGTGGACCAGAGCAGCGATGTGGACCTCTTGGTGATCGCCAAGCTCGAGGGCAATTTCTCTCTTCACCAGCGCCGAGCGCGACAATTGGCTGCTGACTGTTTCCCGCCGGTTGATATTGTTCTGGCCACTCCAGAAGACATTGCCGAGGCGCCGACCGCAAAATCACCGTTCTTGCAGTCCATTCTGGGTAGCGGAATCACAGTTTATGTGCGGCCTGACTTATGACGGCATCGTGATCTCTCGCTCCGAGCCAAAGGATCGAAGCACCGGTTCACCGCGTCAAGTGCGCTGTTGCCGCATCGTTCGACATTGAGGTTAGATACAGTTGCTTTTATGTCAGTCTGAGCCGGCCTCCCCTTTACTGCGTCTCCTTATGGCCTCTTTTGCGTCTGTTTGTTCTTGGGAGACCATTGCCGATCGGGTAAAACGCGCTGTCCTCCCGATGCCCTTCCCGGCCAGTATTGCGGTTGGGAGTTCACGATCAAGTGACCCCTCCCGCCGCCACGCTCGTGGAGCCTGCCGCCAATCGCCCAGTGATGAACGTCACCCAAACCGAACGGCGTGGTGTAAATCCTATGTCCTGCGGGCCTCCCGAAAGCTCACGACACATGGAAAGTCGCCAGGGACCTGCGCCAGGTTTGGAGACATTGTCTCAGGCGTGTTCACCCCGGTGCTTGCGAAACACTCAAAGTCGTTCTCGCTCATCGACTGTATCTCGGTCGGTGTTGATCGCATACAGCGAAACTCTGAGCCGATGCGAAAACAGGTCGAAGGATGGCAGAGAAGTGAATTGACGGACGTCACCGCCAAGGCGGTGATCGATGAGGCGTTTGTCGAGGGAAGACTGGAAGCTCCAAAACACCTTGCGCGTAACGTGCATGACCTCTACTTCGCACCGAAGTACGAGGAGTTCCGGCTGCGAACGATCTGGAGTCTTTCGAATGCATTTACATCTGCATTCAAGGAACTGGATCCGATTCCACAATTCAAGGCGACAGCCAAGCTGGGTGAATTCCTTGAGGCCCAGTTGTCCCAACCGTTCTAGCAAGCGGGGCGGCATCGGCGGGCTGCCCCCTTTCCGACTGGGGTGCGGTTTGGGACACGACCACGATGGCCGAAGAGAGAACCACTGTGACGGTCGCATTTACGCCCCCGAGTGGGCGACGATTCAACCAGAACCTCGTTCTTCGCTTCCTACAACCCCAGTTTTTCGGGTCCGATTGGCAAATCGCAGCTCTCCGCACACGAGAATCATCCTTCCTCCCAGCCTGGGATCAGCGGAAATTGCTGATCAGGATTACGTCGCTGCTTTGATTGCCTTTGGCGAGCAACAACTGCTTGCCGTCGCGGGACCAGGCGAAATCAAATATACGGCCGGAGGCAAAGTTCGTGATCTGCCGCGGCGCTCTGCCGGTTAGCGCCTGTTCCCAGACATTGGTCGCTCCGTTCCGGGTGAGCAGGTACTGAAGCGCGTTCCCGGTTGGCGACCAGTAGAGGCCCGCGGAGCCGATCGGTACTGGGCTCGTGAACCGAAGCGGTCCGCCCGCAGCCGACACCACCCCCAGTTTCGATACGGGCACTGGGCTACCTTCTTGGTACATGAAGGCGACCAGAGTTCCATCTGGTGAGACTTTGACCCGCCAGACACCAGAGTGTCCGGGTACCGTCATGACTTCGACCGGTGGACCGTCACTGGGCGGCATGCGGTAGAGCTTGTCGTTGACAACGTAGAACATCCATTTTCCATCCGCAGAACAGTCGGAGTATCCCACTTCATCCAACTGCTTGAAGCCATTCGAACCATCTGCGTCCGCGCGCCACAGCTCCACCTTCCCGTCACGGTAGGAGTCGAAAACCAGGTAGCGATCACCGCACGACGAAATGGAAAGCACGTTGTGCGCCTGGGGGACAGCGACGCTGCGTTCACTGCCGTCCGGGTTCATTAGCCACAGATCACCGTTAGCGCTCGACGCGAGGAGTTTTCCAGATGGGCCGGGGGCGACGATTGAAAAAGCGGATTCGCCGGAAGTAAGCTGGCGCACTTGGGTGGGATCCGCCGCTGGCGCAGTCCAGATGTCGGAAACCCTCGTGCGCTGAATCGCTGCCAGCATGTTGCCGGCACGCGTAAGGTCTACGGCCGGCGCGTAGTCTGCCAGGTCATTTGAAAATCGGTGCATCTTCCCGCTGGGGTATTCAATACTCTGCAACTGTCCGCGCCCGAGCGTCGTCTCGCCCAGAGTTGCGACCAGCGCATCGCCGTCGGGCGTCCACACTGCCCGCCCCACATACCTGCCGCCGGAGGAGACCAGGCGTCGCACGCTTCCGTCAGCGACATTGATAACGTTCAACCCCCAGCTGACTGCTTCGCCGACCCCCAGCGTGGGAATGGCGATCGTCTTACCATCGGGAGACCAGGTGGGTCCATACTGAAAGACCGTGTTGCCGGGCAAGGTAGCGAGCAGTCGTTCGCCTGTGCCATCCGCCTGCGCGATTCGGACTTCGACCACGTTGCGTTCCGGGATTCCGCGCTGGAAAACGAACTGTTTGCCGTCCGGAGAAAAGTCGATGGGCGCATCTAGGTCGCGAATGAGCTGGTGCGGCGATCCGCCCAGCACCGGCATTTCGTAAAGATAGCGATACTGGGCGGTGCTTTTGTCAGATCGCACAAAATAGATGTGGTTCCCGTCGGGTGAAAAGGTGAGGCCGGCGAACTCGACCACGTCAGAAGCGAGCACTTGGACGTCGCTCCGGGTGGCCACATTCTGCACCTGCAGGCTCTGCTTCTCGGCATCGCGCAAGACGTACACGACATACCGCCCATCGGGCGAAATCGCAACCGCCGACGCCTTTCCGTTTTCCGTGAGCTTTGTGAACTGCATGTTTTGCAGATTGAAGACATGGGGCCGCGTCAGCAGTTTGTAGGCGCCCAACGCCAGGACCGCCAGCAGCGCGAGGCCTCCTGCTGCCACCGCGGCTCCCCACCGTCCGCGTTTCCGCGGAACGAGTTCGATCGCAGCCGAGCTCAAGGATTGCGGCGAGGCCGGGAGCCTGCCGGAACCGGACGCCCCCGGGGAAGCCGAGCCGCTGGCCACGGCCAGCCGCCGCGAAGTCGTGTCGCGCTTTAGGCGTTTCAAATCCGCACGCATTTCGGCGGCGCTCTGGTAGCGCAAGTCCCGGTCCTTCTCCAGCGCGGTGCGGATGATCTCTTCGAGCTTCGGCGGCAACTCGGGATTGAACGCCGCGGGCGGCACGGGATCGTGATTCAGGATGGCGTCGAAGATCACCGCCGGCGTCTCCCCCTCAAACGGAGACCGCCCGGTCGCCATCTGATAAAGCACCGCACCCAGGCTGAAGACGTCGCTGCGCGCGTCCAATTCCTTGCCGCGGGCCTGCTCGGGCGACATGTAACAGACCGTCCCAAGCGCGATGCCCGGACTGGTCAGGAAAGATCCGGCCGTCGGGACCGCTGTGGCAGCAGCTGCGGTGCTGGGTTCCATCACCAGTTTGGCTAGCCCGAAATCGAGCACCTTGGCCTGCCCGCGCCGGGTTACGAATATATTTCCGGGCTTGATGTCGCGATGAATGATTCCTTTTGCGTGAGCCGCATCGAGGGCGTCGGCAATCTCGATGGTCAGGTCCAGCAGGATGCTCGTTTCGAGGGGCCGACCCGCAATGTGCCGGTCCAGGGGCACGCCCTCCAGCAACTCCATCACAATGAAGGCGCGGCCGTCCTGGTCGCCGAAGTCGTGAATGGTACAGATGTTGGGATGATTCAGCGCAGAGGCGGCCCGAGCTTCGAGGCGAAAACGGTCCAACCTTTGCGGATCCCGAGCTAGGTCGTCGGGCAAAAACTTGAGAGCGACCCAGCGGCCCAGGTTGGTGTCTTCAGCCTTGTAAACCACGCCCATCCCGCCGCCACCGAGTTTCTCGACAATGCGATAGTGCGAAATGGTCTGGCCGATCATCAGAAACGGGACGTATCCCCTATGGATGGCCATCGTAGGCCGGGGGTGAGAGCAAGTCAATGAAACTGGCCCGAGCCGCTCTTAAGAAGCGATTGTAGGTCGCTGATTGTGGGGGACGCGCCCGTGGGCGGCTCCAGAGTTGCCGCTCGGATGTGTCCGCATTCTACGGCCATTTATCTGAGCACGGAATGATTTCGAGGACCGATGATTTCAAAGTTCCACCTTACTATCAATCAACATTAGGGGAGATCAAGGAGACGGAAGAACGAGGGTCGAATTGAGGCATCGCTGATTATCGGCCCGTAGGGCCTAGCAACAGCTGTTGCGGGCGGCCGAGGTGGCCAGACGATTGGCCTCAACGTTGTTCTCACGCCGGACGTGGGAGATCGAGAAATCGAGCGACCGGGCCAATTTCCGGCAGATCCAATTCAAGGAATAGAGCCGCGGGCTGCGGCAGCTGTACTCGCCCTTCATCTGCTTGACCACTACTTCGGAATCTGAAAACACGTGAAGCGCCTTGGCCTTAAGCCCCAGGGCACATTGCAGCGCCTCAAGCAGAGCAACGTACTCGGCGACATTATTGTCCTGGTGCCCGATCCATTTGGCGATTCTGATTCTGCCGTCTGGGGAGCCGTCAATTACCACTCCAATACCAGACCGGCCGGGATTCCCGAGAGAGCCGCCATCGACGTGGGCCACGAGATTTGACATTGTGTTGGTGGGCCAGTACCAACAATGCGTGACTTATCTTCCGGCGTCAAGATGCTTGCCTGGTTACCTTCCCTTCACACGCTCTCTGTAGTTGCCGACGCCCTCGAGCACCTGTGGATGTTCCTGTGGAAAAATGGGACGAATTTAATCTCCCATTCATTAAGCGACAACGATTCAATGGGTTGTATTGCTGGGTTTTGATCCATCGCAGCAGGCCGATTGCACTGAAAACGGGCATTGACAATCGTCAAACAAATCTCTAGGGTAGCTGGCGTCGACGGCTGAAAGGATTGGCTTAATTAAACTTCTGCCAGTCCGAAGTAGGCTGAGTGATCAGCTCGGCGGGGCAACCCGACGGGCAGCCAGACCTGAAAAAACCGACGGCTCTGCGAGGAGGAGTTGGGGTTTGGGACCGCGAAAGCGGTGATCGCATCAAGGGCTGTGACGGTGCATGACTCCACGCTGTTGGCTTCCTCGCAGGAGCTGGCGGCTAGAGCATAACCAATGTCACAGCCTTTACCTTTTTCCAGCGTTCTCGTTGCCGCAAGGCTGGTCTCCCAGAGAACATTCTTCCCGGCGTGCCCTGTTCAGGAAGTCTCAGGGATGACAATTTTTAGAGAGCTGGAAGCGGGGCGGGAATGCCACAAATCCCGAATTCGAGTCGTGGTCTCGACGCGCACATTTCACGAGCACTGAATAAGGTCAGGAAACCGAGCACCGCCGAGGAAATTACCGAATTGCTCAATCGTGAGCTGGACTCCGAAGACCGCCCTTTCCAAACAAAAGAGGTAGCAGAGTGGTTGCAGAACAGCCAGAACGCAGTCCTGACTCTATATTGGTCAAGGACTCGTGTCCGTAAGTAGTCTTTCCCCGCGCGCAGAGCGCAGTGTGCGTCTACAGCCCAACCGGCTATGATTTCAGGCCAGCAAGCTGCTTCTTGATTTCGGCGGCGTCGCGGTAATTGGGATTGATCTTCAGCGCGTGTTCCAGGTGCTGCCGAGCCAGCGCCGGCTGCTTTGTCTTCGCGTATGCCATTCCCAGGTGATAGTAAATGTCCGGATTGTCGGGCGTCTTATTCTTTTCCTGCAGCTTCAACGCTTCCTGAAGAAGGCCGATGGCCGACTGGTATGCACCTTTCTGGTAATAGATCCATCCTAAAGTGTCGGCAACGCCAGGAGAATCGGGCAGCCCTCGCCGTGCCGTCTGCGCCAGCGACAACGCGATATCAAGGTTTCCGCCGATTTGCAGCATCACATGGGCAAGGTTGTTGGAGGCCACGGGGTCCTGCGAGTTGAGGGCCAACGCGTTCTGATAGGCGTCTTCGGCTTTTTTCCAATCCGACTTCGATTCATACAACTTTCCCATAAGGATGTAGAGGTTAGGCTCGCGCGGGTTGTCCTTGAGCGACTGCTGGGCAGTGGCGATAGCCTGATCGATCTCTCCCTTCGCGGCACGCACCTGGCACAGCTTGAGCAAGGCGTCGGAATTGTGCTTGTCGAGCGCAGCGGATTTCTCGAAGGCGGCCTCAGCTCCGCTGAGGTCTTTCTTGCTGTGGAACAACGCGGTACCGAGCAGATCGTAGAAGCTGCTGTTGTTCGGCGATTTGGCGATTTGCGTGTTCGCGACGGTGATCGCCTGATCCACTTGTTTCTGCGCGACGTATATGCTCATCAGGCCGCGGAGAGCGTCTGTCGAATTGGGGTTTCGGTCCAGCGCTTCCTGGTAAACCTTGGCGGCGTCGCCGTACTGGCCTTGAGTGAACTTCAGATTTCCCATCTGAACGTAGCCGTACGCACTCTGAGGGGCGACGTCGATCGCCTTGCGAATATCTTGTTCTGCTTCGGCATAGTGCTTGCGATTGATGTTGGAAAGGGCGCGCAGCGCGTAGCCATCTGGCGACCCCGGTTGCAGGCTGATGATTTGGGTCGCGGCCTCTTCCAGCGTACCCATGTCGCCCTGCCGCATGGCTGCGCCGGCCAACGCGCGCTGAGCGTCGAGCAAATCGGGACGCAAGCGCAACGCCTCCCTCCATTCGCCCTCGGCGCTCTTCAGATTACCCAACTTCTCGAAGGCGACACCCAACACGTAGTGAGCCTCGCTGTTTTTCGGGACATTTTTGATTACGGTTTGCAACTTCTGGGCGGCGCCGTTCACGTCTCCGTCGCTGATTTGCATCTGGCTCTGGTAAACCAGAGCGTCGTCGTCATTGGGGTTGGTCTTCAGGATTTCGTCATCGAGCCGGCGCGCCTCGACAAAACGTTTTGTCTGAATGAGCAGTTGAATGTAATTCTTCTTTACTTGCAGATCTTTCGGATGCTCTTGGTACAGGGCACCGTATTCGGCGGTGGCTTTATCCATGTTGCCAGTCAGGAAATAGAAGTCGCCCAGCAAGCGGTAGCCAGTCGAGTTGTCGGGAAAGTCGTGTTTGGCCTGCTTCAGAATCTCCTCCGCGTCGGCCTTTTTGCCCTCGGCCAGATACAAACGGGCCAACTCAGCACGTGGGTCGGGACTGCTTGGGTCGAGACTCATCGCGCGGTGGAATTGCTGCTCTGCCTCGCTGAAGCGGCTCCGCGCTCGGTAGAAAGTGCCGAGCAGTAACTGTGCCTTCATTTCCTCCGGATTTAATTCGATCACTTTCTTAATGTTCGTCTCGGCCGCATCAGGTTGATTGTTTTCCATCTGCAACATCGCCAGCTCGAGGTGTAATTCCCAGTGGCTCGGATCGAGTGCGACTGCTTTTTGCATTTCCTCGATCGCGCCGGGGAGATTCCCTTGCGCGAGGAGGAGACCGGAAACAGCGGAATGAACCGCTGGATCGTTCGGACGCTTTTGCAGCAGCAGATTCGTTTGTTCCTGCGCTTGCTGAAAGTCGTGGCCCAGGATCAGCAGATTCGCCAGCTCGATTCGAGCTTGGTAATTCTCCGGCTGTAGCTCGACAGTGCGGGTGAGCTCCTGGTAGGCGCCTTGCCCTTGCTGCATTTTGAGATAAGTCTCAGCCAGTTGATGATGTGCTTCGGCAAAGCCGGGATCGATCTTGACCGCGTTGACGAACTCGATCGCCGCCTCACGATACTTTCCCTTTTCGAAGTACCGTTGTCCGCTTTGGAAGTATTTCTGCTTGCGCACGTTCGGATCACGGGAACAAGCGGAAAAAAGCGCCGCGATAAGAGTCAGAGCTAGTATCAGCCGGAGAGAAAGCCTCATGATGATGAAACCTCTCAATGTGAGCACATTCTATTGCACTATATAGGCATCGCCATCGCAGCGCCGCAGGAAAGTTCGCGCGTCGTACCGACCTTTCTCTCAACCGTAAGCAAACAGGACGCCCGCGAGAATCGGACTGAAGGTTGCGGGAGCTTCGCTTGTCAGAGTAGTGTTCCCCAGAGCACCTCCGACCCAGGCGGCTCCGGCATTTCCACGATTAGAGCGATTTGCCAGGTTTGATCTTCCAAGAGTTTTGAGGACAGAACTGAACTGTGGTCCCTGTAAGCAATTGGTGCCAAGAGACTTCCACGATGGTTGCAAGCGCTTGCAACGCGCCGCAGAAATTATCAGTCTTGACAGGTTTGGTCGCCGCATTAGAGTAGGCTCGTGCGTGGACCACCATGCGTCGCCAAGCAGAGTGGCCTGCATTGAGTCTTGGACTCTCCCCCTATTCTAGAGAGCGAGTGAGGGCGATATGAAGATCACGACAACCGGAAAGTGGTTGCTTGTGGCAGCCATTGCGATGTTGTGCTTTGCACCATGCGCGCTAGCCCAGGATCCCCAACTTGAGTTGACAGGTGTACCCGGGGGCTACTATGACGGCTACGGCGTTGGCCCGTATTCCATCCAAGTCGGCGGCCCAAGTGGATCGACTTATGGGATGATCTGCGATGACTTTTATGACGACATTGGCATCGGTAGTCAATGGTCCGCGACGGCCAACTCGTTTTCCAACTTAAGCGCTACCTTGTTCAAGGCCGACCCGAACCTTGTGCCGGACTATACGGAAGCACTCACGCTAGCTTACGCGATACTATTTAATACCCAGGGCGTCTCGAACAATGCTTTAATGCAATTCGCCATTTGGGCCATCTTCGATCCTTCGGCCGTACAGGCAAAAGTCAGCGGTAGTGATTGGACGACTATCCAGGGTTGGATCACCTGGGCTGCCAGCCACCCATTATCAGCCGGTCAGTTGGCGAATTTCATTATATGGACACCAACAAATTGCCCCACAGGCCCGGGCAGTTGCGTAGGCCAGGAGTTCTTTCAGTATGTGCCGGAGGGCGGCGCCGCTTTGCTGTACCTGCTGCTAGCCGGAGTCTCTTGTTTCGGAGCCATGTTCTTCCGCTCTCGAAGAATCGCCTGATCTCCTTGGTGGTGGTCCGGACTTGGCGAAAACCGTTGCCAAGTCCGGGCGGCCAGGCGAAAACGGTCTTGTTGCACGCGTGTCGCTCTGCGAATCAACCCTCCCCCCTCCTTCTCAACCTAAGAGCAGCTCACAGACGTGTCGCACGCTGTTTCGTGGTAGCCCGGACAGTTGTCAGCGACAGGGAATTCTTTCAAATCGCAGGTGGGCCGTGATTTCGACCCTTCACTTAAACGTAAGCGTCAGAGGAAGTACACGGTTGACAGGGGGACTAGGTTTGGGTCGCCTTTGGTTGGAACAAAGGTCTTCATACTCGCGATCTCCGGCCGCGCCGGGGGAGAGAGGATTTGAACCTCCGACCCCCTGGTCCCGAATTCAGTAGAGTCAACAACTAACTCATTGGTCTGGTATCGCTTA
>Ga0187804_10000158_pt1 | contig 14875 bp, 6 predicted proteins | sample NC_wetland_sal_i_3_FD_132961 | JGI IMG/M metagenome (GOLD analysis project Ga0187804, IMG submission 132961) | Wetland sediment microbial communities from Neuse River Estuary, North Carolina, USA - Control_4 | ecosystem: Environmental > Aquatic > Freshwater > Wetlands > Sediment | place: USA...
ATCTGCTCGCCCTTTGGCGACCATCGCGGCGCCAATCCTCCGAGCGGGACGTTGGTCAGCCTCAGGCGCTGCGATCCATCCGCCCGGCTCCGCCAGAGAGACCCGTCCGGGCGGTCCGAATACGCAAGCATCTGCCCGTCAGGAGATACGCTTGCTTCCTCGGCATTGGCGTCCAAGCTGAGCACGGTAGAGTGCTGGGTCTGCGGCTCGACTTCTTCCAGTTCCCGCTGCGGCCGAAAGCTGAAGGCAAAAATCCGCGAGCCGGTTTGTGCAGGAATCGCGACATGCAAGGAGTCCGGACCGCTGGTGAGCAGCACCGGGGTGTGATGCGAGCGCCGGAACCAGCTCCACGCATCCCGCATGGCCCACAAGTTGCAATCGTATTTCTCACAGCCCGAAAACAAAAAGTACTTCCCGTCTGCAGTCCAACTCCCCGCAAACTGCCGATCGGGTTGTTGCCCACCCCCTAGTATGGGGTGCAGTCCGCTCCCATCCGCGGAGATTTCATATAGGGACTGGGTTCCGTACTCGCCCAAGTCCATCGTGAAGCGAATTCTCTCGCCGTCCGGCGACCACGCCGGAGCCAGCGGGTGTCCTTCCACATGCGCCAGTTGCTTGAGTTGTGTTCCGTCACGGTGAATGGAATAAAGACTCTGTCCCCGAACGAAAACAATTTGTTGCCCGTCCGGCGACCATGCGGGATCGTACCCCTTCGCTTGTCCCACTCGCCTTGGCTCCCCGCCTTGAACCGGCCACAGCCACAACGGCATTTCATCGTCGCGCCTGGTAAATTGGCCGATCAGGAACTGCGAGTGATCCGGAGAGATGGTGAACAGCCGGGTGTTCTCAAACGGCGCCTGCATCCGTTCCGCGTTCCCGCCCTCCACGGAAGTCTGCATCAAGTTCCAGTGTCCGCCCTCGCGCTGGAGGAAAAAGATTCTCGTGCCATCGGAAACGATCCCGCCCCACTCGTCGATGCGCCCAGCGTTGGTAATGCGCGCCATCCGCTGCACCGTGGGCCGCGGCACCGGATATACAATAAAAAACAGCAGCCACGACCCAAATAGGATGGCAATCGACAATAAAATGGTGTCGAACCACCGTTGTGTCCGCTCCGCTCTCTGACGGTCCCAGTAGGATTCCTCCGTCAGCTCGCCTGTGAACTCCCGGTTGAGCCGAAGCCGCAACTCGATCGATTTTCCACCGTTCTCGAGTGTCGGCAATTGCCCGGGCGCTACCGAAGCTACTGCTCCGTTGATGACATGAATGGGTGCGAGAAAGCGGTACCCTTGCCGAGGCACAGTCTCGATGAACCGGGGGTTTTCCGCGTCATCCTGGAGGGCCGCACGGAGTTTCTTGAGGGCAGCGTTCAAGCTTCCATCGAAATTGACGTGCGTACCTTCAGGCCAGAGGATCTGACGTAGTTGCTCCCGAGTGACGATCTCGCCGTTCTTCCGCAACAGCATTGCGAGGATGCGAAAGGGCTGTTCCTGGATGTGCATTCGAACGCCTTGGCGGGTAAGCGTTCCTTGGCCGAGATCGGCCTCAAATAGGCCAAACCGAACCGCGACCTGAGGGCCAACTCTTGGCTCCAGCACTTCCATAGCAAGGCTCTCCCTTCGGGAGAGGGACTATAGCATAGAACATAGACAGCGTACCAGTCGTTCATGTGACCCCATAAGAACTTGATAATACAAGAGATAGTGAGTCATCATATTTTCAGTCGCAGTTCCTTTGACCTTCCGGCTCAGGCAGGTGTATCTGAATTCTCAAACTGCACCGGTGGACCGGGCAAGGGCTCGACCTTGTTCTCCGCCGGTCTTTTGAGCCTCATTCTGAGGAGGACTTGGGAACACAGAAGCTTAGCCCGTAGTCCCAAGAACCATCGGAAACGCCCGGGTTCGAGGATTCCTGAACCGAATCTCAAGCAGCCCATTCGAACGCGGGCGTCTCCGCTCTCTATCCCACCTATTCCGGCCTTCCTGTGGCTGTGACTCTGTGAACATTTCCTAAGCGCTTCTATTTCCCGACTTCCGGCCATTTTCATGGGACGTCTGCCCAGCAGTTAAACTCCAACCCCACCGTTTTTCCACTTCCGGAAGCCAGAGCGGTCCAGGTTTTACCCCAAGAGACGCGTAAAATCATCGAAAAGCTATTCGGATTAAGTCGGTTTGACATAGCGTTACGAACCATATTGAATTATAGCCTCTTTCTGTCGAAGTCCGACTGACGACTCAGCGGCTTTCATAACTCCGGAGGAACACGAGAATGAATCGAATTGGACTCTGGCACAGCTCGTTCCGGCAGAGCTTTGCCTGGCTGCCATGCTCGCGGCGCAGGATTTGGCGCACTGCTACCCTTCCATTCCTGGCCATGGCGCTGCTCCCTTGCGCGCGCCCGGTACACGCACAGGTCTCGGCGAGCATCAAGGGAACCGTCACGGACCCATCCGGAGCGGCAGTTCCAGATGCGAACGTAAAGACGAGAAATTTGGAGACCGGGGCAATTCGCACCAGCATCACGGATGACGCCGGGAGGTACCTGGTGCTTGCGCTTCCGGTGGGCGAGTACGAAGTGAAGATTGCGAAACCGGGATTTCAAGAGGAAACGAGGGGCGGGATTCACCTGGTTGTGAACGAAGAGGCCGAGGTCAATGTGTCGTTGCAAGTCGGCAGCGTAGCCACCGAAGTCAGCGTCCTGGGTGACGCGCCAATGGTCAGCACAACGACGCGGGATATCAGCGGCCTTGTGGGTGAGCAGGCCATCAAGGAATTGCCATTAAACGGGCGCAGTTATGATCTGCTCTTGCCGCTCAACACAGGCATCGTCAACTTTACTTCGCAGAAGACGGGCGGCACAGGAATCTCCAACTCCAGCACGGGAAACAACTTTGCGGTTTCCGGTAACCGCCCGCAACAGAATCTGTTCCTCCTGAATGGCGTGGAGTACTCCGGCGCAGCCGAGAATAACATGCAGCCGGGTGGAGCGAGCGGCCAATTACTGGGAGTCGACGCCGTACGCGAGTTTAACGTCGAGCGCGACTCCTACGGTGCGGAGTTCGGCAAGCACCCGGGGGGACAGGTGGTGATCGTGACGCAATCGGGTGCGAATCAGTGGCATGGCTCCCTGTTCGAGTTCCTGCGCAACAATGCGCTCGACGCGTCAAATTTCTTCGATCGGGGTCCCGCGCCGCCATTTCAACGCAATCAGTTTGGGGGTTCCTTTGGCGGGCCGATCCAGAAAGACAAGACATTTGTTTTCGCAAATTACGAAGGGCTCCGCCAGAACCTGCATCAAACATCCGCGGCATTTGTTCCTGATGCCGCCTCACGAGCGGCTGCGGCGCCCGCCGTGCAGCCGCTTTTGAACCTGTGGCCGATCGCTCCTGCGGGGTCGCCAGACTTCAACGGAATCGCGGAAGTGTTCAGCAGTCCACTGCAAACGATTGGCGAGGATTTCGGGACGGTTCGCGTCGATCACGTGTTCTCGGAGAAGGATTCATTGTCCGGAATCTACACCGTCGATGACGGGAGGGACGCCACTGCCACGCCTGCCGATCCGTATAGCACTGACCTGCTCAACTTACGGGAGCAGGTGGCGAGTCTCGAGGAAACGCATGTCTTCTCGCCGACGTTTCTGAACACCGCACGTTTTGGATACTCGCGGGCAGGATATTTTTTCGCCGGCGAACCCACTCCGGGCACTCCAGCCGCAAGTGTTCCCGGTTTTCTATCCGGGTTGCCTGTCGGAGCCGCGGTCGTGGGCGGGAGCGCGGCTTCCAATCCGCAAGCCTCGATCGGCCTGGCTGGAAGCAATAATGGCAGCAATTTGCATATCGCGCGAAATCTGTACACGTACGAAGATCGCGTGACGCTGACGAAGTCACGGCACCAACTAAGTTTAGGGGCGTGGTTCCAACAATTTCAGTCCAATGAAATCATCGCCCTCAGCCAATATGGACAGGCGACGTTTGCGAGCCTGGCCACTTTTTTGGAAGGAACGACTTCCACGTTTCTGTTCGATCCCACTCCCACGGAAATGAATTGGCGGTCCTTCTTTGGTGCGTTGTATGCGGAAGATGTGTTTCGCGTGAGTTCCAAGTTGACAATCTCATTTGGCTTTCGAGACGAATTTTCGACAGGCTGGAACGAGGCTCACGGGCGCGCCGCGAATTACACCTTTTCGAATGCCGTGATCTCCAGCCAACCCCAGGTCGCCAGCTCGCTGTTCACAACGAACAATGCGAAGTTCCTGCCGCAGCCGCGGGTGGGCGTGGCATGGAGTCCTCAGGACAAGACGGTGCTTCGCGCCGGGTTCGGCATGTACAACGATTTGCAGGATGCCCTCGGATACCGCACCGATCAAAATGCGCCGTTCAATCCGACATACAGTATCGCCAACTTCGCGGTGACTTCATTTCCCTTGAACCCGGCGGCTCCCGTGCCTGCCGCAGCAAAACTGGTGCCGGGCGGCGTGCAACCCAACATGCAGACGCCGACGCTGATTTCGTGGTCGCTGCGAATTGACCGCGAGCTATCACCGAACACAGCAATTACCGTTGGCTATGTGGGATCGCACGGGTATCACGAGTTGGTCGGCGTGGATGCAAATGAACCGGTCCCTGTCGTTTGTCCGGCATCTCCATGCCCGGCGACGTATCCGGCAAATTTTCCAGCGGGAATTGCGGGCACTCCAGTCCCCGCTGGAACGTTTTACATTCCACTGGGAACGCCGAAACCGAATCCGGCTCTCGCGAATACCTGGACGTGGTTCTCCGAAGGGGTCAGCACGTACAACGCACTACAAGTCGACTTGCGCCGCCGATTCAGCCACGGCTTTTCCGTGCGAGGCGTGTACACCTTTTCGAAAACGCTCGACGATGGAGATTCGCTGAACCAGACGACGGCCGGCAACGCTCCGGGGCTGGTGTCCAATCCATTTGATTTGGCGGCCGACAAAGGGCTCGCGACGTTTAACGCAACAAACGTCGCGCTGATCAATGTGATCTACAATCTGCCGTTTGGCCGCGGACAATGGCTCGCGAAAGATCTGGAAGGCTGGACCAATGCGCTGGTTAGCGGCTGGTCCGTTTCCAGCATCGTCACGGCGCAATCCGGCTTTCCGTTTACCCCGCAGCTCAGCTACAACCCATCGAACAACGGGGACACGAAGAATCCCGTCCGGCCGTTCTTGAATCCTAACTTCACTGGCCCGGCGATTCTCGGAAATCCCAATCAATGGTTCAACCCAGCGGCGTTTCTCGCGCCGCCGGCGAACAGCGGTTTCTACGGCAACGTCGGAAGGGACACCTATATTGGTCCTGGGTTGGCCACGTGGGACTTTTCCATATTGAAAGACTCAAGGATTCGAGAGAATCTGCGCCTGCAATTCCGCGCAGAAATCTTCAATCTTCTCGACCGCGCCAATTTCAATACGCCGAACCTGATCGTGTTTACTCCACCCACGGCGGCGAACCCGACCGGCGTGTCAGGTACGGCGGGAGCGATCACAAGCACATCCACCACGGCGCGCCAGGTGCAATTCGCACTGAAATTGCTTTGGTAGGAAACTTCCAAATGATTTTGGGGAGCCGACTTCGCTGACTACGACTCCGGGCGAGCCGGTTCAACCGAGGTTGGCGATGAAGTTGACTCTAGACCCGCATACGCAGAATCGGCGCATGCTTTCGCGCACAATGGACCAGTGGTCAGTGAGCTGGTGATTGACGTGAAGGAGGAGACAGATCCGGCTGTCCTCCAACCACCTTCACAGCATAGGTAAGGGCGGTGACAAAGCGGTCGGCTCTCTCCTTGCTCTTAAAGAGAATCAGCGCATCGACCGTTGTTTCAGCTAGCCCACGGCGGGCAGTCTCCGAGCAACCCCATTCGATGAGCGGTTTCTGATCGGTCGTGCGGAATTGCACTTCCGTTATCTTGGGCGCTGATTCGAGAAAACTGAGATAGTCGTGAGCACACTGCGGAGTGGCCTCGCATTTGGGATGCTTGTCCCAAAACTCCGCAAGAGCGTAAGGGTCATAGCCACCTTCTTTAGACTCAATCGAAGACGGATCGATGTCTGCGAGGGCAAATGACATATATCTTGGATAATCTTTTTGCTCGTGTCTGCCGTCACCCTCATAAACAACAGAGTAGGTCAATTCTGGATAGCCATTTCTGTACGTCACGCCAGTTGTGAACGCCATGAGCATCGATCGATGAGAAACTATGCTGATACTCGGACCGTTTGTCGACTGCAGCCCCGCTCCTTGGAATGCGCCTTGTAGGACATCGCGATGCTCTGGCTCGACCATTGTGTTCATGAACTGGACGGTGGTTTTCAGGTCCGGCATGCTCGCGATTACCGATGCCGAAGGAGGAGTAACCCCATCTTGTTTGTCGGGACCGGTTTCGTCGGGAAAAGGTTGGAGCTTGGACGAGTCAGCCTCAATCAAGGGTTTTGCATCATTGATGGGAATTGCGAAATTCAGATTCTCTCCGCCCTTGAGATACATGGTTGTGATTCCAATTACACCTCCGTCCATGTTGAATAATGGGCCGCCGCTGCTTCCAGTCGAAATCGGTGCGGTGATTTGCAAAAACTTTCCACCATCTTCCTTGACCGCGCGCATTCCGCTGACTATGCCGTTAGAGACGGTTGAATCGAGAGAAAGCGGGTTGCCAATGGCAACGACTTCTTCTCCCACTTGAACCTGGTCCGAATTTCCCAGCGTGAGCGTTTGGAAGTTTTGACCATGCGCTTTGATGACGGCAACGTCGCGTGCTTTGTCGAATCTGAGGACGCCATCAACGGCGTAGAAGGCGCCGTCGGGTAGTTTCGCGACAGCAGAGTTACCTTCAGCAATGACGTGGTAGTTCGTTACGATGAGCCCGTCTTTGCTCACAAAGAAACCGCTACCTTGAGAGATCGGCTTACCTTCCTTGTCCGACATCACAATCGACACGATGGACCCGTTGGCGGCCGTGGCTATGGCTGGAATGCCCCTTCGGGGCGTCGCGGACTGCGCGGCAACCAGAACAGGAAAAATAGTAATCAAAAATAGCAACTTGATTGAAAGGCGGCCGCTCATCTCGACTCCTCTATTGGATCACGCAACGATTCATTCATCCGCTCTACCGATGCCTTCTATCACCACATTCGGTTGCGCCTTCGTTTCGGTCAATGGTACGGGTAAACAAACGGTTATTACACAACGGCCTGCGAACCTCACGCGAAGAGAAGCAGCTATTTCAGGGGCGTCGCGAACATGGACTGTCTTGTTTCTTGGATATTCCTTCCGTGGAAAAACAAACGTTATCGTTCGGGCCATCGAAACATTTGAAATGATCGCTCCACGGCCGGCCATGTCAGCAGGCCAGAATCGAATTGCACCCATCAAAGACGAGTGCTATATTTGGCCCGGTTGTAATTGTCCGTGGCGCCCGCCTCCGTCCATTAGACCTAATCCCTCAACACCCGGGCGCTTGCGTTAAGGTTTTAAGAGGGATGTCACCTTGAAATGATGTCAACATAGCGAAACATTTTGTTTGCTGAACAAGGAGGTTTCTATGCAACTTGGAGTCCGCACCGTTTGCATCACTGCGTGTTTGGCTCTTCTTACGTTTTGTGGCGCAACTCGTACGTCGGCTCAGGACGGTAAACTCGTACTCAAGGTCACTCCCAAGCAGGCATACATCTTTTTGGATGGCCGTGCGATAAGCGAGGCAAGCAAGCACCACTCCCTGAGCCTTAGTGCCGGCGACCATAAGATTGAGTTAGCTAACTACGGCTTTGTTCCGGCGACTCGGACCGTTACCATCACGGCCGGCAAGACGACCGATCTTGAAGTCAGCTTGACGCCAGTCGCTGGAACTGTCTCTGGGCCGTTCGGAGCCATGACGATTGAGGGTGCCGATCGAGATGCCGTGCTTCTGAACGGAAAAACGCCGGACTTTTTTGTGGGCCACGGCGATGAGTTTAACCACGATTGGATGTGGAAGCAGGAACTGGTGGTACCGCCTGGAACCTACCAGGTAACCGTGCTGCACGAAGACAAAGAGGTTTGGTCCGGAAGCGTCAATGTCCCGGCCAACCAGCGCGTAGTCATTGACATTCCCAAGGGCGTGCGCAAGACGGTTGCGTGGTCTCGGGGCGAAAAACTCAAGTCGATCCCGCGCTTCACCGTGGGCACGGCAAGCGCGACGGTCGCGGTTGCCAAACCTACCGCGGAATTGTCTGTCAGCGCGGCACAAATCAATTGCGGGGGTTCCGCGGAACTCAAATGGACTTCCTCTGACGCGCCCCATGTAGAGATCACCCCGGTGGGTTCGGTTGCTGCTTCCGGGGAGCAGGCGGTCCAGCCGAAGCAAACCACTAACTATCAACTGACTGCGCTAGGCCCCGGCGGCACAGTAACCTCTGGCGCAACGGTCAACGTGAATACTGCGGTTCAGGCAAACCTCGCGCTGTCGCCTGCGGAGGTTCAGTACAAGCAGGTAGGAGACAAAGTCATCGAAAAAGGCAGCACCGTGCTGAACTGGACCGCTACGAACGCGTCCACCGTCGCGATCGATCCATTAGGCACGGTCAATCCCAACGGCAGCCAGACTCTTCAGATAGCCCCGCGAAAGAGCGCTCCGGGCCCCGTCGATGAAACCGTCACCTATACACTCAACGCTACGAACGCATGTGGCGGGTCGACTACGCAAACCGCTGCGGTCCATATCCGCGGCTCGATTGAGCCGCCACCCCCTGTCGAGCTTGCAATGCGCAGCGTTTATTTTCAGACGGCTGTGCCGACAGTGCATGTTCCTCAGAAAGGTCTGCTTTCGAGCGAGAAAGACGAGCTCATGTCCATCGCTAACGCTTTCAAGCTCTACATTACGAGCGTTCCCGGCGCCCGCTTGATCCTTTCTGGTTACGCGGATAGACGCGGGCCGGATGGGTACAACCAGTCGTTGTCTGAAAGGCGCGTGCAACTCGCCAAGAACTTCTTGACGGAACAAGGAGTCCCTGCCAACAGCATTGAGACTAAAGCTTACGGCATGGAACAGAACCTAACCTCCGAACAAGTGAAACAATTACTAGAACAGAATCCGGAGGTAAGTGAAGCAGACCGGAAACGAGACCTAGCAAAGTTGGACACCATCGTTCTGGCCAACAACAGGCGCGTGGATATTACTTTGAGTACCACGGGACAGCAGTCGCTTCGTCAATATCCATTCAAGGCCGAAGATTTTGCAAAGCTGATTGACCGAAACGTCCCCAAGTCGGCTACTGGAGCGGGACCCTCAGCGAAGAAGGAAAAAGCCAACTAGCGCCACTGTCGGCGGATGGAGCGGATATAAGGCGCGTTAGAGCGAAGGCGAGGCCGCCGTAGCCAAACGCTTCGGTATTTGTTTGCTCGACCCTATGGAACTATTGAGCAGGTTCCTGGGCGTCGAAGTCCCACGCTTGAGGCACGTCTCGCGGAAATCCCCGAAGTTGTGAATCTGCTTGAGATGACGGGCTCACCCCGGCGGCTGTGCAACCCGAAACCTACGCGTTGAAAGATGTCCGAAGGCGGGACGGGTAATCCCAATATCGGGCAGTTTGACGGGAGAGGCGGGATAGCGATGGGGCTATGTAGTTGAAAAGATTAGGACTAAGATGGGATGGGGCGAGGCAGAACATTTGCGCTCTAGAAAGCGTCAGTACTTATATATATGGACATTCAGAGACCATCGAACGCAAGAGCAAAGAAAATCAGGCGGATCGTCTATGGCGCCGTGGCCTTCCTGCTGGTGGCAGGGGTGACGTATGGGCTGTCCAGGCTGCGGCCGGCGGCACCCACTGTGGATCGCGCCACGATTTGGCCGGACGAAGTGAAGCGCGGACCCATGGTGCGCGAGGTGCGCGGATTAGGCACGCTGGTGCCCGAGGATATCCATTGGCTGCCGGCGCAGACGGATTCGAAGGTGGACAAGATTGTGCTTCGGCCGGGCGCGATCGTGAAACCGGATTCGATCATCCTGGAATTGAGCGATCCGCAATTGCAACGCGATGCGCTGGATGCAGAGTATCAGTTGAAAGGCGCGGAAGCGGATTATGCCAACCTGAAAGTACAGGTCAACAGCGAGCTGATGAATCAGAAGGCCATCGAGGCATCGGTCCGCAGCGACTACGAGCAGACAAAGATTCAGCACGAAGTAGACGACAAGCTGTTCAAAGAAGGGATTGGAGCCGAGGTCACGAAGGATTTGTCGAAGGTCAAGATGGAGCAACTGGGAATCCGCGTGCAGCTGGAAAGCGAGCGGACGAAGATTGCCGCAGAGTCTTCGCAAGCGAGACTAGCGGCGCAACAAGCGAAAGTCGAAGAAATGAAAGCGCTCTATCAGTTGAAACACAGCCAAGTAGAGGCGCTGCACTTGCGGGCGGGTATCAACGGTGTCTTGCAGCTGTTGCCGGTAGAAGAAGGGCAGCGCGTAACTACTGGAACGAACCTGGCGCGCGTAGCCGATCCGAAGAAACTCAAAGCAGAGATCAAAATCGCGGAGACTCAGGCAAAGGACGTGGCCATCGGACAGAAGGCCACTATTGATACGCGGAACGGCGTGGTGCTCGGCCACGTAAAGCGCATCGATCCCTCGGTGCAGAATGGAACAGTGACGGTAGACGTGGCCATCACCGATCCGTTGCCGCAGGGTGCGCGAGCGGACTTGAGCGTTGATGGAACGATCGAGCTGGAAAATTTGAAAGATGTGCTCTATGTGGGCCGGCCGGTCCACGGACAAGCGGACAGCACCATCGGAATCTTCAAGATTGTGGATGACGGCGCCGAGGCTGTGCGCGTGAACGTGAAACTGGGACGCAGTTCCGTCAACACCATTGAAGTTCTGGACGGCCTGAAGGTCGGAGACAAGGTGATTCTGTCCGACATGTCGGCCTGGGACAACTTCGATCGCATTCGCTTGAGATAAGCGGACATGGGTGTGTCCGAGGATCCGCGGCGCGAAGCTTGATTTTGGGTTTCTGGAGGAATCCGCGGCAAGGTGTTTCGCGGAGGAGCACGATGCACACGCTTTGGCAGGACGTGCGCTACGGGCTGCGGATGCTGGCGAAGAGCCCAGGAATCAGTCTCGCGGCCGTGGTGATGCTGGCGCTGGGAATCGGCGCGAACACGGCGCTGTTCAGCACCGTCAAATCCGTCCTTCTCAATTCTCTGCCCTATCAAAGCCCCGAGCGTCTGGTGACGCTGATTGCGAGTGACACCACCTCGCTGAATCCGGAAAACGTCTCGTATGGAAAGGCGAAGGACTGGCGAGAGCGCAACCACGTCTTTGGGGCCATCACACTGTATCGGGGATGGCGGCCAACGCTGACCGGCAAGGACAAGGCGGAAGTTCTGCGCGGCGACCGAGTCTCGTACGACTTCTTCCCGACCCTGGGGATTACGCCAATCGTGGGGCGCGAATTTGAGGCGGAGGAAGACCGGCCGGATCGTTGGCACGAGGTCTTGCTGAGCTACGAATTCTGGAAAGGACAATTCGGCGGCCGGGCGGACGTTGTAGGCGAGACAATTTACCTGGATCAGACGCCATTTCAAATTGTGGGCGTGCTTCCGGAGAATTTCAGGCCGCTGCTTTTTTCATACTACGCGCGGGCACCGCAGGTTTGGGCGCCACTCGGTTATGACTCTTCTCTTCCCAACGCGTGCCGGACATGCGAGCACCTGAGAAGCGTTGCGCGGCTGAAGGACGGCGTTCCGGTCGAGGAAGCGCGCGCGGAAATGGCCAGAATTTCGGCAAATCTGAAGAAGGAATTCCCCAAGGATTACGGAAGCGACGAAGTCGTACTGATCACACCGTTGGCGGAGCAAGTCGTCGGCAAAGTGCGGACGACGCTGCTGGTGCTGCTGGCGGCGACAGGCCTAGTGCTGCTGATCGCATGCGCCAATGTCGCGAGCCTGATGTTGAGCCGGGCTGCGGTACGCCAGCGGGAATTCGCGGTCCGCGCGGCATTGGGAGCGACTCGATGGCAGCTGGCGAGACAGATGATCTCCGAGCTGATGCTGCTGACGCTGATTGGCGGAGTTAGCGGCGTTTTTCTGGCCAACTGGGGAATCGAGGCGATTCGCTTGTGGGGTCCGGCGGACCTACCGCGGCTCAGCGAAATCAGCGTAGACACAGGGGTTTTGTGGTTCACGCTGGTGACGAGCATAGTTACCGGTGTATTGGCCGGTTTGGTACCGGCCCTGCAGGCGGCCCGCGCGGATGAGCGCGAATCGCTGCAAAGCGGCGGGCGCGGGATCGCGGGAATGTCGCGCGGACGGCTGCGTTCGATGCTGGTCGTGAGTGAGTTGGCCATGGCGTTTGTGCTGGCCATCGCCACGGGATTGCTGATGAGGAGTCTGGAACGGCTCGTGGGTGTTCATCCCGGATTCGAAACGCGAGATCTACAAACGATGTATTACGACCTCATCGGCCCGAAATACGAGAAAGATGAAGCAGTGGTCGAGTTTGAGCGCCGGTCCCTTGAAAAGTTCCGTAATCTTCCCGGCGTTCAGCATGCGGCGCTCGTTAGTACTCTGCCGCTAGGCGGAAGCTACGATCAGCGGGCTCTTTTTATCCAGGGCCGGCTCTGGTCGAGAGAGTCGGATGCTCCCAGTGTGGACACGTATTATGTGAGCGAAGACTACATCGAAACGATGCAGATTCCGCTGCTGCGCGGGCGCTCGTTTACGGGGGCGGACGTGGCCGCCGGAAGCGGAGCGACAGTAGCGCTTATCAGCGAAAGCGCAGCGCGACAGTTTTGGCCCGGGGAAGAACCGCTCGGGAAGCGAATTCAGCTTGGAGGGCACGGCGACAAACTGCCTTGGGCAACCATCGTGGGAATCACCGGAGACGTGAGGCAATACGGGTTGGATACGCAGGCGACAGCGGACGCTTACATTCCTTTCACGCACGATCCTTTCAGCGCGCCGGCCGTAGTCATACGCAGCAGCCTGTCCACGACAACTTTGGCAAACAGCGTGGAGGAAGAGCTTGCGAAGCTGGACAAGGGTGTTCCGGTCTACGGCGCGGCAAGCATGGAATCACTCATCGGCGAATCGCTTTCGCAGCGGCGTTTTGCCGCCGGCTTGGTGGGAGGATTTGGCGTGCTGGCGTTTTTGCTGGCGACCATCGGCATCTACGGCGTGATGGCCTACGGAGTGGCGCAAAGGACAAGCGAGTTCGGCGTGCGGTTGGCGATTGGAGCGCAAGCCCGAGACGTGCTTCAGCTTGTTCTCCTGGGTGGACTTCGCTTGACGATGGCCGGTATCGGCTGCGGAATTGTGGCCGCCCTGATGGTCACGCGGTTGATGAAGAGCTTGTTGTATGAGGTCAGTCCGCAGGATCCGCTGACGCTCGCTGCGGCAGCGTTGTTGCTGTCGGCGGTGGCGCTGATGGCGTGCTGGCTGCCGGCCTGGAAAGCGACTCGCGTGGATCCAATGGTAGCGCTGCGCTATGAGTAAGGATGTAGTTCTTTTGTGATGAAATAGGATTTCGTTCGAACTGCTTTCGATTTGAAGGAGAGAACATGGCGGACATCAACAGCTCACTGATCAAGATGGAAGGTGTAAAGAAGGTTTTTTACACCGATGAGGTCGAAACGCACGCGCTGTCGGAAATCCACCTGGAGATCCTGAAGGGACAGTACATTTCGATTGCAGGCCCGTCGGGCTGCGGCAAGTCGACCCTGCTGTCCATTCTCGGGCTCCTGGATTCTCCGACCGGCGGCACGTACATGCTGAACGGACAGCCGGTGGCGAATCTGACGATCAGCGAGCGCACGCGAATCCGCAACCGCGAAATCGGATTCATCTTCCAGGCGTTCAACCTGATCGGCGACCTCACGGTCTACGAGAATGTCGAGCTGCCGCTGACCTACCGCGGCACGAGCGCCGCGGAGAGGAAACAGAAAGTGCAGCAGGCGCTCGAACGGGTGGGCATGGCGCACCGGCTCCGGCACTATCCTTCGCAGCTTTCCGGCGGTCAGCAGCAGCGCGTGGCCGTGGCCCGCGCGTTGGTGGGCGACCCGCTGATCCTGATGGCGGACGAGCCGACCGGAAACCTGGACTCCAAGAACGGCGAAGCGGTGATGGAACTGCTGCGCGACTTGCACCGCAACGGCGCGACGATCTGCATGGTCACGCACGATCAACGATACGCGAATTTCGCGGAGCGAACGATTCACTTGTTTGACGGCCGGATCGTCGAAGAGACGCAAGAAGCTCGAGTGGGCGCCTGACGACAGTTCGTGGTGGCAGCGAAAATCTGAAATGAGATGGTGTGCTTTGCGCCGCAGAGGATACGTGTGTTGATTGGAAAAGGCACGGGAGGAACCGATAGCATGCGGAGCATCTGGCAGGATTTGCGATTTGCCATGCGAGTGCTGATCAAGAGCCCTTGGTTCACGATCGTCGCCATTGTGACGCTAGCCGTGGGAATTGGCGCGAATACGGCGATTTTCAGCGTGGTCAATTCCTTGATCTTGCGGCCATTGCCGGTGAAAGACCCCGGCCAGTTGGTGGTCCTTGGTTTTCGGCAGGCGCACGGCCCGGTACTAAGCCAGGCCTCCTATACCGAATGGGAAAGCATCGCGCAGCAGGCAGACAGCCCGTTTTCAAGCATTTGGGGCTATGAATTGTCGTCGGATGGAATCAGCGTCAACGGCAAAGCGTACGCCATGTTAACCCATTTTGTGACCGGAAACTACTTCAAGTCTCTCGGCATTCAACCGGCGGCGGGACGGCTGATTCTTCCGACAGAAGGAACGATTCCCGGCCAAGATCCTGTGATTGTGCTGAGCTATTCGTTCTGGAAGGGGCGTCTCGGCGGGGACCCCTCGATTGTAGGCA
>Ga0187804_10000159_pt1 | contig 14842 bp, 10 predicted proteins | sample NC_wetland_sal_i_3_FD_132961 | JGI IMG/M metagenome (GOLD analysis project Ga0187804, IMG submission 132961) | Wetland sediment microbial communities from Neuse River Estuary, North Carolina, USA - Control_4 | ecosystem: Environmental > Aquatic > Freshwater > Wetlands > Sediment | place: USA...
AGGGCCTGGGTGGCGCGATTGAACTTCGAGAGGTTGAAATCGCGTCCGCCCACCATGGCCTTGATCTCACCGGTCGTGTTGTCGATGGCGACCAGCGCGCCCTGCACCCCGGAGTCCTGCTCCAGGTTCACCCGCGCCTTGCCCGCGGCATCGAGCGAGAGCTTGACGTACACGACGTCGCCGGGGGCAAGAATGTCGGACAGTTTGTGGCGCGTCCAGGCGGCATCGGAAGGCAGGAGCGTGGCGGTGCGCTGGCCCAAGCGGATCTGAGCGCTGGCGGTCGAGACCTGGGTAACGAGCGCGTGGAGGTAGCCATTCACTTCCGGCGTTTCGTCCCAGTCCGGATCCTCGTATTGGTCGAGCCGCTCCCCCTGGGCCACAACATTGGGGAGCTTGCCGTGCCAGCCGTGGCGTCGTTCGTAGGCGGCGAGCCCGTCGAGCAGGGTCTGGCGCGCCGCTTTTTGCAGATCCATGTCGAGCGACGTGTAAACCCGCAGCCCGCCTTCGTGGACCTGGTCGCTGCCGTACTTGGTCTCCAGGTAACGGCGAATTTCTTCCACGAAGTTGGGCGCCAGCGAATTCGGGTCCTTCTGCAGGTTGAGCCGGACCGGACTCGCCTTGGCCTCGGCGGCCTGCGCGGCGGTGATCTTGCCGTCCTCGAGCATGGCGTTGAGCACGAGGTTGCGCCGCTTCTGGGCGCGATCCGGATGGTTGACCGGCGAGTAGTACTGCGGCGCCTTGGGAAGGCCCGCCAGCAGTGCGGCTTCCTCAAGCGTCAGCTTACGGGCCGGTTTGCTGAAGTAGTATTCCGAAGCGGCCTCGAAGCCATAGGCGCCGTGGCCCAGGAAAATCTGGTTGGCGTACAGCGTGAAGATCTGCGGCTTGGTGAAACGGCGCTCGATCTGGATGGCCAGCAGCGCCTCCTGGATCTTGCGATGAAAAGAGCGGTCGGGAGAGAGGAATACATTGCGCGCCAGCTGCATGGTGAGCGTCGAAGCCCCCTGCACCCGGCCGCCGGATTCAATGTCGCGATAGGCTGCACCGGCAATGCGCCAGAAATTGATACCGGAGTGCCGGTAGAAGTCTTTGTCTTCGATCGAGACCAGCGCATTGCGCAGAACTTCGGGATAGTCGTCGTAGGTGGCAACCACCCGTCGCTGCAGCGCGAAGGTTCCAATGACCCGCCCCTGGTCGTCGTAGAGTTCGGTGACGGAACTGGGACGAAAGCGCTCGAGCTCCTCGACCTGCGGCAGGTCCGTCGAGTACACCAGCAGCAGGCCGCCGGCCGCGCCCACCACGGCCGAAATCAGGACCAGCAGGCCAAACAGGACGAGTCCGACCAGCTTCCGTCCGGCAATTTCCACCGGAGGAAGATCTTGATAGAGGGTTTTCATCGGGCCGTTTTAGTCTTAGTAGAGACGCAGCTTGCTGCGTCTCAGGATACCAGTACCCAGTTGCCAGCCGGGGACGCTTGACCTCTGGCCTGTGTATCTCCTGCGGCGCAAAAGAAAATCGCCCGCCGAAGCGGGCGATTGCGGACTTTGAAACCTTGAGACTCTGAAACCTTGCAACCGGGCTTCTAAACCTTGGACTCCCGGTTCTTCAGAATCTCGATGGCTTTGTTGAGCTGGTCATCCTGCTGGTTCTTCGGCTTCTGCGTCTGGTCGGCGGGAGGGGCCGGCGTTTCGTCGTCCGCGCCACCGGAGTCCTCATCATTGTCGGCCACCAGCACGTTGGGCGTGACTGCGGAATCTTGAATCGCCTTGCCGCTCGGCGAGTAGTACTTGGCAATGGAGAGAATCAGCACGGCGCCGTCCGGCATGTCGATCAGCTTCTGCACCGAACCGTCACCAAAGGTCTTGTCGCCGACAATGTCGCCGCGCGCGTTTTCCAGGAGCGCGGCGGCTACAATCTCCGCCGGGCCCGCCGTGCCGTGATTCACCAGGACAGCCACCGGCAGCTTGGTCATGTCTTTCGCGGGATCGGCGTTGAACGCCTGCCGCGGATACTTCTGCCCCTGCAGATAGGCAATGGTGCCGTGATCGAGGAAAAGGTTGGCGGTCGCGACCCCCTCGGCTTCGTCACCGCTGGCGGCATAGCGCAGGTCGAGAACCAGTTTCTTTGCGCCCTGCTTCTGCAAGTTGCGAATCTTGCCGGCGATCTGCTGCGATTCCCCCTCCGGGAACGCGTCCACCTTGAGGTAGCCGACGTTATCGGGCAGCATCTTGTCGGCGACCGGTGGAATCGAAACCAAGTCGCGGGTGATCGCCATCCTTTGCGGTTCGGCGCGCCGGGACCGGACCACCGAAACGGTCACCGTCGATCCGGGCTCGCCCGCCAGCAGGGCGCGAATTTCCGCCAGCGACATATCGCGGGTGCTCTTCCCCTCGATGGACTCGAAAATGTCCGTGCTCTCGACCCCGGCCTTGTCCGCCGGGCCGCCCGGAATCACCGCGATGACGGCCGCGTAGCCAAAGCGCTTGGAAACGGCGGCTCCGATTTCACCCTTGGCGTCGCCTTTGATCGCCTTGTACTGCTTGTATTCGGCCGCCGTCAGGTAGCTGGAGTTGGCATCGAGCGACTCCAACAGGCCGTGCAACGCGCCTTCCGTCACTGCCGGGATGTTGGGCTCTTCCACGTACTCGCTGCGAACCCGCGACAGCACTTCGCTGTACACCGACAACTGGCGGTAGGCGCCATCATTCGATGATGCCCGGACGTTGACAAAACCGCCCACCACGGTGAACAGCAGGATGGCCAGCGAACTGGCAAGAATCGTAGCTTTCAACTTCATCGACATAGGATTGTTCGTTTTCTGCCTTATGGACCTTCTGAGAAGAGACAGGCACTTCCCGAGAGGAACTGGCCCTATTATAGACGGTTTGATGCGGGAATCGGCAGCGATGGTGGGGAGGAAAAACCAGGAGTAACCAGCGCGGGCAAGCGTCTGGTGTGGGGCGGACATTCCTGTCCGCCGATCTTTGCCATTCGTAGAGCCACGGCTCGCCGCATCTCCGGCGCAGCGGCTTGGGCAGGCCGACCGTGAAACCGCTTAGCCTTGTCCTGTGAGCAACTTGCGGGCTTGAAAGAGCAGCGTTGGGCGACCGGACGCCCGCAGTCTCGAACCTCAGCCGCCCAGCATTTCCGCAATCTCCGCATGCCCCTTCTCCCGGGCGACCATGGCTGCGGTCTTGCCTTCATCATTGACGACGTTGGGATCGGCGCCGTGTCTGAGCAGCAACTGGGCCATCGCAAGATCGCCGTTTTGCGCCGCCGCGTGGATCGGCACCCATCCCGCTTGCTGGCGTGCATTAGCCGGAGCGCCGTGTTCGAGCAGCAGGCGAGCCGCCTCCAGGTTGCGTGTCGATGCGGCCGAATGCAGCGGCGCGACCTTCATCGGATTGCTCGCTACGGAGTCGATTTCGGCTCCCTTCCCGAGCAACAGACGAACCGCTTCGGGCTGGCCGAAGAAACAGGCAAAGTGCAGCGCGGTAAAGTCATCCTTGGAGTGTGAGTTGACCAGCCATGCGTTGCGGACGCATTCCTCGAGCCGCTCCAGCCTGCCCAGGGAGGCGGCTTCGAAGATGTCGAGTTCCTTCTTTTTCCCGGCAATCATTTCGGCCAGATCCCGGCGGCCGCGATAGAGGGCCTGCATAACCAGGCTCACTCCCGAGGCATCGCGCGCCTCGGCGGCCCCGGGGTCCTGATCGAGGATTCGGCGGAGACCGTCGGTGTCTCCCGCGGAGAGAAGTTCAAAGCAGCGTTGCGAGTTGTCCATGAGTGCCCCGATGAAATGCTTATTCTTCGTCGGCCACGGGATTGCGCAACACGCCGATGCCCTCGATCGAAATCTCGATCACGTCTCCGGCAACCACCGACCCCACGCCTTTGGGTGTGCCGGTCGCGATCAGATCGCCGGGTTCGAGCGTCATGACCCGCGAAATGTAGCGCAGGAGAACATCAATGGGAAAGCTGAAATCTCGCGTGTTGGCCGACTGCCGTGCTTCGCCGTTGACTCGGGTTTCCAGCTGGACCCCAGCCCAGGGATCGAGCCCGTCCGCCACCAGCGGTCCCACCGGGCAGAACGTGTCGAAGCCCTTGGCGCGCGTCCACTGGCTGTCTTTGTTCTGCAGATCTCGGGCGGTGAAATCGTTCACGCAGGTGTAGCCGAGAATGTAGGGCCGCACGTCTTCGTCGTCACGGAGCCGGCGGCAGCGCCGCCCGATGACGACGCCCAGTTCGCCCTCATAGTCGGTGCGCTGAGAGACTTTTGGCCGGAGAATCGTCGCTCCGGGGGCAAGCAGCGCCGACGGCGGCTTGAAAAAAATCAGCGGCTCCTGGGGGACCTCGTGGCCCAGTTCGGCGGCGTGCTCCCGGTAATTGCGGCCGACGCAAATGATCTTCGAAGGCCGCACCGGCGCGAGTAGGGCCGCCTGCGCGAGGGGAATCGGGTCCATTCGGCGCGTGGACAGGCTTTCCACGTCTCCGTCGGCGGCCTCGGGAGCGGTGACGAGAATGCGGGTGACGTGGTCCCCGCCGGCGAGCGGCTCAATCAGGCCATACTGCGGCTGGCCTTGCAGAAGAAAGCGGCAATATTTCATAACAAGGAAAACCGCAGAGTACGCCGAGGACGCCAAGAAGGAAAGAAAAATCAACTGAATACCACAGAGGACACGGAGGTCACGGAGGAGAAAACAGGAAATCTCTGTGACCTCTGCGTCCTCTGTGGTTTTGGTTCTTTAGGGTACCGTCTCGCTGGTTTCTTCGGATTTAGCGCTCTCATTGCCACGCACATCCAACGCTGAGACCGAATAGACGTACGTCTTGCCCGAAGTGACCGCGTTATCGCGGTAGGACGGCGACTTCACCAGCTCGGAATTCAGTTTCACCGCGGCGCCGCCAGCCTCGCTCCGGTACACGTTGTATCCGGCAAGATCGGCATTGGTTACGGGAGCCCAGATGAGATCCACAAACGGCTTCTGGCCTTCGCCCGAGAACACCGCCTGCAGCCCGGCGGGCACATCCGGCGGGAAGACGTCATGGGCGACGACTTTGATCTCGGGTGAGTCGTCGCCTTCGACCGTTGCCTCATTGACGCAGTCCGGGGACGTGGTCACACTGGATTGCGCTGGTGGGCACTGCGATGCCCTCGACCTGGCGACGGACATGACGTTGATGCGGTAGGTGTATGTCTTCTCCCATTCGAAGCCTGAATCCAAAAAGCGCATGGAGCCTGCCTCTCCCATTCTCACTTCACCGGCAGGCACATCCTTGCCCGAGCCCAGGTCCCGCCGATAAACCCGATAGCGATGCTGAACACTCGGCAAGACGCTCAGCGGGATTGGGCTTTCTCCGGCACCACTCCAGGTCAGGACGACTCCGTCTCCGGTCAATTGGGCGGCGAAATCCGCGGGTGGCGGCAGGGTGGGTGTGGCAGGCACGCGCACGCGATTGGAAAGTCCAGCGCTTCGCCCGTCGCGGTTCATGACCTCGACCGCGTAGGTTATCTCGCCGGTGGGGTCCTGTTCCAGCACTGCGGAAGGCACCGTGTCGGTGTAGGTCTGCGGCGCGGGCTTCGCCGATCCTGATGGTGATGTCGTCCGGGTGGGAGCCGCCGCCACGCCGGCCGGATTGCCGCATTCCGTCACTTCCGTTGCAACACTCCGGCAGATGCGGGTCGGACCCAGATAGCGCACGCTCTGCCGGTCGGTGGTGCGGGTGGGCTCGCTCCAGGTCAGCGTGACCTGGTTCCCCTTGCGGCTGGCGCGCAGATCGCTGGGCGCCTTGGGCAGTTCGAGCGAGGGCGGCAGCGGCGGCCCCGTCTGGGCGCAGCCTGTGAGTAGCAGGCAGAGAGCAGTCAGCACAACGAACTTTTCATGCGGCAGATTCATGCGGAACAGAAAGGGTATCAGAGGATGGGTCGAGTGGACCGTTGTGAAAAAGGACACGAAGGCCCAAGGGGTATTTCCTCGGTGAACCCGTCGTGTACTTTGTGGTTGAAATGAGTTACAGGATGTACCGCGACAGATCCTGATCCTTCACAATCTCGCTGAGCATCTTCTGAACGTACGCGGCATCGACGTTGAACTGCTGGCCCTTTTTCTCCGGGGCGTCGAAGCTGATCTCGTCGAGCACGCGTTCCATGATCGTATGCAGGCGGCGCGCGCCGATGTTCTCCGTGCCCTCGTTTACGCGGAAGGCAAAGCGCGCGACTTCTTCGAGCGCATCGGGCGTGAACTCCAGCTTCACGCCTTCGGTCTCGAGCAGCGCAATGTACTGTTTGGTCAGCGAAGACTTCGGCTCGGTGAGGATACGGATGAAGTCGTCCATGGTGAGCGACTGCAATTCCACGCGGATCGGGAAGCGTCCCTGAAGTTCCGGGATCAGGTCGCTGGGCTTCGAAACATGGAACGCGCCTGCCGCGATGAACAGGATGTGGTCGGTACGGACCATTCCGTAGCGCGAATTGACCGTGGTGCCCTCGACAATGGGCAGGATGTCGCGTTGCACGCCTTCCCTGGAAACGTCCGGCCCGTGGCCGCTTTCGCGGCCGGCGATCTTGTCGATTTCGTCGAGGAAAATGATGCCCGAGTTCTCCACGCGATCAATCGCGACGCGCGTCACCTGGTCCATATCGATCAGGCGCTGCTCTTCTTCCTGGATCAGGTACTCGAAGGCCTCATTGACCTTCATCTTCCGCTTTTTGGTGCGCTGACCGAAGATGTTCGGCAACATGTCCTTGATGTTGACGTCCATCTCCTCGACGCCCTGGTTGGAGATGATCTCGAACGAAGGGAAATTGCGCTCGCGGGTTTCGATCTCGACCATGCGGTCGTCGAGCTTGCCCTCGCGCAACTGCTGGCGCAGCTTCTCCCGGGTGCGGCTGGAGGACTCGGTCAGGCCGGTGCCGCCGTCGATGACCACCCCGCCACTGGCGGAAGGTTCGGCGGGGCGCGAAGCCGGCGACGGCGGCAGCAGGATATCCAGCAGCCTTTCTTCGGCGTTCAGTTCCGCTTTGTCGGCGACGTCTTCCAGCTTCTCGCCGCGGATCATGTCGATCGCGATCTCGACCAGGTCGCGGATCATGGACTCGACATCGCGTCCCACGTATCCCACCTCGGTGAACTTCGAGGCCTCAACTTTCAGAAAAGGCGAGTTGGCCAGCTTGGCCAGCCGGCGGGCGATCTCGGTCTTCCCCACGCCCGTGGGCCCGATCATGATGATGTTCTTGGGAATGACTTCCTCGGCCAGTTCCGGCGCGAGCTTCTGCCGCCGCATGCGGTTGCGCAGCGCGATGGCGACGGCGCGCTTGGCGTCTTTTTGGCCGACGACGTGCTTGTCGAGTTCGGCCACGATCTCGCGCGGCGTCAGCTCATCGAGCGCGAGCTGTTCTTCGTCAGCGGTTCCGGGAAGGTAAATGGCCATACAGTCGTTGGTCGTCAGTCGTTAGTCGTTAGGTCGTTCCCGCGGTGCTTCGCGAACGACTAACGACCAACGACTAAAGCTCCTCAATCGTCACCTTGTCATTGGTATAGATGCACATCCGGCCCGCAATCTTCATGGCTTCTTCGGCGATTTCGCGCGGCGAGAGCTGGGTGTGATCGGCCAGGGCCTGCGCCGCCGCCTGAGCGAACGGGCCGCCGCTGCCGATCGCGGCAATCCCGGTGTCCGGCTCGATCACATCGCCTTGCCCGCTCAGCAGAAATGTCTGGTCCTTGTCGGAGACGAGCAGCAGCGCTTCCAGATGCCGCAGGAACTTGTCGGTGCGCCAGTCCTTCGCCAGTTCGACGGCGGAGCGGCCCAGGTTGCCGTGATATTGCTCCAGCTTCGCTTCGAAGCGGCTGAATAGAGTAAAGGCGTCGGCCGTCGAGCCCGCAAATCCTGCCAGAATCTTGTCCTGATAGAGCCGCCGAATCTTCTTCGCCCCGTGCTTGATCACCGACTCACCCAGCGTGACCTGGCCGTCTCCAGCCATGACGACTTTGTCGTCGCGGCGCACACAGAGCACGGTAGTAGAGCGAACTCCGCGCGCCGCCGGGGCTGCGGTAGTCGGTTCGGCCGCCGCCGCTTCTGATCTGCTTTTCTTCATGAGCCCAATTTTTCATTATAGCAGCGCGGATTCCGCGTCATTCCCAAGAACAAGATTCGGCGGCGGGCGAGGTCACAACTGCGCCGGGGTCGATCATCGATAGAGATCCGGGAAAAACTTGACTGTGACAACAATCAGCAGTAACCAGAGCGCAAAGAAGATTCCCAGAATCCACAAAACTACCCACGCTGCCCTTGGAAGTTCAAAGCGGCTGGGTTTCACTTCTCTGCTCACGCATCTAGAATAATCCTACCTCACCACGCAGCAAAATCAGATTTTGCCTCTACCTGACGTGTCCGTTTCAGCTTCCTGTAAAATTCAATGAGCGCATTCGGAGCCACTCCCTTTGTCGTTCCTGGACGATCTAAACCCTCATCAACGCGAGGCGGTCGAAGCCACCGAAGGCCCGGTGCTGATCCTGGCGGGGGCGGGCAGCGGGAAGACGCGCGTCATTACCTACCGCATCGCCTACCTGATCGAGCATCTCGGCGTAATGCCGGAGTCGATTCTCGCGATGACCTTCACCAACAAGGCCGCGGGTGAGATGGCCGAGCGGGTGGAGAAGTTGGTCGGCGGCCTGAGCATCGCCAAGCCGGTCATCTCGACGTTTCATTCGTTCTGCGTGCGCGTGCTGCGGAAAAATATTGAGGCGCTGCGGATTCCGTCATCGGTTCCCGGGCAGCCGCCCATCGGGCTCACCAAGAATTTCGTCATTTACGACGAGGCCGACCAGCAGCAGGTTGTGAGGGGCGTCATGCGCCGGCTCGGACTCGACGACAAGCAGCTCACGCCGCGCACCGTGCAATCGCGAATTTCCTGGGCCAAGAACCACATGCTCGACCCGCAGGAAATCTATCTGCAGTCGGCGGATCCGAAGTCCGAGCGCGTCGCGCACATTTTTGAGGAGTATCGCAAGGAGCTGCGCAAGGCGAACGCCGTGGACTTCGACGACCTGTTGCTCGAAGCCATGCGCTTGCTCAAGGCAGTGCCGGCGGTTCGCGAATACTACAACCGGCGCTTCCAGTACATCCTGGTGGATGAATACCAGGATACGAACCGTCCGCAGTATGAGCTGATGCGCCTTCTGGCCGGTGACCGGCACAACGTTTGCGCGGTCGGCGACGAAGGCCAGTCGATCTACTCGTGGCGCGGGGCCGATATCCGCAACATTCTGGAATTCGAGCGCGACTTTCCCGAAGCGAAGATCGTGCGCCTGGAGCAGAACTACCGCTCCACCGAGAACATTCTGGGCGCGGCCTCGGCGGTGGTGGCGAACAACGTCCGTCGCAAGGGGAAGAATTTGTGGACCTCGCGCCAGGGGGGAGCGAAGGTCGGCTACTACGAAGCGCCCGACGGTGAGAATGAAGCCCTGTTTGCCGCCGACACGATCAACCGCTATGTGCAAAACGCGGTCGAAGCTGGCGAGAACGCCCGCGCCGCGGTCCTCTACCGGACGAACTCGCAGTCGCGTCTGTTTGAAGAAGCCATGCGCCGCTACCAGCTGAAGTATCACGTGGTCGGCGGCTTCTCGTTTTACGAGCGGGCCGAGATCAAAGACATGATCTCGTACTTGAAGGTCATCCAGAACCCGGACGACTCGGTCTCGCTGCTGCGCGTGATCAATACGCCGGTGCGGGGCATCGGCAAGACGACTATCGAAACCATTGAGCGGCTCGCGCTCGAAACTGGATTGTCGCTATGGGGCGCGCTCGGCCAGGCAATAGAACGCCAGTTGTTGCCTGCTCGGGCGCTGGCAGCGCTGAAGAGCTTCCGCGAGTTGATCGAAGACGGGCGAGCCATGCTGGCGGGCACTTATGTTGATCGGCTGCAAGAAAGCGCCAACGAAAGTAGCGCCGGCGCCCCGCCGGCAGTCGAGCGGACGCCCTCGCCCGCTCCGACAAGCGAGATCGCCGAAACAGCCGGTGCAGCAGATACGGATTTTGATCCCAGCAATTTCAGTTTCGAATTTGGAGCGAATGCGGCGAACGGCGATGCACACGACCGTAGCGCCGCCGTTCCGGCGGCTGTCGGGCAGGCGTCCCGCCTGCCCAGCGGAGAGCAAGCTACCGCTGCTACACCGGACGCGCTTGTCGCCGGTTTCCGCGCCCCCGGCGCTGCTGCCAACACCGCCGAGCTTCTCAAGTTCCTCATCGACCGCACCCGATACATCCAGCAACTCGAAGAGGAAGACACGCCGGAGGCCTACTCGCGCATCGAGAACCTGCGCGAGCTGGTCAACGCCGCCATGGATTCACGCGATCGCGGAGAGGCGCTCGACCAGTTTCTCGATCACGCCGCGCTGGTCAGCGACGCCGACCAGTACGACGAGCGGGCCCAGATCACCCTCATGACGCTGCATGCGGCGAAGGGCCTGGAGTTTCCGCTGGTGATCCTGGCCGGTCTGGAAGAAGGCCTGTTTCCGCATTCGCGCACCCTGCTGGAACCGGATTCGATCGAGGAAGAGCGGCGGCTCTGCTATGTCGGGATGACGCGGGCCATGGACACCTTGGTCCTGTCGCGCGCCGTGTATCGCCGCCGCTATGGCACGGACATGCCCGAGGCCAGCGTGCCCTCGCGCTTCCTGGAAGAGGTCCCGATGCAGTTGGTGGAGGAACTGGGCGGATCGCGACGTGTGGGGACGGGTCTCCGGCCCATCCAGCCGGGTCCCTTCGACTCCGCTCAGGGCAGGCGACGCCCCGCAGCCTATAGCAGCGAAACCACCCACTATTCTTACGAAGACGAAGACCAGAGCGCGAGCTGGAACCCGGCGCGCGTCAGGAAGAAAGCAGCGCCTCCGGTCCGGAGCTACAACTCGATCGACAACATCGCGGAATTCTTCGCCACGCGGGGCAAGAAGTTCAATATCCCCAAGCTGCCTGCGGAAGAGCCCACGGGCAAGCGCGGATTCCGCCCGGGACAGAAGGTCCGCCACCCGAAATACGGCGAAGGAACGGTCTACCAGCGCGAAGGGGATGGGGAAGCGGCCAAGATTACGGTACAATTTCCTCGCTTCGGTTTGAAGAAGCTGGTGGAGAAGTACGCGCAGCTGGAAAAAGCGTAGGACCGCTGCTGGCTGCAAGCCGCTGGCTTCTGGCAAACGCTTGAGGGAGAGAAGAGACTCGGGAAACGACAATCCAAAAAGAGGGAAAAGAAACGCATTCATGGCCAATACAAAGAATCTGAGCAAGGAAGAACGCAAGAAAGCCCGGCGCGCGGCGCGCAAGAAAAGCAAAGTGGCCAAGCCGAAGAAGCCGCGCGACTACGCCCGCGGATCGAAGAAGCGCAAAGTGAAAAAGATGGCGCGCGGCCAGGCCAAGCGGTAAGCAGCTTCTGGCCACTAGCTACCAGCTTCTAGCACGATCCGGTGGAGGCACGGGCGGGTTCGCCCGTGCCTTCCAGCTCATGTGAAGGAGACACGGTCTCTTGCCACCATCATCCACCGCAAACGACGTGGCGGCCGAACGATCCGGCAGCCAACTGCTCTGCTGCAAGTCCATCGACAAGCTGATTTCGGACTCGGAAGACCCGAGCCACCGCCTGAAGAAGACGCTGGGCCCATGGTCGCTGACCGCGCTGGGCATCGGCGCCATTATCGGCTCCGGGATTTTCGTTCTTACCGGCACGGCAGCGGCGGGGGAATATTTCCAGGCGCCTTCCATCCTGCATGCGCAGGCGCTCGATCTGATCGTGAACTTCCTGCGCACCGGCAGTACCGCCGGAGCGCTCATGCATGGTCGTCCGCCGGCGGGGCCATCGATTGCGATTTCCTTCTTCCTGGTGGCGGTTGCCTGCAGTTTTGCCGGATTGTGCTATGCCGAATTGGCCTCGATGATCCCGATTGCCGGCAGCGCCTACACCTACTCGTATGCCACGCTTGGCGAAATCTTCGCCTGGATCATCGGCTGGGACCTGATCCTCGAATACGTGGTCAGCAACATCGCGGTCGCGGTGGGCTTCGCCGGTTATACGAAGGCGCAATTCGCGGCGTTCGGTGTCATCTTGCCGGATAAATGGGCGAGCCCCGTCTATGCCTCGGGACAGTGGACCGGTGCGTACTTCAATCTTCCGGGCTTCTTGATCGTTTTCATCCTCACCTTGCTCCTGGTGCGAGGAGTCAAGGAATCGGCCGAGACCAATAACGTTATGGTCGCAGTCAAGATCGGCGCGATTCTGACCTTCCTGGTTGTCGGTGGAATGCTGGTGAAGCCCGCCAACTGGACGCCCTTCGCGCCTTCCGGCTTTGCCGGAATCGTCACCGGAGGGGCGATCGTCTTCTTTACCTACATCGGATTCGATTCGGTCTCAACCGCCGCCGAGGAATCGCGCAATCCGCAGAAAGATTTGCCTTTCGGCATCATCATGTCGCTGATTGTATGCACGCTGCTGTATGTCGGCGTCGCCGTCGTGCTGCTCGGCATGATGAAGTACACGACCTTCGTTTCCGGACCTGCCGCCGAAGCCCCGGTTGCCTACGCGTTGAAGTATCTGGGAGCACACGTGTTCTTCCGCTCGGTGATTGTGATTGGCGCGCTGACGGGGATGATTTCCTCTTTGCTCGTGTTTCAGTACGGTCAGGCGCGGATCTGGTATGCGATGTCGCGGGACGGCCTGCTACCGAAGTTATTCTCGGCCGTGCACCCGAAATATAAGACGCCGCACTGGTCCACCTGGATCGCCTGCTTTGCCGTGGGGATTCCCGCCGGACTGGTGGATATTGGGAGCGCAGCCGACCTCGCCAACATTGGGACGCTGTTTGCCTTCGTGCTGGTTTCGCTGGGAGTCATTCTTCTTCGACGCAGGCAGCCCGATCGCAAGCGTGCGTTCCGCGTGCCGTTTGTGCCGTGGTTCCCGCTGATCTCGATAGTTCTGTGCGGCGGACTGATGTTCGGCCTCACGCTCATTACTTGGCTGCGCTTCGTGATCTGGCTGACAGTCGGGTTGCTCATCTACATCTTCTACAGCCGCCACCGCAGCGAGTTCGCAAAGAAGTAGCTTTCAGCCATCAGCCGTCAGCTCAAACGCGCTGTCATCCTGAGCGGAGCAGTCCGATGAGCGAAGCGAATCGGTCTGCGCAGTCGAAGGACCTTGTGTCTCGCCACGACCGGTCGCGAAGGGTGTTCTCACCACGCGGCCTGCGACTCGCAAGTCCACACTCCAGACTCTACAATCGGAACCGATGGCCACCGTCCCCGAGCGCCGACCGAATAACTTCATCCGCTCTCTGCCCAAGGCCGAACTCCATCTCCACCTCGAAGGCTCAATCGAGCCCTCTACTCTGCTCGAACTCCGCCAACGCCACGACATGGACGGCGCTTCGCTCGCCGAAGTCGCGCAACTCTACAACTACTCCGACTTCAACGGCTTCCTCATGGCCTTCAAAGACGTCACCGGCCACCTGCGCACGCCCGAAGACTACGAACTCATCACCTACCGGCTCATGGAACGGCTGAAGATTCAGAACATTCTGCACGCCGAGGTAATTGTTTCCGCCGGCGTCTGTCTCTGGCGCAAGCAGGATTTCGCCGCGATCTTCGAAGGCCTCGAACGTGGCCGCCAGCGCGGCGAGAAAGACTTCGGCATTTCGCTGCTTTGGATCTTCGATGCCATCCGGCAGTTCGGCGCCGAAAAGGCCCAAAGAGTCCTCGATCTGGCTGTCCGGTTTCGCGATCGCAACGTAGCCGGCTTCGGAATCGGCGGCGACGAGCGCCAGGGCCCGCCCGAACTTTTCAAGGACGTCTATGCCCGCGCGTCGAGCAACGGCTTGCATCTCACCGCCCACGCCGGGGAGAGCGCCGGGCCGGAGTCGATATGGGGCGCTCTGAACCTCAAGGCAGAGCGGATCGGGCACGGGCTCACCGCGGGTCAGGATCCGGAACTGATGGAAGAACTGGCCCGGCGGCAAGTCCCAATCGAGCTCTGCGTGACCAGCAACCTGCGCACCGGCTGCTGCGCCGAACTCGCCCAACACCCGGTGCGCCGTTACTTCGACCAGGGACTGATGCTCACCCTCAACAGCGACGACCCCGCCATGTTCCGCACCTCGCTGGTCGAGGAGTACCAGTTGGTCCAGGAAACATTCGGATTCTCCGACGAACACCTCCGGGAACTGGCGCGCAATTCCTTCGAAGCGTCATTCCTTCCGCCAGAAAAAAAAGTGCAGTTTCTCGATTTGTTTGACGCCACGGCAATGCGGTCGTGAGGCCCGCTGCTCGTCGTTCGCTATTCGCTGATCGCTCTTCGCAATTCCTCCCCGAAGCTCAAGGCCGAAAGCCGAGCGGCGAATAGCGAACAGCGTTCCCGCGTCACCCTCCGCCGCACCGCGCTCTCCCCTATAATGTCTGCCTATGAAACTCGAAGAAAAGATAGCCGAACTGAAGAAACGCGATCAGCTGGCCCAGGAAGGTGGCGGGGCGAAGCGCCGCGAACGCCAGCACAAAGAGGGCAAGATGTCGGCCCGCGAGCGCATTGAGTTCCTGCTCGACGAGGGCACCTTCGAAGAGACCGACAAGCTCGTCACCCACCGCTGCCACGACTTCGGCATGGACGAAAACAAGATTTACGGCGACGGCTTCGTCACCGGCTACGGCCGCGTGGAAGGAAGGCTGGTCTTCGTCTTTGCGCAGGATTTCACCGTGTTCGGCGGCTCCCTCTCCGAGACCAACGCCGCCAAAATCGTGAAGATCATGGACCTGGCGGCCAAGATGGGCGCGCCGGTCATCGGGCTGAATGATTCCGGTGGCGCCCGCATCCAGG
>Ga0187804_10000161_pt1 | contig 14823 bp, 12 predicted proteins | sample NC_wetland_sal_i_3_FD_132961 | JGI IMG/M metagenome (GOLD analysis project Ga0187804, IMG submission 132961) | Wetland sediment microbial communities from Neuse River Estuary, North Carolina, USA - Control_4 | ecosystem: Environmental > Aquatic > Freshwater > Wetlands > Sediment | place: USA...
CCAGATCCAGATTCGCGGCATGCTTCATTATGTTCGCACGCCTCAAATCGTCCCCGCACTGTTTGAGCACCGCGACTAATGCCTCCGCGCGCTCGTAACCGGCCACGTTGTTTTGGTCTCGCAGGCTCCCCTGCGGGTTGTACTTGCTCATCCAATCGAGAAACTCTCGCACCTCGGGATCGCTCCGCGATTGCGGCTCCATCCATCCTTTCGACCGCGCGTTCGTGATGATTCCCGCAGCCTTCTCCAGCCCCGCCGGATCGAGAAACGCTGGAACGGATAGAGACGCATTGGGAATGAATTGCAACGGATGCCATCCAAGATCATAGGCTTTTCGAATCGACCGTGTCTCAAACGACCCCACCGAAAAGTTGAGGGAGACATCGGCGCCCGATTTCTTCAGCGTTGTTATTTGCGAATCAAGCGCTTCCTCCGAAACCCGGTAGGACACCTCCTCGGCGATCATTGAAGAGGCCTTCTCGTCAAGGCCATCATGCACGCCTGCCAGATATTCCTTTCCGGCATCGCCGTCCGCATACAAGATCCCGATCTTTGCGCTGGGCTTGTTTTGCAAGACGTATCTCGCGTACCCAAGCCCTTCCGTCCGGTAGCTCGCGAAGAAACCCATGGTCCAGAGAAAATGGATAGGATCGTTGAACACCGCCGAGCTCGACTCCACGAATAGTTGCGGCACCTTCCTGTCGTTCAGATACGCGCGAATAGCCAGATTGCTCTCGGTCCCCATAGAGCTAAATATCAGCAAGACTCCATCCTGCTCCACCAATTGCTGCGCCAGTTCCAGCGATTTTCCAGCCTTGGAGCCGTTGTCAACGCTAACGAACGTGATTTTCCTCCCGTTGACGCCGCCGCGATCGTTGATCATTTGAAAGTAAGCAGCCTCGGCGCGCCCGACGGCTCCGTATGATTCGCCCCACCCGGTGTAAGTCATAATGTTGCCGATCTTGATTTCGGTGTCCGTCGCGCCCGGGTCGTACGCTTTCTGACCCCGCACCACCAAGGCCATCATCACGCACGCGAGGAGCATCACAGCGAAGTCGCGAATCGCTTTGCCGTTCAATTGGACTCCTCCTCTCGTCGTATCACGCGCCAGACATAAATCGGCAATCAGGTAGAAGGGCGAAGCACGGGCTTATCGTCCAGCACGCCGTACCGGCCCAGCGTGCCTTTGATGCCACAATCAAGGCCGCAAAAATATCTGCGGCGACAAAATCATACGGCCACTGCCGCCCTCACCAAAATGGAATTGTGGATTGAATGCCGGAGAAGGTTGCCGGGAAATCAGGTAACCCAGAAAATCGAGGCGCAAAAATAAGGCCGCCCGAAATCAGGTCAACCCGAAAATAATGAAGGGGGCTCTCGCTTGGGATCGAGAGCCCCCAAAGGTCGCGTTCCTTTGATTCGGCCTAGGCGTGACCGAATCATGGGGTCATCCATCCTAGCTTCCCTCTCAGAGGCAGGTGGGAACGACCCGTTCCTCCCAGTAAGTGGGCCCCTTCCTCCCCACGTACCAGTTGGTGCGGATCGTGTAGGAACGCGACCCACGCCCTACCTTATGCAAATCGATGGCCCTTTTATTTCCGCTCTCTAATCTTTCGCCTCCCTGACTTTTCAACACCTTATGCCTTTCCTTCCCCCACGTTTTCCCATTTCAGAATCTGTTTCGGGAACTCCGACCCACTTTGGAACGCCACCGCTTTCTTCCTCTTCGCGGACGTCCACCCTCGTGACTCAAGACGCGTCCCTTGCAACCTCCGACTCCTCTTGTAATGCGCGTAGAAGACCGAGCAGCAACAATTCTGGTCCTGCCGCACGTGAGCAATCCGCAACATTGTAACAGCGCCTTGCGGAAGGTAGGATTAGCCACCATGCGATTCTGGTTTGCCCGCAACGGAGGGGTGCCCATCCGAGAGCAGCTCCTAACGCAAGTCGTTCTCGGCATTTTATGCGACGAACTCGCTCCGGAACAGCGTTTGCCAAGCACGCGCGAACTGGCGCGGCGGTTCCGGCTACACGCCAACACTGTGAGCGCCGCCTACCGGCAATTGGAAAAAGGACGCTGGGTCGAATTCCGGCATGGTAGTGGCGTGTACATCCGAAAGGTCAAACCGGCGTTACCCCCTACCTCGACACTCGCTCTCGATCAGGTCATCGCAAGTCTGTTTCGTTCGGCACGCGAACTTGGCTTTTCGTTGTCCGCCGTCCAATCGCGCCTTCGTCAATGGCTGGCTCTCCAGCCGCCAGACCATTTTCTGCTCATTGAGCCGGATGAAGAATTGAGGCGGATCGTAATCGCCGAGATGCGCCAAGCTGTAACATTCCCTGTGGCTGGAGAAAGCATGGAAGCTTGCGGCTCTGCCGAGAAACTCGAGGGTGCGATTCCCGTTGTCCTGATGAATAGGAAAGAGCCAGTGCGGCAGGTCCTGCCGACTGGTACGGAACTACTGGCGCTATCCGTACAATCCGTCCCGCGTTTGCTGGATCAGTGGCTGCCAATTCCCAAGGATACCCTCGTTGGAATCGCTTCGCGCTGGCCTGGTTTCCTAGAGTTGGCTCGCACGATGCTCATAGCCGCCGGTTTTCACTCTGACAGCATGGTCTTCCGAAACACAATCGAACCCGGCTGGCAGAGAGGATTGAAGCAGATGGCGGCGGTGATTTGTGATTCCGTCACGGCTCTCGAAGTGCCCAGAGGGTGCCGTGTGATTTCCTTCTCGCTGATCTCGAAATCTGCTTCCGCGGAACTTCGCCGCTACCAGCAGTTCATCTCGGACCCCTTTGCCTGAGCGCTGTGGCAATTCTAAAAGTGTCATAGTGCGCCCTCAATTCCTTCATTACTCCACGTAAGCTCATCCCATCACGATTTTGGGAGGTGCAACGTGAAGAAATTAGCGGCGGTTTGCTTGTTGTTGGTCATGTCGCTGCCGGCGGGCGGGGTGGAGGACGGGCAGGTGATGTATGCAGGTGGCACAATCCCGGGCGTACAGGCGGGAGCTCTCGGTCGTTTGGAGACTACATCTGAAACCATGCTCACGTTTGAGTATGCTGGAAACAAATTGGCCATTCCATTCGCCAGGATCGTTTCATTCGAATACTCTGAGAAAGTTGGGCGGCACCTGGGTGTTTTACCGGCGATCGCGGTCGGGCTCGTCAAAAAGCGGCAGCGAAGGCATTTCTTCCAGATCAGCTATCGCGACGAGGCCAATTCGACGCAGGTCGCCGTTTTCGAAGTGTCCAAGCACATGCCACAAACGCTGCTGGCCGTGCTTCAGAACCGATCTCCGCAAGCCTGCCAGCTGCCACTGAGGATCAAATGCGATCTGCAGAAATGACGGGCAAGTTCTCACTTTGACTCGGGCGGAGAGCGCCCGGTTCTCATGAGTTATATCGCCGGACAGGCGATTCAGTGAAACCAGGGTTCAGAAGCGGAGCATGTGGAGGACAGATTCGTGTGCGCGGAATGCAACCTGAACCGCTCCCCTCCCATCTTGTTCCGCCCCGCTCTCTGCCGCATAATGTGAGTGGTACTAGCGAGGCATGAATCGACCTTTTATCGTTCTTCTTGCTTTCTGCGCGGGCATCTCCGGCCTCGCCATCGGTATTGTTGCCGCGCGTGCAGGTCACGTCGCGACGGTGAAGGCCGCCTCCGCCGCGCAGCCTCCCGCCTCCCTCGCGAAACCGGCAGAGGGGTCGGCAACCAAGGACGATGCGGTTGGGGCTGATGGCGCTCAAGTCATCCGCTTCGCGAGTAATGGGCAACCCGCGCCGCCGTTCCTGGTCCAGGACCTGAACGGCAATACCATTTCCACTGCGACCTGGCGGGGCAAAGTCGTCCTGGTGAATTTCTGGGCCACCTGGTGCCCGCCGTGCCGCGAGGAAATTCCCATCCTGATCGAGCTCTCTAAAAAGTATCCGGACCAACTGCTGGTGGTCGGAGTTTCCATGGACGACGGCCCCGCCGAGGAAGTGAGGGACTTCGCTGCGGCTGCGGGCATCAATTACCCGATCGTCATGCGCAGCCCGGAGCTTGTCAACGCCTATGGCGGCGTGCCTGCACTCCCCACATCGTTCCTCGTCGACAGGGAAGGTCATGTGGTCCAAAAACATGTCGGCCTCTTCCCCGGCGGTGTATACGAGATTGAGGTCCGCGCGTTGGTCGGTCTACCGGTGGACGCGACGATCGAAACCTTCGAGGACACGGGCCAAATTTTCCTGAAAAATGCCAGTCGCGCAACCGAACTTCCCGATGTGGATTTTTCCGGGCTCACACGCGATCAACGAAGAATGGTGCTCAAGAGGTTGAATTCAGAAAGCTGCAGCTGTGGGTGTAATCTGACACTCGCCCAATGCCGCATGAACGACACGGCATGCCCGGTCAGCAAGGCGATCGCCGCGAAAATAGTGAAGGAAATCCTCGCAGGCTCTCTCGCTCCCACGGCTTCGTCTGCTCCGCCGCATTCCGCATCAAACTAGCACGTCGTGAGCCGCAATCGAGTCCGTTTCCCTTCTTGGCGGCGTCAACCAAAATTACTGCGCCAAATTGGTCCAGACTGGAGGTTTTGTTCCAGGGTGAATCAATTTCCCGTCTAATCCCGGCAATCCGCTCGCGCAATTACTGTGCTTTCAGGCAGATACATATCCGGCGGAAATTCGATTCGGTACCTGAAATGCCCACACTACCTTCTCATGCCTATTCCTGCGTCTACTGAATCCACTTCCAGCTTGACGGCAACGCCTCCCCTGCCGCCAACCAATGAATTGATCGCCCAGCTCGTGAAAGCGGCAGAAAATGTAAGCGACATCTTCCTTTCGCCCATGCGCACGCCGCAAGTGCGCGTCAATGGGAGGATCGTCTCGCCCATCTTTGCCACTTACCCTGAATTGTTACCTGATGATACACGCCGCATCGCCAGCGATCTGATTGGGAATCGTCCCAATGTTCAGCCGCGCCTCGACGCCGAGGGTTCCTGCGATTTTTCGTTCTTCGTGCCCAAGCTGGGCCGTTTCCGCGTAAGCATCTTCTCCCAACGCGGCAGCTACGCCATCAAGCTGCGTGTGATCCCCGACGCGTCTCTCCCCACATTCGAATCCCTGCGGCTGCCTGCGCAGCTTGATCACTTTGTACACCTTCGCAGCGGGCTTGTGGTTATGAGCGGCCCCGTGGGCTCCGGAAAATCCTCCACGTTGGTCGCCATTCTCACCCGAATAAGCGAACAGAGGGACGGCCACATCATCACTGTTGAGGATCCCTTGGAATTCCAGTTTCGCCATCGCAAGGCGACCATCTTGCAGCGAGAAGTGCACCGTGATGTACCGAGTTTCCCCATGGCGCTCCGCACTTCTCTCCGCCATCCGCCCCATGTGATTTTCCTCAGCACCATTCCGGACCGTGAAACTCTGGACCTGGCGCTGGAGGCTTCCGATTGCGGCCATCTTGTTTTCGCGGCGCTGCATACACCGGACGCCTCACGCACACTTGCCCACTTGCTGCGCTTCTTCTCTCCTCCCGAGGAAGCCGTCACTCGCTCACGCCTGGCCCGCAGCCTCCGAGGCATCGTCTCGCAGCGACTACTGCCGCGCGTGGATAGCCCGGGGCAGGTGGCGCTCTTCGAGATTATTTTCTCCACGCCGCGAATCCGCGAATGTATAGCGGCGGGCGAGCACAATGTAATGAGCCTCACCGACGCCATCCGCGAAGGCACGGGCCAACAAATGCAATGCTTTGAGGACGAGTTGAAGAAACTTCAAAAGGCGGGAATCATAGCCGCCGAGGTGGGGTGGGAGGAACTCTTCGGCGATTCGACCCCCGCCCATCCAAAATTGCCCAGCCCCAATAATCCGAAGAGCTAGCCAGAGATTCCGCGTGTCCTAAATTCGAAGCCCGCCGACATCCTATCGGCCGCGCAAATGCGTTAGGGGTGATCTTGCAGTCGCTTCTCGCTCGGGCGAGGTCGGGGGAAGCGCCGGCTAGACCCGTTGTTGAGACGGACCCGAGCTAACACCCGCCGCCCGTTGCGGATTCAGCGATCAGAAGTACTAATTCACAAGATGAGAGAAACTCAGCTTGCAGCGTCGCTCGGTTGAAAAGGCGCTGCAAGCTGAATCACCGTATACGCCAATTCTGATACTTACTTGTCGTACTTCAGGCAAATCTCGAGCTGACGAATCGCCTCATCGGTAGCCTTGATCGCTTCCACGCGGTGCCCGCCGAAGTCGTGAGCGGCATGCTCCATGTGCTCTTTCGCTCGCCGAAGTGAGGCAATCGCGTCGCGGATTTCCGGATGCGCTTCTGCCGCTGCTGCGGGAGCGGCCGATGCGGCCGGATGGCTGTTACCTGCGGGCGGAGCAGCCGGCGCCGCTGCCGGAAAAGTCAAAGCACAAATCAAAGCCACGAGCGCAAGCGTGATCAGAATCTGATGCTTCATCGAGATTTCCTCCTGGTCCGACTTTCGGCTCGGACGACCGTGAATGACCTCGACCCTCTGATTTAACACCGGCCTGCGGCCAAAGTTCTGCCGGGCGCGCGGGCTGGGCAGATGCGCGCCGTAGCGCACCCATCGTATCGCCGCCGCAGTTCTTAGAGTCGAGACTATTCCCTGAGTGTCCTCAAAGAATCACGCACCGAGCCCGAACGATGCCCAGCCTCGCCGGCGCGAGCGTACGCACCACATTGAAGGGAATCCCAAACCGTCAGGCGGGAGACCAATCAGCAGAGGGATAGCCAAATCACCAGCAACGCAAAAAGAAATCGGCTTGCAGCGCGTCCTGCGGACGGGAGACGCTGCAAGCCGAATAAAACACGACTCGCTCCGGCAATCTTAGTGATGTTCGATCGCGGCATGCACCTCGCCAAGCGCTTCATCGACCCTCTTGATGGCCTTGTCCCGATGTCCGCCATACTCTCCGGGAGCGGCGGCGAGTATGGCTCTGGCGTTACGCAGGGCTTCCTCAGCGCGATGCATGTCTTCGAATCCCTCGCGGCGTTCTTGAGCGGCGGCTTCCGGCTCGGCCCCGAGTTTCGGAGTTGCCGAAGGAGTGAAGAAGAACGAAGCGGCAAGCAACAAGCCAGCCGCCGTAGATAGACTCAATGTCCAATGCTTCATGGGGTTTCCTCCCGATTGATTTTTGGCTCGTGTTTGTAGGCTTCGCGAAAAGGCCGGGACGCAACCGCTTCCTGAATTCCACCACAATCGTCGCAGCCCGCCGCGCTGGATTCGGCTCGCTGCTGCTCCCAGATTCTAACCTTCCGCGCTGAGATTGGAAAGGTTCGTTGCTGAAAAAACCCGAAAGCCCAACCCGCGCATGGCGCGTCTAAAATCAACCGGGCGTTGACGTCTCTGAAGCCATCGAGTAGGCTCGCGAAGCATCGGGCCTCCGAGTTCGCCCTGCATTGAATCGCCTTGCAATTTGAATGGGAGGTTTCGAGATGATGTCTGAGGAAGAGAATAGGCCCTCTGGAATTTCGCGTCGCGAGTTTGCACGCCGTGCTGCGATCGCTGCGGCTACGGCCGCCTGTCTCCCAGGCGAATTGCTGGCAATCCCATCCAGCGTCCCGCCCACGCCTCCACAGCAGCCCAACGAAAAGCTTTCGCCCGAAAGCCAGGCGGAAGTTGACGCGAAGATTCAAGCAATTTTCAGCAAGTACGGCGCTCGTTTCTCGGATGCCCAGAAAGACGACATCCGCCGCCTGGTGACCGAAGGCCAAAAATCGCTCGAGGCCATGCGCGCGTTCCCGGTCGATAATTCTGATCAGCCCCCAACTGTCCTGAAACTTTATCCTGACGCATCGGCAGCTCAGCGCGTCCCTTCCCGCTCAGAAAGGTGAGCCCATGCTAGAGGATGACGTTCTTTACCTATCTGTGCGCGAGTTGGGCCGCCGCATCCGCACAAAGCAGATTTCTCCCGTCGAGCTCACGGAAAGTTACCTCGCGCGAAGCGAGCGGCTCGGCCCGCGGCTCAACGCCTACGTCACCATCACCCGCGACCTCGCGCTCGATCAGGCTCACACCGCTGAAAAGGAGCTCCAGCGAGGCCATTATCGCGGCTTGCTCCACGGCATCCCGTACTCCGCGAAAGACCTCCTCGCCGTAAAGGGTTATCCCACCACCTGGGGTGCGAAGCCCTACCACAATCAACATTTCGATTTCGACGCCACCGTAATCGAGCGCCTAAATCAAGCCGGCGCCATACTGATCGGCAAAGCGGCGATGATTGAGCTTGCCGGGGGTATGAATTATCGCTACGCTTCCGCTTCGCTCACAGGCGCGGCAAAGAACCCTTGGAACGAGGCCTGCTGGACATGCGGGTCATCGAGCGGCTCCGGCGCGATAACATCATCCGCTCTCGCCGCCTTCGCCATCGGCACGGAAACTTGGGGCTCGATCATCTGCCCCTCCGCGTACTGCGGCATCTCCGGTCTGCGCCCCACCTTCGGGCGTGTAAGCCGCTTTGGCGCCATGGCGCTGGCGTACTCGCTCGACAAGATCGGTCCGATGGCGCGGACCGCCGATGATTGCGCCCTGGTTCTTGCAACAATCGCCGCGCACGATTCCCGCGATCGCAGTTCGCTGCCGCTCGCGGAAGCTTCGTTTCCCTACCCCGCGCCGTTGCCTTCATCTCTGCGCATCGGCCGTCTCACGAACGCATGGACCAAGCCAGATCCGGAAATCGAATCCGCGTTTGTCGCCGCGCTGGATGTGCTGAATCACCACGGCATGAAAATATCCGACGCCAAGCTGCCCGAAGGCCCTTACGAAGCGGCCGGCGGGACTATCATCGCCGTCGAAGGCGCCGCTGCCTTTCGCTCGCTCCTGGATTCTGGCAAAGTTTCCGAGCTTGCGGATCCTCTCGGCCAAATCGGCGGATACGTCAGCGAGCAGATCTCCGCTTCCGACCACATGCGCGCCCTGCAAATTCGCGGCGTCTTGCAGGCCAAGGTGGATGCTCTTTTCGACGAATTCGACGTGCTCGCAGCCGCTTCCCTTCCCATCGCCGCAACGCCGCTTGAAACCAATCTTGAAACCGACCTCACCTTTAGCGACCCGCTCGGGGGAATCGGCAATCTCTGTGGCCTCCCGGCTATCAGCGTGCCATGCGGCTTCACCTCAAAAGAGCTCCCCATCGGGATTCAGTTCATCGCCCGTGCAAGAAACGATCGCGCCGTGGTCGCTGCCGCGAATGCCTTTCAGCAGAACACGAGTTGGCACACGAAGAGGCCACCCATCGCTTGACCCGGCTTCTACTGGGCAGCATTGGTCGTTGGAGGTTGATATCACCGAGCAGTCCCAGCGGCGGCGCAGCAGAGCATGGGCAGGCTTCTACCTCTCAACACTTACGCCCCTGTCAGTTCTGAAACGCGGCCGCCACGAGTTCGCGAATTTCCTCCGCCTCCGCATCCAGCTCCATCGTGAAGCGCGCCACGTCGAAATGCTCCAGCAGCGGGACTGCCCTTCCCAGCAAGGACCAGGCTGGAACTTCCTGAAAACGAATCTCCCGCAGTTCATCGTACCCGTACCCCATGCCCCGCAGCCGGCAAAGCAGATCGCTCAAATTCACCAACGCCACCAGGGCACCCGGAGCTTCCGCCTGTTCAGGATTGTGATGGAATTCGATCACGTCCTGCACGTCGGGAGAGAGGTTCCAATATTCGCCGAGCATCTTCCCTGTGTCGCAATGCGTGAACCCGAGCACTTCTTTCTCCGCCTCGAATAGGGGTACGCTCTTCCGGATTGCAAATTCGGCTGCGCTGCGAAATTCCGCCGGCAGCAGGGTCGCGTTCACTAGTTCGCCGATATCATGCAGCAACCCGCACAAGTAGACTCTCTCCAGGCCCGGCAGCGCCACTTTTTTCGCCAGCTGCTGGCTCACCAGAGCGCACGCAAACGAATGCTCCCAGAATCGAAGCGGATTGATCGGCCACTGGCCTTTCTCCGGCGACATCCGCATCAGAAACGAGGACCACAAGAGATCGCGCAGCCGCCGCGCTCCGAGCGTGATCACCGCGCCGCGAATCGTCTCAATTTTGGAGTGGCGCGAAAAAAGCGCCGAATTCGCGAGCCGCAGGCACTGCGCCGCGATGGATTTGTCGCAGGAGATTAGCTCGACCACTTTTTCGATTTCTATCTGATCGGCGGGCAATTCCAGACATCGCAAGAGCGGCGCCAGGATCGCCGGCATCGCCGGCATCCCCTCCAGGTTTCTTACGCGGGCGCGCAGGGCCTCGTTCACGGCTGCGGTCATTTCAGGCTCCCTCCCGTGGGGGCCTGCGACGGCCGCAGATAAGCTGTGGCCCCCGGGAAATGCACCAAATGGAATTCTTCGGTCACGCCATGCAAAGATTCCGAGTTGCCAAGAAAAAGGTATCCGCCCGGCAGCAGGTTGCTGTAGAGGCGGCGGACGGCGCGGCGCTTGGATTCCCCGTCGAAATAAATCAGCACGTTGTGTCGTAGGATAAATTCCAAACGTGCTCGATGATTTGAGCGCGCGTGACATGCTGCCCGGCGTTGCGCATCAGGTATTCCAGCAGGGAAAATTCCTTAGGCGTCAGCTCAATCGTGCGATTCGCGCGCTTTACGGTGTGCTCCACGCGATTCAGCTCCAAATCCTCGACGCGCAAAATAGCTTCGCCCATTCTCCCGCCCCGCCGGAGGAGTGCGCGGACCCGGGCCGACAATTCGGAAAACGCGAAGGGCTTTAGGACCAGATCGTCGGCCCCCAAATCCAGCACCTGCACGCGGTCCGGCAACTGCCCCTTGCTCGTGAGAACGAGAATGGGCATCTGCTGGCGCTGGGCGCGAATTTTCTGAAGAACTTCCAGGCAATCGGGCTTCGGCAAATTCAAGTCCAGGATCGCCAGGTCATATTCGCGCTCCTGGACCATGAATTTTGCTTCTTCCCCGCCAGCCGTCAAATCCACGGCATAGTGCTCGGCGTCAAATCCACGCTGAAGAAATGTGGCAAGTGCGGGATCGTTTTCCGCAACCAGAAGGCGCATCCAGGCTCCAGTGGAGGGGAAAAGCCACGAGAGGAATTGAAGGGGAACACAATTTAATGAAGACAAACAAAAGTGTCAAAGGAAATCGTCAGTCGAGGCTAAGATTGTTCAAAGAAGGTGTCGGAAGTTTAAATCTGTTCCGGATGCAACCAACGTGACTCGCCCAAATGCCCCAGAACGGAATACCATGAGTGACAAATTGTCACATCCTCAGGGGTGTGTCATCTTTTCCGGACGCACGAGCTCGTCAAATTCCTTCTCCGTGAGATAGCCCAATTTCAGCGCCGCTTCACGAAGGCTCGATTTCTCGTGATGGGCTTTGTGTGCGATCTCCGCCGCTTTGTCATACCCAATCTTCGGGCTGAGCGCGGTCACCAGCATCAGCGAGTTTTCCACATTTTCCTTGATGCGCTTCTCGTCGAGTTCCATTCCGGCAACGCAATGGACCGTAAAGGAACGGCATGCGTCCGCAAGCAGCCGCACGGAATTTAAAAAATTGTGAATCATCACCGGCTTGAATACATTCAATTCGAAATTTCCCTGCGAGCCTGCAAAACCAATCGCGGCATCATTGCCAAACACCTGCACCGCGACCATGGTCATTGCTTCCGATTGCGTGGGGTTCACTTTCCCCGGCATGATGGACGACCCCGGCTCGTTTTCCTGAAGCATCAATTCGCCTAACCCGGCGCGGGGCCCCGAGGCCAGCCATCGAATATCATTCGCGATTTTCATCAGCGATGCGCCCAGCGTTTTCAGCGCGCCGCTCGCAAACACGATTTCATCATGCGCCGAAAGAGCGGCAAACTTATTCGGATGCGACCGAAAGGGCAAGCCCGTCAATTCGGAAATTTTCCGCCCGGCGCGCTCGCCGAATTCGGGGTGCGCGTTCAACCCGGTTCCCACGGCCGTCCCTCCGATCGCCAGCTCATAAAGCCCGGGCAGCGTTTCATTCAATCGCGCGACGTCGCGGTCGAGCAAGCTCACCCAGCCGGACATTTCCTGGCCAACCGTCAGCGGCGTTGCATCCATCAAGTGCGTGCGCCCGATCTTGACGACCTTCGCAAACGCGCGCGCCTTCGCGTCAATGGCATCGCGCAGCCCCGCGACCGCCGGAATCAAAACCTCGGCCACGCGCGAAGCGGCCGCAATATGCATCGCGGTCGGAAACGTATCATTCGAGGATTGCGACATATTCACATCGTCGTTCGGATGAATCGGTTTCTTGCTGCCGAGTACACCCCCGGCCAGTTCGATCGCGCGGTTCGAAATCACTTCATTCGTGTTCATGTTCGTCTGCGTGCCGCTGCCCGTTTGCCAGATGTGCAGCGGAAAATGTTCGTCGAGCTTTCCGGCGATCACTTCATCCGCGGCCTGGACAATTAGGCGCGCCTTCTCCGGCGAAAGTTTTCCGAGGTCCTGATTCACGAGCGCCGCGGCTTTTTTCAGCACTCCGAACGCCCGAATCAGCTCCGGAGGCATGGTCTCGCGGCCGATATCGAAATGAATCAGGGATCGCGCGGTTTGCGCGCCGTAGTAGCGGTCGCACGGAACTTCAATCTTTCCCATGCTGTCGGATTCGATGCGTGTTTCCGTTTTGGGGGCCTGCGATAGCTTCGTGCTCACGATGGCGTCCTCCGCGCGGCGAGGCTCTTCCGCCGATTCACTCAAATGGGTCTAACGAAAGGATACTGCGGAATCACCCGCGGCGCAGCCCCTGTTTCATTCCTCGCCGGAGAATTTGCCGTTTTTCGATCGTGATCCATGCTCGCGAATCCTCCGGCCAGCTGTACGACTGTTGCACTTTGGGACAGGCGGCTTTTCGGAAACTCACGCCGTACCATTTCACAGGCCGAATCGGGAATCAGTCTAAGATTGAACCAGCGGCCGAAGTCGGAGAAATGTCTCCTCGGCGCAGGCTCACGTCCGTTCGGTTTTCTCTCATTTGATTTAGGGCACCAGGGGTCGCTCAATGGGGTTTCGATTCCGGCTTGGGTTTCGTCGCGAGGATGCAGGCGCCGCGTCTGTGCAAACTGCGGACTTGCCCGTGGAGGATGCTGCCTCCGCGGATGCTGTTACGACGGAATCCCCGCGCGAGGAGTCCGCAGCGAGCGAAAATACCTCCAGCCCATCTGTCCTCATTGCACCACTTTCTTCCGAAGCGGCGCACCAAGCTCCCTCCCCGGTGAACGACACGGAAGCCCCTATTGCGGAATCCAAAGCTGAATCTCCCATGCCGCGGCCGGCGCCCGCTCCCGCGCCTGTTGCAGCGCCGGCCCCTTCAGCCATTCCGGCGGCCGTCACCTCGGGAATGGCGCCTCACGTTCAAGTGGAAGTTGCCGCTGGTCTGGTGACCGACCACACGCACGCCGATCCCACCAATTGGGCTCTCGAAGAGAAGCTCGCGAGCCATAAGGAATGGGTTGAATCGCGGGGCGTTTCCGGTCAAATGGCAGACCTGAGCCGCGCCGAGTTCGAGGGCGCCGAGCTTGTCGGCATCAATTTGCGCTTCGCGGATTTTCACGACGCCAATTTGAAAGCGGCGGACCTGCTGCTCGCCGATCTTCGCGACGCCTGCCTGATGCGCGCGAATCTGGAGGAGGCGTGCCTCGTCGGCGCCAACCTCGAAGGCGCAAACCTGGAAAGTGCCGACCTCGAGACGGCCATGGGGCTTGTCCCGCGGCAGCTTGCCGGAGCGAATCTGCGCGCCGCGTCCTTGCCCCAGCAAATTCAGGAATTTCCGGCGCTCGAGGATTTCGCTCGCGCCTCGCGGATTTCCATCTGGCTCTTTGCCGCCACGATGATGTTCAATCTCATTTCTTGGCTCATGATCTGGAAGACGAAGGACGCGCAGCTGATTGCCGATTCCTCCGTTCTGCCATTCTTGCGTTCGCCTTCGGCGTCCGCTGCGTTGCCGACCGCCGAGCTTTACTTGATTGCACCAGCGCTGCTGCTCGCTGTTTTCCTGGTCTTCCAATACCATTTGCAGCGACTGTGGGACGCGGTGCTGGAACTCCCCGCCGTGTTCCCAGACGGGCGCATCCTCGGCGATGAGGGCCCGTGGATTGTGACCGGCCTTCTGCGAGCCCATTTCCGATGGATGAATCAGGACGCTCCATCCACGCGCCTGATCGAAAAAATTGTCTCTACCTTGCTGGCCTATTGGGTGGTTCCCGCGACGCTCCTCTTCTTCTGGGGCCGCTATTTAACCAGGCAGGAAATGCACGGCACGGCCCTGCAAGCCTTGTTTGTCGTCGCTGCTGTAGCTGTTGCCGCTTACTCGACCACGAAAGTTGGCCGCCCCGAGCAGACCTGGGCGCTCAACGGAAAACGGACGCATCCGGCTTTTCGTGACTGGAAAATCTTCAGCCCTGGCTTCGTCACCATTGCGCTGGGCGTCGCGCTCTCGTTCCTCTCGCTTGGCACCATTGCCGGCGTTCCCCACGACAAAACGCGCGCACCGCAATTCTCCTCAGCGGATATTCGCAGATGGGCGCCGACTGTCTTTTGGGCCGTCGGCTATGACCCGTACGCGGATCTCACCGAAGCGGCAATTTCGACCAAGCCCTCGAATTGGAACGGAAATGATGATCAGCTTGGCTCAGTCGTGGGCGCGCACTTGAACAATGCAAAATTCAGGTATGCCCAAGCCTATGGCGTCTTTCTGGCAAATTCTCATCTCTGGCGCACCGATTTCCGCGGCGCATTTCTTTCCGAGGCGGACCTGCGGGGAGCTGACCTCGGCCAAGCGAACCTCCGCCTGGCTATTTTGGATCGCGCGCAGCTCACGCATGCGAACCTTGATCGCGCCG
>Ga0187804_10000163_pt1 | contig 14749 bp, 13 predicted proteins | sample NC_wetland_sal_i_3_FD_132961 | JGI IMG/M metagenome (GOLD analysis project Ga0187804, IMG submission 132961) | Wetland sediment microbial communities from Neuse River Estuary, North Carolina, USA - Control_4 | ecosystem: Environmental > Aquatic > Freshwater > Wetlands > Sediment | place: USA...
CAGGAAGAGCTGAGCACTGATGTTCGCGATGACAAACGAGGAATGCCGCGGGTTGACCTCCGGCCTCTGGGCCTGAGACCTGATGGCTGACGGCTGATGGCTGATGGCTGATGGCTAAAGTATGCTGGACCGCGTCTTACAGGAAATTCGCGCGCGTCACCGTTTCGTGGTGACCTCGCATGCCCGCCCCGACGGCGACGGCATCGGCTCCGCGCTGGCCTGCGGCCAGATCCTCCGCCGCCTGGGTAAAGAGGCCGCAGTCGTCATGCACGATGGCGTGCCCCGCATCTACCGCAACCTGCCCTTCGCCGATCGCGCCGTCCAGGCCGACTCCGTCCCCCCGAACGACGCCGTCATCCTGCTCGAATGCGATGGCATCAAGCGCACGCTTCTTGAGGGCCTGGAACATTGCTTCCTGATCAACATCGACCACCACGTCAGCGGCCGCAATTTCGCCCAAATCAACTGGATCGATTCCAGCGTCATGGCCACCGCCGAGTTGGTGTACCGCATGGCCCGCCTCGCCGGGGTCCCGGTCGACGCCGACATCGCCACCTGCCTCTACACCGGCCTCATGACCGACACCGGCTCTTTTATGTTCGAAGGCACCGGCGAACATACTTTCGCCCTCGCCCGCGAACTGGTGCTCGCCGGCGCCGACCCCGCCCGTTGCGCCCGCCACATTTACTTCGGCCACTCCACCGCCAAGCTGCGCCTGCTGGGCGCTGCCCTTGCCAACCTCCACCGCGAAGGTCCGCTCGCCTGGATCTGGGTCACCCAGGAGCAGATGGAGCGCTTCGGAGCCCGCGAGGAAGATTGCGAAGGCCTCGTCAACTACGCCCTCTCTATCGGCGATGTCGAGGTCGCCATCTTCCTCCACGAGTTGCCCGATCGCCGCTGGCGCGTCAGCCTGCGCAGCAAGGGCGCAGTCAACGTCTCTACCGTCGCCGAGCATTTCGGCGGCGGCGGCCACAAATGCGCCAGCGGTTGCGCTCTCGATGGACCCCTCGCCATTGCGATCAGCCGCGTTCTCGAGCGCCTGCGCGCCCACTCCGTGACGGTGAGCACACCATGAACCTCTACTTTGCCCGGCAACTGATTTCTTTCGTGGGTGCGCTGCTGATTCTGATAGCCTATGTCGGTCATCAGTTGGGATGGGTCAGCGCCCGTCGCCGCTCCTACAACGTAATGAACGCCGCCGGCTCGGCCATCCTCTGCTGGATCGCCTTGCATCCCTTTCAACTCGGTTTCGTCGTCCTCGAAGGCGTCTGGACCGTAGTCAGCGTCTGGGCTCTCGTCCGCCCGCGCGCGGCCTGAGTTTCTTGTGCTTTGCCAGGCGCTCGCCGGTCCCGCCCGTCCCTGTTTCTGGCCCGCTCGTCCCGGGCTTGGCGTGAATCCACTCATCATCTGGGTTACCCTAATCGCGTGCATACTTCCGCGCAACGTCAGCCGAGTATTCTCAGCGTCTCGCTGATTTCCGCGGCGGTCGTGTCGGCAGCGAGCCTGCTGAAATTCTGGTATCTCTATCTCGACGATCTCGCGCGCGACCGCGGCGGAACATTTGTCCATCGCGCGCTGGAAGAAGGAACCGGGTTGTTCGCCGCAACCGTGTTGATTCCAGCGATTGTCTGGACGAGCCGGAGGTTCCGCTTCGGAGAGGATCCGTGGTGGCGAATTGCCCCGATCCACCTTGGCGTGGCGATCGTCCTCTCGATTGCGCACACGACGCTGATGGGCGTTTCGCGCGCCATCGTCTTCCCGCTCGTCGGGATGGGAAGCTACGACTACGGTGAGATGCGCTGGCGCTACCCGATGGAATTCTCCAACTTCTTGGTGATCTATGCCATCTTCGTTGGCGCACTCAACCTCTTCGATTATTACCGCGAGCTGCGCAGCCGGCAGATCGCGGCCGCGGAGCTCGAAGCGCGCCTGGCCCAGGCGCAACTCCAGAATCTGCAACTCCAGCTTCAGCCGCACTTTCTCTTTAACGCGCTGAACACCATTTCCTCCGTGATGTACGAGGACCTTGCGCGAGCCGACGCGATGCTGGCGCAACTCAGCGAGCTGCTGCGGCGCACGCTGCGGCAGCCGGACGCGCAACAGGTCCCGCTCGAAGAGGAGATCGAGACAGTCCGAATGTACCTGCGCATCATGCAGGAACGCTTCGGCGAGGACCTGCGCGTGGAAGTCGCGATGGATCCCGATGTCGCGCAGATGCTCGTCCCGCAACTGCTGTTGCAGCCGCTGGTGGAGAACTCGATCCGGCATGCAGCCGGAAAGACACCGCTGGAGGTGACGGTCCGCGCCGCGCGCAGCCAAGGCGAGCTGCTGCTGCGCGTCAGCGACAACGGTCCAGGACTGCAAAGCGCGACCATCGAGAAAGGAATCGGGCTTACCAACACCGCCGAGCGCCTGGCCGCGCTCTATGGCGAGCGCCACAAGCTGAGCTTCGATAACGGTCCGGGCGGTGGATTAACGGTATCCGTGCGCATACCGCTGCAGGCGGCGACCACATGACCGCTCTGCGCGTCTTTGTGGTGGACGATGAAGCCCCCGCGCGACGCAAGCTGCTGCGCTTCCTGGCTGCCGATTCCGAGGTGGAGGTTGTTGGCGAAGCGGCGAATGGGCGGGAAGCGGTGGCAGGAATTCGGCGTACCCATCCTGACCTGCTACTGCTCGACGTGCAGATGCCGGATTTCGACGGGTTCGAAGTGGTGAAGCAGCTCGCACCGCCGCTGCCCCGGATCGTGTTCGTCACCGCGTTTGACCAGTACGCCATCCAGGCATTCGACGTGCACGCCTTCGGATACCTGCTGAAGCCGTTCGACCAGCCACGCTTCCGAAAGGTCTTAGACGGCGCCAAGCAGCAAGCGCGCGCACACAACCGTCTCAGTTCCAATTCCGAAGACGCGTTGCGCCGCCTGCTGGCCGAGGTTGACCGGGGCCGCCGTGCTCCTTCGCGTCTGGCCGTCCAGCATGGCGAGCGAACGTTCTTCGTGCCCCCCGGCGAGATTGACTGGATCGAGAGCGAGCGCAACTACCTGCTGATCCACGCTGGCGACAAGACGTACACCATCCGCGGAACGCTGGACGCCATGGAAGAGCGGCTCGACCAAGCGGAATTTGTGCGCATCAACCGCTCGGCCATCGTGCGTCTCGACGCCGTACGCGAGCTGCAGAAGTGGTTTCACGGCGAGTACAAGGTGATCCTGAAATCGGGTGCAAGCCTGGCGTGGTCGCGACGGTATTTGGGACGACAGTCGGAAATTCTGCAGAAGCTTTAGGGCGTCGCGTAGCGCGATCCGCCGGTGTTCCCGTTTGTCCCCTACCCCGGCCCGCACATCCCAACGAAATTGCCTTCCGAAAACCGTCGTGCGAAATTACGGAAAGTCACCGGCGACGACCTCTTCGCCGAACCTGACAAACAGGAGCACGAAATTGCCTGCATTGGGAACTTACACGTCTGCACCTGACATTGACTCGCCCAACCGCGAAGTGAACTCGACCGGGCCTTTGCCTCGCCTCGCCGTCGGCGTCCTTGTCGCGCTCTGTGCGGCCAAGCTGCTGCTGCACGTCTTCACCAGCGTCCGCCACTACGGCTACTTCCGCGATGAGCTTTATTACCTCGATATGGCCCGGCACCTTGATTGGGGCTACGTAGATAGCGCTCCGCTCATCGCCGTCTACGCCAGGATCGCGCTGTGGATGGGCGGTTCGCTGGCGGCGCTGCGCATCCTTCCCGCGCTCGCTGGCACAGCACTGGTCGCGCTGACCATCCTTATCGCGCGCGAGCTGGGCGGCGGACGCTACGCCCAATTCCTCGCCGGCCTCTCCGCCCTGCTCTGCCCCGCCGTGCTGTGGGCGGGCAGCCTCATGACCATGAACGCCTTCGAGCCGCTGTTCTGGATGGGCTGCATCTTCGTGATCGCTCGCATCTTGCGCACCGGTGACTCGCGGCTGTGGCTATGGTTCGGCCTGCTCGCCGGCCTTGGCCTTGAAAACAAGCACTCCACGCTGTCTTTCGGATTCGCGGTCACCGTCGCCCTGCTCCTGACGCATCATCGCCGCGAGTTCGCCCGCCAGTGGATCTGGATCGGCGCCGCCATCGCTCTCGTGCTCTTCCTCCCCAACATCATCTGGCAAATCCGCCATCACTTCCCGACGATCGAGGACCTTGCCAACGTCCGCCGCGAAGGCAAGAACGTCGTGCTCGGCCCGCTCGCGTTCGTGAAGGAGCAGATCTTCGACATCCGCCCGATCCTATTGCCGGTCTTGCTCTCCGGCCTGGTGTGGTTTCTCCGCGATCGACGCTGGCGCGTGCTCGGCCTGACCTTCGCAGTCTTCTTCGTCCTGATGGAAGTCGCGCACGCCAAGAACTACTACGTGTTCCCGATCTATCCGATGCTCTTCGCCGGCGGCGCGGTCGTGATCGAGAGTGCGATTGAGCGTTGGCTGGCGAACCGCGCCCCCTGGGCCCAAACGGCGACACGCGCGGCCGTGGTCACCATCATCGCGCTCGGGACGCTTCCCGCAGTCCCAATGGTGACGTGGTTCCTCCCGCCGGATCGTCTCCTCGCCTATCAGAATGCTATGGGCTTCAAGAATTCCAAGGCCGAGGTGCACCACGAGTCGCTGTTGCCGCAACCGATTGCCGACCAGTTCGGGTGGCCTGAGATGGTGGGTGAGGTCGCCGCCATCTACAACTCACTGCCGCCTGACGAGCGCGCCCAGACCGGCATCTGGGCCGGCAACTACGGCGAAGCCGGGGCCATTAATCTGTTCGGCCCGCAATACGGCTTGCCCCGCGCCTACTCTCGCCACCAGACCCACTGGTACTGGGGTCCGCCGCCGCAGGTCTACAAGAACCTCATCGTGATCGAGTGGAGCCTCGACGACGTGCGCGACAACTGCACTTCGTTTCAAGCCTTCGAGCACTATCAGCGCTTCGGCATGGCCGAGGAAAACACACCGATGTACCTCTGCCGCGGCGTCACCTTCGATATCCAGAAAATCTGGTGGCACTCCCACCACTGGAATTAGTCGCAGGTCCCCTTCGCGCGACCCTCATTGGCACGACACAGTGAAGCGATTCACCGACGCCCCGTTCCAGCCCGCTCCGGTGGTTGGGTAGCGAGTGTAGAAGATGTAAAACTGCTTGCCTAGAATGCGGGGGTCGTCTCCCATGCCGACGGGAGCGACATACGTCGTGGGTTGATCTTTTTCATTGCGGAAGTCGAACAGCAGCGTCGGGAGCGACCAGTTCATCCCATCGGGAGACTCGGAGTAGGCGATCACCACGCCTTCGCCGATGATCATCTGGTAGCGCTGCAGGTCGGCGTTATACGCGACCTGGAGCTCGCCGCTGTATTGCGCATTGGGATTCAGATCCTGGGAGTACCCTCCGAGACCCTGATCCAGATGCCAGCCGTCGTAATATTTCTGGAATGCGACGGCGTGCGGCTTGCTGCCGAACGCGGCTGCGAGCACGGCGCCAATCGGCGCGCGGGCAACGGAAACCTGTGTGATCGTGGGTGGGTTGCCCCAGTGCGTGGTGCCGTTAGCCAGCCAATCCCGGAAATAGATGTAGAAGTATTTGCCGTCGGGAGAGACGACAAGAGGAGCATCGCCGATATCGAAGCCGTCCATATCTGTGCGGTAGCCCTGATTGACGCGAACGATCTCGCCCAGATCGGTCCAACTCATGCCTTGATCGGTGGATGCGGCCATGGCGAATATGGAGTCAAAACTCTGGGTTTGGATGGTCGGAATCTCAGCGTGGTAGATCAGTAGCAGATTGCCGGCTCCGGGCATGCCCGCCGGAACCTCATAAACCGGCCCGCCGCCCATATAGTCATAGCTCTGGTAGAAGGGGTTGACCACCGGATCGGGATTCGGATTGATCGTCACATCAATGGGAGGGTCGGAGCCGAGCGGGTTGTCCAGGGTGCCGAGCGTGCGAGTAATAGATCCATACTTGTTGTTTCCGTACCAGTGTCCCTGCCAGAGCTGGCGGGAGTGCTTGCCGCCATCGCTGCCGAAAAACGCGTAACCGCTGCCGCTTTTGACGACGCCCAAGGGAGTGTCCGGCCAGGCGAAACCGTCTGCCGTGTCCGTGAGCGGCGGCTGCGCGATATTCCCGGCAGCTAGGCGTTGCGCTGGAGTAACCAATTCCTGGTTAGCGACGATCTTGGGCGTACAGAGTGGAGTGACGTTCTGCGCGCTAGCCGCGGTCGACAGACCAGCCAGAACACCGCAAAGAGCGATGAGGGTTGAGGCAAGGGATACTCGGCGGCCTGTCCGCATGAAATCCTCCGTCAACAGGAAAGAACACCAGCCTTGGTTCGATGTTGCGGTGCGTTTTCCCGCCAGTGCTTGGCGGGGCGAGCTTCGGACCCTATCAGACTGCAATCCCAACACTAGTTGGCCGTATGCGGGTTCTCCGTAGAAGTGGCCGCCTTCAGCACTTCGATTCGAGCCGCCACGCGGTTGGCGCTGTCCGCAAGGTCGAGTTCAACTACTATTACACTCATGAGCGTGCGAACCCGCACCGACGTGTTACTGCTGGTTGCGTTCTGCGGCTTTCTTTTCTTCTATGGCCTGGGCTCGTTCGGCCTTATCGGAGCCGATGAGCCCCGCTATGCTCAGATCGCCCGCGAGATGCTCGCCCGCCGCGACTTCATCACTCCCACCCTCCAGGGCAAACCCTGGCTCGAAAAGCCCGCCCTGTACTACTGGCAGGCGGCGCTCGCTTATCGTGTGGAGCAGGCACTCCAGCCGGTTGCTGGTGTGGAGCAGGCACTCCAGCCCGCCGGCGACGGCATTACCGATCAAGCGGCTCGTCTCCCCTCCGCCTTCGACGCCGTCCTGCTGATCGTCGCCGTTTACCTATTCCTGCGCCGCTTCCGCCCCGGTTCCCAGATGGATGGCGCTCTCATCACCGCCGGCTGTGCCGGCGTGATCGGATTCGCCCGCGCCGCCTCCACCGACATGCCCCTCGCCGCTATGTTCTCCGTCGCTCTGTTCGGCTGGTATGCATGGTACGAAAGCCGCCGCCGTCTCCCGCTCGCACTCTTCTATATCTTTCTCGCTCTCGCAACTCTCGCCAAGGGCCCGGTCGCGCTTTTCCTTGCCTTCGTCATTCTGTTGCTCTTTGCCGCCCTCAAGCGCGACTGGCGCATCCTCCTGCGCACCCTCTGGACCCCCAGCATCTTCCTGTTCCTCCTGATCGCGCTGCCCTGGTACCTTGCCGTTCAGATGCGCAATCCCGACTTCTTTCGCGTCTTCATCCTCCAGCACAATCTGGCCCGCTTCAGCCACGACGTGTATCACCACCCGCAGCCCTTCTGGTACTTCATCCCCGTGCTCTGCCTCGGTCTGATGCCCTGGAGCTTGTGGTTAGCCCTCGCCGTCCTCGAAAAACTCCGTCTCGCCTGGTCCGAGGGCTTGGAAGCTTTCTCCCACCCCGACGATTCCCGCGGACTCTTCCTGCTCCTCTGGCTGCTCGTCCCCGTCATATTTTTCAGCCTGTCGCAGTCCAAGCTCCCCGGATACATCCTGCCTTCGATCCCCGCCGGAGCCCTGCTCGTTTCCGAATACCTTGCCGCCCGCCGCGGTGACGAACCCACGGCTGAAGAAACAAGAGCCGGAGAGATAAAGGTCCCCCTCCCGCTCGCCGTGCTGCATGCCCTGCTCTGCGGCGCCTTGCTCTTCGCTGCCCTGATGGCTGCCAGCGCGATCCTCAACCGCCGACTCCCGTGGGGAACTGGGACCTATCTCGCTGCCGCGATTGCCGCCGTCGTCGCCTGTGGGGTCGCCGCCGCTCTCCGCTCACGTCCTGGAATTCGCCTCGTGCGCTTTGCCACCATGGTCCCCATCCTGCTCGGTGTCGCCGCGGTTCTACGCCTGGCCGCTCCCGCCATCGACGCCAGGTTCTCCCCCCGACCCATCGCCCGAGTCATCCTCGGGTTTTCCCATGAAGATGTGCCGGTCGCGGTCTATCACACCAATCGCGAGCAGGAATATGGCCTCGAGTTCTATCTCAACCGTCCCACCCAGCACTACGACTGGGGACAACTCCCGCCCCAGGGCCACTTGCTAGTCGCCGCACCCAACTCGCTTCCCGCGCTCGCCGATTTCCTCCGCGGACGCAAGCCCTCCTACCTCACCACTATCCCGGCGCAGAACCTGGAACTCTACTGGATCAGTGCCAGCCCCGGCACCCCGTAAGCTGGTTTCAAGAATTGCTTTTGGGAAGGGCACGGCTTCAGCCGTGCCGCTAGAGCGACAAGAAAATGCAGGCTTTAGCCCCAGAGGGCCGTTCTACTGTCCTCCGAGCGGTGCCCCCGTGGTGAGAGGTTTTCACTTCTGCAATCTGAACTTCTGACTTCTGCATTCAATACGCCCCCAGATCCTTCGCCGAAACAAAATTCCCCGCATACTCCCGCTTCACCTGCTCCACCAGGTCCGCCTCCGGAAGCTTCTCCAGTACCTGGTGATACAGCACCAGCAGCTTCGGCCGCGCCCGCCGCGCAATCTCCCCCAGCTCCGCCGGCGACGTATGGAACGTCTGGAAATACTTCTTCCAATGCTCTTGTTTCAGCTCGTCCCCATTCGGGTTATAGACCTCGTGCAGCAACACGTCGCAGCCGTCACAGGCCTTCACCACTTCGTCGGTCGGCGCCGTATCGCCCGAGATCACGATCTTTCGATCCTTCGTCTCGAACTTGTACCCGTAAGCCTCTTTCCAGATCCCATGCTTCACCGGAAACGCGGTCACCGTCACGTTCTCGTCGCGATACACCACGCCCGACCCGATCTCATGCACGTTCACCTTGTAGCCGCTCGCGTTCGCCTCTTCCAACCCCTGTCGCCGTACCCGCACATCTTCCACCCACGCGCGCTCGATATGCTCCGTCATCCGCTTCAGCCCCCGCGGACCGTACGCCTCCAGCGGTTCTTTCCGCCCTAGCACCCACGGCGAAAAAATCAGGTCCGGATACCCCAGCGTGTGATCGGAATGCAGGTGCGTGATGAAGACCATCTTCAGTTCCTTCGCCTTGAGCGCCGCAAATCCATTCTTCTCCGCAGCCGCCGCCCGCCGCACCACCCCCGGCCCGCAATCCACCAGATACGCCCGGTCATTCACCACGACCGCCACCGCCGGCCCCCAGCGCTCGGGATCGGCGCTCGGATTCCCCGTCCCCAGCACCACCACCTGCGCGCCAGTGCTTGCGGTCGGCGCCTTCTCCTGCGCAAGGCCCGCGCCAATCATCAAAAGAACCGAAACCAGCCGAAGAGCTTGTCTTCCATTCATTTGTCTCATGTCCTTGAAGCCCCGTATGCCTGTCAGAAAACCAGTCCCAGAGGGACGATCCAATTTAGCCCCGCGATTAAGCGCGGGGTAAGAATAGAATGACCGACCAAGTCCCGGAGGGACGGCAAAATTCACCTGGTTATACAATTGCCCTGCTCAGGAGTTGCCATGAGAATACGTTCCGCCGTAGCCGGCGTCCTGCTTCTCGGCCTTGCCATCCCCGCTTTATTCGCCAAGAAGAAAGACCCCAAACCCGACCCGGTGATGACTGAAGTGACAGCTCGTGGCCGGATGCTCTATGAATGCGACCAAGCTGCTTGGCACTCGTCAGACGCTCTCATGGCAATCAATCCGTCCAGAGAATCTCTCGGACGTTACATCCCCCAAAAATCCGACAGCGGATGGGTCGTCGGCTTTGGCCGTCTCAACCAGGCGCGCGATAAGTTCCTCGTTGCCTACGAAGCCATCCAGGGCGCTACCCTTCAGGACTTCACTGTAAAGAAGTTCGACCCGCCGCGCGAAGATACTTCTTTCTATCTCTTCGCTGCACGAGCGGTCGACACGGCCTTGGCCGACTTCTAGGGTGAGCATCGCTCCTACAACGCCGCTGTCCTGCCCGCGCCATCCAATCAGCTGTATGTGTACATACTTCCCGCACAAACCAAGGACGATGTCTTTCCTCTCGGTGGTGACGTCCGCTATCTTGTCTCACGAGACGGCACTTCAATCATAGAGAAACACCAAATGCACAAGAGCATCATCGAGAATCCTGCGCCGGATAACGGCGCCAAAACTGTCGCTGGCGTCCACACCCATGTTTTGACCGATGTTCCGGAAGATTCGGATGTTTTCCATGTCCTGACCAGAAAACCATCGGTACCCGAATACATCATGACTAGCAAGAAAGGCGGTTACCTAGTACGAGAAGATGGCACGATCATCCCGTGGAAGAGGTAGCTCGATGTTTGTCGTGCCTCACTGAGAACTGGTTCTCGACCAGCAACCAGCAACTAGCGACTGCCCTTCTGCACAACCCCGCCCTTCATCACGAAATCCACCTTTTCCATCACCGACACATCCGCCAGTGGATCGCCCGGCACCGCCACAATGTCGGCCAGCTTGCCCGGTTCGATGGTCCCAACCTGGTCCTGCATGCCCAGCAACTCTGCCGCAGAAGACGTAGCCGAGCGCAGCGCCTGCGCCGGCGTCATCCCGAACTTCACCATCGATGCAAACTCCTTCGCCGGATTCACTTTCCAGTCGAATCCGCCGGCATCGGTCCCAAACGCAATCTTCACGCCCGCCTTCATCGCACGCCGGAAGGTGTCTTCATGCACCTGGATCATTTTCACCCACACCGGCGCGCCGGCCGCAGCCCGCCCCTGCGCCACGTACTCGCCAACGAAAATTGTCGGCACGTACCAGATCCCCTTCGCCGCCATCGTCTTCAAATCTTCATCCGCTATGTAATTCCCATGCTCGATCGAATCCACTCCCGCCTCGACCGAGTTGTGTACTCCATTGAGCGCCATGGCATGCGACGCGACCTTGTGCCGCTGCCGATGAGCTTCGTCCACAATGGCGCGTAACTCGTCGAGCGTAAACGTAGGGATATCGTCGAGCACGCCGTCATCCCGCAGACGGTAACTCCGGTCGGAGTAAACCTTGATCCAGTCCGCTCCATGCATGATCTGCTCGCGCACGGCTTTGCGGCCCGCGTCCGCGCCATCCACCACCTGCACCCCATGTGGAACTTCGACATTCGGCGCATACCCCAGCAGCGGATACGCTCCCGTCACATCCATCGCCCGCGTCGCCACCTGCATCCGCGGCCCGGGAATCACGCCGTTCTCTATCGCTTTCTTCACATCGACGTCGGCATACCCCGCGCCCTCGGTCTCCACATCGCGAATTGTCGTGAACCCGTACTCCAGCGCCCGTCGCGCATTCACCGTCGCCAGAATCGTCCGATACTCCGGAGACTGCTTCAGCAGCTGATCGTCATAATCCGCCGCCGTGATGTCCCCCTGCAGCAGAATGTGGGTGTGCGTATCCATGAGACCAGGCAGACACGTTTTGCCATCAAGCCAAATCATCTCTGTAGTTTTCGGGTCCCATCCGAGCACGGCACCCGCTTTGGCTGGATATTTGGCGACTTCAACAATCCTGTCGTCCTTCACATTGATGATGCTCTTGCCTAGCGCTTGATTTGCTCTTCCGTCGATCAGGTTCCCACAAACGATCTGAATTTCCTTCTTCGCGCCGGGAATATTCAGGATCTTCTCGATCCCTGTCTGTGTTTGCGAAAGGGCCATGCCCACCAGGGAATTGAAAAAAAGCATTGCAACCACAATCCTGCGCATTACGCTCCTCCTGAGACCTGAGACCTGACAACCGAGACCTGAAGCTTATCTCTTCTCCGTGCCTCCGTGGTGAATTGCGCTTCCTCCTGCCACCTGCCGCCTGCCGCCTATCTTTTCTCAGTGGTGAATTCTACTGAGAACTGAGAACCGGGAACTGTTCTTTTCCTGTGCACCCGCTGTGCAAATTCCGGCTGACGAATGGTACAGAGTCTGCGGCGCGGCCTCCGTCTTCGCGCAAACTCCCCACCGGCCGCGCCGGTTGTGAGTGCGCTTCAACCTCTTCTTTATCCCCTTGGTGTCGGCGCCAGTCCGCTCAAAGAAATATTGCGGTTGCACAATTCTTGCGTATTGACCGGCTCCCATTCGGCGCGTACAGTCGCTCTCGCCTTCGAAGAAGAATGTCGGCTGCTGTAGAGAGAACCGGCACTCTTAAATCGCGAATCGTCAATCGTAAAACGTCAATCAAAACTTTTCCCGGCCCTCCCCCGAGGGGTATCGCATCATGAATATGGAAAGTCATTGGACCGTCTACCGCACCCGTTTCCTGGTGCGCGCTCGTCAACTGACCGAACCGCTTGCTTTCACCGACGCGCTCGGCCGCGATCATTCCGGGCTGCCCGGCGACTACCTCGTCGAGTCGGCCAGCGGGGTCCGTTGCATCGCTCCCCGCACCATCTTCGAAGACATCTACGTGCCGCTCGAATCTTCCCTCGGCAGCACCTTACAGCCTCGAAGTTCACCCCAAGGCAGGTCCCCGGGCACGCTCGACCACCATTCCCCGGTGGTGCGCGCCCCCGCCAGCGCCTAGGGACTGGTACTGGTTTCGAGAGAGCGGTTCTGGGAAGGACACGCCTTTGCCATAGCTTGAGGTTGGACAAAAAAGGGGAACCAGCGATACTCCAGCCGCGTAGCGGCGGGATCCGATAGCCCAGCGCGTAAGCGCTGGGAAAACAGGGAGTTGGGCGAGTCCCGGAGCGAGGGCAACTGAAATCGCAGACAGACGGCGTCAGACCGGTAGCGGTCTCAATAACACCTCGGCTACAATATATAGAGGTTACCTCTTGACAGGCACAACATACGGGAGTACGTTAAGCATCCCATAGCAGTTTCGACCAGACCCCCTCAAGGGGGCAGAGACGACAAAAACAGGGGCGATGCGGAGTCACTTCGCCTCCTCCCATTACGGAAACCATCCCTCCGAAGTGGATGGAAATTGCGGTGGCTACCCCCGGTCTGGCTCACGCCATGCATCCCCTCGGGGGGTCCATTCCGCAGCTGAACTTGCACGTGGCCGTTGCCCCTCGACCCGGGCAGCTCGTCCGTGAGAACTTGGAGCCCCTTATGGAAGATCTGATCCGGCTCGTCTCCGATTGTTTTGCTCGTCACGGCCTTGAACCTCTCCCGGCCCGCGATCCGCAGCCCGGCGAATCCGTCCCCGCGCTCGCGGCCGCACCCTTGCCCGAGGCGCTCCCTGAGCATAACTTTCGCGATCATAACTATGGAAAGACGTCGCCACCCGATCCCGTCCCGGTAGGGACGGCCGAAAGGGCGGTGAGTGGAACAGCGGCGCTTTAGCGCCGCCGTAAGTCGTTCAGTTTCAACGCTCCCTTAGGGCCTGCCGTTGCGACTCCGACTTTTTCAGCATTCGGTTAGGTGCTTTGGTCAACAATAGAGCTGGACCCGGAATATGAATACCGGCCGCCATCATCCATATTAGGAGAACGACATGCCCGAAACCCGCGAACAAGTCAAAACACAATCCGCGACCACGACTAGCAAGAAGAAGTCCCCTGGCCTCACTTTCCGCCGCTTGTTTACCAAGCCCGGCGTTTCTCCCTACGACGAAGTCGAATGGGAACTCCGCACTGCCCAGATCACCGACTCCCAGGGCGGCATCATCTTCGAGCAGAAAAACGTCGAGACCCCCAAAGACTGGTCCATGACCGCGACCAACATTGTCGCCAGTAAATACCTCCATGGCCGCCTCGGCACCTCCGAGCGCGAGACCGGCGTCCGCCAGCTCGTCGCTCGCGTCGCCGAGACCATTCGCGACTGGGGCATGAACGACGGCTACTTCCGCTCTCCCGAAGACGCCGCCACGTTCCACGACGAACTCGTGCACTTGCTCGTCCGCCAGTACGCCGCCTTCAACTCGCCCGTCTGGTTCAACGTTGGCTGCGACCGCATCGAGCCCAACTCCGACGCGCAGAACTGGCACTGGAACCCTGCCACCCAGCGCGTCGAATTCGGCGTCACCGGATACACCCGCCCGCAGTGCTCGGCCTGCTTCATCAACTCGGTGAAGGACTCCCTCGATTCCATCCTGACTCTGGCCAAGACCGAGGGCATGCTCTTCAAGTGGGGATCGGGCACCGGCACGAATCTCTCTTCGCTGCGCTCCTCCACCGAAGTCCTCTCCGGCGGCGGCACCGCCTCGGGTCCGCTCAGCTTCATGAAGGGCTTCGACGCCTTCGCCGGAGTCATCAAGAGCGGCGGCAAGACCCGCCGTGCCGCCAAGATGGTCATCCTCAACATCGACCATCCCGACATCGTCGAATTCATCGAGTGCAAATCGAAAGAGGAAGCGAAGGCGCACGCGCTGGTTGCGCAGGGCTACGACGGATCGCATCCCGACTCCGACGCCTACAGCTCCATCTTCTTCCAGAACGCCAACAACTCCGTCCGCGTCACTGACGACTTCATGGTCGCCGTTCTGCGCGATACCGAATTCTCCACCCGCGCCATCGTCGACGGCCGCGTCGTCAACACCTACAAAGCCAAGGATCTGCTCTACAAGATTGCCGATGCCACCTGGCGCTGCGGCGATCCCGGCATGCAGTACGACTCCACCGTCAACCGCTGGCACACTTCGAAGAACACGGCCCGCATCAACGCCTCGAATCCCTGCAGCGAGTACATGTTCCTCGACGACTCCGCCTGCAACTTGGCCAGCCTCAACCTGCTGAAGTTCGCGCCCAACGGCACGTTTGACGTGGAAGCCTACCGGCACGCCGTGGACGTCATCATCACCGCGCAGGAAATTTTGGTCGACAACGCCGGCTACCCGACCGAA
>Ga0187804_10000164_pt1 | contig 14678 bp, 10 predicted proteins | sample NC_wetland_sal_i_3_FD_132961 | JGI IMG/M metagenome (GOLD analysis project Ga0187804, IMG submission 132961) | Wetland sediment microbial communities from Neuse River Estuary, North Carolina, USA - Control_4 | ecosystem: Environmental > Aquatic > Freshwater > Wetlands > Sediment | place: USA...
AGGAACTATGCGCCGGGTTTGACCGGACGCGTGAGGTCGAAAAGTCACAGCTCGCGCAGCCGGCGCTTGTTTACACCTACGATCCGGGGGCTTTGGCCAGCGCCGACTTTTTCATCATTACCGTACCGACGCCGATTGATGCGTCGCGTCGGCCCGACCTCAGCGCAATTTTCCGCGCGTCGGAAACGGTAGGCCGGTTTCTTAAACGCGGCGATATCGTTGTCTTTGAGTCGACGGTTTATCCGGGCGCGGTCGAAGAGGACTGCGCACCAATTTTAGAGCAGGCTTCAGGCTTGCGCTGCGGCCAAGATTTCACGCTCGGCTACTCGCCGGAACGGATCAATCCGGGCGATAAGGAGCACCGCTTCGAAACGATTACCAAAGTGGTTGCCGGACAGGACGAGAAGACGCTGCAAATTGTCGCCGAGACATATGGAGCGGTGGTCAAAGCCGGTATCCATCGCGCGCCTTCGATCAAGGTCGCGGAAGCCGCAAAAGTCATTGAGAATGCTCAGCGCGATCTCAACATCGCCTTCATGAATGAGCTTTCGGCCTTATTCGATCGCCTTGGCATCGATACTGGCGACGTGCTCGCCGCCGCCGGCACTAAATGGAATTTTCACAAGTTCACTCCGGGACTGGTCGGTGGTCACTGCATCGGAGTCGATCCTTATTATTTAACCTATCGCGCGGAGAAGGCTGGCTACGAACCGCAGGTGATCTTGGCCGGGCGCAAGATCAATGACAGCGTCGGCCAGCGCATCGCGCGCGAATGCGTTCGCCGCTTGCTTAAGCGCAAGAATGGAGCCACGACGGTTTCGATTCTTGGCATGGCCTTCAAAGAGAACGTTCCCGATACGCGAAACTCCAAGGTCGCCGACATCGTCCACGAACTGCGCTCCTACGGACTCGTCGTGCAGGTGCATGATCCGTTTGCCGATCAGTGCGAGGTCGAACGGGAATACGGCATCGATCTCATGCCGCTGGAAGCGATGCAGCCGGCGGACGCGGTGATCTTCGCCGTCGCGCATGAGCCGTTCGTGCGCGGCGGCTGGCCGCTGGTGGCGAAGCTCTTGAAGGAGGGCGGCGGATTGGTGCTTGACGTGAAATGGCAGCTCGACCGCATGAAGTGTCCCGGCTCGATCGAGCTGTGGCGGCTATGATCGAGGGCAATCCGCAACAGACGGTTTAGGAAACGGAACTGTTATGTCGCAAAATGCCGTCCTGATTACCGGCGCCGCGGGCTTCATCGGCTTTGCTCTTGCCCGCCGGCTCCTTGAAGCTGGCCGCGCGGTGGTCGGCGTGGACAGCATCAATGATTATTACGATCCGGCGCTGAAGAAGGCACGTCTGGCCGTCCTGGGCGAATTCGACAAATTTGCTTTCGACAAGCTCGATCTCGCCGAACGGGGCGCGGTCGAACGCATTTTTGCCGAGGGCGAGTTCGGGCCAGTCGTGCATCTGGCCGCCCAGGCCGGTGTTCGCTATTCGCTGCAAAATCCGCATGCTTATCTCGATGCCAATCTCGCCGGCTTTCTCAATGTCCTCGAGGGCTGCCGCCATCGTAAGACCGGTCATCTCGTTTTTGCTTCCTCAAGTTCGGTCTATGGCGGCAACACGCGTCTGCCGTTCTCGGTCCATGACAATGTCGATCATCCGATCAGTCTCTATGCGGCTACAAAGAAAGCGAATGAATTGATGGCGCATGCCTACAGCCATCTATACGGATTGCCAGCGACCGGGTTGCGCTTTTTTACCGTTTACGGCCCGTGGGGCCGTCCAGACATGGCGATGTTCATCTTCGCCAAGGCAATCAGCGAGGGTCGACCGATCAGACTGTTTAATCGAGGCGAAATGCGCCGCGATTTCACCTATATCGATGACGCGGTCGAAGCCGTTGAGCGTGTCATCGCAAAAATACCGGGAAAAACCGAACTACGATCGGGCGGTAATTTAGATCCGTCCACGAGCACCGCGCCCTGGCGAATTTACAATATCGGCAATAATCGCTCGGTCGAAGTTCCGCGGGTGGTCACGTTGCTCGAACAAGAGCTTGGTCGGAAGGCGAAAATCGAGCCGGTGCCGATGCAGCCGGGAGACGTGCCGGAAACCTGCGCCGAGATCGACGATTTGATGCGGGATATTGGCTTTCGCCCGATGACTTCGATCGAAGACGGTGTGCGAAAATTCGTAGCTTGGTATCGGAAATATTACCGCTGCTAGAGGGCGCTTGAGATTTCTTCTCGCGCCCCAATGTGGATTATAATGATCACATGAGGGGATTTCTGCGTAGCCCGCGGCGCGTATTCATCGTCGTGCACGACCTCGTGGTCACGGCACTGGCGATGCTGGCGACTTTGTATCTTCGTTTTGCGGACGGGCAAAATGGCGGATTGGACGAGCGCTATCGATGGCTCCTGATCATCTTGCCTTGCTACCTTGCCTATGCCGGCGTGGTCTATTGGTACTTTCACCTCTACATGGCGAAGTGGCGTTTCGCTTCGCTGCCGGATCTGCGCAATATTTTCCGTGCGGTCACGGTCCTTGCCATTTCGCTGCTCGTGCTCGATTACGTGCTTTTGTATCCGACGCTTTTCGGCACGTTCTTTTTCGGCAAAGTAACAATCGCGCTCTATTGGTTCCTGCAGATGTTCTTCTTGGGCGGTCCCCGGATCGCCTATCGGCTGTTCAGACTTTCGCGAACCCAGCAGCACGTCAAAGGTCCGGATGCGATGCCGACGCTGATCGTCGGCCGCGCCGCAGACGCCGAGGTACTCCTGCGCGCCATCGAGAGCGGTGCTGTGAAGAACGTCATGCCAGTTGGAATTCTTTCGCCGTCCTCGGCGGACCAGGACCATTCGGTGCGCGATGTACCGGTGCGGGGCTTCCTGACCGATCTGGAAGCCGTGGTCGTCAGCCTGAGGTCGCAAGGAGTCCATGTCAGCCGGCTGGTCTTGACGCCGAGCGCTCTTGAACCGGAACTGCATCCGGAAACGATGCTGATGTTGGCGCGGCGTCTCGGCCTGGCCGCCAGCCGTATGCCTTCGCTCGGCGGTGGCGAGGAGGCCTTGCGCCTGACGTCGATCAACGTGGAGGACCTGCTGCTGCGGCCAAGCGTGAAGATCGACTATCGCCGCCTCGAACATTTCGTTCGCGACAAAACGGTCGTCGTCACCGGTGGCGGCGGCTCGATCGGCTCGGAAATTTGCGATCGGGTGGTTAATTTTGGCGCCGGAAGGTTGCTAGTCATCGAGAATTCGGAGCCGGCTCTTCACGCCGTTCTCGAACAGCTTGCTGTGAAATCGAGCGCAACCGTGGTCGATGGACGCATCGCCGATATCCGCGATCGTGATCGAATGTTCGCGCTGATCGGCGAAGCGAAACCAAATCTGGTTTTTCATGCCGCTGCGCTCAAACACGTGCCGCTTCTCGAACGCGACTGGGCGGAGGGCATCAAGACCAACGTGTTCGGCTCGGTCAACGTGGCTGACGCGTCGCGCCACGCCGGGGCTGAAGCGATGGTCATGATCTCGACCGACAAAGCGATCGATCCGGTCTCGGTGCTCGGTGCGACCAAGCGGCTCGCGGAAATGTATTGTCAGGCGCTGGATGCCGCCGGCAGGAACGGCAACCGCACGAACGGCGGCCAATTGCCGATGCGCATGATCGCGGTTCGGTTCGGTAACGTGCTCGCCTCCAACGGCTCGGTCGTGCCCAAATTCAAAGCGCAGATCGAAGCGGGCGGGCCGGTGACGGTGACGCATCCGGACATGGTGCGTTATTTCATGACGATCCGCGAAGCCTGCGATCTCGTTATCACTGCGGCAAGCCACGCGCTTGGCATGGCCCAGGCAACGACCTCCGTTTATGTGCTGAACATGGGACAGCCGATCAAGATCGTCGATCTGGCCGAGCGGATGATTCGGCTCAGCGGCCTCGAACCGGGACGCGATGTCGATATCGTGTTCACCGGAATTCGCCCCGGCGAGCGGCTGCATGAAATACTATTCGCGCGCGAAGAACCGACGTCCGACATCGGTATTGAAGGCGTCGTCGCTGCCTTGCCGGTTTGCCCTTCGATCGATGTGGTTGAGGGCTGGCTCGCCAAGCTCAAGCACGATCTTGACGCTGGGGAGCGCGCCGCAATTTACGGCGTGTTGCGCCAGGCAGTGCCGAATTTTGCCGGCGAAATGGAATCGGCCAAGCAGTGATTGCGATCGGCAATGATTACGCCTCGCGCGGCGCCTGGCTTGGAAATAGTCATCCCGGCGCGGCAGTCCGTCACAGAGCCGGATTCCGCACGCCGGCCTCATCGAATTGCAGTATCTTGCACGGTCGCTAAAGGGGAAAGGCCGCCGCCTCGCTGCGGCTGCACCAAATCGAGCGATTGGAAGGACAATATGCAAGCCATAAGGAATTGCATTTTTGCGCGGTTGACCCTCCGCGTCAGTGCTGTCGCCGGTTCATTGGCACTCTTGCCCTGTGCGGCGAGCGCGCAAACTTCCGGTGCCGCCCCTTATGTGATGAAGATTTCGACCCCGACCATCAACGATGTTCCCGACACCTATGCCAGGAATTTCGGAGCGGCTCTGGAAAAGGACTCCGGCGGCCGCATCAAAGCCGAAGTTTTTCCGGCAAGCCAGCTCGGCTCGATCCCGCGGCAGATCGAGGGCACGCAATTTGGCGCGATTCAATGCGAGGTCGTTCCACCCGAATTTATGGTCGGCGTCGATCAGCGCTTCGAGGTACTGGCGGCGCCCGGGCTCGTTAGCTCGCTGGCACAGGGGCAGAACGTTGCCGCCAATCCCGAGGTCCGCAAACTGATGCTGAGCCTTGGCGCCGACAAAGGCTTGCACGGCGCCGGCTTGTTCATGGCCGAACCCGCCGACGTGGTGACCAAGAATCCGATCCGCCATCTCGCCGACTTCAAGGGCAAAAAGATAAGAATTTTCGCCTCAAAGTTTCAAAGCGAGGCATTCGAGCGGCTTGGCGTAACGCCCGTGGCAATGACCCTTGGCGATGTGTTGCCGGCAATCCAGCAAGGCGCCATCGACGGCGCCGTGACCGGGATGGGACCCATTACGCACATGCACTTCATCGACACTGCAAAGTACGTGACCATGACCAATCAGCCAGCCATTTTCATCATCGTTGAGATCAATCGGAAATGGTACGAAAGCTTGCCCAAGGACTTGCAGCAGATCGTTGACAGGGACGCTTTGCAGCAGTCCGAAGCCATTCGTCCTATTGCGGCCGATTTGCGTAGCAAGTCCGAGGCCGGCTATGCCGCCAGTGGCGGCGAGGAGATCAAACTGCCGCCAGACGAACAGGTGACGTTTCTGAAAACGCTTTCGAGCGTGGGCGCGGACGTGTCGAAATCGAATCCGGAGCTCGCGGCAGCTTATAAAATTGTGACCGACGCGGCGACTCGGGCGCAGCAAGCCGCGAACCAGTAATCGAGCGTCCGTAAACCGACCCGGAGCCGATCGTCTGTACCCGCGGCTTCTCGGAGGGCCCTATGCTCATCACCGGACGTGAAGCCGCGACGCGGGCCTGCGTCGCCGCTTTTCTGGTGCCGCTTGTCTTTTCGTCCGTTGCAACCGCGGCCGACGACAAGCCCTATGTGATGAAGATAACGCTAGCGACTGTGGACGATGATGTCCACCAATTCGCCAAAGATTACGCAGCGGCTGTCGAAAAAGACTCGGGAGGCCGCATCAAGGCTGAAATCTATCCCGCAAGCCAACTGGGCTCGATCCAGCGCCAAATTGAGGGCATACAATTCGGCGCAATCCAGGCCGCGGTCATCCCGCCCGAATTCTTTGTTACCGTCGATGAGCGGTTTGAAATTTTGACGGCCCCAGGGCTCGTTGTGTCCATGGCAGCCGGCCAACGCCTTGCCGCGAATCCGGCGGTGCGCAACCTAATGTTAGGCCTTGGCGCCGGCAAGGGACTGCATGGCGTCGGGCTTTTTATGGCGTCGCCGTCGTCCGTTATCTCGAGATCACCCATCCGTCACATCGCCGACTTCAAGGGCAAAAAGATCCGAATTTTTGCTTCAGAATTCCAAAAGGTGGCTTTGCAGCGCCTTGGGGCGATTCCGAAGCCGATGACTTTGGGCGAGGTCTTACCGGCGCTGCAGGACAACATCGTCGACGGTGCGGTCGCTGGACTTGCCGTTATTACACCCATGCATTTCCAGGTCGCAGCGAAATACGTGACCGAGATCGGCCAGCCCGCGATCTTTGGGATCGTTGAGATCAGCAGGAAATGGTACGATTCATTGCCGGCGGACTTGCAACAAATTCTCGATCACGACGGCGCCGCAGGCTCGGTGGCGATTAATCCAGTAGCGATCGAGATTGTCGGTAAGGCGCGGCAAGCCTGGATAGACGGCGGGGGTGAATTGATCAACCTGCCGCCGGACGAACAATCGACGTTGCTGGACACGCTGGCTAGTGTTGGCGAAGATGTCTCAAAGACGAAGCCAGACCTTCATGCTGCCTATCAGATTGTGTCCGGGGCGGCGCCACGAAATCGATAGTCATTCTTCGGTCCATAGCGGCCATGGCTTAAAGTCCTGAAACGCCAACCCGCTTTGCAAAAGCTACTAGAGGTTCGGCAGTGTTCGATCGGGTAGTCATAGGCGTTCATTGGCTCCTTGCGATCACCCGCACCGCGGCAGCGGTATTTTTGATGGCCAGTGTTGGGATCAATTTCATCAACATTATCGGCCGTTACTTCTTCAGTGTGTCGCTCCCGTGGGCCGAGGAGATGATGCTGTTTCTTATGGTCGGCTGCGTGTTCACGGGCTGCTGCGCCGTGGCCTGGGAGGGACGTCAAATTCGAATGGATGTCGTCCTGGCGGTGTTGCCGCCGAAGCTGCGGGAGCTGATCAACGTGTTATCGGAGCTCGTGATGATCGCAGCAGCGGCGGCAGTCACTGTCTTCGCCTGGCCTGTCATTACTCAGCTGGCAGAATTCGACGAGCGAAGCCAAGCGGCGAATTTTCCCCTCGTCGTTCCGCAGGCCATGGTGCCCATTGGTTACACTTTGATGGCCCTGCTAGTTGCAGTGCGGCTTCTCATGCGAGCGCGCGGTGGTTCTCGCAACCGCGCCGAGGCATCGCACTAGGAGGCGGTAGCGATGGCCTATCTTGTCTTTTTCGGCCTACCGGTGGTGCTTCTTATCCTAGGATTTCCGATTTTTCTTATTCTGCTCGTGACCTCGATCGTCGCCGTTCTGACCGTTGCCGACGTCCCGACCGAGGCCATCCAGACCTACATGTTCGGCAGCTTGGACAACTTTCCGTTGCTCGCGGTCCCGTTTTTCGTGCTCGCCGGCGAAATCATGGCGCAAGGCGGCATCGCGCGGCGGATTATCGCGATGGTCATGGCCATGGTTGGCGGCGTGCGCGGCTCGCTTGCGGTAACCACGGTCGCGGCATCCGAACTGTTCGGTGCGATGTCGCATACCGCGGTCGGCACCGTCGTCGCTATGGGGCGAATGATCTATCCGGCGCTGAAAGCGGGCGGTTATAACGAGCGTTTCGCCGTCGGCCTCATTGCCTCGTCGGGCGCGATCGCCGTCGTGATCCCGCCGTCGATTGCGATGATCCTCTACGCGGTTTCGGCCGAACAATCCGCCGTGCTTCTGTTCACCGCCGGCATTCTGCCCAGTATCCTGATTGGAATAATTGATGCGGCTTATGTCATGGGTTACGCGAGATTTAAACGCGTTCCGCTTGGCACCAGCGCGCATTGGGAAACGATATGGAAAACCAGCAAGGAGGCGAGCTGGTCGATCGGTTCGCTCGCCGTGATCTTCGGCGGCATTTATGGCGGCGTGTTCACGCCCACGGAAGCCGCCGGCGTTGCCGTTGTCTACTCACTGTTCGTGACCATGGTAGTCTACCGTGAAGTCGATCTTGCGGGATTTTGGCGCATTGTGCTGGCCTCATCGTATCTCATTTCGCAAATCCTGCTCATCGTGACCTCTGCCGGTATTTATTCATGGCTGCTGACGACCAGCGGCATTCCACAACACGTTGTCGGCGCCATTAACGCATTGAATATGCCGAAATGGGAGCTGCTGCTCTGCCTCAACGTCGGACTATTATTGGCGGGAAGCTTTCTTGAGCCGCCGGCAGCGATCCTCATCCTCACGCCACTGCTCTTACCGGTTGTTCGCGGGGTCGGCGTGAACGCCATCCATTTCGGAATTATCGTTGCCGTCAATCTCAGCTTGGGCATGTACACCCCGCCATTCGGTCTCAATCTGTTTTCGTCGCAAGCGATATTCGATGCGCCGCTCAGTCGTATCTATCTCGGTGTATTGCCATTCTTGCTGCTTAATTTCGTGGCGCTCATGATTATCACTTACGTGCCGGCGATTTCGATGGTGCTGTTGCAGCATTGATTTTCCAGGTTATGAGCTTGCCTCCACCTTCAGATCGCCTCGCAAGGAACTCTTCATGACCAAGGCGGTGCTTGGCATTATCGGCGGCTCCGGCATCTACGATCTGCCCGGTCTGGAGAAGGTGCGATCGAAGACGATCAAAAGCCCCTGGGGCCAGCCGTCGGCGCCGTTGCGAATCGGCGAGATTGACGGATTGCCGGTTGTTTTTCTGTCGCGGCACGACCAAGGCCATCGTCATTCGCCATCCGACATCAATTACCGCGCCAATATCGACGTGCTCAAGCGCGCCGGCGTTACCGATCTTGTTTCGCTGTCGGCCTGCGGTTCGTTCAAGGAAAACCTGCCGCCTGGCACATTCGTTTTGGTCGACCAATTTATCGACCGCACCCACAAGCGCGAGAGCTCGTTTTTCGCCAAGGGCTGCGTCGCGCATGTATCGATGGCGCATCCGGTTTCGCCGCGGCTGCGCATTCATCTCGGCGAAGCGGCGATGGCCGAAGGCATCGAACTGGTTCGCGACGGTACTTATGTGTGCATCGAAGGGCCGCAATTCTCAACGCTTGCAGAAAGTCTGACGTACAAAAACCTCGGCTATTCGGTAATCGGCATGACCAACATGCCCGAAGCCAAACTCGCACGAGAGGCAGAGATCTGCTACGCGACCGTCGCCATGGTTACCGACTTCGATTGTTGGCATCCGGACCATGATGCGGTGACCGTGCAGGACATCATTAAGGTGCTCACGGCCAATGCCGAGAAGGCCGCACGCCTGGTGGCGCGGCTCGCACTGGAGTTCCCGCGCGAACATGAGCCTTGCCCGATCGGCTCCGATCGTGCCCTCGACAATGCGCTGATTACCGCACCGAAGGCGCGTGATCCGAAACTTCTCAAAAAGCTCGACGCGGTCGCCGGGCGCGTCTTGCGTCGGAAATAGAGTAACAACCGGTCCGCGGGCGTGAACGTGGCTTCAAAGATCATTCCTCTGATCATGTGTGGCGGCGCCGGCACCCGGTTATGGCCGGCGTCGCGCGAGGGCCGTCCCAAGCAGTTTTTGCCGTTGTTTGGTGCGCATTCGACCTTTCAGGACACCATACACAGAGTCTTGGATGCGGCGCTGTTCGCTCGCCCGGTCATTGTAACCAACACGCAATATCGTTTTCTGGTCGCCGAGCAGCTGGCGGAAATCGGGGCCGAGGCCGACATCCTGCTCGAACCGGTGCGGCGCGATTCCGGACCCGCAATTGCGGCCGGCGCGGCCTATGCGGCCAAGCGCACCAATAATCCGATTGTTGTTGCGCTCGCCGCCGATCATGTGATTTCCGATCCGGCATCCTTCGTCAAAGCCTGTGGTCTCGCCGCGGCCGCCGCCGCCGCGGATCGTATCGTCACCTTCGGGGTACACCCAACGCGGCCGGCGACCGAATACGGCTACATTCGCCCGGGTGCATCGATCGGCGCCGACATTTTTGCGGTCGATAAATTCGTCGAAAAGCCCGACGAGATAACGGCCGAGCGTTACCTGAAGGAAGGCTATCTGTGGAATTCTGGAAACTTCATGTTTCGCGCCGGCTTGCTCCTCGCCGAATATGAAAAGTTCGAACCGCAAAGCTGCGCTGCCATACTGGCCGCTGTAGAACGCGCCGGCACGGATCTCGGTTTTATCACGCTCGAGAACGAATCCTTCGCGCGCGTCAGCGCAAAGTCGATCGATTACGCCGTCATGGAGCGGACCAAACGGGCGGCCGTGCTGCCGGTCTCATACGGCTGGTCCGATGTCGGCTCATGGCATGCGGTCTGGGAATTGTCAGACCGCGACAAGCTGGACAATTTCGCGCAGGGCTCGGTCGTGTTTGTCGATTCGCGCGGCTGTCATGTGATGAGCGATAAACATCTGGTCGCGCTGTTGGGAGTTGAAAATCTGGTCGTAATTACCTCCGCTGATGCCGTATTAGTCGCAAAGCGTGAAAACGGAGAGGGCTTGCGGCGGCTCGTGCAACAGTTGAAGAAAGTCGCGCCTGCAGTTACCGAGGAGCACTTGAAGGTGCATCGGCCTTGGGGCTCATACCAGGCGATCGATAGCGGGCCGCGTTTTCAGGTTAAACGCATCGTCGTCAAGCAAGGCGGACGGTTGTCGCTCCAGATGCATCATCACCGTGCCGAACACTGGATCGTGGTCCGGGGTACGGCTCGCGTCACAATCGGCGACGAGACCAAGACAATTCACGAGAATGAATCGACTTACATTCCGATCGGCGCTAAGCACCGCTTGGAAAATCCGGGCAAGATCGATTTGGAGCTGATCGAGGTGCAGACCGGAAGCTACCTTGGCGAAGACGACATTGTGCGCATCGAAGACGATTACCGGCGGTCGTGAAGCCTCCGTGCTCCTGGCCTCAATTTTCGCTGCAATTTCAACCCATTAAAGCTTACCCACAGCGCTTGTCGAAGGAATGGGCCGTAAGCCTGTGAAGCAATTTGTGTATGGATTCCGACGCTGGCCCGGTCGCCAGTTGGGATCGAACGTGCTAACGGAAGGTCTGGGTCAAGCTCCGGGGTAGTGGGGGGCTTTCGGGTCATGGCTGAGGCTGAGGGATTGGGCGGCGAACGCGCCTTGCGCGTCGGCGTGATTGGCGTCGGCGTGATGGGCAGCAATCATGCCCGGGTTCTTGCGGACATGCCGGGGGTGAAGCTGGTCGGCGTTGCCGATCCGGATCGGAAACGCTGCGAGGAAGTCGCTCGCTCGCTCGGCTGCGCCTCGTTTGCCGACGCCAATGGTCTGCTGCGCCGCGGCGTCGATGCCGTGACCATTGCCGCGCCCACGCACTTCCATCGCGATATCGCCATCGATTGCGCGGCGCGCGGCATCCACGTGATGGTCGAAAAGCCGATTGCTTCGACCGTGGAGGAAAGCCGCGCCATTGTCGCCGCCGCCCGGCGCGCCGGCGTGACGTTGATGGTCGGCCACGTCGAGCGCTTCAACCCCGCGGTTCAATCGATCAAGCGCGCCATCAAAGATCAGGATATTCTCTCGATCGCCATCACGCGGGTCGGGCCATTTCCGCCGCGGATGTCGAATGTCGGGGTCGTCATCGATCTTGCGGTGCACGACATCGATCTTATTCGCTGGTTCACTGATTCCGAAATCGTCGAGATCCAGCCACAGACTTCAAGCGCCGTCGCCGAGCGCGAGGATATCGCCCTGTTGCAGTTCCGCACCGCGTCAGGGGTGCTTGCCCATATCAACACCAACTGGCTGACGCCATTCAAGGCGCGCACGATTCACATCGCGACACGCGACAAATATCTGATCGGCGATCTGCTGACGCTGCAGGTGACTGAATGTTTCGGCTTTCAGCCAGACGGCAGCTATTCGATGCGGCATTTGTCAGTCGGCTACGCCGAGCCGTTGCGCTCGGAGCTGGTCGCCTTCGTCAATGCGATCCGCGGCGGTGAGGCGCCGGCGGTGACGGGCGAGGAGGCGGTCGCCAGCCTCGAGATCGCGATCCGTTGCCTGGATGCGCGCTCCGTGCACCCCGTCGTAGCCCGGCGTCAAGCCCCGCGGCGCGTGGCCGGCTGATTGTATTTTGCCAAGTTCGATAAAAAAGTTCGACAAAAAGCATTCCAAGGCCGGACATGAATCAACACGCGCGGGTTGAAGAAAGGCCGATTCCGTTCATCGACGTGGCGGCGCAGCGCCGCCGTCTTGGCCGCGCTATCGACGATGCCGTCGCGCGCGTGCTGGCGCATTGCCAGTTCATCCAAGGTCCCGAAGTGCACGTGCTTGAGGCTGAGCTTGCGGCCTACTGTGGCGCGCGCCATGCGATCGGTTGCGCCAGCGGGACCGATGCGCTGCTGCTCGTGTTGATGGCTTGGCAGGTTGGACCCGGCGACGCGGTGATCTGCCCTTCGTTCACCTACCATGCGACGGCGGAGATGGTTGCGCTGCTTGGCGCCACGCCGATCATCGCCGATGTGCTGCCGGATAGTTTCAATCTCGATCCGGCGAGCTGTGAACGCGCGGTAGTCACCGCCAGGCGGCTGGGCCTTAATCCCCGCGCCATTATCCCGGTCGATCTGTTTGGCCTGCCCGCCGACCATGATGCGATAGCAGCGATCGCTGCCACGCATGACCTTTTGGTGCTCGATGACGCGGCGCAAGCCTTCGGCGCGCGCTATCGCGGCAAGCGGATCGGCACCCTTGCCGCGGCGACCGCGACCAGTTTCTTCCCGGCCAAGCCGCTCGGCTGCTACGGCGATGGCGGCGCTGTTTTCACCGACGACGACGCGCTCGCGGCGCGCGTGAAAAGCATCAGGTTTCACGGCGAGGGCGTCGATCGATCAGAGGCCGCGCGTATCGGGATCACCGGCAGGCTGGACACCATCCAGGCAGCGGTACTGATTGAGAAGCTCAAAATCTTTCCTGAGGAGATCGAAGCCCGCAATCTCGTGGCCGCACGCTATTCGGCCGCTCTCGCCGACGTCGCGATCGTGCCACGCGCCGGCAATGAATCCACCTCGGTCTGGGCGCAATATACGATCCGCCTCAAGGCGGGCCAGCGCGACCCGCTCGCCGCGGCGTTGAAGGCGCAAGGCATTCCGACCGCGATCTATTACACCAGGCCGCTACATCGCCAGCCGGCTTATCGGCACTGTCCGCTCGCCGAGGGCGGAGTGCCGGTCAGCGATCGCCTCGCCGAAGAGGTGCTCAGCCTGCCGATGCACGCCTATCTCGAGCCGTCGGTCCAGGATCGCATCATCGAGTCCGTACGGCGCGCGCTGGCGAATTGAGACTTAACTCCGCTCAGGGACGCGCTCGGCCATCCGAACCCAACGGCCGCCGGCTTAAAGGCTTCGCCTTCGTCGGTTGGCAATTCCTGCGTTAAGCACGCAACGATGATCGGAAAAATACTCACCGTAGGCGGCTACACGCTTCTTTCCCGCCTCACCGGGTTTATGCGCGACATCATGCTCGCCGCGATAATCGGCGCGGGTCCGGTGGCGGACGCGTTCTTCGTTGCGTTCCGGCTGCCAAATCATTTTCGCGCGATTTTCGCCGAGGGCGCCTTCAATTCGGCCTTCATTCCCGCCTATGCGCGTGTTCGCACTGAACAGGGCGCCGGCGCAGCGGAACAGTTCGGCGATCGGATTTTTACGCTGCTTTTCGCTTCTCAGATCGTGCTCGTGGCGCTGGCGCTCGTGTTTACGCCGCAGGCGATCGAACTGCTCGCGCCCGGCTTTTCGCGCGACCCGCAGCAATTCGCGCTTGCAGTCTCGCTGACGCGGATCACCTTTCCTTATCTGCTGCTGATCACTCTGGTTACGTTGTGGAGCGGCATCCTCAACGCGTTGCATCGATTCGCTGCCGCGGCGGCGGCGCCGATCCTGCTCAATGTCACGATGATGGCCACGCTGGCGCTGGCCTATTGGTTCCCGAGCGCGGGCTATGCCGCGGCCTGGGGCGTGCTGATTTCAGGCGTTCTGCAGGCGCTGTTAGTCGGTGGCGACACTTTCTTCACGGGGGTCATGACGTCGTTCCGGGCGCTGCGATGGGATAAAGACGTGCAGCGCTTCTTCAAGGCGCTTCTTCCCGCCACGCTCGGATCGGCGGGCACTCAGCTTGCGCTTTTTGCCGACACCATCATCGCGAGCTTCTTGTCGGCCGGCGCGATTTCCGCCTTGTACTATGCGGATCGTATCGACCAACTGCCGATCGGCGTGATCGGGATTGCCGTCGGTACCGTGCTGGTTCCTGAAATGACGCATCGGCTGGCGTCGGGAGATGAGGTGGGCGCCCAGGCGGCGCAAAATCGCGCAATCGAATTTGCGCTTTTGCTTGCGCTTCCCTGCGTCGTCGCATTCCTGGTCGTGCCGGGACTGATTATGCGCGCCTTGTTCGTGCGCGGTGCTTTCACCGCCGCCGACGCGCATGCGGCGGCACTGACGCTGATGGCCTACACTGTCGGGCTTATTCCGTTCATCCTCATTCGCAGCGTCGTGGCGCCCTTTCTCGCGCGCGGCGACACCGCCACTCCGGTCAAGGCCGCCCTGATCGGAACTGCGGTCAACATCGTCTGCAAAGTCGCGCTGATGTTTTCGCTGGCGCAAGTTGGACTGGCGCTCGCCACCTCGATTGGAGCCTGGCTTAATTTCATCCTGGTGCTGTATTTTGCCGCTCGCGCGCGGCTCATCGCGCCCGACACCGAACTTAAAATGACGCTCATCAAGCTCGCCGCCGCCGCCACCGTGCTTGCCCTCGTCCT
>Ga0187804_10000165_pt1 | contig 14675 bp, 10 predicted proteins | sample NC_wetland_sal_i_3_FD_132961 | JGI IMG/M metagenome (GOLD analysis project Ga0187804, IMG submission 132961) | Wetland sediment microbial communities from Neuse River Estuary, North Carolina, USA - Control_4 | ecosystem: Environmental > Aquatic > Freshwater > Wetlands > Sediment | place: USA...
AATCTCCATGGGTGTGGCCGAGATCGAAGTTCGTGGCCAGCCCAACCGGCGTCAGCGGTTTGTGCGTGCCGGCAGAGTTCACCCAATAGTTCTGGATGTTGTATTCCACACCGTTCGACCCCTTGAGACCGTGCAGTCCCTGGAAAAGGTTGTCGGGAGTGCGGTTCTCCTGGACGATGATAATGACGTGCTGGATTTGCGAGGGGAATTGAGCGTGGGCGATGGCTCCAAGCAGAGCCACGAGTAATAGAATCTGGGCAGAGCGCTTCATCGGTTTTCTCCTCTTGGTGGTGGCCGCGGCCTGTGATCGGCGGCCGCAGCTCGTCATGGGTGTTAGAAACATGGGCGTTAGAAACATGGGGGATAGAAGCAACGACGTGAGCCCTGTTCCGCGCCGGTCGATGCTTGAACCTTCCTCTGTCGAACAACTGCGCAAAACCACCCACCGGCTGCCTTGCTTGGGGCGTGCTCGGATTAGCAAACCGGTGGGCTTACGGACTCTCCTTACTCACCCTGTCGTTTTCAGGAGCAATTACCCTCTCCAACCCCGGTGCGATTAGAAAGTTCCGGGGTTCCGCAAAATTCCTGTACAGGCCTTCGAAGCCTTATCAAAGAAATGACTTAGACGGGGGTACGCGATTCTATTCCGGAATGGCGAGAGGCTTGGCAGCCATCAGTTCGGCGAAGCGGGGGTCTTTCCGCAGCGCGCTGAACTCGTTGTCCTTGTACACGTTCTTGATGTCCTTATAGCCATCCTCCATGGCCTTCCTCAGATAGTGCAGGGAGCGCTCGTTCTCTCCCGCTTTGGCGTAGATTTTGGCGAGGACATAGGCATAGCGGGCCCGGTCTTCCGGAGAGGGGATCGAGGCTTGAACTCCCGCCCGCGACGAAGGCTCAAAAATATCCGGGTCGAGTTCGATGGCCTTGGTATAGTCCAGGCTCGCCTTGTCATATTGTTTCTTGTTGAAATAGGCCGCGCCGCGGTTGTTATAGAAAACGGCGGCGTCCGGCTGCAGCGCGATCGCTTTGTCGTAGAACTTGATGGACTTGCTGTAGTTCCTGTCCTGGTAGTAGACGACCCCTAAATTGACGTAGGCGTTGGCATAGTTGCTATCTGCCTTGAGGGCCTGCTCGAAGTTCTTCCGGGCCTCCCGAAGGCGTCTCAGCAACAGCTCCGACATTCCGATTTTGTTCAACAGCGAGGCGCTGCCCGGCTTCTTCCTCAAAGCGGCCCGGTGATAGTCGATGGCGTCCAGATAATTCTTCTCCGCTTGCAGTTGATCCCCGCGCTCTTCCAGCGCCTCGGCGGAAGCGTCAGGCGCGGGCGGTTCGGCGCGCTGCAGCGGCGGCCCAATCTGCGCTACCTGCAACTGATCGGAATTCTGGGCGGCAACGGGAAGGGTAAAGAGGGCGAGCAGGAGACACAGCGCTACGAGGTAGTTGCGGGAAAGCATGAGAACCTCCCGAAGAGCACGTTCCGAGCGTCAGAGCTTCAAGCACCTGCTCCACGAAACCACGAACCTCATCTTTGCGGCGGCGCCTTGTCCGCCCCTGACTTAGACGGCGGCGGCGTGTTTTTGTCATGCGCGTCGCTGTCTCCCTTGAACACGCCCGCAATTTTGCCGAAAAAGCTCTTCTTTTTCTTTGCCGCGTCCCCCTCAGATTGGACACCGCCAGCCACCTGTGGGTTCCCGCGGTTCCCCGGCGGTGGCAGGGGCGTCTCCGAATTCCCGCCGAAAATGCGGGAGAAAAAGCCTTTGACGCCGCCCGTCTGGTCGCAGGTATCGCGTGGTTCGGTGCCGGCCACGAACGCGATGGTGTACGTATCGGGGCAGGAGGGCGTGGCCAGCCGGTTGGTGATCTTATCCAGTTCCACATCCACTACTCCTTCCGGCTGGGTGAAGGGCCGGACGTCGGCGTACTGCGGCAGCGCGACCGCCTTCTTCATGAACTCGGCCCAGATGGGCGCGGCGGTCTGGGCCCCGCTCAGCCGCAGGTCGCTGTAGTCGTCGTAGCCGATCCAGACAATGCAGAGCAGGTTGGTGGTGTAGCCCGCAAACCAGCCGTCGTGCGAGCTGCCGGTCTTGCCCGCGGCCGGCGCGCTGAAGCCCCGGCCCCGAACCCCGGCGGCGGTGCCGAAGTTCAGCACACCCTCCATCATGGTGGTCATCACATAGGCCACGCGCGGATCGAGCACCGCCTTCCTCTCGGTGCCGAAGTTCATGATGACGTCACCCCGGGCGTTGCGCACCGAGTTGACGAATACGGGCGAAAGCCGCACGCCCTGATTGGCGAACGTCGTATAAGCCGCCGTCATATCCACGGGCGTGGCGTCGTAGGCGCCCAGCGCCATGGCCGGCGTCGCCTTGACCGACGCGATCCCCGCCGACCTCGCCAGCTCCGCCACCTTGTCGTAGCCGGCTTCTTCCGCCACTTTCACGGTCGCATTATTGAGCGAAAGCGCCAGCGCGTAGCGCAGCGTCACGTCGCCGTGGTACTCCTCCTTGTAGTTGCGCGGCTCATAGATCTGGTCGCCGTAAGAGAACGTGGAGGGCTGATCGGAAACGATCGAGGCCGGAGTCAGCACGGTGGCCGAGCCGTCCACCGCGGTGTTCATGGCGGCGGCATAGACAAACGGTTTGAAGATGGATCCGGTGGGGCGCCTGGCCAGCGCGTGATTCAACTGGCTCATGCCGTAATTGCGGCCGCCCACCAGAGCCCTGATCTCGCCGCTGTGCGGATCCATGGCCACCAGCGCCACCTGGGCCTGCGGCCCGGGTGCCACCGTGGTCTCAAACTTGTTCTTCCCGACCTTCGTCTTACGAGTCCGCATCTTGGTGACTTGCTCGTCCACCAGCTTGATCCCCATCTCGACGGCCTGAGCGGCGGCACGCTGCAACTCCGGATCGAGCGTGGTGTAGATGCGGTAGGACTGCTCGTTGATCTCGCGCTCGTTCAGTTTGCTGATGACGGTGTCGCGCACCATGTCCACGAAGTAGGGGGCATCGCTGGCCTCCACATTGGGCGGAGCCAGCTTGAGCGGAGCGGCCTTGGCCTTGTCGGCTTCGGCGCGCCTGATGGCGCGCGTCTCGACCATGGCCTCGATCACGGTGTTCCGCCGCTCCAGCGCGCGCTCGGGATGGCGATACGGGGAAAGATAGCTGGGCGCCTGGATCAGCCCGGCCAGCAGTGCCGCTTCCGGCAGCGTGATGTCCTTCAGGTCCTTGTTGAAATAGGAGCGGGAACCTTCGGCAAAGCCCGAGATGGCAAACGACCCCCGCTGCCCCAGGTCCACGCGGTTGGCATAGAACTCAAAGATTTGCTGCTTGGAGAACTTGTGTTCCAGTTCGAAGGCAATCAGCATCTCGGTCAGCTTGCGCTTGAGCGTCTTCTCGGGGGAAAGGAAGAAGGCGCGCGAAAGCTGCATGGTGATGGTCGAGCCGCCCTGCTGATGGCGCTGGTGGGTGAAGTCCACCCAGGCGGCCTCGACCAGGCGGTAGTAATTTACGCCCCCGTGCTGGAAGAAGCGGCGGTCCTCGATGGCGGTCACCGCATCCACCATGACCTTGGGAATCTGGTCGTAGCTCACCAGCGAGCGTTTGGAGCGCTGCTCGGCGTCAAACAGCGAGGTGACCAGCTGCGGCTCCAGTTCGTAGGCCGCCAGTTCGCCGGCGGAACGGCTGTTGATCGAGGCGACTTGGCCGTCGGAAACCGTGATGGTGGCCCCTTCCGGGCTGTGATAGGACTCGGGCCCGGGCAGAATCTCGATCGAGCCGCCGCGCACACGATAACTCCCCAGCGGAGAATCGTCCGTGTTTTCGGAGTACCCGGTGCGCCGCAACTCGGCCGCGATCTCGCGCGTGCTGATCGGCGATCCAGTTCGCACCACGCGCGGAGCGGCATAGATCTTGGCCGAACTGGCGAACACCGGGCCGCGAAAGCGCTGCTCGATGATGCGGTCGTACTTTACATACCAGTAGGAAAAAAAGCCGACCACCACGAGGGACGCCGACAGGAATGCCAGCAGGGCAAATCGAACAATCGGATCGCGCGGAAGCATGCGGCTGGTCTTGCCCTTAGCGCCGCTGCGGGCCTTCGGGATTTTCAACTTGATGGCCACGGGGATGGCTCAAACCATGTCGAGCAGGTGCTGAAAAACTCCCGTTCGTATCAGGGCATCGCTTTTACAGGCTGCGGAAACCCCCCAGGGTTCGTATCAGGGCATCGCTTTAGCGATGCCGCAACCTGCCGTTCTTCAACCGCCCCTTTAGGGGCTGTCGTTGCGATTCCGACCTTCTCCGCAACCCGCCAGGAGCAATTCTCAGCCCGAACCCTGTTTTGGGGCCGAGGCGACCCGCTGGCTTGATTCTAAATCACGAGCCAGCCTCTACAAGGCTTGGATGCGTGTCAAACCAGAGACGCCCCCGTGGCGGTTGAGACGCGGTGGGAGGAAAGCAAAAGTCGAAGAGAAATTTTCGAACTATACTCCTCGGCCAAGGCCGGGGAACCCCGCAACTCCCTTGTGATTCCGCAGGAATCCGCTTTTCCACCCCTCCCGCCAGGCGGCGGTTGCCGCCCAGCCAGCGGAGTCACCCGATAGGGTGACATCTATCACTGACAAATATGCTCCGCTCGGTTCCATCTCTAATCGAGCGTATCAGCATGCCTCGAAACGAATTTGCGCAATTTCGATCTCTAAGCCCTTCAGTGGTGGCTGGGTTAGCGTTGATGCTGGTTGTTTTCGCCCCTGCGCTCTTCGCTCCGACCGCTTCCGCCAAAGACAAACCCGAGAATTCCACGCGGATTTACACCCACACGTACGATGAGGTTTTCCAAGCCTCCCAGGAGACGATCGAACGGATGGGCCTGTTTATTACCGACAAGGACAAAGACAAAGGAACGATCAGTGGTAATGGCAAATATCGAGTGTTGTGCGGCTACGGCCCCTGCTTCATGACCCTGACGTTCGACATCCGCCTCGAAACGGTCAGCACGAAGCCTGAGACTCGCGTGACTATTGACGTGAAGCGCCAAGCCAGTGCTTTCAATCCGCGGGGGCAGAGCGAGGTCAAGAATGAGTTCTTGAGCCAACTGCAGAAAACGTTGGCCACGTATCACTAGAACCATGACCCTGCAGGTACGCAATCGTCAGACAGCTAAGGTACTAGTCGCAGGACTGACGAAGATACTTCGCCGGGCTCCATTCTAGATGGAGGGTACCAGCATGCCTAGAAATGAATTTGCGCAATTTCGATCTCTAAGCCCCTTGGTGGTTGCTGGATTGGCCGTGACGCTGACCGTTCTCCTCGCTGTGCCCTTCGCTCCCACCGCTTCCGCCAAAGACAATCCTGGAGATTCTACGCGCATTTACACCCACACCTACGATGAGGTTTTCCAAGCCTCCCAGGAGGCGATCGAACGGATGGGAATGTTTGTTACTGACAAGGACAAAGACAAAGGAACGATCAGCGGCAATGGCGACTCCAGAGCCGCCGGCAGCGGCCAACGTTTCCGCGTCGATTTTGAAATTCACATCGAAGCGGTGAGTACAAAGCCTGAGACCCGGGTGTCCATCAACACGAAATGCCATAAGTGGGCAGAAAAAGGCTTTAAGGCCGATTTTCTTAGCGAATTGCAAAGAACATTGAGTACGTACAAGTAAGACGGCTTCAGGCATGGCTGAGAGCGAACATGACCACTCTCCATGGCGTTTGTCGAGAAGCTGCTGACGGCCAGCGAGGAGGTTTTATGCCTGCTCCAGATAAGAAGGAGAGACACACTGCAACTGCTTCTCTATTCTCGCTCCGCAGAGCCGCATTCTGTACTTATCTGCTCGGATTCGTCAGCGTCACGTTCGCGACAGGGCAGAACGCGCAGACGATCTCTCGCACCGTAGTCGTCAACTCTGACCCACCTGGGGCAATCATCTGGAAAAAGGAGGGCAGGGACTACACCTGCGTAAACACCGTCACACCGGGCACGGTAGAGTTGACATTCCACGGAGCGAACGACCTCCAGAAAATTCGGCTCAGGAGATTCGGATTCCCCGGCAAAAACCTGGATATCAAGTCGACCGATGAGAGAATTGACGCTGCATTGGGCGAACCGGCCCCCAAATCCTTTCTGACCGCGGACGATGCGCCTCCAGACGTTAAGCAGTTGAACTCCATTCTGAAGACGGAGTTCGAGAAGACGCTCCTCGCCGCCCCGGAGGCTTTTCGGTGCGTGCCATTCGAACTGAAACTTATCAAAGTGATGAAGAACAAGGACACACAAGCCCTGACGCTGGGTGCGGTGATTAATCTTGACCGGTCATTCGGAGGGCCGTCCTTCCGCAGTGCGAGCCACGCGGGAATTGAAGAGGAACGACGTCAGAAACTGGCCCAGGCGACGCTGGAAGGTGGCATCGCCGATCTCCTGGCGTGGCTGCGCCACGTCAGCGTCAAGTTTCCGGACCTCAAGGTAATCATCGTCACCTGCATGTATTCCGGGACGGAAACTAGTCTCCATACTGAAAGGGTTTTAACTGGCCACATGGAGGGAAAGTTTGTCACTAAGCACGAGTTTGACGTTAAAACCGACCAGTACGTACAGAGAGATGTTTACGAGCAACAGTGGGTCTCTGTGCCGGATGACGTGACCACCGCCAACGACGAGGAGGTTGAGAAATCCATCTCGTTCATCATGCCGGTTGCTGAGATACCAGACACCGGGGACAAGAAGGCCGTGAGCGATGCCGTCTTCGCCGGCGGCAAAATCGTTCTCTCCAAATGAGAAACGTGACCAGGAACGCGCGAATCGTTAGCGCCATGAAGCCGCCTCGGAGCACCGGCCATTAAGTTCTGAGCGCTTGTGACTCTGGGCCGGAAACGGGTCGCGACGAGTCGGTTCGGCCCTAAGGCGTTTCCCGCTCGTTGGGTCTCCTGCGGGCTGCAACACTCGCCGCACAGGGAGGAACTATGAACCTGCATTCGTCCTTCTGCTGTGTTCGCCGTTCCATGATTCTCAGCCTTGCTACCCTCGCAATCCTCGCCTTGGGTTCTAGCAACCTCGCCTTCTGTGGCGAGATTCACGACGCTGCCTCTGCGGGTGATTTGGAGAAGGTCAAGGCGCTGCTCAAGGAGAGTCCTGCCTTGGTGTCCAGCCGCAAGGCAAAGACCGGGGAAACGCCGTTGCATGCGGCAGCAAATGAGGGCCATAAGGACGTCGTGGAATTTCTCCTGAAAGCGGGGGCGCGTGTCAATGTCGAGGACGAGAACGGCAGGACTCCGTTCGTTTATGCCGCGATCGAGCGACACAAGGACGTCGCGGAACTGCTCCTCGCCCACGACGCCGACGTCGATGCTAGGGACAACGAGGGCGCCACCGCTTTGCATGCGGCGGCATTTTTCGGCCGCGACGACGTCGTGGAGTTTCTGCTCGCGCACAACGCCGACATCCATGCCAAGGACAACGACGGCTGGACGCCCTTGCACCAGGCCGCGTTCGAGGGCCACAAAGCCGTCGCGGAAGTGCTGCTGGCCCACAACGCCGATGTCGATGCCAAGGATGACAAGGGCGAAACGCCCTTGGCCTTGGCCACAGTCAAGGGACACGACGATGTCGCGAAATTGCTCCGCCAGCACGCGGGAGGCCGGGCCGAAAGCGCACCACAAAGCAAGATTCATGATGCTGCCGCCAAGGGTGACTTGGACGAAGTTAAGGCGCTGCTCAAGGAATATCCTGCCTTGCTCTCCAGCCGCGAGGCAAAGACCGGGGAAACGCCGTTGCATACGGCCGCACATGAGGGCCACAAGGACGTCGTGGAATTTCTCGTCAAAGAGGGGGCCGGTGTCAACGCTAGGGACGGCAAGGGCTCCACCCCCTTGCACCTGGCAACAAGGGGATTGCGCGTGCGCGTCTTCGATTATCTTCTGGACAACAAAGCCGACGCCAATGCCAGGGACAACAAGGGTTGGACGCCCTTGCACTACGCAGCAGCAGATGGTGATGACTTCCTGGCAAAGGCGCTGTTGGCTCACAACGCCGACATCAATGCCAAGGACAACGGCGGTTCGACGCCGCTGCACGTGGTGGCGATGACCGCGCTTGGGCAAAACGGCATGAAGGAAATGGTGGAATTCCTGCTGGCCAACAAAGCCGATGTCAACGCCAGGGACGACGAGGGCAGCACACCCTTGTACTATGCGGCAGAACTAGGTGACACGGACGTGACGGAGGCACTCTTGGCCCACAAGGCTGACGTCAATGCCCGAGACAATGTCGGGTGGACGCCATTGCACATGGCGGCAGGCTATGGGCACAAGGAGGTGGCCCAGTTACTGCTGGCTAATAAAGCCGATGTCCACGCCGTGGACAACGACGGCTGGACGCCCTTGCACTGGGCGGCAGGCAAGGGTCACAAGGATGTAGCCGAGTTACTGTTGGCCCACAGCGCTGACGTCAACGCCAAAGACAAGAAGGGCAGAACGCCTTTGTTGGTGGCCCAGGGTACGGAACACAAGGACATTGCCGAATTGCTTGCGTCCCATGGAGGCGAGGTTCCTGCGCCGACCAAGACGGGTGACGAGGAACTGATCAGCGACCTCACTGGTCCTCGGGAGAAAGCCCCACCTGAACCGGACCTGTACAATCACAGGAAGTCCGACCAGCCCACGTCACTCGCCCCTGGCGGAGGTAAAGCTACCGTCTACATCTTTCGCAAGCGCAGCATCTTGGGCGCTATTCTCAAGCCTCCCATCTACTGCGACAACGTGGAACTGGCGCACCTTCAGAACGGGCGGTACTTCCGCGCGCTGCTCGAACCAGGGCGTCACGTCTTACGTTCCATTCCCGGGGCGCCACCCATTACTCTCCGCGTTGAGGCAGGCGGCGTTTACTACATTCACGCGCAGATCGTTGTGGGAGGGTCTCTGGCCCTGACACCCTTGACTTCGGGGGAGACTCCTTCAATCCAGAAACTGAAGGCCCTCGACGCTAATGAAGTCATGGACCACACCCGCGTAGCAGCCAAGGGAGAAATTCCGGATAACCCAACGGAGTAACCGTAAGAGCACATTCTTTACCTTACTCGGCATCGCCACTCCTTACTCCTGCACCTTCTTGCCGGGTGCCCCGGCCTCCGCGCCGGGAAGTATATCTCGAAAGACATTTCCCAAGTTAACCCGGATGGTGCCCCGCCTCTTGCTCTTTTTGTAAGGGCTGGTTGCTTCGCGGGGTTCGACGCATGAAACGGATGATGCGCAAACTTTCATTCCCGCACAGAGGTTAGAAAGAATCCAATATTCCGTGGATTAACCGGGGCTGACGGCTGACACCTGAGACCTGAGACCTGCTCTTAGAACACTCCCTTGTTCTTGGTCGAGGGATGGAACTCAAGCGTGGTCTCGTATCCGGGCAGGTTGACGGGCACGCTGTAGCTGGTTTCGATGAGGAGGGTGCCGTTGCCGATACTGCCGCTGCGGGAAACATGGACCTGCTTGGCAGTCAGAACAATATCGTAGTCGCGGGCACGTTTGATGACCGCGTCGCGGATTTCCTCCGCGGAGCGGGTTGTGTAGGTCGCCTGCAGCGCTTCATTCTTGAGGGCGTCCTCGAACTGGTAGTTGTTGAAGTATGCCGGGACAACCGCCCAGCCCACCATTAGCATGGCCACCATGACGGCCAGGCCCAGGATCATTTTCAGAGTCGGCATAGAAGCAATCGCTCGTTTCGGGCTACGAGCCCTTTGCCACCGGCTCCGAACGACTAGCGGGCAGGCGGCAACAGGCCCTGGAAATACTCTCCTATGCTGGAAATCTTAACGTCGGTGGATTGCCGAGTCGAGCGCTGAACGACTTCCACAGTATCTTCGGTAACCTTCTTCCCCACGTTGATCCTAAACGGGATACCCACCAGATCCGCGTCTTTGAACTTGACCCCGGGGCGTTCGTCGCGGTCGTCCAGCAGAACGTCGCAGCCCAGGGCTTCGAGCTGCCGGGCGATCGCCTCGGCGGTGGTGCGCAGCTTGTCGTCGCTGGTGTTGGTGGGGACGACGACGACCTCGAACGGCGCGATCGAGGGCGGCAGCCAGAATCCGTTCTCGTCGTTCGACTGCTCGACTGCGGCGGTCAGGATGCGCTCGATCCCGATCCCGTAGCTGCCCATGATGGGCGCCACTTCTTTGCCGTGGCGGTCGAGCACGCGCGCCCCCATGGATTCCGAATACTTGTAGCCCAGTTTGAAGATGTGTCCGACTTCGACGGCCGTTTCAATGCGGAGCGCGGCGCCGCAGTTGGGGCAGTCCTCGGCCGCGTTCACGCTGCGGACGTCGGCGGCAACGGTGTACTGGAAGTCTTTCCCGGGAGTCACGTTCTTCAGGTGATAATCCAGCTTATTGGCGCCGCAGATCAGGTTGGCGCGGCCAACCAGTCCTTCGTCGAGCACGACGGTGACGGCGCGTGGATCGCCCGCCGGTTGCTTCCGGTCCCACACGCCCAGCGTTTCCTTCGCCTTCACCACCAGGCCGAGCGGTCCGATGTATCCGGCGGGACCCTGGAAGTATTTCTCCAGTTCTTCGGTTTGCATGGTGCGAAGACTGCTGGCCTTGACCAGGGTGAGCAGCTTGGTTTCGTTCACCGTGTGATCGCCGCGCAGGAAGACGACCACCGGCTGCTCCCGCGTCTTGCCGTCGGCGCCGGGCGTTTGCGCCATGTAGGCCACCGCCTTGATGTCCTGCTTGGGGGAAACTTTCAGGAACTCCGCCACATCGGCGATCGCGCCCTTGCCGGGCGTGTGGACCAGCAGCGGCTTGCCGTCGCCCTCGGGCGGCAAGTCCTCGACCGCTTCGAGCTTCGACGTTGCCTTCTCCAGGTTGGCGGCATAGGTGCACTTTTCGCAGCTCACGATCTGGTCTTCGCCGGCAGGCGTGCGCACCATGAACTCGTGCGACTGCGATCCGCCCATGGCGCCCGAATGCGCCTCGACCACCACGTATTTCAGCCCGCAGCGGTCGAAGATGCGGCAGTAAGCGTCGTAGTTCTTGAGATAAGACACGTCGAGCCCGGTGGCGTCAATGTCAAACGAGTACGCGTCCTTCATGATGAACTGGCGCACCCGCAGCAGGCCCGACTTGGGGCGGGGCTCGTCGCGGAACTTAGTCTGGATCTGGTACCAGATCTGGGGCAACTGCTTGTAGCTGCGCAGTTCCTTGCGGGCGATGTCGGTCACGACCTCTTCGTGAGTAAAGCCCAGGCAGAGGTCGGCGCCCTTGCGGTCCTTCAGCCGGAACATGTTCTCGCCTATGACCGCCCAGCGCCCGCTCGCTTCCCAAAGCTCGCGCGGATGCAGCGTGGGCAGGTAGAACTCCTGCCCGATCTTGTCCATCTCCTGGCGGACGATCCTGATGATCTTCTGGGTCGCGCGGTTGCCCAGGAAAAGAAACGAGTAGATGCCCGCGCCCAGTTGCCGGATGTATCCGGCGCGGACCAGCAGCTTGTGGCTCGCGACCTCGGCATCCGCCGGGGCCTCGCGCAGAGTAGGGATAAACAGTTCAGACCAGCGGTGCATGGTTGAGTTCCGAGTCGCGGGTAGCGAGTAGCGAGTCGCAAGCGACAGCCAGTCGTTGGTCCCGGAAGGGAATTGATTATTGTAACTGACGATGAACGGCTTTGCCGGTCTTCGCGCGACACGTTATAGTGCTCCGTGACATGGACTGGTCAGGCGAGTGGTGGGCGGGGGTTCTCGGTTTCGCTGTGGTGCTCCTGGTGGGAGCTACGCTCTACGCGATGCGTTCGAGGGCGTCTGCGTTCCGCTCCGCCGCTGCCCGATTGGAGTTCAGCGCCTTCAAAGGCCCCAACCCCTTTAGCACAGAAGAGAAAAAGGGAGTGAATTTGTTTTCGAGGGGAGAAACGGTGGGAAATTTGCGAACATGTTTGCCGATCGTCTTGACTCGCCGTCGACGCTTCTTTTCGACTTCGGCTATAGGTTCGGGCTGCCGCTTCTTGCCGGAATTAGGTACAACCAGACTGTGGCCGCGTTCTCGGCTCGCTTGACCGGCGTTACAGATTTTCAACTGACTCCTGCCACTGCGCTGGATCGAACAGCGCCGAAGTTGGGTCTGCAAGCAATTCGCTTTGACTCGCACCCCGATTTTGGACAACGATACTGGTTGCGGGCCGATGATGAGACCGCAGCCCGCGCTTTTTTCAGCAGTTCTTTCCTCGATCGATTGGCGCTCTCGGATCCCCCGGCAAATTGGTCGGTTGAGAAAGCAGGACGGTGGCTACTCGTCTATCGTCACAACGTGGTGTTCTCGCCTAAGGCGATACTGGAGTCGTGGCAGTACGCCCGTGGACTGGCGAATCTGTTTCTTGAGCCCCACTGAGTCCGTGTTCGCCGTCTGACCTACGCCGCCAGGCGCTTCAGAATTTCTTTGCCCAGCTTCTGCGCCTCGCCGAAAAATTTCTGATATTCGACGAAGATCCGGTTCAGTTCGAGCGATTCATCGGGGGTGAGCTTGTGGCGCAGCATCATGTCGCGGACGTGTACCGGGTTGGGCAGCGTCGCGTCTTCGGTCAGTTCTTCCAGAGCGGTCGAGGGATTGTAGTGGTACATGAAGATATTGTATGCGCGACTTGAAGCTTGCTGTCAGCCATCAGCCGTCAGCCATCAGCCGTCAGGTTCCGGAGGCGAGGGCCCCGGTGCCACACGAAACAGCGGCAGGCAAGAGTGCCTGCCCCACATGTGGGCGAGTTCGATATTCCTGCAGCTATGAAAACGCGCCAGGGGGCGATTAGAGCGCGAGCAATCCGCCGGATGACCTTTGGGGTCACCTCGACCCTCGAAACGCACGTAGGAGGCCTGCAAACGCGTCTGGGAGGCATCCTGGGAGACGTTGCCACCCGGGATTTGGGAGGTCGCCGGGCTCAGGGAAGGTCAGATATCTATAGCATTGAGATATAGTATTTCCTAAGTTGTTGATTTTGCAGCCCCGGGTTGCAGAGCAGCCGGATTGGAGGCTTTTCCTGACCTAAGACCTGAGATCTGAGACCGGCCACCTGCAACCTGCTCACTGACACCTGCGACCTAGAGTGCGCGCTGCTTTTCCTGCTGCACCCGGCCGAGCACCGCCGCGACCGTGGCCGCCAGGCGGTCGGAATTCTTTTCCAGCTCGAGGGTGGATTTCTCAAAGTAGGCGGCGGCGCCTTCGTGGATCAGTCTTTCCTCGTTCCGCTGCGAAAGGCTGGTCAGAATGATCACCGGGATATCGGCGGTGGGTGGGTTGTGTTTGAGAGCGTGCAAGACCTCGAGACCGCTGAGCCGGGGCAACATCATGTCCAGCAGAATGATGTCGGGCAGTTTTTCGACCGCGACCCGCAGCGCTTCTTCGCCGTCCGCCGCGGTCGAGACCTCATACCCCGCCCGGGCCAGAGCGCGCTGGTTGGCGATCCGGAGGAACTTGCTGTCCTCAACCAGCAGTACTTTGGCGTGGTCCATAGTTGCAGGGATGTTCCCATCTCAACCATCGGCAACATCGGAGGGGAGGGTTAGGAAGAATGGGGGGAGAGTGGCGGACAAGTGGGCCCTGCCCCATATACCAGACCGCAAAAAATCGCGTCCTTTCCAGGAACCCGGCGGAATCAGTCAATCACTACGGAGCATTGGGCGGAAGAGCGCTTCGGCGGGACGCCGCCGAACGGTGAAACCGGAAGACGGAAACGCCGTCGGCGTGACCCAGCTTGGATACGACAAATCCCTTGCCGGAAAAACGTCCCGATAGCCAAGGCTGCCAAGCGTCACCGACATCGCGGGTCATGCACAGGAATTCGCCGGCGGGTTCCAGGATTTTCGATGAAACCTCGTTCATATAACGAACACTGTCATCGTTAAAACGGACAGGAACGAGAATGACGCGACCGGGAATGGGATAGCGTGAGAGTGGGGCCACCAGTGGGCTGTCCCGATCGGGGTCGAGGCCCCAGGTGGGTTTCGCGGTCTCGATGAGGCCGGTTCGCACCAGCACCGGGGTATTCTCATCAACTCCGGCGGCGCGAATCGTCTGCGCGGCTGTACGCCAGTCCTCCAGGTGCGGATTCACCCAGAGGTGGTGAGTTCCGAAACTGAGGAGCGCAGCCGCGACGATGCAGCCGGCGACGCACACTCGGATTTTCCCGGACAGCAGGCTGCGAATTCCCCAAGCCACGAGCAGAGCTAATGCCGGAATAGCAGGGAGGTAGTATCGGGAGACAAAAATCTTGAAGCCGGTGAGGCGGGAAACCGTAAAACAAGCAACGATGGGAATGACCAGCCAGCAAATCAACAGAAGAGCAGTATCGGGAGAAGCTTCGAGACGCTCTCCCGCGCCTAGCTGCCGAAACCAGACATAACCCAGCAACAATCCTGCGAAGATACCGGCGCCCAGCACGGCGGGCATGAGCGACGAAACGAATTTTTCGAAGTCGGGGGTGGGCAGGAATGAGGACGCTGTCGAAATGTGGTTCCCATAGATCGTGTTCCAGATCAGCGGCGACAATAGAATACCGACCAGGGCGGCCGCCGCTAACAGGCGCACCAGCCGCACTCGCCGCTCGCGCCGGCTGCGGTAGAGCGCATAGGCGGCGTGAACGAAAAATACGGTGGCGAACAGGTAATGGAAATACGGAATGGCGGCGGTGAGGATTACATAACCCAACAGA
>Ga0187804_10000166_pt1 | contig 14617 bp, 11 predicted proteins | sample NC_wetland_sal_i_3_FD_132961 | JGI IMG/M metagenome (GOLD analysis project Ga0187804, IMG submission 132961) | Wetland sediment microbial communities from Neuse River Estuary, North Carolina, USA - Control_4 | ecosystem: Environmental > Aquatic > Freshwater > Wetlands > Sediment | place: USA...
CCGCCCTTGCCGCCTCCACCGCCCGGCGGCGGACCGGCGTTGCGCGTGACGTTGCCGCCGCGGTTCACATTGCCGCCGCCACCACCACCGCCGTTGAAGTTGCGATTGACATTGACGTTGCGGTTGACGTTCTGATTTTGGTTTTGGTTTCGATTGATATTTAAGTTGCGGTTGACGTTCGCATTGATGGTTGCGTTTGCGTTGCTGTTGACATTCGCATTGGTGTTGACGCGCGCATTGGTATTGACGTTCGCGTTCGTATTGACATGCGCGTTGGTGTTGACGTTCGCATTCGTGTTTAACTTCGGGTTCAGTGGTCCCGTTCCGCCGCGCGTGTCGCCTTGGAACGTTTTGCCTTGATTGCCTTGCAACGTGTTGCCTTGATTTCCCTGGATATGGAACTGGCCTTGCGTGCCTTGCTGCGTCCCTTTCTGCGTCCCTTGCAGGTTGCCTTGGAACGTGCCGCGCGTACCTTGGGAATTCTGGAAATTCTGAAAATTCCTCGGCTCGCCAAATTGCTGACGCAGCGCCGCGTTCTGGAATCCGGCACTGCCCCGGTGCGCGGCGTCGAAATGCCAACTATTGAAGCCGTTCCGTTCGGCCACGAAATTGGTGCGATTGAACCGATTGTAATTGACCACATTGATGGTCACTGGGCCGCCGCCGCGCCAACCGCCGTGCCAGCCCCAATTGTAGTGGGACCATAGCGCCGAGCCGACGAAGAATCCCACGCCGAAGCCAATCATCGCGGCGCCGACCACATATCCCGGCGGATACCAGTAGAACGGCCTATAGGCCGGCCACAGCCAGGGACCATAGACCGCGTAAGGGTCGTAGATCGGCACATAATAGACGCCGGGATCGACCGGCTCGATCACAATGTATTCGGGCGGCGGCGGTGGCGGCAGCAGCGCCGGGTCGACGCCGACTGGGACCGGGCCCAGCGGCGGAGGCGGCTCCAGCGGCGCAACTGTGCTGACCCTGATTCTGTCCGAGGATCTGAGATTGCCGTTGGCTTGCGCCTTGCCGCGTAATTGCTGAATGGCGTTGGAGACGTCGTCGGGCTGCGCCAGGAAAGCTTCGCCGAGCTGCTGGGTCCAGTCGAGCTTGTCATTCATCATCGACAAGACTTGAGGAACCGCCGTCAAACCTTTGACGCTGGCATCCCAGGGCTGTTGCTGCATCGCATCCTGCAGCGGATCGCCGTGCACGTTCGGGTGCGCGCTCACCCAGCGCTCCGCTTCGACCACTTCGATCGGATAGGTCGAGGCGGTCAGGATCTGCGCCACCAGGTCGTCGGGGTAGAGCGCAATCGGCGCGACCAGTTTTTCCAGCTCCCCCTGGCCGAGTTGTGGCCCAGCGGGTTGCGGCGGCTGCTGCGCGGCGTCAGGCGGCGGCAGTTGCACTCCAGGAGGCGGCTGATCCTGCCCCATTGCTTGGGCCATTGCTGGAAGGGTTGAAAACACGAGCGTGCCGCTGGTGACAATCGCGCAAGACCCCCGCAGCATTTTCGACAAATTCTTCATTGCCAGTCCCCTACCGTGCGACGTATCAGATAAGAACAAATGACAATATCTCGCGGCCAATGTGTGGCCGACGAATCAAGGTCGCGTGACCTTTTCTTAACGCCTGTACAGAAAGCGGCTTGGTTCAAGCACCTTGGATCGGACCGAAGTTAGCATCCGCCGTGCGACGCAAGGCCGAGCGCCTCACGTCCCGCCGCCGTCCCCGATCACCGAATACGGCGCCCAGAACAGCGGATGCGCGTAGCTATACACGGTGCGCCCCGAGCCGTCGACGGCACCGGGTCCATCGAGCAGCGCCATCATGGCTTGGCGCAAGGCTTCGCCGCGGGTGAGCGCCGGATCGGCGCGCTGACGCCGGAACAGGTCGGTGATCAGTTCGCGCGCCGAGGCCGAATGCACCGACCAGTTGGTGACAAGGAGCGCGCGGGTGCCGGCATAGAAGAACGCGCTGCCGAGCCCGGAGGCCGCTTCGGCGCCGGCGCCGGCGCCGGCAGCGGTGTTGCACGCGGAAAGAACCACCCAGTCAGCATCGAGCTTGAGCGCGAGAATCTTCTCCATGGTCAACAGCCCGTCGCCTTTCACGCCGGCGACTTCCGGCGCGGTCAGCGCCAAAGCCGGTTGCGTGAGCCCGTCGAGATCGCCGGGCACCAGCCCGTGCGTGGAGAAGGCGACGATCCGGTAATGGGCGAGATCGAGCGTCTCGACGTTCTGTTCGTTGGCGGCCTTGCCGAGGTAAAGCGCCTTGGCCGGATCGGCCTCGAGCGCTTCCGCCATCGAGAGCAATTCAAAACGGGTGTCGGGCAGTCGCGGCAGTATGCCTAATGTGGCGGCATCGTTTTCTTCGGTGTGCGGCGAGGCGCGCAGCCGCAGCGGAATGCCGCGCGTCACGTTTTCGGCGTCCGCACCCGCGGCCGAGGCAACGACTATCGGCGCTGCTTGTTCGCGCTCCGCTTCGGCGGCTTGATCGGCATTGAAATAAGGATCGCCGAAGCCGATCAGCTTGTCGCGCGCCGGCGAGCCGCGCGGCAGCCGCCGCAACGTGACAATTGCCGAAGCCGAGGGCACGACGGTGACGGCGTGACTGCGCGCGAGCCACGCGACATTGCGGTAGTTCGCGAACAGCGGCTTGGCGGCGGGATCGATCTGCGCCGGCGCGGTCGGCAATAGACTGAGCGGTAGTTCGCCCAGTGCCCCGTTGGTTGCGACGATCAAGCTTTTGGCCGGCTGCCACGCCGCTTCGACCGGTTTCAACAACAGCGTGTAAAGCTCGTAACCCAGCGCCACGTCGAACGGCGGAATTTCCGAGACCATGCTGACCTGCGGCTCGAGCGCCTGGCGCAGTCGGCGGACCTTGGCTTCCAGTTCGAGCGCGGTCGCCGGCACGCTGGCAAAGGCCACGTCGCCGTCCTTGGGCACCGCCCAGACGAAGCTCGCGTTCTGTCCGAAATAATAGGACAACAGCGCCTCGCCCGGCCGCAGCGCGTTCTTTATCTCGTCGACGTTTGGCGGCTTTGGATCGATCAGATCGGCATAGGACGGAAACCGCCGTTTGATATCCTGCTGCGCGGTTTTGCGGTCGGCGCGCAGCTTCTCGATCTCGGCACCGGTCGAGCGCACTGTCTGCTCATCGCGCTGATCGGACGGCAGAGCCAACAGATTGTTGAGCGTACCAAGCGCGGCGCTGATCTGTTTGCCGAGATTCTGCTCGTTGCGCACGAGTTCGGCGAGCGCGGAATCCTTCACCACCATGCGCGCGCTGGCGTCGGCCAAGGCCTTCTGCACGGAACGGCCGCGGATGGCGTCGGCGAGCGCGAATGTCTCGACGGCCACGTCGTTCGACTTGGTCGTGCTCTTGGCCGCGCCGCGGGCGAGCACGCCGATATAGGATTCGACGATCCGCTGCAGCCGCGCGCTGCGCGCGGCGACAACGGTCGGATCGTCTTCGTCGGCGTTCTCCCGCGACGCCGCCATCAGAACCGGGATCGCGATCTTGAATTCCCGGATCGCATCGGCATCGCGCCCGGCACGGGCATAACCGACCGCCAGCGTTCCGTGCGCCGCGGCGGTGTCGAAACTATTGGCGCCGGTGCGGATGGTTTGCTGCCTAAGGAGCGCGGTCGCCGCGGCAATGCCGGCCTCGACCTGGCCCGATGCATAGAGCGCGGCGATGCGCGAGCCGTTCAGCTCGAAGACTTCGCGTTGCTGCTGCGGCCATTGCGCCATCGCCTTGTCAAGCTGCGCATAGACCTCGCCGGCCTCCTTCATCTTTCGCTGCAGCGCCAGAATATTGCCGAGGCTGGAAAGAATCGCCGCGCTCTCCGGCCGCTTCATCGGCGACGCCGATCGTGCGCAGCACATCGAGCGCGGAGCGACCGAGTTTTTCGGCCTCTTTGTAACGGCCTTGCTCGACCAAAATGCCGGCAAGCCCGATGATGAACGGCGGCGTCGCCGGATTGTACTTGCCCTGCGCTTTGAGAATGCCAAGGAGCGCGCGCCGCGCATCCGCTTCGGCGGCGCTTAACTTGCCCTGCTTTGCCTCATTGCGGGCGATCGACAGCAAATAGCCGTCGGCAATCTGCAGGAACTGCTCGCGCGGCGGCACCGGCGGATCGTAGCGCGGCAGATCCTTGACCGAGGCGCGCGCGAAGGCCTCGGCGCGCCGGTAGGCCGTCTCGGCATCGGCATATTGGCCACGCGCTTCGAAAATCAAAGCGCGAGCTGCGTCGGCATCCGCCTCCCAGTTATGGCCGTAGATGGCCTCTGAGACCATCGCCTCGGCGCGGCCGACATAGGCGTTCGCCTGGCTGACGTCGCCGATCGAGACCAGCATCTGCGCAATAAATCGCAGCGAAGCGATGACGGTGCCGCGGCGACCGGGCACGTCGCCTTCGCCGACCTGCACTTGCAGGATCGCTATTGCATCTTTCGGATTGCCGGTCGCTTTGTATTGCTGCGCGACCACGCGCCGGGTCCGCGCCAAGAACCGCAAATCCATGCCATGCTTGGCGATGTCGAGCGCCTGCAAGCCGTCCGCGAGCGCTTCTTTGTTGCGCGCAAGCAAAGCGCGCGCCGCGGCGCGATCAAATAAAAATTGCGCAAGCTTGGGCCCCGTCAAACCATTGGGCGACGCGTCTGCCGTCGCCTTGCGCTTGGCGATCTGCGTTTCGTCCGGCTTCTCGCTGTCGAGGATCGCGGTGATGTCGGCGATGGTGCGCGGCGGCGCGACGAAGGAGGTGCGAATTTCGAGCGGCGCGTCGGGAGCGGCCGCGGCGTCCTTTGGCGCGGACGGGGCGGCAACGCCGGCAGCCTGCTTCTGCTCGGCCGCCAAGACGCACGGGCGGACGAACACCGCACCGCAGGCCTGACGCGCCTTCTCCAGTTCGGGGCCGACCGCGCTTCGCGGATCACCGATTTTGCCGCGCACGCAGGCGCGCAACTGCTCCATATGCGCTTGCTTACACGACTCGATGATTTGCTCGTGCGAGGCGGCAAGCGCAGATGAAAAGGAAGCGATGATCGCGAGTGCGGCGCAGAACGCCGTTGCGAGGCCGCGGCACGCGTTGAGCCGGTCGGGCATACGTTTTCCCAGCACCAGGGCAAAGGGATACGTCTCACCCTAGGCTGAGTTTAGATGGTCGGGGCCCGAGCAGCAAGATCACGGTGATCAAATAGATCCCGTCATTGCGAGCGAAAGCGAAGCAATCCAGGAAACCGGGTGGGAACCTGGATTGCTTCGTCGTCCGTTGGGGCTCCTCGCAATGACGACGCTGTTATTCAATAACTTTGTCGGCACGCAGCAGAAGCGATTCGGGAATCGTCAGATTGTAATCTTTGGCGACTTTGAGATTGACCCAAAGTTGAAATTTGCTCGGCTGCTCGACCGGAATGTCGGCCGGTTTTACGCCCTGCAAGAGTTTCACGAGCTGGCGGGCTACGATGTCCCGCCAAAGCTGCACAAGATTCGGGCCGTAGCCAATGAGCCCGCCAGCATCGGCCATATCGGGCCATTGATAGATCGCCGGCAGCCGGAGTGTCGCCGTACGCGACAGAATGATGTCGCGATTGATAAACAGCAGCGCCGAAGCCAACACGTTGATGGCTTGCGCGCCTGAATTCTTTGCTGCTTCGATTGCGTCTTCGACCTCGTCGCGCTTGCTGACGCGCTGGACCAAAATTTCGAGCCCTCGGCTGTGCCCGGCGTCCTGCAACATTTGAAGGTGCTGCGGCGAGATGCTGCCGGTGTCTGCGAGGATTGCCATTCGTTTGATGCCGGGGCAGCGCCTCCATCAAGATTTCTTGGCGCTTGCCGTTCAATTCAGCGCTCAACAGACTCAGCCCGGTGGTATTGCCGCCGGGCCTAGCAAGCGAAGTGACAAAGCCCGATCCGACCATATCCTCAGCGACCGCCAGGATTGGAACGGTTTTTGTCGCGCGCCGCGCGGCCTGGACGGGTGGATCGCCCGCGGCAAAGACAACGTCCACATTGGCTTTGACGATTGCTGCCGCGTGTTCGGCAAGTTGGTCGCCCCGCAAGCCAAAACCGGCGTCGTCGATGATCAGATTTTGCCCGCTGACAAATCCGTCCGCTTTCACTCTCTCGACCAGGGCGTCAGTCCAGGCCGAGTGACGTGGGCTGAACTGCACATCGCCGAGGCGATAGATGCGGCCGGGCGCCTGCGCGCACGCGGCAAACGGCCAAGCCGCCGCCACGCTGGTCAGCGCGCCTAAAGAACGAACAAATTCCCGCCGTCCGATCTGAAACATAAATCGTATTCCAATGGGCCAGCAGAACCGTGCCGCCTTATGCCCTATTTTTCACGACGGCGTACACCATGACGCGAAGTCTTCTTACGTTTTTGTTGCCAACGTCCGACTGCGCTACGTCCCAACCTTGATCTCAGCCACAAGCCCGCGCAGCGCCGCGATCACGCTCAGCGGCACAATGCGCCCGGTGCGCGGATTCTCGGACGGGATGCCTTCGATCGCCATGGAGAAGCGCGCAGTGTCGGCGTCGACTTCGATGCGATGCGTGTTGCGCGTCAGCGCCGGATCGGCCCAGATTTCGAGCCGCGTCTTGTCCGGCCCGATGCCGGCGAGGCTGAGAGCGGCGGCGACATTGACATTGGCGGGGAAGCCGCGCGCGCCTTCGCGCGCGCTGCCGTCGAAGATTTTCATCGGCGCTTTGAGACCTTTGAGCGAAATGCCGCGCTCGATGAGATAAGGCGCGCCCTCAAGCCCGCTCGGTGGCTTGCGTGTCACCATGATCACCGAATGGATCGTGCCTTCGGCAGCGGCGCGCACCGCGTCGAGGCCAAGGAGCGCGCCGGTCGGCGCGAGAATGCGCGCGCCGGTTTGTTTGGCGTGCTCCACCAGATCCCAATTGTCCAGAAGTTGCCCAACGCTGAGCGGCATGAAGATCTTGCCGCGCTCGATCACGGAGAGGCCAACGCTGCGGAACAATTGCGGCGGCAGGCATTCGATGACGATATCGCACGTCTCCGCCAAAGCCTCGGCGGGAAGAATCGGGATGCGTTCGCCGGCCCCCGGCAAATTGCGCCGCGCCTTGTCGCGATCGCGCGCCGCGACCGCGGCGAGGACGAGGCCGGGAATGCCCTCCTCCAGCCGGCGCGCTACGTTGAGGCCAACCGCCCCAAGGCCCGCTATTCCGACCTTCAATGCATTGCGCGGCACTGCGTATTCTCCAGGCTAGTGTCCCGATTCCGAAGTTCGCAAATGTTTACGGCGCCTCTCATGCGAACTTCGGAATCTAAGGGACACTAGTAAATTTATGACTCTAGTGTGGTTCTTAGATTTGAAGTTCCTATCCGAGTTACCCGCTTAATTGTAGGAACTTCAAATCCACCACACTAGCAGCCGAGCATCTAGCCGGATAAAGTCGGCGCCCACATTAACTCCTAGTGTCCCGATTCCGAAGTTCGCCACATTATCGGGCACGCTCTGGAGCGAACTTCGGAATCGAAAGGACACTAGCAAGTCTACGGTTGTAGTGTGGTTTTGGATTTGAAGTCCCTATAGGGAGCTTGCGGCAAGAATGATAGGAACTTCAAATCCACCACACTGGGCGCGCGGTTTATGACGCGCAACAGAGCTAAACGGTACGCCGCATGACCGAAGGCAACAAACGAGTTTTCATGACCAATATCAATCCGAACACGTTCACCACCCGTCCGGAGATCGAAGGCACATTCGGGGTCGTCACCGCGACGCATTGGATCGCCACCGCAGTCGGCATGGCGGTCTTGGAAAAGGGCGGCAATGCCTTCGACGCCGCCGTGGCTGCGGCGTTTACGCTGCAAGTGGTGGAGCCGCATCTCAACGGCCCCGGCGGCGATGTCCCGGCGATCGTTCACGATGTGCGGCGCGGCAAGACCGAGGTGATCTGCGGCCAGGGCGTGGCGCCGGCCGGCGCCACCATCGCCCATTACCGCAGCGAGGGACTCGATCTTGTTCCCGGCACCGGCCTTCTCGCCGCCGTGGTGCCCGGCACGTTCGAGACCTGGATGTTGCTTCTTCGCGATTACGGCACCATGTCCGTTGCCGAGGTGCTCGCGCCCGCGATCGGCTACGCCGAAAACGGCCATCCGCTCCTTGAACGCACCAACGCCACGATCGCGACCGTCGCCGCGATGTTCCGCGAACACTGGCCGACCTCGGCCGCCGTTTATCTGCCCAACAACGAAGTGCCGGCGGGCGGCTCGCTGTTCGCCAACAAGACGCTGGCGGCAACCTATCGCCGCATCATCAAAGAAGCCGAAAGCGCCGGCGGCGACCGCGTCGCGCAGATCGAGCGCGCGCGCCGATCGTGGAGCCACGGCTTTGTTGCCGAAGCGATCGATCGTTTTTGCCGCACGCAAGAAGTCATGGACAGTAGCGGCAAGCGCCACCGCGGCGTGCTTACCGCCGACGACATGGCGCGCTGGGCGCCGCACATCGAAGCGCCGCTGACTTACAATTACAACCATTACACCGTGTGCAAGACCGGCCCATGGGGCCAAGGACCGGTGACGCTGCAGCAGCTCGCACTTCTGAAAGGATTTAATCTCGACGGCCTCGACCCGATCGGGGCCGATTTCATTCATCTCATCGTCGAAGCCTCGAAGCTTGCTTATGCCGACCGCGAGGCGTTCTACGGCGATCCTGATTTCGTCAAAGTGCCGATGCCGACGCTGTTGTCTGACGCCTACAATTCAGAGCGCCGCAAGCTGATCGGCGAGAGCGCCTCGCGCGAACTGCGCCCGGGCTCGATCGAAGGGTTCGGCGCCGTGGTCAAGATGCGCCGGGCGCCGGCGGAAATGGCGGCCGGCGTCGGCGAGCCGACCGTGGGCCGCATGGGCGCAAGCCGCGGCGACACCGTGCATTTCGACATCATCGATAAAGCCGGCAACATGATTTCGGCGACGCCGTCGGGCGGCTGGCTGCATTCTTCGCCGGTCATTCCCGAACTCGGCTTCTGCCTCGGCACTCGCGCCCAGATGTTCTGGCTCGAAGAGGGCCATCCCGCGGCGCTTGCGCCCGGCAAGCGGCCGCGCACCACGCTGTCGCCGACGCTGGCGCTGCGCGACGGCGAGCCGTATCTGGGCTGGGGATCGCCGGGCGGCGACGGTCAAGATCAATGGATCACGCAGATGTTCTTGCGCCACGTGCATTGCGGCATGAACCTGCAAGAATCGATCGACGCGCCGGCCTGGCACTCCGAACATTTTCCGAGCTCGTTCTGGCCGCGCACCGCGCGCACGGGCGTACTGGTGGTCGAAGGCCGCGTGCCGAAAAAGACCATCGCGGAACTCGAGCGCCGCGGCCACACCGTCGAGACCGGACCGGATTGGTCGGAAGGCCGGCTCACCGCCGCCGCGCGCGTTGGACCGCGCCGCCGCGCCGCCGCCAATGCACGCGGCATGCAGGGTTATGCGGCGGGGCGGTGAATTAGAGTGCGTGAAACAGAGTGACTATTCTCCGTCATCCTGAGGTGGCCGCCAACGGGGCCGGCCACTTCGGGCCGGACCCGTTGGCTCGCACCTCAGGATGACGCGGGAGCTACGCCGCCACGGTACTTAAAAAGTCTTCGACTTCGCTGCGCAGCTTCGCGGTGGCGTTTTCAACTTCTTCTGAAGCCACCAGCATGGTCTGCGCCGAGCCGCGCGTCTGGGTGACGCCGCCGGCAACCTCGCCGAGCGCGGCGACGATCGCCTTGGCGCCGTCGGCGGCACTGGCGACGTTGTGTGAAATCTCGCCGGTCGCGAGCTCCTGCTGCTCGACGGAAACGGCAACTGCGCCGGTATAAGTACTGATGTCCTGCATCCGCCGGGTGATTTCGCGGATTGCGGAGACCGCCTTGCCGCTGGAGGTTTGCACCGAAAGAATTTCGTGGGTGATTTCTTCGGTAGCCTTGGCGGTCTGCACCGCGAGCGATTTGACCTCCGATGCCACGACGGCAAAGCCCCGCCCCGCCTCGCCGGCGCGCGCCGCCTCGATCGTGGCGTTGAGCGCCAAGAGGTTGGTCTGGCCGGCAATGTCCTGAATGAGTTTAACGACGTCGCCGATCTTCTGCGCCACATGCGCAAGCCCGGCAATGTCCTCGTTGGTGGCGGTGGCGTCGGTCGCGGCGGCGCGCACCACCTGGTTGGCCTGGCCGAGCTGGCGGCTGATTTCCTTGATCGAGACCGAAAGCTCCGCCGCGGCCGTGGCCGCGGTTTCCACGTTGGCGGACGCCGCGTTGGAGCCGTGCACCGCGCCTTCGGCGCGCTGCAAAGTGTGATCGGAAGTCGTCAACAGCAATTTGGCCGCCGCCTTCATGGCCGTGGCGCTCTGGCTCACGGTTTCGAGAACATTTTCGATGCGCGCGCGGAACGCGCTGATCGCAACATCGACGGCGCGCCGCCGCTCCTCACGCTGACGAAGCGAGTCGCGCTCCTTCTCGGCGGCAAGCTGCTCGGTGACGTCGCTATGCGTGGCGAGCCAGCCGCCGCCGCGCATCGGCCGGCTGACCAGCGCGATGACGCGTCCGTCCTTGAGCTCGATGGTTTTGGTTTCGGTTTGGCCTTCGACTGCCCCACTCAGAGTATCGGCGACGTAACGGTCCGGATCGCCGTGGAAATTGCCGGCGGCGAGCCGGTGCATCAACAGATCGCGCAGCAGCGTTCCCGGCCGCGCATGCTCGGGCCGCAGGTGGTACATGTCGATATAGACTTGATTGCACAGCACCAGACGCGCGGCGCTGTCGAACATGCACAGCCCCTGCGTCATATTGTTGAGCGCCGCCCGAAACAATCTTGTCTGCTTGCGCCGCCGACTATTGACGAACAAACCGGCGATCGCCGCCGCGCCGAGGCCGAACGGCACGCCGATCACCAGTGCTTCGACCAGCGTGGACGTTTGCGTCAGCACGGCGACGATCCAGGACGCTCCGCAAAACGCGAACAGCGCGATGCCAAGCGCAAAGCCGGCGGCACCCGCGATGGCAACGAGCGGCCAGTTCCGGCTCAGCTTGGGCAGATTTGGAGCAGCGAACATCGCGTCAGTTGCCAGGTAAACGGCAACACCTAGCGGCAGACCGGTTGTTTTAATGTTAAGCGTGGGGGCGTGGTTTGCTTAACAAAAGTTCAATGTAATTCCCGCTAAAGCGAAATGGGATTAGGTTGAATCACTATTTCGCTTTAGCTTGTTGTTTGAGCATGATCTTTTCCGAAAACCGATATCCACTTTTCGGGATCATGCTCTAGCCGGACGCGCGAAATCCGTGCAGGCTATGCGAAGCGTCTTTCACGGTAAAGAAAACGACATCGCGATCGGCGCCGGCTTTGCCGGAATGCACGACATCGGCGGGGATGTAGATCACCGCGCCGGGCTTGGCCTCGATCGCCTTGCCGCCGACGGTTGCGTGAAACACGCCTTCGAGAATGTAAATCCATTGTTCATTGGGATGCGAATGCGGCGCGGCGCCAGTGCCGGCCGGCATCCGCATCAATCCGACGATCATGCGATCGCCCTCGACGCAAGCGCCGTTGGCCGTCGAATAATCGGGACCGCCGAGGATGTGATTGACCTTGGCGAGGTCGAACAGGTATTCGCCGGCGCCGGCGCGCTTGGCGCCGGGAGTGCGGGGCGCAGCCGCTGATTGTTCATTCATTGCCGAGCTCCTTTGCAGGGATGCTAATCGACGTCCGTTGACGAAGCCAGTGCGTGGTTTCGTTCACGGTTCCGACACTTTTTTAATCGCATGGTCATGGCGACGGGGAGCTTTCCAATGGTCCGGCTGTTCGGCGTGCTGCGCGGTTGCGCCGTTGCGATCGGCGCAGCGGCGCTGTTCGGTTGCACCGGCAATAACCTGCCGGAAGGCCAACCGAGCTTTTATCACGACCTTGCCGGACCGGCGGCCGCGCTCGACGCCGATGCGGCGCAATCGATGATTTCCGGCTACCGCCGCAACAACGGCCTTGGCGTGGTCACGATCGATCCAGAACTGATGCGGCTCGCAAACGAGCAGGCCACCGCCATGGCGGCGCGCGGCACGCTCGATCACAGTGTCGGCGCGCCGTTCCAGGAACGGATTCGCAAGTCGCGCTTCGACGCCAGCGTCGCGGTCGAGAATATCGGCGCCGGTTATCACACGCTGGCGGAAGCGTTCTCCGGCTGGCGCGATTCGCCGCCGCACCGCGCCAACATGCTCAATGCCAATGTGACGCGCATGGGTATCGCCGCGGTCTATTCCCCGAAATCGAAATACAAAGTGTTCTGGGCCTTGATCCTCGCTGCGCCGGACGAGCGGCGTAGCTGAGCACATCGCGCCTGCGGCTCGCGAAATCCAATGAGCATTGCCGGCTCGCGCAGCGCCGCCTAGACTTCCCCGAAAATCGGGGGAGACGCGCCTTGTCCACGATCGAGCTGACTTACACCGGCCGGGAGCACGGCTGAGATTGTCTGCGATCATGACACCTGAAATAGAGACGATGGTCACCCGCGGCACGCGCGTTCGCGCGCGCCGCGCCGGCAAAGGCAAGCCGGTTCTGTTCCTGCATGGCGCCGGCGGCTGGCCGGCTTGGCTGCCGTTCTTCGAGCGTCTGTCCCACCATTTTGCCGTCACGGTGCCCGAACATCCGGGCTTTGGCGGCTCCGACGATCCGCACTGGCTGCGCGATGTGCCGGATTTGGCGATGTATTATCTCGACGTGCTCGACGCGGCCTTCGCGTCGCCGGTCCATGTCATCGGCCATTCGCTCGGCGGCTGGACCGCGGCCGAGGCGGCGGCCCGCAATACCCGCCGCATCGCAAGTTTAACGCTGCTTGCACCGGCCGGCATCCGCGTCAAAGGCATTCCGCCCGGCGACAATTTTATCTGGTCGCCCGAGGAAGCAATCCGCAACCGCTATCACAATCAGAGCTTCGCCGACGCCTTGCTGCAGGCGCCGCCGCCGGATGAGGCGCAGCTCGATCTCGATCTGCAAAACAGAGTGGCTGCCGTCAAATTCGGCTGGGAGCCGCGCTGGTTCAATCCGGCGCTGGAAAAATGGCTGCATCGCATCGCGGCGCCCGCCCATGTCGTCTGGGGCGTACAGGACAAGATCCTGCCGAGCGCCTACGCGGCGCTTTGGGAAAAACGCGTGGCCGGCGCGCAAATCACGATGGTCGAGGCTTGCGGCCACAGCCCCCATATCGAGCAGTGTGACCTCGTGGCCGACAAAGTCGTTTCATTCCTCGAGCGAGCGGGCGCATGAAGTTCACCTGCTTTCATCTGATGCCGTATCGGCCGCTCGATCTGAAAGCGGCCGCCGAGCACCGCTCGGCCTGGGTGGTTTTGCCCAACAGCTTCTACGACCCGAAAAAAGGCGCCGCGGAATACGACTCTTATCTCGACCAGCTCAGCTATGCCGAAAAGCTCGGTTTCGACGTCATCGGCGTCAACGAGCATCACCAGACCGCTTACGGCATGATGCCGGCGCCGAACCTGATCGCGAGCGCGCTCATTCAACGCACCAAGACCGCCAAGATCGCCGTGCTCGGCCGCGCGCTGCCGATCGTCGGCAATCCGATCAACATCGCCGAAGAGTTTGCGATGCTCGACGTGTTGTCGAAGGGTCGCCTGATCGCCGGCTTCGTGCGCGGGATCGGCGCCGAATATCACTCGACTGGCGTCAATCCGGCATTCTCGCACGAACGTTTTCACGAAGCCCACGATCTGATCATCAAGGCCTGGACCACGACCGGCCCGTTCGAGTTCGAGGGCAATCACTTCCGTAATCGCTACGTCAATTTGTGGCCGCGCCCATATCAGACGCCGCATCCGCCGGTCTGGATTCCATCAATGGGCTCGCGCGAGACGATCGAGTGGGCGTCGGCGCCGGAGCGCAAATATCCGTTCCTGGTGACGTTTTCCGCCGAGGCCGCGGTGGTGCGCTATCTGAACATGTATAAAGAGACGGCGCAGTCCATGCACGGCTACGCCGCCGCGGGAAGTCAGCTCGGCTGGGCGGTGCCACTCTATGTTGCTGATACTGATGCGCGCGCCAAGGAGGAAGCGAAGGCCGGGATCGAGAGTCTGTTCAATAATTTTCTGCCGATGCCGTGGGAAATGCTGCTGCCGCCCGGCTACACGTCGAATGCGTCGCTCAAAGCCACCATGAAAATCCGCACCGCGCTCGGCTCGCGCGCCCGCAATCAAACCGTGGACGAATTGATGGGCAACGGCACCGCGGTGATCGGCAGCCCGCGCACTGTGCTGGAGAAAATCGAGCGCGTGCGCGAGCAAACCGGCTTGGAGAATCTCATCGTCATGCCGCAGTTCGGCGTCATGCCGGATGAGTTCGCCAAACGCAACATGGAACTGTTTGCCAGCGAAGTGATGCCGAAGCTGCGGTAGTTACAGCGCCGCCACGGCTTGGCCAAAGCCTGTATCCCGGACGTGGTGCGCATCTCCTTCTCCCCGCTTGCAGGGAGAAGGTCGGAATGAGGGGGAGCCTCCGCTCGGCTGAGACTTACGGCCACGCCCCCACCCGGATTGCTGCGCAAACCGACCTCTCCCCGCACAGCTGCGCTGCACCTGGGATAAAGCGTCTCGCTAGAATTTTGCTGCCGTA
>Ga0187804_10000167_pt1 | contig 14614 bp, 14 predicted proteins | sample NC_wetland_sal_i_3_FD_132961 | JGI IMG/M metagenome (GOLD analysis project Ga0187804, IMG submission 132961) | Wetland sediment microbial communities from Neuse River Estuary, North Carolina, USA - Control_4 | ecosystem: Environmental > Aquatic > Freshwater > Wetlands > Sediment | place: USA...
TCCGCACCGCGCGACCGCACGCGGAAGAGCTTTCCTGCCGCAAACAGGCGCACCGTCAGGGCTTTAGGTCGTCAACGTTGTCTATACTCTAACGTTATGATTGACAACTACACCACCATAGCGTGTATCACGGCGTGGCCGGCCGCCGCCCTGATTACTCCGTAATGCGAGACTATTTCCGCGCTTCTTTTCCACCGGTAACGATTTGACAGGCAGGGGTGCATTACCCATGTTCCCGGCGGCCTACAAGCTGCGACTTAGACGTGGAATAGGCAAAAAGCTCTAAAAATCATTGGGTTAACATGGATCTTGTACTGGTAGAGTCGCCCGCTAAGGCGAAAACGATCAATAAGTATCTGGGTGAGGGCTACGAAGTTCTGGCCTCGTTCGGCCATGTCCGCGACCTTCCGGCCAAAACCGGTTCGGTCGAGCCTGATGCCGATTTTCGCATGGTTTGGGAGGTCGATCCCAAGGCGCAGAAGCGCCTGAACGACATCGCCCGGGCGGTCAAAGACGCCGATAAGCTGATCCTGGCAACCGACCCCGATCGCGAGGGCGAGGCGATCTCCTGGCACGTCTTGCAGGTGCTGAGGGAGAAAAAGGCGCTCAAGTCCCAGCCGGTCGAGCGCGTGGTATTCAACGCGATCACCAAACAGGCGGTCACGGATGCGATGGCGCATCCGCGCAAAATCGACCAGGCTCTGGTGGACGCCTATCTGGCGCGCCGGGCGCTGGACTACCTCGTCGGCTTCACACTGTCGCCGGTGCTGTGGCGCAAGCTGCCGGGCGCGCGATCCGCCGGCCGTGTGCAATCGGTCGCCTTGCGGCTGGTTGCCGACCGCGAACTGGAAATCGAAAAATTCGTTCGGCAGGAATATTGGTCGCTGATCGCCACGCTGGCGACGCCGCGCAACGAAACTTTCGAAGCACGGCTCACCGGCGCCGACGGTAAAAAACTGCAGCGTCTGGACATCGGCTCGGCAGCAGAAGCTGAAGCGTTCAAACAGGCCCTCGAAACCGCCGCCTTCAACGTCACCTCGGTTGAGGCCAAGCCGCTCAAGCGCCACCCCTACCCGCCGTTCACGACATCTACTTTGCAGCAGGAAGCAAGCCGCAAACTCAGCTTTGCGCCGGCGCATACGATGCGCGTGGCGCAGCGGCTCTATGAAGGCGTCGATATCGAAGGCGAGACCGTCGGTTTGATCACCTATATGCGAACCGATGGCGTCGAGATGGCCGAAGAGGCGATCGGTGCGATCCGCCGCGTGATCGAGGGCGATTACGGCCGCGACTATGTTCCCTCAGCGTCGCGCCGGTATCAGACCAAGACGAAGAATGCGCAGGAAGCGCATGAGGCCATTCGTCCGACCGAGTTGTCCCGCCGCCCCAGCGAGACCAAGCGTTTTCTCGACCAGGATCAGGCTAAGCTTTACGAGCTGATCTGGTTGCGCAGCGTGGCGAGCCAGATGGAATCGGCCGAGCTCGAGCGCACCACCGCCGAGATCGAGGCCAATGTCGGGGGACGCCGCTTGGAGCTGCGCGCCACCGGTACAGTGGTGAAGTTCGACGGCTTCCTGGCGCTTTATCAGGAAGGACGCGACGAAGATCCCGAGGATGAGGATTCGCGCCGGCTGCCGCAAATGTCGGCGGCAGAACGGCTTGCGAAGAAGTCGATCGCGGCCGACCAGCACTTTACCGAGCCGCCGCCGCGCTATTCCGAGGCTTCGCTGGTCAAGCGCTTGGAGGAGCTCGGCATCGGCCGGCCGTCGACCTACGCCTCGATCCTGCAAGTGCTCAGGGACCGCAAATACGTCCGGCTCGACAAGCGGCGCCTCTATCCAGAGGATCGCGGCCGCATCGTCGTCGCCTTCCTCGAAAGCTTCTTCGCCAAATATGTCGAATACGACTTCACGGCGCGTCTGGAAGAACAGCTCGATCTGATCGCCGACCGCGAAATCGATTGGCGCGAAGTGTTGCGGGATTTCTGGCGCGATTTCATCGCTGCGATCGACGAGACCAAGGACTTGAAAATGTCCGCGGTGATCGACGCGCTGGACAGCCTGCTCGCGCCGCATTTGTTTCCGCCGCGCGCCGACGGCAGCGATCCGCGGCAATGTCCCAATTGCGGCAATGGCCGGCTGTCGCTCAAACTGAGCAAGTTCGGCGCTTTCATCGGCTGCTCCAATTATCCCGAATGCCGCTATACGCGGCCGCTCTCGATCCCGGCCGATGGTTCGGCCGATATCGGCACCAAGGTCCTCGGCCAGGATCCGGAATCCGGCCTTGAGGTGACGGTGCGCAGCGGCCGCTTCGGTCCCTATTTGCAACTTGGCGAAGCGGTCAATGGCGAGAAGCCGCGCCGTGCCGGGCTGCCGAAAGGAACGGCGCCCGATCAAGTTGATCTGCAGCGCGCACTCGCTCTGCTCTCGTTGCCGCGCGAAGTGGGCCGCCATCCCGAGGACGGCGAGCCGATCCGCGCCGGCATCGGCCGGTTCGGACCCTACGTTCAGCACGGCAAGACCTACGCCAGTCTCGAATCGCCGGAAGACGTGTTCACGATCGGTCTCAATCGAGCGGTGACGCTCATCGCCGAGAAGCGCGCCAAGGGCTCGCGCGGACGCCGCTTTGGCGCCGATCCGGGACGGCCGCTGGGCGACCATCCGGTCAAAGGCGGCGCGGTCGCTGCGAAGAACGGCCGCTATGGCCCCTATGTCAGCCACAACGGCGTCAACGCGACGCTACCGGCCGACAAGACGCCCGAGACGGTGACGCTTGAGGAAGCGGTGGCGTTGATCGACGCGCGCGCGGAGCGCACCGCGCCGGCGCCGCACGCGCGCCCGCGGCGAACCAAGCGGCCGTCGCCGGGGACCGCGAGGCACATCAAGGCGTCATCGAAACGACCGCCCGGAAGCGCCCCAAAGCGCCCCGCACATAATCCACGCAAGACGACGCAAGCCGCCGAATAATCTTCACGCACTACGCCGCAGGCCGAATTGGCCGGCGAGCCGCCCATGAGACAAGTGCCCTCAAGACGCCTGCCCTCACGCGAGGAACTTGTCGCCTTCATCCGCGAACGCAGCGGCAAGGTCGGCGTCCGCGAAATTGCGCGCGCGTTCGGCGCCAAAAATGCAGATCGTGCCGCGCTCAAGCGCATGCTGCGCGATTTGGCCGATGAAGGCCGCATCGATCGCAGGCGCAAACGGCTGCATCACGCCGGCACTTTGCCGCCGGTCGTTCTCGCCGACGTCACCGGCCGCGACAGCGACGGCGAACTGTTGGCCCGCCCGACCGAGTGGGACGAAGAGGTCCACGGCGCGCCGCCGGTCATCCGCATCCATACACCGCGCCACGCCCGCCCCGACGCGGTCGCCGGCGTCGGCGACCGCGCGCTCCTTCGCATCGAGCGATCCACGGCTGAGGAAACGAGCGCACGGGTCATAAAACTTATCGACCGCGCCAAACACCGCGCGCTCGGTATTTTCCGCGCGCTTGCGGGCGGCGGTGGCCGGCTGGTTCCGATCGACAAGAAGCAACTCGGCCGCGAACTTGCGATTGCCGCCGAGGCGGCAGCGGGCGCCGCCGACGGCGATCTCGTTGCCGTCGAGGTGAGCCGGCACGGACGATTTGGCCTTCCGAGCGGCCGTGTCATCGAGCGGCTCGGCTCGCTCAAGACCGAGCGCGCCGTGAGCCTGATCGCCATTCACGCCCACGACATTCCGCATGTCTTCACGCGGGCCGTCCTTGCCGAAGCCGAGGCGGCGCATGCAGCCTCCCCGGCCGGACGCGAAGATTGGCGCCAGGTGCCGTTCGTCACCATCGATCCGCCCGATGCCAAGGACCACGATGACGCGGTCTATGCCACGCCCGATCCGCGCAATCCCGGCGGCCATATTGTCAGTGTCGCGATCGCCGATGTGGCGCACTACGTGCGTCCGGGATCACAGCTCGATCGCGAGGCGGAAAAGCGCGGCAACTCCGTCTATTTCCCCGACCGGGTGGTGCCGATGCTGCCCGAGCGCATCTCCAACGATTTGTGTTCGCTGCGACCGAATGTAGATCGCCCGGCGCTGGCGGTGCGCATGATGATCGGCGCCGACGGCCACAAGCACTCGCACAGCTTTCATCGCGTCTTGATCCGCTCGGCGGCACGGCTGCATTACGAACAAGCGCAGCTCGCGGTCTCGGGCCGTACCGACGAGATCACCGAGCCGATCGCCGACAAGATTTTGGCGCCGCTGTACGCCGCTTGTCGCGCGGTGCTGCACGCCCGAAATGAGCGCGGGCCGCTTGATCTCGACATTCCGGAACGCAAAATCGTTCTCAAATCGGACGGCACCGTCGATCGGGTGATCATGCCGCAACGGCTCGAGGCGCACCGCTTGATCGAGGAGTTCATGATCCTCGCCAATGTCGCGGCTGCGGAGACCTGCGAGCGCGCCAAGGTGCCGCTGATCTATCGCGTCCACGACGAGCCATCGCCGGAAAAGCTCAACGCGTTGCGCGAATTTCTGGCCACTCTCGACATCTCGCTGCCGAAGGGCGGGACGCTTCGCCCCGATGGCTTCAATCGCATTTTGTCACGAGTGAAGGGCCGCGACGTCGAACGGCTGGTCAATGAAGTGGTGTTGCGCACACAAGCACAGGCTGAATATGCGTCCGAGAATTTCGGCCATTTCGGCCTCAATCTGCGCCGCTACGCGCATTTCACTTCGCCGATCCGCCGCTATGCCGATCTCATTGTCCATCGCGCGCTGATCCGCACGCTCAAACTCGGGGCCGACGGCTTGCCCGACGGTGCCGATACGCGCGGGCTCGCCGAGATCGCGGCTAACATCTCCACCACCGAACGCCGAGCCATGAAGGCCGAGCGCGAAACCGCCGATCGGCTGATCGCTCATTTCTTGGCCGACCGCGTCGGCGCGATTTTCGACGGGCACATTTCCGGGGTGACGCGCGCCGGACTGTTCGTCGAACTCGACGAAACCGGCGCGGACGGTTTTATTCCGGCGCGCACTATCGGCGAGGAGTATTTTCGCTTTCACGAGGCTGGCCGCGCTTTTGTCGGCCGCTCGGGGACGCACCGGCTCGGCGATCCCGTTACCGTCGAACTCGTTGAGGCGGCGCCGGTCGCCGGCGCGCTGCGCTTCAGGCTCGTCGATCAGCGTGCGGGCCGCCCTGCACCTATGACGAAGCGGGCTGGACATCCACCGCGACAAGGTACGAAATTTGGCCCGAAAGTTGGCTCGAAATCCGGGGCAAAATCCGCACGTGGCCGGCACGGTCGCGGCCGCCGCTAAGCAAAGAGAATTTTTTGATGGATGACGATTTGAGCGTCAGCGCCGGCGGAACAGCAGCGGATCGCGCCGCGCGGCTCACGCGCAGCATGCGCGATCAGTCGTTTCCGAATCTCAAACCGCGCGATTCCGCAACGCTGATTCTGCTCGATCGCTCCGGCGAAGTGCCGAAGGTTCTGCTGGGCCGCCGGCACCAGCGTCATCGCTTTCTGCCCGGCAAATTTGTGTTTCCTGGCGGCCGCATCGAACCTGTCGATCGCCTGATGGCGGCGGCGGCAGCGCTGCACGAACATCACGCCGGAAAGCTGATGCGGCGCGTGCGGCGGCCGAGTCTCGCTAAAGCCGCCGCGTTTGCGCTCGCCGCGGTGCGCGAAACCTACGAAGAAACCGGGATCATGCTCGGTGTGCCCGTGCCCGAAGCGATGCATGTGCCGCCCGGACCGTGGCAGGCCTTCGCCAAAGCAAAAGTCGCGCCCGACCTCAGCGCCGTCCACTTTATCGCCCGCGCTATTACGCCGCCGCGGCGGCCGCTACGTTTCGACAGCCGATTCTTCACCGCCGATGTCTCGGCAATCGCGCGCCGCGACGACGGCTTTGTTGGTCCCGATAAAGAACTCGTTGAGCTGGTCTGGTTGCCGATCACGCAAGCCCGCGAGCTCGATGTTCCGGGCATTACCGCGGTCGTGCTCGAAGAGCTGCAGGACCGCATCGCCGCCGGGATGAGCCACGATCATCCGGTGCCGCTCTATCGGATGCTGCACAAGCGCTTTGTCCGGGAAATCCTGTGATCGGGGCCACCACGCCCGGCAAAGTTTCTTTCCGCAGCGCTTTCTTGACAATCGCAGCTTGCTGACTAGGTTTCGCCGAATGCGGCAATACCGAGGGTCTCATGGCCAAGAATACGACGATCAAGGTCAAGCTCGTGTCCAGCGCGGACACCGGCTTTTATTACGTAACGCGCAAGAATTCGCGCACCATGACCGATAAATTGGTCAAGAAGAAATACGATCCGGTCGCCAAGAAGCACGTCGAATTTCGCGAATCCAAGATCAAATAGGTCCCAATCGGCTAGTTGCTTGTGATGCTTCGGCCATCCGTGTTTTGGCACGCCCGATGGCCTAAAAGCGTGGACGCCCCGAGCGAGAGGCAACGAGAGCGATGCCGTTTTATGCAGAGCGCGGCCCGCTGGGCCGATAAAATGGTGGCCGGCCGGGAACGGTGTCATGAGGAGGCCACTCGCACCGCCCCCGTGCCGGCCGAACCCCACGGACCCAGGAGATGCGGCGGACCTGAGCATTCCGCAGGGTTTTCAATGAATTCGCAAGAGCTTTTCGCGCGATTTCTTCGCGTCACCACACTCGCTGCATAGCCCCAGTCATCAGCGAGCAGGCCTACTATGTGGGAAGGCTAACGGAACGGCTGGCGAAATCAACTATCAAGTCTGCGGTCGCGCGTCCCGTCGTCGTCAACCACAATAATTGTGATTAATCCGCGTTCGGCCCTCGGCCGCGATCGCGGTTACGCGCTACCTAAGAAGCGGCGTACCGTCTCAATAAATTTGCCGACCGAAATCGGTTTGGACAAATAAGCTTCGCAGCCGCCGGACAGGATGCGCTCCTCGTCGCCTTTCATGGCGAAGGCGGTGATGGCGACCACCGGGATGTGCCGCAGCTCTTGATCCTCCTTCAGATGTTTCGTGACTTCCAGTCCCGACACCTCCGGGAGCTGAATGTCCATCAAGATCAGATCCGGCCGGTGCTTGCGCGCGAGGTCGAGCGCCTCGATGCCGTTGCGCGTCGCCAGCGTGGCGTAACCGTGCGCCTCCAGAAGATCGTGGAAGAGCTTCATATTAAGCTCGTTGTCCTCCACAATCAGGACGGTTTTGGCCATCCCCGGTTTCCTTATTCGCTCTGCCGGCGCAAGCTCAGCGGTTGAAAGAATCACGGCGGTGGCTAGCGCTAAGCCGCAAAGCTAGGCCCGATTTCTTGCGGAAACGCAAACCCATGCAAAAGCAGCCGCCGTATTCTCATGAAACGGCCGAAATGCTGGCGGTTCAAGCGCTTGCCTTCGTGGCCGAGGACGATACCCGGCTGAGCGGCTTTATCGCGTCGACCGGCATCGCGGCGCAATCGATCCGCGACGCCGCCCGCGAGCCTAACTTTCTCACCGGCGTGCTCGAGCATATTATGGCTGACGAGAATCTCCTGATCGCCTTTGCCGACAGCGCCGGCATCGATCCCGCCGAAGTGGCCCGCGCCCGCCAAGCGCTCGGCAAAGTATGGGAGCGCGATTTGCCGTAAGGGGCCGCCGTGAGCACGAACCCTGGCTTCTGCCGCGACTGTCTCACCGACGCGGCGCCCGCGCAGGCGCGCTGCAGTGCTTGCGGCTCGCCGCGCCTCGTCCGGCATCAAGAGCTCGAGACGCTCTCCGTCGCGCACATCGACTGCGATGCGTTCTACGCCACGGTAGAGAAGCGGGACGATCCCAGCCTCGCGGCCGAGCCGGTGATCGTCGGCGGCGGCAACCGCGGCGTCGTGGCGGCCGCTTGCTATGTCGCGCGCATCTATGGCGTGCGGTCGGCGATGCCGATGTTTCAGGCGCTGCGGTTGTGTCCGCACGCCAAGGTCATCCGCCCCAATATCGAAAAATACGCCAAAGTCGGACGCGAAGTCCGTCGAATGATGCTGGCGCTCACGCCCGCGGTTGAGCCGCTCTCGATCGATGAAGCGTTTCTCGATCTTTCCGGCACCGCGCGCCTGCACGGCATGTCACCGGCCAAGGCGCTCGCGCGTTTTGCCGCCGAAGTGGAGAACAAGCTTCGCATCACGGTTTCGATTGGACTGTCCTGCAATAAATTTCTGGCCAAGGTCGCGTCCGATCTCGACAAACCGCGCGGCTTTGCCGTGCTCAGCGCCGAGGATGCACCGGCCTTTCTCGCACCCAAGCCGGTGAGCTTCATTTTCGGCGTCGGTACGATCAGCGCCGCGCGTTATGCGCGCGACGGCCTTCATCGCATTGCGGATCTACAGCAGGCCGGAGAAATCGAATTGATGCGACGCTACGGCGAGGAAGGACGGCGCCTGTCCCGACTGTCTCGCGGCATCGACGCGCGCAAAGTCGATCCGGCGCGCGACACCAAAAGCGTATCCTCAGAGACGACGTTCAAACGCGATATTGCCGATTTTCGAGAGCTGGAACGCATTCTCTGGAGTCTCGCCGAAGAGGTCTCGGCGCGGCTGAAGCACAACGAATTGGCCGGCGCGACGATAACGCTGAAGCTCAAGGCGGCCGATTTCAAGATTCGCACGCGCGCACGATCGCTCGAATCACCGACGCAACTGGCGGGCCGAATCTTTGGCGCCGCCCGGACGCTGCTCGAACGCGAAACCGATGGCACGCAATTTCGGCTGCTCGGCGTCGGCGTCAGCGCCCTTGCCTCCGCCGATGAGGCCGATCCCGCCGATCTTGTCGATGACCGCGCGGCGCTGGCGGAACACGCCGTTGATGATTTGCGCGCACGTTTTGGCGATGCGGTCCTGGTCCGCGGCCTGGGCTTCGAACCCGCCGAGAAATAGGCTACAGCATGATCCAGAAAAGTGCATACCGGTTTCCCGCCTGCGCGAAGCCCGCGTGTTGGTCTGTCGTTTCGAGTGGTGCTTCGGCGGGCGAAGGCAGGTCGGAAAAGATCATGCGCAAAAAAACTAAAGCGAAATGACCATTCGGCCTGAAGGCATTTCGCGTTAGCGGCAGGGGGTGGCGTCCTTGATATCGAGCGACGAGAGCTTTCCGTTGATAACGAAGTTGTTGTAATCGAGAGCGAGCGCACGCGAAATGCCGTTGGCATAGAGCTCGAACCTGATGGCATAAGCCGGTGTCTGCTCTGCATCATTTTCCGTCTTACCACGCTCGAAATAGCTGACGGTGACGGGCCAGCGCGGCACCGAAGCAAGCTTCGGTTCAGCGGCCGCCGCGTCGTCGTGATTGCGTTCGTCGGGTTTGATCTCGTGGCCGATAACGGTGAGCGTATCGAAGACTTTGTCTCCGGTTTCCGAACCGTCATAGACCGGAAAGCTCAGAACGGTCTGACCGGCGCGCGCAGCCTTGATCACACGTACCATGTGCTCGGTCGGAAATACGACGCCGGGAGCAAGGCTGAGACTTTTTTGCTGCGGCTTTTCCAAGGCCACCGCGGTCTTGGTGGCCTCGCGTTCGGCGCGGCCGTCCACCGAGTCGACAAGGTTCTCGTCGACAAAATTTTGCGAGGCGAATTTAAAGCTCTTGGCATCGGCCCCTTCCCACGTCGTCGACCGCAGGTCGCTGGTGGAAACTTTGCCTTCTCCGCTGTCGAGCTCCGACACCTGCCGAAATTCGAGCGAATAGCCTTGGCAGGCGCTGCCGCCAAAATCATAAAGAATGCGCCCGCGCACACCGGCTAGTTGCGAATTGGCGCGTGTCGTTCCCAGCGACAGATCATAGATCGCGCGGTGCGGAATCAACGTAACCGGCGCGGTTGCGCTCTCCTCGCCCTGTGCGATCGAAAACGAGGCGAGAACCAGCAGGCCGAGGGACAACAAAGCCGCGCGCATTGCGAACACGTGATCCAGGATCATTATTCAGCTGACATTGCTCGTTGCCGAGGTCGCCCCTCCCCGGTCTCTCCCTCTCTTACGCCGACTTTTCCGGCATTATTGCGATTGCCCGCGAACATAGGCAGCTCACCGGCGTCCCGCAACAGCCATCACACCGCTTGCGCGCGGTGCAGTCTTCGGACAGAAAACGCTGCGCCCAACAACATTGCGGAGTTAACCATGGCCGGATCTGCCGAAAACAAGTTGCGGGAGCTTGGTATCAATCTGCCGAAGCCGCCGGCACCGATAGCGAATTATGTTCCTTTCGTGCGCACGGGCAATCTCTTGACCGTTTCAGGTCAGCTCTGCTTTGACGGGGACGGCAAGCTTGTCGCCAAGGGACAGCTTGGCGGTGCGGTGTCCATCGACGACGGGCAAAAAGCAGCGCGCGCTTGCGCCATCAATCTGCTCGCTCAGGTCAAGGTCGCGATCGGCGATCTCGACAAGGTCGTTCGCGTGGTTCGGCTGGGCGGCTTTATCAATTCGGCGGCCGGCTTCGGCGACGGGCCAAAAGTGATGAACGGCGCCTCCGACCTGATGGTTGCGGTGTTCGGCGACAAGGGCAAGCACGCGCGCTCGACGGTCGGCGTGGCGGCGCTGCCGGCCGACGCCGCAATCGAGGTGGAAGGTGCGTTCGAGGTGTCCTGATCCGGCAGCTGTTCCGTGACGCCGCCGCTTGATTGGCTGACCGCGCGGCCGATTGCGCATCGCGGGCTGCACGATCCGACGCAAGGCCTGATCGAAAACACCGCCGCTGCGGTGCGCGCCGCGATCACCGCCGGCTACGGGATCGAAGTCGATGTGCAGCTCAGCGGCGACGGCGAAGCTATGGTCTATCACGATGATGCGCTCGGTCGGCTTACCGAGGGCGAGGCCAGGCTCGATCGGCTCAGTGCAGCCGAACTCAAACGGGTGCCGTTCCGCGACGCCAGCGAACGGATGATGACCCTTGGCGATCTCTGCGATCTGGTCGGCGCCCGCACGACGATTCTGATCGAACTCAAAAGTCGCTTCGACGGCGACGTACGGCTCGCCAACCGTGTTGCCGAGGTCCTCACTCCCTATGCCGGCCCGGCGGCACCGATGTCGTTCGATCCGTGGCAGATCAAGGCGCTGCGACACAAGGCGCACAGCCTCGCTTGCGGGATCGTTGCGGCCAAGTACCGGCCCCATCCATATTGGGATCTGATGCCGGCTTGGATGCGTCATGGAATGGGCTACTTGCTGACGGCTTTAGCCGCGCAGCCGCAATTTGTCGCTTATGCGGCAGCCGATTTGCCGGCGCTCGCACCCTTATTCGCGCGCAAGCTTTTGCGTTTGCCATTGCTGGCCTGGACTATTCACACCGACGCGGAGCGCCGGCACGCGCTGCGCTGGGCTGATCAGATTGTTTTCGAAGGATTCAGACCGTGAACGGCCGGAAGAATCGAGGACGCCGCGCATGACCGAGTTGCGCATCAGCGTTGCGGAGACAATCGACGCGGTCGAGGCCAGCGAATGGGACGCCTGTGCGAACCCGCAGGCAGGCGCCGGCATCGCCAAGGACGAACGCGGCGCCGGCGATGGGCGGCAGGCAGTGGATACGAGCGCTGCGGCGGAGCGGGCTTACAATCCTTTTATTTCGCATGCCTTCTTGGCGGCCTTGGAGCAATCCAATTCGGTCGGTCCGCGTACCGGCTGGCAGCCTCGGCATGTGCTCGCGCGCACCGCCGACGGCGCGCTGGTCGCGGCTGCGCCGTGCTACCTCAAGAGTCACTCGCGCGGCGAATACGTGTTCGACCATGGCTGGGCCGAAGCCTATGCGCGCGCCGGCGGCAGCTATTACCCCAAAATGCAGGTCGCGGTGCCGTTCACTCCCGCAACCGGGCGGCGTCTGTTGGTGCGCGACACTGCCAATTCCGAAAGTATCGCCCGCGCGCTTGCGTCCGGTCTCGTCGAGATTTGCAAGATTTGCGACGCATCCGGCGTGCACGTGACCTTTGCGCCCGAAGCGGAATTCCGCCTCCTCGGCGAACTTGGCTATCTGCAGCGCACCGACCAGCAGTTTCACTGGGAGAATCGCGGTTTTGCAAATTTCGACGAATTCCTCGGCGCGCTCACCGCGCGCAAGCGCAAGACCATCCGCCGTGAGCGCCATGACGCTCTGGCCAACGGCATCAGCGTGCATTGGCTCGCCGGCAGCGATCTTACCGAGGAAATTTGGGACACGTTTTTCCAGTTCTACATGGAGACCGGTTCACGAAAATGGGGCCGCCCGTACCTGACGCGGCCATTCTACTCATTAGTCGGTCAAAGCATGCGCCAGCACATCGTGCTGATCATGGCCAAGCGCGCCGGCCGCTGGATTGCCGGTGCCATCAATTTCCTCGGCTCGCATTCGCTGTTCGGCCGCCATTGGGGCGCGATCGAACACCATCCCTTCCTGCATTTCGAACTCTGCTACTATCAGGCCATCGATTACGCCATCGCCCACAAATTGCCGCGCGTCGAGGCCGGAGCGCAGGGCGAGCACAAGATCGCCCGCGGCTATCTGCCGAGTACGACTTATTCGGCGCATTACATTGCCGATCCCGCCTTGCGGCGCGCCATCGCCGACTACCTGGCGCGCGAGCGCGCTTATGTCGCCGCCGCGAGCGCCGAACTTGCTACATTCGCGCCGTTCCGCAAGAATTTCGTCCTCGAACCCGATTGATTGCGCGGGCGTTGGGCGCGGCGAATTGCCGGCCTATGCTAAAACGCTGCCGGCAGCTTGGAGAGCGCAATGGCGAACTATGATCCAAACAACATCTTCGGCAAAATCCTTCGCGGCGAATTGCCGGCCTACAAGGTGTTCGAGGACGATAAAGTGTTCGCGTTCCTCGACATCATGCCGCGGGCTCCCGGGCATACGCTGGTGATCCCCAAGAATCCAGCCCGCACCATCATCGACGTTACGCCGGATGATCTGACGCATGTGATGAAAGCCACGCAGAAGATCGCGCGCGCAGCGCTGAAGGCTTTTGCCGCTGACGGCATCACGATCCAACAGTTCAACGAACCGGCGGGTGGCCAGGTCGTCTTCCACCTGCACATCCATGTTATTCCGCGCAAAGACGGCGTGCCGTTAAAGCCGCCCTTGAGCTTCAAGGAAGAGCCGGCGGTGCTTGCCGAACACGCAGCGCGGCTCGCCGCGGCATTGAAAGAATGAGCGAGGTCCTCAGCCGCCGCGGCCGCGCGAGACCCGTTCGATTTCGGCGCGAACCAAGCGCTCCACCAATCCCGGCAGATTGTCGTCCAACCAAACTTTAAGCATCGGCCGCAGCATTTCGCGCACCAGATCCTCGAGCGTCCGCGCGTTTTGAACCAGAACCGTTTGCGCAAGCGCGTTGAAAGCCGAATCGATCGCGGCGCTGGTTGCGCTGGACATCAGTCCACCGCGCTCATCGTCGTGTGCACCGCTGCTGTGGGTCACCGACATCGCCTCATTGACGACATCATGATCAATTGGCGCAGGCGGCACCGGCGCCGGACTTGAATCGATGCCGGGCGCACTAGATCGGGGCGCGGACGATGCCATGGGTTCGGTCAAATCGAGGATCGTGGAGGAACGGGGCGCTTTGGCGGTTCCGGAAAACGCGCCAATGCTTGAGGAAGGCGATTCCTGCGGCGGGGAGTAGGAATCTCCCATCGCCCGCGCGGCCCCCAGCGATGAGGCGGCAGCATCGGGATTAAGCTCAACGCCGGTGGTTTCCGCCGGACGCGGCGCCGACTTCTCCGAATCGTCTTCAGCGATAATACGGCGAATCGAAGCGAGTATTTCCTCCATCGATGGTTCTTGAGATTTGGCCGCCTGCGCCATGCCGCTTCCTCGCTTAACTCGCAGTGGCCGCGCCACGCGGCGCGAACCTGTTGCTCCGCTTCCCCGAATCACGCAGCCGGCACTCTGCAACGTTGCCGCCAGCACGGTCGTTGCGCAAGCCAACGGCGGGACCGCCGCTATCACAAAAGGCGCCGAATGTCCGCAGTGCTTGCCTACCGGCCGTCCGGAGTCCGAACGCCGATCCAGGCGTCCCGGACCTGCTGATAGTGCACCTGCGGGTCATAGATCATGACATTCAGTCCCAACCGCTGCATCGACAGCCCGCCGACTGCCGCCAGCAGTGTGTAAGAAGCAACGACGCGATCGTGTTGCGCGGTCACCAGGGCCACGCGCGCATTCACGAGTTCCTGCTGCGCATTGAGGACGTCGAGCGTGGTTCGCTGCCCGACCCGCGCCTCTTCGCGGACACCGTTGAGCAGCAATTTCGGCGGCGTTCACCTGCGCCGTGGTTGCCTCGATCTGCGCTTTGGCGGCGTCCAATTGTCCCCAGCTCTGCACCACCGTAGCCCGAGCCTGATCGCGGTTGACGTCAAGATTGAGCCGCTGCTGACCAAGGGTTTCCTTGTTTTGGCGAATGGCGGAATATTCAGCGCCGCCCTGGTAAATCGGGACCGTGAGTTGTCCCAGAATGGAGACGTTCGTTTGCCTGAGATTTTGCGGTATCGTGTCGTAGCTTTGCGTGTAGGCAGCTGTGAGCCCAAGATTGGGATAAAGCGCGCCTTCGCTGATTTTCACCGCGAGCTCGGCAACATCAACGCCGTACGCCGCGGCCAATACCGAGGGGCTCTGTGTCTCGCCTTCGGTAATCGCTGGCGGCAGCATCGCGGGGGACA